>Ga0210409_10002208_pt1 | contig 23469 bp, 16 predicted proteins | sample IncBWH17MmetaG_FD_161649 | JGI IMG/M metagenome (GOLD analysis project Ga0210409, IMG submission 161649) | Forest soil microbial communities from Barre Woods Harvard Forest LTER site, Petersham, Massachusetts, United States - Inc-BW-H-17-M | ecosystem: Environmental > Terrestrial > Soil >...
GCGGCTTGCAGATCAGGGATGGCTTTTTCATTGCGATCGAGGCGCATCAAGGCGCGGCCGCGATCGAGGCGCGCCTCGGCAAGGTCCGGACAAATAGCGAGCGCCTTTTCGATCTGAGCGAGAGCTTCCGCGGAATCCTGACGTTGTTCCAAAGCGATGTTGCCAAGCTTCCATTGCGCAGAGCAGTTTGCGGGATCGTTGGAAAGTTCGGCGCGAAACTGGGCCACAGCCGGATCCCACATTTGGATGGACCAATAAGCGTTGCCGAGCAGATAGTGCGTACCGGGCTGTTGCGGCGCGAGCTCTACCGCTTTTTTGTACTCAAGGATGGCGCCGTCGAAATTCTTCATCCCTTCCATGACTTCGCCGGAAATTTGGTGAGCGTAAGCGGAATCCGGATCAATGGCGCTTAGTTTGGCAAGAGCTTGCTCGGAAAGTTTCATGTGGACCTTGCCGAGGAGATACCAGATTTCCTGCTCTTGGGGCTGGCGCTGCGACAGCTGGCGCAAGTGCACAGCCGCAGCGTCGAGGTCGCCGAGTTTTAATCAAGTCGTTGGATAGGAACAGTTCGGCGTTGTTGTCCTTGGGATTTGCGCGCGGGGCCGATTCTAGGTGGCGGCGAGCGTTCGCGTAATCGCCCATTTCGTACAGCGAAATTCCCAGGAGGGCGGAGGCCGAAGGCATTTTCGGATCGAGCTTCAAACCCTTTTCGAGAACAGTGGCTGCTTTCTTGTATTCCCGCTGCTGCAGGTAAAGAGCGCCTAAATTGTTGTAGGCCGCGGCGAGATTTGGAGCCACTCGCAAGAGCTCTTCGTATTTGGCCGCCGCGCCGGCGAGATCGCCTTGCGCTTGCGCGGATTTCGCTTGCGCGTAAAGTTCCTGAACTTGCGCGTCGTCTGCGCCGGAGGATTTTTGTGTTTGGGCATTCCCCCCGGGCGCGAAGCCCAGGAATAGAAAAGGCACGATGCTAGCGGCGTATTTCATGGGCGAGGATTCTCCGGAGAGGAGTGCGTTCCGTTCAGCGAGGCGCAGCGGTCCAGCGCGAGTTTGGTTTTTTCCACCAGGCCCTGTTTTCGATAGATGGGGCCGAGCATACAGGGGAGATTCGCATTTTGCGGAGCGAGTTCGGCGGCCTTCTCGAGTTCGGCCTGGGCTTCGGGAAGCCGATCCAAGCGGACATAGGCTTTGCCGAGGAGTTCGTGCGCTTTGGAATCCTGGGGCGCGATTTGGATGGCTTGGTGAAGGTAGGGGATTGCTTCGGGGGAGCGGTTCTGGTCGAGGAGCAGGTCGGCGAGGTCAATGAAGGGCCCGGGATTTTTTGCGGGAGCGTCCTTTTGCCACTCCAGGGCTGTGCGATAAGCGGAGAGCGCGTCATCGGCGCGGCCTAGACCGGCGTAAGCCAAACCAAGATTGTCTTCGGCTCTCACGTTTTTCGGATCGAGGTTCAAGGATTTCTGGAATGCGCTCACGGCTTCCGCGAAGCGATTTTCGTTGTATTTGGTGCGGCCGAGATAATACCAGCCTTCGGAATCGTTCGGGGTCCACTCCAGCATTTTGGTGAGCCACTTGTCGGCGTCGGGATAGTCGCCGAGGAGAATGTAATCGAGGGAAACGATTTTGAGATCGGCTGAGCTGGGTTTGGCGAATTGGGCGCCAGCGGTGAATTCGGCGAGCGAGGCCCTGGCTTTTTCCTGCCGGCCACCCGAGGCGGAGCCGGAGGCCGCGGAGGCGTTTTGCTGGATTTGCCGGAACAGCGCGTGGCCAAGCAGGAAATGAGCGTTCGCGGAATCGGGGTGCTGCGCGAGGTAACGGCGGAGGAGGGGTTCGGCGTCGGCGGGCTTACCTTGCTGCAGAAGAGAATTAGCCTCCGTTAGGATGGGATCGGACGCCGCGGACTCAGGAGTCGCAGGCTGGGAGGGTTGGAGCGTTTTGATGGATTGGCGGGCGAGAGCTGTGCTGACGAGAAGGAGACAGAGGCACGGAGTCAGGAATAAGGAGCGCGGCGGTCTACATGCGCCTGCAGGGGAATCTTGGCTGTGGAAGGTGCGAGACACGGAAAAGTTTAACAAGCGCATTGCGGAAGCGTCAAAGGAAAGAACGGCCACGAAAAAACACGGCGCAAGACTGAAGCGCAAAGCGAAGCGCCGACTATCGCAACACCGAGCATGGCTTTCATTTGGAGGAAGTCCCCGCGAGAGGCTCGTCGATTTGCAAGATCTGGTCAGCGCGGATGTTGTTGAGCTTTTGCTGTGTGCCGCTCGGCCAGTGGATTTCGAGGGCTTGGGCGGCGGTTTCCGGGCCGAGGCCGAAGTGGACGCGCTTGTCGCTCGAGGAAAGATAACTGCCGGTGGTGGTCACGGTGGCGAATTGCGATCCTTTTGCGGTAGTGAGCTTCACTTCGGCGCCAATGGCGTCGCGATTGGATTTGTGGCCGACGAGATTGAGAGTCAGCCAGTGATTTTGCGTGGGAGTTTCATTGTGAAGGATATGGGCGGGGCCGTCGTTGGTGGAGACGACGACGTCGATGCGGCCATCATTATCGATGTCACCGATGGCGAGGCCACGGCCAAGCCAGCGCTGCTGGAAGACCGCGCCGGATAGCGCGGAAACGTCCACGAACCCGGAGCCAGTGTTACGAAGGAGGAGCATATTCTCTTTGTAGCGCAGGTTGGGATAATTGATCTCCACGGTGTCGAGGTCGTGGCCCTGCGCGACGATTAAATCTTTCCAGCCATCGTTGTCGTAATCGAAAAAGCGCGTGCCCCAGCCGGAATGCAGCATGGTGATGCGTCCGAGGCCGGTGCTGAAGGAGGAATAGGAAAAACTTGCGTCGCCGTTGTTTTTGTAAAGCGCGTAGCGCTGGTTGGCGAGATCGGTGACCAGCAGATCGGGCCAGCCGTCATTGTTGTAATCGGCGAAGTCCACGCCCATGCCGGCGTAGGTGCGGCCGTCGCCGTCGACAGCAACCTGCGAGAGCAAGCCTGCCTCCTCGAAGCTGCCGTCACCTTTATTGTGATAGAGAAATTCGACCATGGAATCGTTGGCTACGAAGATGTCGATCTTACCGTCGTGATCGTAATCCGCGAGAGCGATCCCCAGACCCTTTCCGGGCTTTGACAATCGAATTTGGTGGCTGATCTCGGTGAAATGGCCGTTGCCGTCGTTGTGGAATACGAGGGGGGAGACCGGCTGGAAAATGTCAGGATGGCAATAGGAACGAAAGCCTTCCTTGTGCTCGCCGCACCAGATGTCGTCGAAATCCCATTGCAGGTACCGCAAGACGACGAGGTCGAGCAGGCCATCGTTGTCGAGGTCTACCCAGGCCGCGCTGGTGGACCATCCGCTGCCGGCCACTCCGGCTTTTTCGGTGACGTCGGTGAAAGTGCCGTTGCCGTTGTTGTGATAGAGCTTGTTGCCGCCTAACGCGGTTACGTAAAGGTCTTCGAAGCCGTCATTGTCGTAATCGCCGACGGCCACGCCCATGCCGTAACCGGCGCCCTGGAGTCCGGCTTTTTCGGTGACATCTTCAAAAGTGCCGTCCGCTTTCTGGTGAAACAGGCGATTCCAATAGTTCGGTCCTGACTTTTCAGGGACGGTGCCCTTTGCGGTGGGGTCGGCGAAGGGGGCGCCATTGACCAAGAAAAGGTCAAGCCTGCCATCGTTGTCGTAGTCAAACAAGGCGACGCCTGCTCCCATAGTTTCCGGGAGGTATTTCTTGGAGGTATGAGACGCGAGGTATTGGAAATGGACGCCCAGCGACGATGTGACGTCCACGAACGACCCCGGTGTGGACGCGGCCTGGTCCACGAATGGGCCGGAACTTTCTAGCGGAGCCAGCGCTCCGGTTGCGAAAACGAGGGCAGTCAAACTAAGGAAGATTCGCATTGACCGGATATAGTACCGCGAGCCGGGTAGGGCAAGGAGAGCGACGCGCCGACGCCTGAGCGTAGCGGGGAATATCCGCGAAGAAGGTTGGCAAGCTTCTGCATAACGTTACGTGATTTACAGCCCCTCCAGAGTGCTGCGCTGGCTTGAACAGACGGTCCGGCCGGATTGTGATATAGCTCGGATAAAGTGTTTACATCACATTGCCTTCCAGATTAAATTTGCCGGTGATTCTGGGGCGTACGTTCCTACTTTTTACATTCAAATAGACGCGAGGAAGGTTGATCGTGGCCGCCCGCTCTCGCCATTCGACTGATATCGAACCGAAAAACAAGAGTCGACCTGGCGATAAGGTTTCGATTCCCGCGGAAGCCGCGCTCAGTTTCCTCAAGGACACAAAAGGGGCCATTACCTGGTCCGCCGATGACCTCGCTCGCTCGCTCAACATCGGCCGCCGCGAAGCGCAGCAAGTTATCCCGTTCCTGGAAGCTCAGGGATATGCGCAGCGTGCAAAACAAAAAGATGAATGGATGACTACGCCGGCGGGCGAGTCTGTGTCCGCGGCGAAGGCGCCCCGCTTCACGCGCGAAAGCGTAGAGCAGGCCGTCGCCGCGCTCAAGGAACGAATCAAGCGCTCGAATCAGGACCGCAAGTCCATATTCAGAATTACGCAGGCGGTGGCCTTCGGCGATTTCCTCTTAAAAGAACGCCCGCGCGTTCAAGCCGCGGACGTGGGTATTGGTTTGGTGAAGCGAGGCGAGCCAACAGCAGAACTTCATTCCGCGGCTGACGCTAAGGCAGAACGTGCCTTCCTTCGGGAACTCCGCGGAAGAACAGCGCTGCTGAGCGTAAAGCCGTACCAAGAATGGATGCGCAAAAGGTCGCATCTCGACTTGCTGTAGGCGCGCTAATGCAAAAAGGCGAGTTCGCGCAGCGTGGGAACATCCCGGCGAGAATTCTCAGCAATTTCCAAACGAAAAATATCAGTGTGTTCGCGAGATGGCGGAGGAGGAGGGATTTGAACCCCCGAGACCCTTTCGGGTCTAACGGTTTTCAAGACCGCCGGTTTCAACCGCTCACCCACTCCTCCGTTTCTAAGTATAACTTGCAACGGCTCTTAGCGGGACGTTCGGTGACAATTTTGGTGGTGATTGCTGCAATTTGGTGGACGCTGTCACCAAATTGTCACCAAAACTTTTGAGCTGCGCCAAAGCGGCCCTCTTGCGATCGGGCGAGGCGTATACTCGCGGTAAGAATTGGAGAAGTCGGCAAAATATGGCTATAATCCCGGACATTTCACCGGTCGTGGGGTTACGTCCATGGCAGTGGAAGTTCGCCAATCATCGATTCACGGTCGAGGCTGCTTCGCCAGCACGGCAATCTCGGCGAAAACACGCATCATCGAGTACACAGGCCGCCGGATTAGCCTTAAGGAAGCCAACGATCGTTATTGGGAGCGCCCCAGCACTTATTTGTTGGGGCTGAGCGATGGCACGGTCATTGACGGGCTTGGCAAAGCCAGCTTCATCAATCACTGTTGCGATCCGAATTGCCGCATCGAGGAAGACGAGGGGCACGTATGGGTGTGGTCTCTATGCGATATTGCTGCTGGAGAGGAACTGACCTTCGACTATAAATTGAGGAACAGCGGCATAGTGGATATGCCGTGCCACTGTGGTGCGCGGCACTGCCGCGGAACGATGTTTTCCACCGAAGAGGTTAGGAAACGTCAGCGGCGAGGCCAACACAGTGGGCTAACACAAGAAAAAGTCCACCGACGCTCAGGTGGTATGCCTGCCGACAGTGGTAGGACAAAGGGGAAGCGACGTGACTGAGACCGTTCAGCACCAAGTGGCGGTGTTGGCGGAAAATTCCGCCTTGCACTCGCGACTAGTCGATGCGCTTGCGCCAGAGATACGGTGGCTGGTTGTTCCCTCAGCAGGCGAACTGCTGCTCCGGCTTAAGGCCGGCGATATTACCGCGGTGGTCTTGGATCTGCAAAATGAGAACGGCTCTACCGAACACGCCATCAACCTTGTGCAGTCGCTGCGCACGGCGAGTAGCGACACGGTGCTCATTGTTCTGACGCGCCTTAAGCGCGGGCTCGGAGGTCGCATCAAGGCCGCTGGCGCCGATGAAGTCCTCCCATGGAACATCGACGCAAAGGAAGTTCAAAACGCTTTGCAGCGCGGTTTAGCGATCCACCAGGCCGAAATCGAACAGTCTCGGGCGCGGGAACAGGCCCTGGGCAAGTACTGTTTTGGAGAGCTTGTAGGCGGCAGCGAGCCGATGCGGAGGGTGTATGAAGCGATATCCCGGGTAGCTGCTTACAGCACGACGGTTTTAATTCGGGGCGAAAGCGGGACCGGCAAGGAACTCGTGGCCCGTGCGATTCTAGCTAGTGGCCCTCGCGGGAACAAACCATTTGTTAGTGTGAACTGCGCGGCCTTTCCGGAAACCTTGATCGAGGCAGAACTATTCGGTTACGAAAAAGGGGCCTTCACTGGCGCATACCACGAACATGCAGGTCACTTTGAGGCCGCTAACGGCGGGACAATTTTCCTCGACGAGATTGGCTCGCTTGGGTTGGCGCTGCAAGGAAAATTACTGCGTGTCCTGGAAGACCGAAGCGTGCAGCGGATAGGCAGCAAGAAGGCGCAGCGCATCGATTTTCGGCTCATAACAGCCACCAACCAAGATTTGGAAGAGATGGTCCGGGCCGGGCGTTTCCGCGAAGATCTGTTTTATCGAATCCATGTGATCCCCATCTTCCTGCCTCCGCTGCGGGAGCGGACCGGAGACATTCCGCTGCTAGTGGACTATTTTGTCCGGTTGTATTGCACCGCCAATACCATCCCGATGAAGCGCGTGGACCCGGACGTCGTAGAGATTCTCGAGGACTACACTTGGCCAGGCAACGTACGCGAATTGGAAAACCTGATTCAGCGGCTGGTGTTGATGGCGGAAGGCGAGGTCATCAAGGCCAAACACCTGCCCCAGCCACTCTTGTACCACAGCACCGCTCAACAAGAAGCGTTGCTTATCCCAGAGACGGGCATTTCCTTTGACGAGGAAATCGCCCGTATCGAGGCTGCCTATCTTAATGCGGCCTTGCGTCGCACCGAGGGTCGGAAGAGCGCCGCAGCTGCGTTGCTACATGTGAACCCGCAACGGATGAAGTATCTGTGCCGAAAATACGACATTTAGGAGACTTGGTTCGTGCTGGCCGGCAAATCAGGGTGGGTTAAGAATTGACCCTTCTTGGGTTAATTTTTGACCGGCAATGGGAAACGGCTCCAGGCTGTCTTGCTTCCCGTTCGACGAAAATTGTTGATTGTGCGCGACTTGAGCGCTTCTGTTCATGCTGATCATCATTTGGCATGGCTCGTGCACTTGGCACAACTGATCGTTGGGCTTAAGAAAATTCGAGGAGGCACCATGAAAAAGAAGTCGTTGATCAGTAATCGCGAAGTAATGAAGAGAGCGCTCATAGCCAGCAAAACCGCCGCTCCAGAGGTCGCCGGGTCGACCAAAGCCGCGCCAATGAAGTATGCGGCCTTAAAAATGGCAGCCATGAAGCACGCGGCCCTGAAAGTGGCAGCCATGAAGCATGCGGCCCTGAAAGTGGCAGCTATGAAGAATGCGGCCTTGAAGGTTGCGGCTATGAAGCATGCGGCCCTGAAAGTGGCAGCTATGAAGCATGCGGCCTTGAAGGTTGCGGCCGTAAAAGTTGCAGCCCGGAAGTAAGGCTCGAATTTACCAGCAGGAGAGCTGCTGAAGGTGAGAGCCGCCCACGGGTGGCTCTCGCTCTCTACCACAGCTTGGTTCGGACGAAGTCGTAAATCATATCGCGGACGAATCCCGCTACACTCTTTCGCTTGATAAAGATCCTGGCCGTGCCGGTTTCGCCCGCTGCTACGGCACCGGTAGAATTCGCAATTACAGCCGTAACGACGTAATAGCTGGGTGCTCGAGTGCCCCGGAACTCTGGTACTGGCAGTAGCGGGTCACCCGCAGCCACCGCGGCCGGAAATATACCCGCAACCTTGCTGTGAAGGGGTAGAAAGCTACCCGCGTGCACCAACGTAACGGGCAGACCGACACGCACTTCGCGCATTTCGTACTCCGGAACGTAAATTCGACACTGCAAATTGGCGACGTCGTCCACCTCGGCGACAATCGTTCCCGCAGGGAGGTATGTTCCCAGCGTGTCACGCAGCCGCGAAGTAGCCACAGTGCCATTGGTGTCAGTGGTCACGGTCAGATGTGAAACCTGCTCACGCAAGGTGCGCTTACGCTCCCCCAGTTGCAAACGATCCTGCTCGGCCCGTGAATAGTCTGCATATAGAATCTGTGCCCGACGCGCCGCCGCCTCCGCCGTAGCATATTCCGCTTCGACCCTGGCCAACTCCGATTCTAAGGAAAGATCGCGCAGAAGGGCCAATCGAGCGCCAGCCTTCACACGTTCGCCCTCAAAGGCGTAAATCTGCTCCACAAAGCCTGGCACAGATGTTCTCGCGACACTCCGCCGCAAGGGTTCGAGAATGAATACGCCCGCGACTGTCTGCTTCCACACCGGGGCGAAGAAGATCAGTAGGGCAACGACGCAGATCCCCACGACGACTGGCGGCCGCATGCGCGCTTGAAATCGAGGTTTCTTATCGAGATACACAGTGCGGACAAATTGCACCAGCGTCCGGATACGCGAGCGGAAAATGAGAAGAGCCAAAATCAAGGCAGGTACGAATGCCCATCCCGGCATATAGCGATAGAACACTTTATAGGCAAGGGTGACCACAACGAAAAGCAGCGTGTAACTATAGGCGCCGGAGAGAATCGCGTAGGTGACGTACAACACGGCGCGTCGTGGCCGTACATATGTCACTTCCACGGGAAGTTGAAAAAGGTGCTTCTTTACCCACGTGTTCAGAAAAATCGTGGAGTTTTCCTTAAGGTCGGCGATGCCGATCATCTCGGTGAAGATGTAATAACCATCGAGCTTAATAAGGGGGTTTAAATTGATGATGACCGCTCCAATGCCGGCCAGCAGGATGAATTCATAAGAGATGCGATGCGTCACGGTCCCGGACGGCGTTCCCCACCACACTACGGTTGCAAAGAAACAGAGAATCATCTCGGACCATAAGCCCGCCACCATGGTGGTCACGCGCTCCCAACGACCGCCATACACCCAGGCTTCGGTCACATCGCAGAAAAACGCGGGCGAAAGGTAGATCAACATGAACCCCATCCGATGAACCTCGCCTCCGGTGTGCTTGCAGGCCAGGCCATGCGCGGACTCGTGAATAAAACCAATGAACAGCATCAACACCCAGAACTCAGCGAAGCCGTATGCCGTCTTCTCGGAAAAGTCGAAGTACTGTACAGTGTCTAGGCCCATAGCCTTCCAATGTTGCAGCCATAGCGCCAAAGACCACGCAAATAGAGTCAGATTCAGCAATAGAAACCAGGGCCTGAAGACGAATGAGAGCTTGTCGTGCAACCGCGACAGATAGCGGTCAGGATCCCACGCAGTAAAAGTAATCTCTGCCAAACTGCTGAAGCGGTCTTGCTTTGCGACACGACGTCGGCGCTCTTCAGCCAGCTTCTCCGAAAGCGCAATGTTGCGTTCCTGAGGACTGCGGTACCAGAAGGGCATGTCCCGCGACTGTTCGGCAAAATCGCGCGCGTACTGCTCCGGAAAGAACGCTCCTGTTTCCGCAGAATAAAGTTCCGCTACCTCGGCATAGGTGCGTATGCCGTCGAATAGCCTGAGCAGTTTCCATTGTTCCGGCAGGAAGGGGTAATAGCGACGGGTTTCAGGGATCATCACATTGAAGAAAGGCTGGCCATCTTCAACCGTCTCCCGCACGATCAGGTCGGGAGCGACCTTCGGCAGGTGCTCACGCCTAGCTACCCGAACGGGTAAATCGGGAATAGCGACGTTGAGCGCCTCGGCTAGGTTCATTTCTTATTCCGCAGTGCGATATTTACGGTCATTCCCGCTCGCAAATCACCTGCAGGCCCTCGCAGTCTGGCCACCACTTCAACCGTGGAACTCGAAGGATCGATTACTGGACTGACGGTCGTGATCGTGCCGATGTGCACCGGGGCATCCCGCTCGGTCGAACTTACGCGTATGTCTTCACCCCGTTTGGCGATCCCGACCAGGCGTTCGGGCACGGTGAATCGGACCAGCAAAGGTGCAACTGAGGTGACCCAGAAGATCCGATCACCGTTGGCAACCCGCTGCGCTTCGCGGACGTAGCGGCGCGCGACAACGCCATCAAAAGGCGCTCGGATCCGCGTTTTTTCCGCTTCCAGTTGGAGGGATTGCAATGTGGCGCGGGCGTTTTCTAACTTATGCCGCGCACTCTCGGACTGAAAACGATCCGCCACCACGTTGTATCGGATGTGGTCAAGTTGCTCCTGGGCGATAAGTTTGGCTGCCCACATCTGCTCAGCACGCTGCTGGTCGGCCTCTAGGACCTTCACCTCCGCAGCCCAGTTTTTCAGGTCCGATTCTAACTCCTGTACGCGCTCGGCTGCTGCGTTGCAATCGGCGGCGATCTGGCGATCATCTAAAGTCGCGAGCACCTGCCCTTTGTGCACGAGAGAATCCACGTCTGCTGTGATACTGGATATGACCCCGTCGCGCAAAGCTGCTACGTCCAATTGGTGTTCCACGAGCAGCGCACCGGAGACATTAATCTCGTCTGTCGTGGTTTCCGGCAGTTCAGAAGCAGCCCTTGGCAGCGTCGCGGCCTGCTCTTTCGCTTCTACCGTAGTGGTTCGCGCTCCGTTGTCGCCGCAGGAAACGGTGAATAGCGCGAGCCCTACTCCGGTTCCAAGAACTGCCGTGCGAATGTTTCTCAGGCTCATAGAATTCACCATCCCACCCATGACCAAATTTTGGTGTATGCCCACATTGCTGGCCGACGAAGCAGCACGTACCCGATCGGCCGCCATCCAACAAGGATCTTCGCTCGCCCCTGCATACCGGAGTGCATGAGACCTCGCGAGTTTGGTACGTCAAGTCGCGCGTAATAAACACGGTCCTCACCGGACGTATAGCTGATCGGGCTCATGACCTCGACGAGTCCTTGGAAAGTGTGAGTGGGAAAGGACTCCAGCTTGAGTGAAGCGCGCTCGCCGGCTTGCAACAGCTCGAGATCGTGTTCGTCGACACCAACATCCACCGAGGTACGTGAGGTGTCCGCGATCTCCACAAACGTCTCGCCCGCATCCAAGTGTCGGCCGGTGAATTCTTCCGCGTGTGGCGTAACCACGATGCCCGAATGCGGCGCCAGCAGTCGGGTACGTTCCAGCCGCTCCCGTGCACGCCCCACCTCCGACTGCCAGTAATCGGTTTGCGATTGCAGCACGCCGGCCGCGCTGCCGTCGTTCACCGCCAGGGCCCGATTTCGCTCTGCCAGCGCGGATCTGTACTTCGCCTCCGCAGCGGCCAGGCTATCGCGATAGCCCCAGTCTTCAAGCTCACCAAGTAAGTCGCCGAGGCTAACCCGCTGCCCCTCTCGAACTAAGACCCGGCGCACAACACCTTCCACTCGCGCCTGTACCTTCGAGCTGACCGCCGGCAAAACTGCAGCGCCGCCTTCCACGCGCATGGGAATCGGAATTATGGCCAGCGCGACAATGACCGCCATCGCGGCCGCGATCAGGGCGATCTGGCGGCGCTTTTCAAGGTGTCGAAACTGTTGCTTCTGCCGGAGGAACGGCTGTAGCGCCGTGATGAAGGGAACCTCTTCGTACAGGGACGCATTCCGCAGGGCCACCGTTGCCTGTGTGGCCACGATCTTTATCATCTCTAGATGAGCGTCACCCAGGAAATCGGGGTCACTGCTCTCGCATGCGAATGTTCCGATGCGTCCCTGGTCGTCACCAAGAGGAAACACATAGAAGCCCCGCATGCCACTCTGCTCGAAGTACGCACGCACGCGCAACCGCGTCTCTTCCCGGTCATTGTCGATTTCTTCTCCATGCTGGCGGATGTACATTTCCCGGTCTAGCGCGGAAGCCCATTCCATCATCTCGCGCAGGCTGGCGAACTCCGGGGCCGACGGATTCTTGGTCGTGCCGGAAATAGCCTTTAGCTGCACCCGCCCTTGACGTTGCATCGCGACAAACGCACGCTCATAGGGAATGACCGTGGCTGGATTGTTGACCACAGCCTGCAGCACGCGTTCTAGGTCGAGCGTGGAAGTAATTTCGTTACTGACCTTGACCAATGCTTCTAGAATTTCTACCTTGCGTTCCGCCTGCAGGAGACTAGCGTTGTGCAGCGCGCCCGCTGCCGTTTCGCAGAGTGACGTAAGAAGAAAGAGATCCTCTTCGGAGAATGGTGTTCCATCGATTTTATTAACGGCCTCGACCACTCCGACCTCTTCATCGTTCATAATCAGCGGCGCGGCCATCAGCCCGAACACGCTATCCGCGTTCTCTGCGTTTCGCTTGAGCAAGCGTGCGTCCGTCGGATCAGCCACCAACACGGCCTCCCCCGAGTCGCAAACCTCGGCCGCGATACCCTCCCCCGACTTCAGACTCGCGTTCGGCTGAACGGTCGGGTCGTGGCCGTCAGAAGTCATCAACAGCAGTTCGTCCTCGGTTTTGACCATCCACACGTGTACCGCTTGCGCGGAGAGAACATCACGAAACTTAGAACTTATCAGCGGCAGGAGCGTATCCATCTCGAGAGTAGAGTGGAACGTTTTCTCCAGATCGTAGAGTTGCGAGAGGCGGTTAAGGGCGTGCAACCCACTGTTGCGCTCGCGTTCTATGGCCAGCGCCTGTTCCACAGCTGGCGCGGCAAATTCTGTGAGCGCTGCTAGGGCAGCCAAGTCATCGTCGCGAAGGTCGCCGTCAAGGGATATAACTTCAAGGACAGCGGCGAGTAACCCGTTCACCACAAATGGGACGTACGCCAGCGATTCTACGATCCGGCGAGTTTTTAAGTGGGAATAGGTCTGAGGCCTTAGATCCGAACGGGAAAATAGCATTGCGTGCTGCTCAGTTGCCACTGCGGCGAGCGTGGATGCCTCGGTAGGCTCGATGTTGACCTCGACCTCAACAGGCCCGGCGATTCCCCTCGCTGACCATGTCGCGCCATCAAGAGCATCCACAACGTACACGACTGCGGCAGTGGCGCTCACAATCTCTAAAGCCCTGTTGGAAAGGACGCGTGCGCAGGCCGATACATCGCGCGTTCGCAAGAGAGCGGTGACGAATGCTGACTCGGGTCGCGCTGCATCCGTCGGTCTGGTGGACATGGGTAACCGTGGCCCACGCTAGGGCGGAATGGGAGCAAGTGGGTAAGCCGATTGCAATTTCCTTCGGCTTACCTTAAGTTGGCTGCGTACTCTAGCAAACGCGAATTACACTGTCAAACCCACGTCTTTTGTGGGACTTGGAGACTTCCGTGGTCATCGACATGCGGCGCCGCGGGGAGGTGTTCATCGTCCGCCCTAACGGTTTGTTGAGGCTCGGCCAGGGAGTGGAGGAGTTCCGGCAGGCAATGGAGGAATTGATCGCTGGGGGAAGCATTCAAATTGTTTTGACTCTTTCCGAAGTGCCGGGAATTGACTCGAGTGGAATTGGCGCCCTCGTCCGCTGCTACGCGACGCTGCGGCAACGCGGTGGTGCGATCAAGCTCGTCAATCCTCACGGGTTTGTCGCTCTGAGCCTGCGCACAGTCGGCGTCTACAATCTATTCGATTCCTACAATGATGAGGAAACGGCCATAGACGCCTTTGCGGAATAATCCATCACTCCGCCTCCGCTAAGGCAGCCGTTCACCTGGAATAAGAACGAGGACCCATCTGCCGTAAGCAGCAATAGGTCAGTACTGTGCAGCTTAGAACACTAAGGTAAACCGCATAGGTGGACTTCACTCAATGCCGAGAGGCTACACCCAAATAATTCCCGTACCCAACGACAATGGTCGACCCTACAAGGACGAAGACACTGACGGCCACGAGCCACTTGGTCCTGCGGCCTGCGCCGTTCCACTCTTTCAGAGCAATCCCCCATAGTGTGCTGAAAATGATGATGCTGGCCATGTGGAGTGTCCAGCTTGAAAATTTGAATCTCCCCATTTGCGTCTCGCCCATGGTGTAAAAGAAAAATTGGAAATACCAGGTGGTTCCCGCCAGTGCGGAGAAAAGATAGTTCGCAAGCATTGGCGCCCGAAGTGTGTCCGCAGTAGCGCTTACTAGAACTGCGGTTGCGGCCATCTCCTCACCCGGAGCGTCCGTTGCTGTCTCAAGGACGTGCTCCTCACTCCTACCCGGTAGAGCCCCTCTAATCTCGGAATGTAAATACTGATAACCAGTTCGATTCCGATGGTGCAAGATTGCACACCAGATAAAATTTGTGGTGAATCCACCGGCGAGAAGCACGACTAGAACGGGCAGGCCTTGCCACAAAGTGGACGTACCGTGCTGAAGCGTTATGGCTTTGACGGGATCCCCGGCCGCAAGTCCATAGGCAAAGCACGCGCTCATGATCCCCGAAAATGTCCCGACGACCAGCCCTTTTTTCAGATCAAATTCCTTGATGGATGCGCGCTTTTGCTCCTGGGACATTTCTCGCTCTTTGGAAAACCCGGCGGCTCCCGCGAAGGCAATCCCCACGAGACAAACGGCAATGCCAATCAAAATCACGATGCCAGAGCGAGTGCCGACTACTTGATGAACGAATTCGCCGCGGAAAATCGGCGGCATTAGAGTGCCAAACGCTGCCGTATACCCCAGGACAACAGCCATGCCGAGAGACATCCCCAGATAACGCATGGTCAACCCGAACGTTAGCCCGCCGAGCCCCCAAAGGACTCCGAAGATATAAGTCCAAAATATGCTCTGCCCTGGGGCTTCGCGAAGCACAGCAAGAAGATCGTCGGTCATCATTGCTGCGAGGAGCCATGGCGCAATAATCCAACTGAAGAATCCGCCTACGAGCCAGTAAGTCTCCCACGCCCAGTGCTTCACTCCGCGATACGGAACGTAGAAGCTGCCCGAGGCCAAACCTCCAAGCCAGTGAAAGAAAACGCCTAATGCCGGGTTTGGGATCAAGGTGTCCTCAAATTGAATCAGGCATGGAAGATTTCTTCGAGCGGGGTAATCGCTCGGTCCGGAAACGTGCCATCCGGCTGCACAAAAAAGTCCGCCATCTCACGTTGCCATCGCTCATTGACTTCGCGCCGGGCCATGCCCGCGCGGGCAGTTTCGAAATTGTGGGTTTCCAGATATCCGACCAGAAGACCGTCGGAGCGCAGGAACAGTGAGTAGTTATTCCATCCTGTTTCGCGGAGCGCCGTAAGCATGTCCGGCCAAACGGAGCAGTGACAGTCTTTGTATTCCCGAAGCCTTTCCGGCTTCACCTGCAACACGAAACATATCCGTTGCATAGATCCTTTCATGTTCCCGGGCGAGACCTAACAGGGCGAGACTAGCGGAGAAAGGCATCCGGCAAGCCACCGTCGACCGGAATGATGTGGCCTGTCGTCCGCGCACTCTGGTCGCTCGCCAGCCAAACAACAGCCTGCGCGCAGGCTTCAGGCGTGACGGCCCGCTTCGTCAGAGTTCGCTGTGCGTAAAAATCAGCGAGCTTGCCCTTGAGCTGGTCGGTTGACTCGAATTCCGAGTAAGCGATGGCGTATTTTTGAAGGGATTGCAGGACGCGATCGCGCGGAAACATGGCGGAGCCAGCCACAACCGTTGCTGGGGCAATCCCGTTCACACGGACGAGCGGTCCGAGTTCAATGGCTAATTCGCGAATCAGGTGATTTAGCGCGGTCTTACTCGTGTCGTAGGCTTCGCTGCCTTTTTTGGCGACAACAGCATTTGCGGAACTGGTGAGAACCATGGAGGAAGGCAACTTCTGGTCGCGAAAGACCCAGTCCGCAGCACGCACGAGTAGATAATTACCAGTAACATTTACCAGAAAAGTTTTGGCCCACTGTGCTTCCGAAATGTCGCCGTTAGAATCCGCTACAGGATAAATCGCCGCAGTGTTCACGATGAGGTCGATTCCGCCAAATTGCAGAATTGTGTGTCGCACGGCCGTTGCTAGCGACTCACTGGAGCTCAAATCGACACATGTGTGGGTAACGAATTCTGCAGACGAAAGCGAGCCGGCTTCTTCCGCCGCCTTTTTTGCGCCGGACTCGTCGAAATCTGCGACCATCAAGTGAGCACCTTCGCGCGCGAGCAAAAGAGCCGCTTCACGGCCGATCCCGCTAGCACCTCCGATAATCAATCCGATTTTCCGGCTGAACTCCGCTTCGAGTGGCATGCGTTGAAGTTTGGCTTCTTCGAGTGCCCAATATTCGATGCGAAATGCCTCCGATCGAGGAAGAGCCACGTAGTTGTGAGAATGCGCGAACTGTTCTGATTGCTCGGGGCGGCGCGCCTGAGGGAGCGGACGGGGAACTTGCCCCTCCTCCAAGGCATTTGCGCCAGCCATGACATGGATGGCGTTGATGAAGAATTCTGTTGTGATCCGCGCTTCTTTCTTATTCTTGCCGAAGCCGAAAAGTCCGAGACCAGGAACAACGACCACCGACGGATTGGAATCGCGTAGCTTGGGCGAATCGCTTGTGGCCCAATCGTCGTAATATCTTTTGTAGGCCGCTCGATATTCGACGACCTGTGATTCGATACTCGCCTTGAGCGCACTGACATTTTGTTTCTCAGGATCCCAGGAAATAAACAGCGGGCAGACCCTGGTGCGCAGGAAATGGTCAGGGCAACTCGTGCCGAGGGCACTCAGTTGTTTTGCCCATTGCGAGCCTGCAAAAGTAAGAGCGTCTTCGTTGTCCGTGTAGTGGGCAACCACGCGCCGGTTTGATGACACCGCCCCGCGCAGCGCGGGCAAGATTTGCGCCGCGATTTCCATCCGATCGCGAACAGGGCCGTGTTCCACACCACCGAAAATCGTGACCTTCCGGCGCTGGTGCGCCAGAATAAACTCGCCCATCTGGTCAATCGTGTGAATACTGCTGAGATAACACTCGCGCTGGGTCCTGCCCCAAGTGAATAGGCCATGCCCGCCGAGCAGAATGCCATCGATTCCGGGATTGGCCTCTACGGCCTTTTCGATAAGCAATGCCAGTTCAAAGCCAGGCCGCTGCCAAGGCACCCAGACAATCTTGCGTTCAAACTCCTTGTTGTACTCATTCAACTTCCGCTCACCGTTGGCGCTCGCAGCTAACGCGATAGCCCAGTCCGGATGTAAATGATCGACGTGAGGAAACGGAAGGAAAGCATGAAGCGGAGTATCAATGGATGCTGCAACACCACTCTCGCCGAATGCCGACAAAGGGTAGTAGCGAACCATTTCGTCTTCGTGTTCTTCGCCGCGATACCGCCCCTTGAGCTGTTCGAGTCGATCCAGGTAAAGCAGCGCGAAGCCCGCTTCGGTGATTGAGCCCAGGTCGCCTCCGCTGCCCTTCACGGCCAGCACGCGCGTCGGCTCGCCCGTGAATGGATCAGCAAGCTCCAGCTTCGAACTGGTGTTGCCGCCTCCGAAATTCGTGATGCGCAAGTCCGCGCCCAAAAGATTTGAGCGGTAGCGTAAGAGGGCCAATTCATTGCCGGCCAAGTTCTGGGCCCGTTCGGGACTCCATAGGTCTTGGAGATGAACCGTCCTTTTAGTTTCAGGCATACACAGCCTCGCAGTATTGCTCGAAGCGTTCTGCATGCCGATCCCACTTGCCGGTATCGAGCGGTTCGAATCTATCCACTGGAAACGATCGATCTACAATGTTGCGCGCTTCTTTGAGCGAGGTTGCGCCGCCAGTCGCCAGCATTTGCATTGCGACGTTTCCAACTGCTGTTGCTTCGGCTGGCCCGGCAAGTACGCTCCTGCCAGTCGCATCGGCGGTCATTTGATTGAGCAAGCGATTTTTCGACCCTCCTCCAATCACACGAATTTTATCGATTGGCCTTCCGATCAACTGCTCAAGATTGTGCAGTACTAGGCGATACTTGAAAGCGAGACTTTCCAGGATTGTGCGCACGTACGCGCCCTGAGTTATGGGAAAGGGTTGATGAGTTCCGGCACAGAATTGATCAATGGCGGCCGGCATGTCGGCAGGTCGCAAGAAAGATAGATGGTCAGGATCTACAAGGCAGCGGAAAGGATCTTCGCGCAACGCAAGGTCCAGCAGTTCAGAGTATTCGTAGGATCGTCCTTGCGCGCTCCAGGAGTGGCGGCAGCATTGCAGCATCCAAAGACCCATCACGTTTTTCAGAAGACGCGTGGTTCCGTCGACGCCACCTTCATTGGTGAAATTGAGACGCAGCGCTTCGGCGGAGACGACCGGGGCGTCTAACTCGGTTCCAAGCAGCGACCAAGTCCCCGAGCTGAGGAACGCGGTACCTTCCCGCGCGGAAATCGCGGCTACGGCGGAACCGGTGTCATGGGTGGCAGGTGCGATCACCGCAGTGCCTGACAGAGTAGAGCCTCGAGAAATACTCGGCAACAGGGTGCCAATTCGTGTGCCGGGCTCCACAATTTCCGTTAGTAAATGGCCGGGCAGTCCGAGGCGGGTTATCAATTCACCGGCCCACGTGCGCGTCACCGGATTCACAAGCTGAGTTGTGGTCGCGTTCGTGTACTCACAGACAGCCTTTCCGGTCAACCAGTAGTGGAAAAGATCCGGTATCATGACGAGCTTTTGCGCTCTCTTTAGAAGGGCGGGACTATCTCGCATCGCCGCGTAAAGCTGGTAGATAGTATTAATGGGCATGAACTGAATGCCAGTGCCGTCATAAATTTCTTCTCTTGCGACCTTGCCAAACACTTCTTTCATCACACCGTCTGTACGCGGGTCGCGGTAGTGGTAGGGATTCTGAAGAAGTTCGCCGCGCTCCCCGAGGAGAGCGTAATCCACGCCCCAGGCATCAACTCCGATACCCGCCAAATCCGTTTCTTTCAGATCTTCGAGAGCGCTCTGGACTTCCCACCACAGCTTGCTCACGTCCCAATGCAAACTTCCGCCGGACTCCACCGCTTCGTTCTTGAAGCGGCGAATTTCTTCTGTTACCAGCACCCCGGAATGAAGTCGCGCAAGGATAGCTCTGCCACTCTCCGCCCCAAAGTCGAGAGCCAAATATGCTCTTATGGCACCATCGTTAGGCATAGGAAGATAACGTGTTCGAATTCCTGGCGGATCGTTCCTTCGTGATGCGTTCGAGGTAACCGCTCTGGCGGAATGCGTCCATGGGATCCTTCGCAAGCCCTTTGGATTGCCGCCATTCTTGAATGACAGGCCGCACGTCGGTAGCGAAGGCGTCCTGCAACAAGGATTCAGCACGAACCAAGTCACACTTTCCTTGTGCGTCGTTAAGCTCACGGTAATTGACCAGAGCGGCTTTGGAAAAAAGCTCCTGGGCCATGCTTACGGTTTGGATCATCGCTTCAATCTTCCCCTTGAGGTTGTGGCTTTGATCGATCATATAAGCGATGTCTGGTTGCTCGCCGCTTTCAAATTCAAAGAACAGAATCTCATGGAAAATGCGGAAGACCTGGTAGGGGTCAATCGATCCCAGTGTCAAATCATCATCCGCATACCGTCGATCGTTGAAATGAAAGCCGCCGAGCATACCTTCCGATAAAAGCCACGCTACGACCTGCTCGATGTTCTGGGCCGCGTAATGATGGCCAGTGTCGACCAACACTTTCGCTTGCGGTCCGGCCAAGCGTGCCAGATGAAGTGCCATGCCCCAGTCAGCGATGTCCGTGTGATAGAAGGCCGGTTCGAAGGGTTTGTACTCGATAAGCAGGCGCTGGTCCGGCGCGAGGTGTTTATGAGAAGCCCGCAAAGACTCTTCGAACCATCGCTTGCGCTGTCGGATGTTCGCCGTGCCAGGGTAGTTGGATCCGTCGGCGAACCACATCGAAACATCGCGACACCCAAGGCGGCGAGCAATTTCAACGCTACTTTTCACGTGCTCGAGGGCGTGCTTTCGTATGGCCGGGTCCGGATTGCCGAACGAGCCGTACTTGTACTCCTGATCCTGAAACAGATTCGGGTTGATAGATCCGGCGCGCACCCCAAAACGCTCTGAAAATTTCTGTACATCATCAGTGCTGTCAATTCCGTTTGGCAAGTCCCACAAAACATGCAGCGCGATGGTGGGGCAACTGCCGGTGAGGAGATGCACTTGACTGGCATCACTGAACTTTTCCTCGGTTGTCGTCGCGGCGGCTGGCTGAATAAATTTGCCGAAGCGTGTGCCGGTATTGGCGAAGCCCCAGGACGGGACTTCAATGCGAAATTGAGTTAAGGCGCGAAATATTCTCTCGGATTTAAACGTGTCCATGGTAAGCCCTCGACCCTGGAAGGTACCCACCGGTCCGGTTCGACGTCACGCGTTTCTTGCCGGACGGCACGAGCGAAATGATAGCCTATGGCGCAGCTGCCATCCTAACGAGACTGCGTGGCCGGCGATATCCGGAGGGAGAAGTGAAACTACGAGCGTTTTGTTTTTTTGTGGTTCTGTTTGCAGCGCTCACCTGTTCGGCTTGGGCCCGCCCCTTCCACCTTCGTTGTGAGCACCTCGAAAACCCGCTGGGGATCGACAAAACTTCCCCTCGGTTGTCATGGCAAAGCGACAATGCCGAACGAAATTGGATGCAGGGTGGTTATCAAATCCTCGTGGCAAGAAGTCTCGAGCAATTGCGCAGTGGCAAGGCCGATGTGTGGGACAGCGGGAAAACGAACTCCAGCGAGTCCGTAGGAATTGCTTATGTGGGCTCCCAGCTGGAGTCTCGCCACCGGTATTACTGGCAGGTGCGCGTGTGGGACACACGAGGCCAGCTTTCTGAGTCGTTGGAGACGGCATGGTGGGAAATGGGTCTGCTAAGTCCTGCCGACTGGAAAGCGCAGTGGATCAACTGGAAGAATCCACAATCGGACGCTGACGGCGCCGGGATTCGATGGATTTGGGTTGCTGGACAAGGTGCATTGAAGGTTGAACCCAAGACCACGGCTGTCTTTCGTGGACTGGTGAACATTTCAGAGAAACCCCGTGAGGGAACGTTATTTATCGCGGCCCGGGGAAATTACTTCGCCAAGGTAAATGGTCACGAAGTCGGCAGAAAAAGAGGGTGGATCTCTTTCGATCGACAGGATATTACCGACTCGCTCGTGGTGGGCGAAAACACCATAGAGGTGACCGTTACCGCTGGCATGCCATCCCCCTTTGGTGCTTCTGCCGGCGCCAAAACCGTGCCCGCTGCTTTGGCAGCGCTGGTGAAAGTCTCACATCTCAATGGCTCAGTTCTACGTTTTCCGACAAATGAACACTGGGAAGGAAAGCTCGAATCGCAATCGAATTGGCAGCCTTCACAACCAATCGGCGATCTAATAACTGACGAGCGGATGGGCGACCCCGGACCGATGCCGCAGCCCGCAGCGGAGTTGCGGCGAGAATTCGACCTCTCTGGGGTAGTCAAGCGCGCGAGACTTTACGTAACTGCCCTCGGCAGCTATCGCGTATATCTTAACGGGGATCGTGTAGGGAAGGATGTTTTGACGCCGGAGTTCACCGACTACCGCAAGCGAGTCTTGTATCAAACCTACGATGTGGCAAGTTTGCTGGTGAAGGGCAAAAACGCCGTCGGCGCCACCCTTGCGGATGGATGGTATGGAAGTGGTCTTACCTGGATTGGTATGCATTTCTTTCCGCCGCCCAATCGTTTCCTGGCGCAGTTGGAAATCGATTATGCCGATGGCCGTCACGAAACCATCGTAACGGATGGATCGTGGAAAGGGGCAGTTTCGCCGGTGATTCGCTCGGAAATCTACTCCGGAGAAGCGTACGACGCACGCCTGGAACAGAACGGCTGGGACAAAGCAGGATTCGATGATTCGCGCTGGACTGCCGCGAGTGTCGCCAAACCCCCCGCGGTTGCGGTTTCAAGCCAGATCACTATTCCGACTCAGGTCGTCGCGACGTTGCACCCTCAGCGCGTCTCTCAGCCTGTGAAGGGAACGTACGTGTTCGACATGGGTCAGAACATGGTGGGCTGGACATCCATGAAAGTTAAAGGCCCATCGGGCACGAGAGTCCGCTTACGTTTTGCTGAAGTTTTGAATCCCGATGGCACCATCTACACAGAAAATCTCCGGAATGCCGATGCCACGGACATTTACGTCCTGAACGGCAAGGACGAAGAACGATTTACACCGAAGTTCACTTTTCACGGATTCCGCTATGTGGAAGTCACGGGATATCCGGGAATACCGCCTGCTGATGCCCTCTCGGGACAAGTCGTTAGTAGCCTGCGAGGTGATGCAGTCGGAAAACTCACAACCTCCAGCGACCTGATCAATAAGATGTGGTCCATCGGAATCTGGGGACAACGCGGAAATTTTCTGAGCATCCCGACCGATTGTCCCCAGCGCGATGAGCGTCTCGGTTGGATGGGAGACGCTGGCGTGTTCTGGCGCACGGGCAGCTACAATTTTGACATTGCTGCATTTTCGCAGAAGTTTATGCAGGACGTCGTGGATGCGCAAACAGCGCAAGGTGCATTCACAAATGTTTCTCCTAACACTCTGCCCTTTGGCGGATCAGGTTCGGAGGGAACGTCGGCTTGGAACGAAGGGATGGTGGGCGCTCCTGGTTGGGGCGATGCCGGCGTCATTGTTCCGTGGACTAGCTGGATGCAGTACGGCAACGCGGACATCATCGAAAGAAATTGGGATGCCATGCAGCGCTGGATGGAATTCATCCAGAGCCGCAACCCGGATTTCTTGAGAAAAAAAGGCGTCGGGCCCAACTTCGCGGATTGGCTTGCACCGGATGAACATACGGACAAGGATCTTTTGGCCACAGCGTATTGGGCGTTGATTGCAAACATGATGTCAGACATGGCGCGCGCTGCCGGGAAGGAAGCGGATGCAAAACGCTATACGGAGCTTGTCGCCAACATTCGCTCTGCTTTTCAGAAAGCGTACATCAAGGAAAATGGAGAAGTTGGAACCGGGACGCAAACCTCGTATGTCGTAGCCTTGTACACCAAGATGGCGCCAAAAAGTCTCGAACCCATCCTTGTCGACAAGCTCGTCAAAGATATCGAGTCTCGGAATTGGCACCTCTCAACAGGTTTTCTTGGCACGCCTTTTTTGCTTTTTACCCTGGCTGACCACGGTCGCACGGATGTGGCTTACCGCTTGCTGCTGAATGACACGTACCCATCTTGGGGCTACATGCTCTCCAAAGGGGCGACGACCTGGTGGGAACGTTGGAACGGTGACACCGGTGATCCGGCTATGAATTCCTACAACCACTACGCGTTCGGCTCCGTCATTGCATGGGTCTACCGCTATATGGCCGGGATTGATACTTCTCCCGAGTCACCCGCCTTCAAGAAGATTGTGATCCGCCCTCATCTCGATCCTCGCGTCACCTTTGTGAACGGCGAGTACGATTCGATGTATGGAAAGATCGTCTCTGATTGGAAGGGAAGTGCGGAAGGGCCTTTTAGCCTCACGATTACAATTCCCGCTAACACTACGGCGGAAGTTTTCTTGCCGGCAACCTCCCCCCGAGCCCA
>Ga0210409_10002209_pt1 | contig 23468 bp, 21 predicted proteins | sample IncBWH17MmetaG_FD_161649 | JGI IMG/M metagenome (GOLD analysis project Ga0210409, IMG submission 161649) | Forest soil microbial communities from Barre Woods Harvard Forest LTER site, Petersham, Massachusetts, United States - Inc-BW-H-17-M | ecosystem: Environmental > Terrestrial > Soil >...
CATCGCTTCGAAGGCCAGCTCATGACCTACGTGCCGCACCAGGGGCCGTGCTACCGGTGCCTGTTTCCGCAAGGCCGCGACGGCATCGTCGCCACCTGCGCCGAGGCGGGTGTTCTCGGGGTGCTGCCGGGGGTGCTCGGCACGCTGCAGGCCACCGAGGCGATCAAACTCATCACCGGCGTAGGCGAGCCACTCATCGGCAGACTCCTCACCTACGATGCGCTCGACATGCGCTTCCAGGAGTTTCGTGTCAGCCGCCGGCGTGACTGCGCCGTGTGCGGCGACGCGCCGAGCATCACCGAACCGCGCGATCAGGACCCGGCGCCCGCCGGCGACCCATCCGGCGGCGTGCGCCGGCTGTCGGCGGGCGACTTGCAGGAACTCCTGCAAACGCGCGCGCCGTTGCTGGTCGATGTGCGCGAACCTTACGAGTTCGCGGCCGGGCATCTCGCCGGCGCGCGCCACATCCCGCTCGGGGAGTTGCCGCGGCGCCTCGCCGAGATCCCGAAGGATGCGGCACCGGTATTCATCTGCAGGAGCGGCGGCCGCTCGCTCGCCGCGTGCGCCATGGCGCTGGCGGCGGGAATCGCCTCGCCCGCGAATCTCGAGGGGGGGCTGCAGGCGTGGGCCCGCGAGGTGGATCCTACGCTCGCGGTCGCCTGAAGCGCTGCGCCCGTCAGGGGCGAGCGACGCGGCAGCGGGACTTGGCGAACGCCGGCTTGGGCGGTTGCACGCTGCTCAGGACCACACGGCTCTTGAGCAGTTGCAGCGCCGCGCGCGGCTCATCGACAAACTCAAATAACTTCAGGTCCTCGGCGCCGATCGTGCCGTGGCGCACGAGCGCCTCGAAGTTGATGACTTCCTTCCAGTACGCGGAGCCGTAGAGGAACACCGGGATCGAGCGATCGATCTTGCGCGTCTGCGCCAGGGTAAGGATCTCGAACAGCTCGTCGAAGGTGCCGAAGCCGCCCGGAAAGACGACGAGCGCGCGCGCCAGGTGCGCAAACCACAGCTTGCGCATGAAGAAATAATGGAACTCGAAGGACAGTTCCGGAGTGATGTAGGGATTGGGACGCTGCTCGCGGGGCAGACCGATATTGAGCCCCACGCTGCGGCCACCGGCGAGGGTCGCGCCCTTGTTGGCGGCCTCCATGATCCCCGGTCCCCCGCCTGAGCAGACCACGAGCCGCTCCCCGGGAAGTGTCGCACTCCATTCGGTCACCAGGCGCGCAAGCGCCACCGCCTCATCCACGTAGCGTCCGAGCGCCCCGTCCGCCCGGATACGCGCGGAGCCGAAGAACACCACCGTCGCCGTGACGCCGCAGGTGCTGAAGGCGCGCAGCGGCGCAAGGTACTCCGAAACGATACGTATCGGACGCCCCTCGTCCGAGTCGATGAACTTCGGATCGTGATAAGCCAGCGGGGGTGCATCAGCCATACGTTCGCTCCTCGTTGCGCCGCGGGCACTCTAACGAATTCAGCTGCCCGCGTGCGACACTGCATTTTTGCCCGCGGAGACCGTGCTTGCCGCACGTCCGGAAGGTCACTTTGTCGCGCGCCGCACCGGCGGCGGCTGCGATCGCGGCATTTGCCGCCCTCGCCGCCGGTAACGCGGCGGGCGCCAGCGGCCCGGTGCCGGACTTGCCGCCCCTCGACGCCACCACCTCGCTGCTGGTGGTGGCGCCGCATCCGGACGATGAGACCCTGTGCTGCGCCGGCCTCATCCAGCGCGTCGCGCGCGCCGGCGGGCAGGTGAGCGTGGTGTGGATCACCAGCGGCGACGGCTCCGAGCTTGACATGCTGCTCATCGAACACCGGCTGTTCGCGCCGGCGAGGGCGCGGGAGCTGGCGCTGCGGCGCATGCGTGAGGCGCGTGCGGCGGCGAGCCTGCTCGGCGTGCCGGCGCCGCGGCAACTGTTCCTGGGCTACCCCGACCGCGGCGTGCTGCAGCTGCTGGACCTCGATGACACGCGTACCTACAGGTCCGGATTCACCGGCGCGACGGCGGTGCCCTACTCCGACGCGTTGTTCCCGGGTCACCCCTACACCCGCAGGAATCTCGAGCGTGACTTTGCGGCGGTGCTGGCGCGCGCGGCGCCGACCCTGATCCTCGCGCCAAGCCCGCACGACGCGCATCCGGATCATCGGGCGGCGGGCCTGCTTACCATCGCGGCGCTGGCGCGCCTGGCAGGCGGCGCGCAGCTGCGCTTCTGGATCGTGCACGGCGGTGAGGGCTGGCCGAGTCCGCGCGGCCTCGAGCCAGGGCTGCCGCTCACTCCCGCACCGCGTATCCGCGGGGTGACGCCCGCCGTCTTCGCGCTCAGTCCCGCGGAAGAAGATCGGAAGCTCGCGGCGCTGCGCGCCTACGAAACCCAGTTACGCGGCCTCGGACCGTTTCTGCTCGCCTTCGTGCGCAGCACCGAGTTGTTCGCCAGCGATCCGTAGAGCGTTTTTTCAAGGCCACCGCCAGCGGTCGAGCCAGCGATCCAGCACGCCGGCGATATTCTCGCGTCGGCGATCGAGCCACGCGCGCTCACGCCAGTAGCGACGGCTCAGTTCCATCGAGGCGGCGAAGTCCGCCACGAACAACGCCGCCGCCGCGTCGCTGACGCGCCGGTCGGCGATTTCCTGATTGGCTTCCAGATTCCAGCGGAACGACCAGCGGTCAAGATTGCTCGAACCGATCGAGACCCACTCGTCGCACAGGATCATCTTGGCGTGCAGCATGCGCGGCTGATATTCGAAGATCCGCACGCCATTGCGCAGCAGCTTGCCGTAGAAGCGCCGCGCTGCCTGGCGCACCCACGGGTGATCGGTGCGCGCACCCGGCACGAGCAGGCGCACATCGACACCGCGGCGCGCTGCCCGCCGCAGTGCCTGGCGAAAGCGCCGCGACGGCACGAAGTAGGCGCTCATCACCCAGGCGCGCTCACCGGCGGCGTACAGGCGGCGCAGCACGTCATTGGCGAGCGCCGAGCGCTGTCGCGCCTCACTGAGTGCGAGCCTGCCGCTGGCGCCGTCAGCCAGCGCCGCCGCCAGCGGCGGCGGCGCGAGCGCGAGCTCCTCCCCGCAGCGGCGCCAGGTGTCGGCGAAAGCGCGCTGCCAGTCCGCGACCACCGGGCCTGCGATCTGCAGCATGATCTCGCGCCACGGCGGCTCACCGGCGGTGCCGGACGCAAACTCATCCGCAAGTCCCGCACCGCCGACGAAGGCGATGCGCCCGTCGACGAGCAGGAGTTTACGGTGATCGCGCCGGAAGTTGCGCAGGCGGTTGCGCAGCTGCAGCGGATTGAAAAAGCGCAGCTCCACGCCGGCGGCGAGCAGCCGCCCGCGATCCGCGCGCTTCAGTCCCAGCGCGCCGAAGCCATCAAACAGCGCACACACCCGCACGCCGCGCGCGCGCGCCTGCACGAGCGCCGTGACAAAGCGCGTCGCGATAATTCCCGAAGTCACCAGGTACATCTCCAGCAGCACGTAGGCGCGTGCCGTGCCTATCGACTCCAGCATGCGCGCGAAGAACCGCGCGCCGTCATCCAGGAACCCAAATTCGTTTCCCGGTCGCCACGGCCAGGCGCTGGTTGTAGATTGCTGTGTCTCCCGCCGGCCCGTCATGAGCGAACAATGACCGACCTTAGGATCAGGCGCCAGCGCGCCGCCTCACTGCTCGTGATGCTCGCGCCCCTGGCGTGCGCGGCCGACGTAGCCGGCGCGGTGAACAGCGTGCGTGCGCGCGGCTGTGACGCCCGCCCCGGCGGCACGGCACCGCTGCGCGCCAGCGCCCGGCTCGATGCGGTGGCGCGGCAGCTGGCGGCCGGTGCACCGCTCGGCGTCGCCCTGGCGCGCGCGAACTACACCGCGGTCAGCTCGTTCTCGGTCAGCGTCTCGGAGGTGGCCCCGGACGGGGATGTGGCGCGCGTTCTGGCACAGCAGTTCTGCCGGCAGAGCACCAATCCGGCGTTTCGCGAAATCGGCAGCGCGCGCCGTGGCGCCCAGGTGTGGATCGCACTCGCTGAGCCTTTCGTACCGCCCGCGCGGCGCGACGCAGCGGCGATCGGCGAGCGGGTGCTGCAGCTGGCGAACGCCGCGCGCGCGCAGCCGCGACGCTGCGGGCTCAAGGCCTTTGCCGCCGCCGCGCCGCTGGCGCTCAACGCCGCACTCGGGCGTGCGGCGCTCGCCTATGCGCAGGAGTTAGCGCGCCACACTTACATGGAGCACACCGGGCTCGACGGCAGCTCGCCCGCGCAGCGCGTGACGCGCAGTGGCTATCGCTGGCGCGCAACCGGGGAGAACCTTGCCAGCGGCGTCATGACCCCCGAGGAGGTAATCGCCGGCTGGCTGGCAAGTCCTGATCACTGCGCCAACCTGATGGATCCGGCGTTCAGCGAGATGGGGGTCGGGTTCGGCGTGAATCCGCACGATGAGCGCGGCGTTTACTGGGCGCTGGAGTTTGGCAGACCGCAGTGAGCTAGGCGGCACCGTCGCTCTTGTGCTCGAGCGTCAGCACGCTGCCCGCCACCACGTACAGCACGGCGAACCATGCAAGACCGTGGGTAAGAAAGGTCTCAAGCCCGAGGTAGATGGACGGCGTGCGCTGCAGGTAGCTCGTAGCCTGCACACCGCCGATGAGCGTCGCGGCCGCGGCGCACAGCAGCAGTACCGGACCTGCGGGCGGTCGCCCGGTGCGCGCCTGCAGCGGCAGGGGATCCGGCACGGGCAGGCGCCAGTACCACACGGCGAGGATCGCCAGACCCGCCACGGAGCTCAGGTACTGGAGCACCCGGTTGACCGTGGTGTCGTAGGGGCCGACGGCGAAGTTCGCGTGCAGTACGGCGTAATGCCGCACCATCCAGCCGTTGCCGTGCGTGAACGAATCCCACAGCAGGTGCGACCAGGCGCCGACGAGTATCGACAGGGGCGCGAGCAGCCACTCCACCGGGCGCCTGCCAAACGGCTCGATGGCCGTGAGGCACAGCCAGCGCGCCCGCGAACTCATGAGCGCCGTCAGCGGGGCGCGCAGCAGGTAGCAGCAGGCGATGATCCCCAAGCACAGCGGCACGCACACCCGCCAGGAGGCGCCCAGGCTGTGCGTATCCGGAAACCAGGCACGGACACTTGTCGGCAGGTAGTGCGAGAAATCCGGTATCAACGCCCCCAGCACCAGCGGCACCGTGCGCAGCGGCTTCAGACGCCGCAACGGCAGAATCGCGGCCGGATGGGACAGCGTGAATGGCACGCCGCGCTCCTCAGCCCGCCGCGCGCGCCGCCGGCGCTACGCGGATGCTGTAGTCCTTGCCGGCCCAGACACCGCCGCGCCTGAACGTCAGATCAATGCGCCGTCCGGCACGCAGCGTCAGGGTGTCGAGGCTGACGACGTGCAGCCCGAGGGAGTTCGCGGTGGTGTCCTGATCGCGCACCTCCTGCCAGCCATCAACTCCCCAGTGAACCGAACCGGGCTCACGCAGCGCCACCGTGAGCGCGCACCCTTCCGGCAGCTCAGCGGCCGGGGCGTGCTCGCACCAGATCACCCGCGCGAGTGCCGGCCGTTCGCCACGGTAGCGCTCCCACACCGCCGTGGGCCGGTCGTACGGGCGTTTCAGGCCCCGGGAGATGACCAGTTTCAGGTACTCCGCGTGCGCCCACACCAGCGGCATGGCAGCCCCGGTCGGCTTGCCCGGCTCGAGGCCGCGCGCCGCGACCGGCGCCGCATCCCAGATCTGCTCCGGCAACATCCCGCCGGGTGAGGCCATGCGAGCCATGGCGGCGATGAGCGGCAACGGATCGCGGCCGGCAACGATTTCGTAGTGACCCCGCTCGCCGGTCAGCAGTGGCCAGGGACGGCCACGGCCGGTGCCGTCGTAGGCAGCGCCATCTTCGTGCTCGCCGTAACCATCGTCGCTGTAGCGGTGCCAGCAAGGTCCCGCGGGCGTGTCGACTTTCAGGAGTGCATCCGCGACGCGCACCGTCGCCAGGATGAGCGGATCATCCGCGCGGCGCAGCCCGAAGCGCACCAGCTGCAGGAAGTCGACGCCGACCTGCGCGGCGGCCGGCAGACTCGGGTCGCGCGCGAGGTTCTTGATCGGGAGCACGGCATCCTTGCGGGCGCGGTCGGTGAGCGCCTGCGGCGGCGCGACCCGCACGTAATAGCCCGGCACGCCAAAGCGGCGCGCGATTGGGGTGTCCGCGACACAGGTCCAGTCTTCGAGGCGCGCGTTCCAGTAGTCCGCGAACGCAAGGGCGAGCTCGCGGCCGTCCGCGGGCAGGTAGCGCGCCCCGGTGACGAGCGCGGCGATGCATACCGCGAGGGTAAAGGTGTTGAGCCCCGCGTCCTCCTCCCAGCGGTCCTGGTCGCTCACCGGTCCGGTGCGCACGAGAAACGCCAGCGCGCGCCGCACCATATCGCCGACCTCGGTGCCATCCAGTGCCGCGCGCTCCTCGAGCGCGGCGGCCAGCAGGACCGGGAAGGCGGCCTCATCGAGCTGGATGCCGGACCAGTAACCGGCGCCGCCGAGCCATTGATTCTGGTGCCAATGGCCATCGGCGTTCTGCGTCGAGAGCAGATAGCGCAGCGTGTTGTGTGCCTCGTGAATGGCACCCACGCCGAGCAGCGCACCGGCGCATTCCACCAGGTCCCGTGGCCACACCAGGTGGTAGCCCTCGCGCTCCTCGTGCGTGTTGCCCCACGGCACGCTCAGGGATGCGACCATCGCGCCCGGATAGATCTTGTCGCGGTGCACGCGCAGTACCATGGTGGAAATCCGGAACTGCTCGGCGCATTCGTCCGGCAGGTCCGCCGGCAGTGTGCTCCCGGACTCGCAGTTGGTGTGCCAGCGCGTCCAGGCCGTCAGCTGCCGTTCCCAGGAACTCTCGAAAGGCTCGCACAGCGCGCTCAGCGCCAGCGTCGCCGCCGATTCGGCGCTGCTGCCAAAGCCGAGTGCCAGCACCGCCCGGCGCGGCAGCTCGCCTACGAGTGCCACGTTGCCCGGACCCGCGTCGTCGTACTCCCAGGTCAGCGCGCCATGGCGGGTGAAGTCCTGCCAGCCGTCGCTGTGGCCGGAAATCCCGGCGCTCGCGCGGCCCCAGGCATCGCCCTGTTGCGCCGTCACGGCGGCGAGCGCCAGGCCGTACGGACCCTGCTCCGCCCACAGGAGCCGGCGATTGCGGTGCGGCACGATCTGCGCGCGATTATTCAGACCGGTGCCGCCCAGGTGCGGGGCCAGCAGCGCATAGGGACGCAGTGTCGGGTCGCCGCTGAGGGTCACTTCGATCAAGAGGACGTCGCGGTCGTCGCATGGCGTCACGCGCAGCGCCAGCTCGAAGCGTTCGTGGCGGTGCAGGATGTGCACCGCCGGTGCACCGGGAGCGCCGAGCTTCACCACGTGCTTCCACAGGCGCTTCACTTCCACCCAGAAACCCGCGCCGTCGGCGACGATGAAACCTAAATCGCGTATCTGCGGCAGATCGACGCGCGGGTAGTACACCTCGTTGATGATGCCGCCGCCGATGGTGAACCACAGCCGCGAGGGGCCGAGCGAGCAACCGACCATTTCCTTGGCGCTGCTGCTCCAGGTGGGACTGAGTCCGGGTGCCCCCGGCGCCGCGCCCATGCGTCAGCCGCTGCGCTTACGGTGCGCAGGGTGCGCGCGCGGGCCGACACCGGCGAAGCCGCCCCGCCACAGGCGCAACCCGCCGGTAAATGCGTTCTGGTTGTCGCCCAGGCGCGTGCCCGGCGGTAATTTCTTCATGCGCACAGCGTTGCCGCCGCCCAGCACCACGTAGTCGGCCTCAAAGACCGCCCGCAGCTGCACGATGATGTCGCGCACCGACTTGCGCCATTTCTTGTTGCCGCGGCGTTCGCGGCCGCGTTCACCCGCGTAATCCTCGTACGAGCCACCGCGCTTGTACGGCAGGTGGCCGAACTCCGTGGCCTCCACCTCGCCGTCGACAATCAGCGCTACCCCTAAGCCCGTGCCGAGCCCGAGGAACAGCATGCGGCCGCCGCGGTAGGTGCCCATAGCCTGCATGGCCGCGTCGTTGATGATCCTGACGGGCCGGCCAAGCGCCCTGGCGAAGTCAAATCCCACCCAGCGCCCGCCCAGGTTATGCGGTTCGGCGGCGATCCGGCCGCGCACCACCGGCCCCGGATAGCCGAGCGAGACTGCATCGTAGGGCGTGTCACGCGTGAGCCTGCGGATCTGCCGCACCATGTGAGCCGGACCCATTTTCGGCCCGGAGACGAATTTCTGGCTCCTGCCATGCGCGTCGACGCGGAACTTGACGTGCGCGCCGCCGACGTCGATCACCAGGATGCGGCGCGGCGTGCCGCGGCGCGGATTTTTCTGGGCTCTTGGCATCGGTGGGATTCTCACCGCAAACCGTGTCCGTGGCCACCGCCCGAGTCCCGCCGCCAAGGGCGTGCGGCCCGCGTCACAAAGTCGTATAAAGAGAGCCTATGAATCACCGCCATGCCCTGCTCATCGTGCTCGCCCTTGGCCTGTGCAGCTGCACCGGTGCGGATTTCAAGGGCAAGAGCGCCTCATCCGGCGACTCCTCCGCGGCAGACTCCTCGCACGCGGACCATACCGACGGGGACACTACGCGCGTGATGGGCTCGGTGGACATCGGTGCGGGCCAACATGCCGGGGACGTGTCGACGGTCAACGGCGCGATTCACATCGGCGAGAATGCCGTGGTCGGGCGTGTTGAGACGGTCAATGGCCCCATCACGGTGGAGCAACACGTCACCGCCAGCGCGGTCGAGACGGTCAACGGCGGCGTGCGCATCAAGGAAGGCAGCAACATCAGCGGCGGGGTCCAGACCATCAACGGGCCGCTCAACATCGCCAGCGGCGCTGACGTCAAAGGCGAGCTGAGCAACATCAACGGCGCGATCGTGGTGAGCGCCGCGCACATCGGTGGAGAGGTCAGCACCGTGACCGGCGACGTACAGATCGGCCCGAATGCAACGGTCGATGGCGGGCTGCACGTGCAGAGGAACAACAGCTGGTTCCAGCTCGGATCGAGCGTGCCGCGGATCGTGATCGGCCCGGGATCGGTCGTGAAGGGCGTGCTCAGATTCGACCGCAAGGTGCTCTTGTACGTGAGCGAGCGCGCCACCATCGGCAACGTGGAAGGCGCGACGGTCAACAAATTCACGGGCGACGCGCCGCCTACCTAAAGGCCGCGCCGGCCGCAGCCTGTTAGAACAGGCCGGTTATCCGGCCGTTGTCATCCACATCGATGCTGTTGGCCGCGGGCACTCGCGGCAGGCCCGGCATGCTCATGATGTCGCCGCAGATCATGATCACGAACTCCGCGCCGGCGGCCAGCCGCACCTCGCGGATGTTGACCACGTGGTGCGCGGGCGCGCCGCGCAGCTTCGGGTCGGTCGAGAACGAGTACTGGGTCTTGGCGACGCACACCGGATAGTGCCCATAGCCACCCTCCTGCAGCGCGCGGATCTGCGCGCGCACGCGGGTGTCGGCGGTGATGTCGGTGGCATGGTAGATCTGGGTGGCCACCGCCTTCATCTTGTCCCACAGGCTCACGCCGTCCTCGTACAGGTAGCGAAAACCATTGGGCTGCGCGGCGAGGCGCAGCACCTCGCGTGCCACCTCGAGCGCGCCTTTGCCGCCGTGTGCGAAGTGCGTCGCCGGGATGACGCGCACGCCGTGCGGGGCGATGCGGTCGATGAGCAGCTGGATCTCGCGCTCGGTGTCCTCGGCGCGGCGGTTGACGGCCACGACACACGGCAGGCCGAAGCGGTTGCGGACGTTGTCTATGTGCCGCTCGAGATTGACCACGCCCCGGTCGAGGGCGGCCAGGTTCTCCTGGCCGAGATCGGCCAGCTCGATGCCGCCCTGGTACTTCAGCGCCCGCACGGTGGCGACGATCACCGCGGCGCACGGTTCCAGCCCCGCCTTGCGACACTTGATGTCGACGAACTTCTCCGCCCCCAGATCGGCGCCGAACCCCGCCTCCGTCACGACGTAGTCGGCGAGCTTCAGGGCGGTGCGGGTGGCGATCACCGAGTTGCAGCCGTGCGCGATGTTGGCAAATGGCCCGCCGTGGATGAATGCCGGATTGTTCTCGAGCGTCTGCACCAGATTCGGCGCCAGCGCGCTCTTCAGCAGCGCCGCCATGGCGCCGTGGGCCTTCAGGTCGCTCGCCAGGACCGGCGAGTTGTCGGCGCGGTAGCCGACCACGATCCGGCCGAGCCGCTCGCGCAGGTCATGCAGGCTGCCGGCGAGGCACAGGATCGCCATGACCTCGGAGGCCACCACGATGTCGAAGCCATCCTCACGTGGCACGCCGTTGGCGGTGCCGCCGAGCCCGACGACGATCTCGCGCAGCGCCCGATCGTTGACGTCCAGCACGCGCCGCCAGCTGATGCGGCGCACGTCGAGGCCCAGCTGGTTGCCCTGGTGGATGTGGTTGTCGATGAGCGCCGCCAGCAGGTTGTTGGCGAGGCCTACGGCGGCGAAGTCGCCGGTGAAATGCAGGTTGATGTCTTCCATCGGTACGACCTGCGCGAAGCCCCCGCCGGCCGCACCGCCCTTCATGCCGAACACCGGCCCAAGCGCCGGTTCCCGCAGACACACGATGGCGCGCTGCCCGAGCTGATTCAGCGCATCGCCAAGACCCACGGTCATCGTCGTCTTGCCCTCGCCGGCGGGCGTGGGGGAGACGGCCGTTACCAGTACCAGCTTGCCACTCGGCCGGTCCTTGAGGCGCGCGACGTAGTCGAGCGACACCTTCGCCTTGTAGTGCCCGTAGGGCTCAAGATCCGCCAGCGGGATACCCAGGCGCTCCTGCGCCAGCTCCACGATCGGGCGCATGCTGGCCCGCTGGGCGATATCGATGTTGGAGGGGGTGGCTGCCATGCTGCGGGTGTGCGCGCCGGGCATGTTACCTCAAGGCCGCACGCGATGTGTTTGCCGCCGCTACAATCGGCGCGCGATGTTGTGGCTGAAGGCGTTCCATATTGTATTCATGGTGACCTGGTTCGCCGGCCTGTTCTATCTGCCGCGCCTGTTCATCTACCACCTCGCCACTACGGATGCCCCGGGACGCGCGCGCTTCATCGTCATGGAGCGACGGCTGTTCGCGATCATGAGCATCGGCGCGCTGCTCACGGTGCTGCTCGGCACGGCGATGATCAGCGTGGCGCCGGCCCTGCTCGCGACACCCTGGATGCACGCCAAGCTGCCGCTGGTCGCGGTGCTCATCGCCTACCACGCCTGGGTGTATCGCCTGATGATCGCGCTGCGCGCCGGCACCGCGAGCCACTCGCAGCGCTGGTACCGCTGGTTCAACGAAATTCCGGGCGTGCTCTTGATCGGGATCGTCGTGCTCGCGGTACTCAAGCCGTAGCCAGCCCCTCGTCACCAGATCCTGACGCGCTCCGCGGGCGGGATATACAGCCTGTCGCCGGGCTGCACATTGAAGGCCGCGTACCAGGCGTCGATGTTGGGCAGCGGCCCGTTGACGCGGAAGTTCGACGGACTGTGCACGTCGGACAGCACGATCTCGCGCAGCAGGCCGTCGCGATACTTTTCCCGCCAGGCCTGCGCCCAGGCGAGGAAGAAGCGCTGGTCGCCGCTCAGGCCGCCGATGACCGGCGCGGACTGGCCCTTGAGCGAGAGCAGGTAGGCCTCGTGCGCCATGTTGAGGCCGCCGAGGTCACCGATGTTTTCGCCGATGGTGTTGGCGCCGTTGACATTCAGGCCCGGCAGCGCCTCGAAGGCTGAGAATTCCTTGATGAGCCGCGCGGTGCGCGCCGTGAAGGCCTGCGCGTCGGCCGGCGTCCACCAGTCCTGCAGTGCGCCGTCGGGGCCGAACTTGCGGCCCTGGTCGTCAAAGCCGTGCCCGATCTCATGGCCGATGATCGCACCGATAGCGCCGAAGTTGACCGCGGCATCCGCGTTGGGATCGAAGAACGGCGGCTGCAGGATGGCCGCCGGGAACACGATCTCGTTGTTGGAGGGATTGTAGTAGGCGTTGATCTCCTGCGGTGTCATTTGCCATTCGGCGCGATCCACCGGCCGGTCGATGCGCGCCAGCTTGTAGTTCCACTGCCACTCGGACGCGCGGCGCACGTTGCCGATGAGATCATCGCGGCGCACGCTGAGCGCGGAGTAGTCCTTCCACTTGTCCGGATAGCCGATCTTCGGCGTGAAGGCCGCGAGCTTCTCGTGGGCGCGCGTCTTGGTCGCGGGCGTCATCCACTCCAGCACATCGATGCGCTCGCTCAGCGCGGCACGCAGGTCCGCGACCAGCTGCTGCATCTTGGCCTTGGAGGCGGGCGGGAAATACTGCGCGACGTACAGGCTGCCGACCGACTCCCCGAGCGCGCCATCGACCTGGTCAACCGCCCGCTTCCAGCGCTCGCGCTGCTCGGGCTGGCCGCGCATCGCCTGCCCGTAGAACGCGAAATGCGCCGCATCGAAGCGCTGCGGCAGGTATTGGGCGTGGCTGTTGAGGTACTGGAACGTCAGCCAGGCGCGCAAGGTCGGCAGCGGCGTGTGGTCAAACAGCTGCGCGAGGTCGCGCAGGGCGCCGAGTTCCCCCAGCACCAGGTCCTGGCGGTCGCCGAGCTTCAGGGACTCGAGGAACGGCTGCCAGGGGAACCCCGGAGCGTAGACGAGCAGCTGCGCCTTGGTGCGCGGATTCCACGTGAGGTCCACATCGCGGCGCTTGTCGATCGGCCACTGCACCCGCGAGGCGGCGGTCTCGAACGCCATGATCGCGCGGGCCTTGGCGCCGCTGTCGCGCTCGCCGGCGAGCTCCAGCATTGTGGCGATGTAGGCGAGGTACTTCGCGCGCAGCTCCTTCAGCTTCGGATCATCCTTCAGGTAGTAGTCGCGGTCCGGAAGCCCGAGGGACGCCTCGCTGAGGTAGACCGCGTAGCGGTCCGGATTGTGGAAGTCCGCGGGCAGGTCGGCATCGAACAGCGACGCAAATCCCGGCCGGCCGAACAGGCGGGCGATACTTGCGCGACTGTTGGCGCTGGCGATGCTCTGCAGGTCCGCCTGCACCGGCGCCAGCCCGTTGGCCTCGATCGCCGCCTGGTCCATGTAGCTCGCGTAGAAGTCGCCGATCTGCTGCTCGGATGTCCCGGCGGCGGCGTGCGTCGCGGCGGCGTTCTCGATGATGCCGCGCACGCGCTTCTTGGACAGTTCATCAAGCTGGCTCCACGGTCCGTAGCTGGCGTGGTCAGCTGGAATCGTGAAGCTGGCGAGCCACGCGCCGTTGGCGTGGACAAAAAAATCATCGCCGGCTTTCACCCGGCTGTCGCCGGCGCTGAGATCAATACCGAAATCGCCGATCGCAGGGCGTGCCGCGGCGGGTGCGGTGGCGGCGGGGCTGGCGGATGCGGACACGGGCTTCTCCATGGCGGGCTTCGAGGCGCAGGCGGCAACGGCAAGCAGCGTCACCACCACGCACGGCAGGGATCTCATGTCAGGCGACCTTCCTTAAGGGATGAGCGAAGCTGCGCATGATACGTGGCGTGCGCGCCCCTGTGCTCACGGGGAGCGCGGGGCCTTGGGATGTGCGTCTCGGTTCACCGGCTCGCGGCCTCGCTTGGTCGCAGCTGTGCGAGCGGGCTTGAGCCGGGCGCGGCTATTGCAGCTCTCCCCAGTAGCTCACCAGATCGTGCCACGGGCGGTGTTCCGGAGGCGCCGCACGCGCGCCCTCCGTGCCGATGTACAGGAAGCCAACGATCGCATCAGTGGCGGTGAGATCCAGCGCCTGCTTGAGCGCCGTGTCGTACGCGGCTTCGCCGGTCTTCCACATGGCGTTGAAGCCGAGCGCAAAGGCCGCGAGCATCATGGCGTGGGCCGCCGCGCCTGCCGACAGCTGCTGCTCGATCAGCGGAATCTTCACCTGCGGGTTGCAGCGCGCCGCCACCACGATGATGAGCGGCGCGCGCAGGGCTTTGGCGCGCTCGCGCTGCAGCTGCGCCTCGCTGGCCGCCGCGTGCGTGCGGCGCAGATGTTGCGCGAGGAGTTCTCCGAAGCGCTCGCGCGCGACGCCGCGCACCACGATGAACCGCCAGGGACGCAGACGCCCGTGATCGGGCGCGCGCACGGCGCTCTCGAAGATCAGCCGCAGCGCACCCGCGTCCGGAGCCGGTTCCAGGAGGGCCTTCGCCGAGTAGCGGCTGGTAAGGGCGTCTATGGCTTGCATGCGCGCATTGTCGCAGACTCAAGCCGTGCTGGCCGTCTCCGAAGCCTGTGAGCGCAACAAGGGGCCGATCCTCGCGGTGCTCGCCGGCGAGCTTGGCGCCAGCCGCGCGGTGCTCGAGATCGGCAGCGGCACCGGCCAGCATGCGGTGCACTTCGCCACCCACCTGCCGCATCTGACCTGGCAGCCGAGCGAGCTGCGCGAGCAACTGCCGCCGCTCATCGAGCGCCTCGCGCGCGAGGCGCCGCCGAATGTGCGCGCTCCGGTCGCGCTCGACGTGCGCGATGATCCGTGGCCGCTGGCCGGCTTCGATGCGCTGTTCAGCGCCAACTCGCTGCACATCATGGCGTGGAGCGCGGTGCGGGAGTTCTTTCGCGGCACGGCAGCGGTGCTGCGGGCGGGCGGCGTGTTGTGCGTGTACGGGCCGGTGCGCTACCGCGGTGAATACACGAGCGCGAGTAATGCGCAGTTCGACCTGTGGCTGAAGGCGCGCGACCCGCAAAGCGGCATCCGCGACTTTGAGGCGCTGGATGCGCTGGCGCTCGCCCAGGGCCTGCGCCTGCGCGCTGATCACCCGATGCCGGCCAACAATCAGACCCTGGTGTGGCAGCGCCTGGGGTGAGTGTTGCCTGTTGCGGACACCCGCGAGGCGCCCGCGAGGGACTCTAGCTTCAAATATTTCTTATTAATAATCAAGTGCTTGTAACCCCTATGCCCACAACATTACTTTGCAGTCATACGGCACTTGCCCGCTGAATTTTCAGTGATAATACGCGCGCTTTGGAGCAGGGGGGCCTGCCCGGCTGATGCACTTTTTCGTGAGATTGAAGGCGCATGAGCCGGTCAGGCACCCAGGCACGCCAGGCAGCGCACCCCCATTCTTTTCGGAGATTAAATCGATGCTCAAGCACCTCGTCCCCGTTGTCGCCCTCGCCCTGATCGCAGGTCCGGCGTTCGCCCAGTCCGCTGCGGCTCCGGCCCCGGCTGCCGCTCCGGCTGCCGCTGCGGCACCGGCTGATAAGGCCGCGGCCAAGTCCAGCACCCACAAGAAGGGCCACCATCATCACAAGGCGAAGGCTGCCGCTGCGACGGCCGCGGACACCGCGCCCGCCAAGTAACAGTCAGTAGCTGACATTACGCAGCCCCGCCGTGCAAACGGCGGGGCTGCTTTATTTGCAGGACTTGCGGGGCGGCCCAAACCGGTTCAGATTTGGCAGCATGGATGGGGCGCAGCAGGTCGCAATACATCAGGCGCTGGTCGCCGTACAACATGCCGTCACCAGCATGACCTTTCCCAGCTGCGACCAGGAAGATCTGATCGAAGCCATCGACCGCGTCGAAGAACAGCTGCACACCGGCCACCCGAACCTCGCCCTGATGTGCCGCTTTCTGAACTCCATTGCGCGCAGCCTGCGTGCGCAGCCCGAGGCGCGCGATGCCTGCCTCGCCATCGAGGATGCAATCGGCAAAGCTGGCATGCCCAGCACCTGGCAGTCCGGGATCTGATTACCCCCACACCGCGCACCCAGGTAGCTCGCCGCAAAGAGCGCGGCAGCTACGATCGCGACCTCATCAACGCCATCCTCGACGAGGCGCTGTACTGCCACGTCGGCTTCGTCATCGACGGCCAGCCCTACGTGCTGCCGACCATCCACGCCCGGGTCGGCGATGAGCTCTACCTCCACGGATCGGTCGCAAACCGCATGTTCGGCACGCTCGGCGCCGGGGCGCCGCTGTGCGTGACCGTGACGCTTCTCGACGGCCTGGTGCTGGCGCGCGCCGCCTTCAAGCACTCCATGAACTACCGCTCGGTGGTGATTCTCGGCAGCGCGCGCACGCTCACCGCCGAGCATGAAAAACGCCGCGCGATGCTGGCGGTCGTCGAGCGCGTGCTGCCCGGTCGCGCCGCGCAGGTGCGGGAGCCCAGCAAAGGCGAGCTCAAGGCGACCACGGTGCTGTGCCTGCCCATTACGGAAGCCTCCGCGAAGGTGCGCAGCGGTCCGCCGCTGGATGCCGACGAGGACCATGCCTTGCGCGTCTGGGCGGGCGTGCTGCCCTTGCAGCTGGCGGCCCTGCCGCCGGTCGCCGAACCGCGCCTCCCGGACGGGGTCGGCGTGCCCGCAACGCTGACCTCGTGGTCGCGCGCAGCCCCCGGCAAGCGTCGCTGACCGCTCGGGTAACGGCGCGGGCGTTGCCTTCGCCAACCGCCGCGGTCTAAGTTGGCGGTGATGTTCACGCCACTTTCCCAGGGACTCCTGCTCCTCGCAGCCTCGGTGTTTCTCGTGACCGTGGCGCGGCGGCTCGCCCTGCCCACCAGCATGGCGTACCTGGTCGCGGGCCTGGTCCTGGGCCCGCACGCGCTCGGCGTGGTTTCCGACTCCGGCACCACGCGCCTGCTGGCGGAACTGGGGGTGGCGTTCCTGCTGTTCACGCTCGGGCTGGAGTTCTCCTTGCCACGCATGCTCGCCATGCGGCGGGAAGTGTTCGGACTCGGCGCCGCGCAGGTGCTCGCAACGACAGCGGCATTCGCCCTGCTCGGCTACCTGCTGGGGCTGCCGTGGCTCACCGCTGTGGTGCTCGGCGGCGCGGTGGCGATGAGTTCTACCGCCATCCTCCTGCAGCAGCTCACCGAGCGCGCGGAACTCAACCGCACGCACGGGCGTCTGGCATTCGCCATGCTGCTGTTCCAGGATCTCGCGTTCGTGCCGCTGCTGGCGCTCGCCTCGGCGCTCATCGCCGGTGAACGCTTCGACCGCAGCGGGAGCGCGGTGGCGGTGGTCGGCGGGGTACTGGCAATCGTGGCGGTGCTGGCGGCCGGACGCTGGCTGCTGCGCCCGTTGTTCCACGAGATCGCCCACAGCCGGCTGCGGGAACTGTTCACGCTCACGGTGCTGTTCGTGGTGCTGGCCTCGGCGTGGGTCTCGCACCTCGCCGGGCTGTCGTTCGCACTCGGCGCCTTCCTCTCCGGAATGATGCTGGCGGAGACCGAGTACCGTCACCAGATCGAGGCGGTGATCCGCCCGTTCCGCGACATCCTGCTGGGACTGTTTTTCATCTCGGTCGGCATGCTCCTCGACGTGCGCCTCCTCGGCCACGCCGGGGAGCTCGCGAGCGTGCTCGCCATGCTCGTCACGCTGGTGGTTCTGAAGGCGCTGCTCGCCGCGCTGGTGACACGACCGTTCACGAGCACGCGCTTCAAGGCGCTGCGCACCGGCATCGTGATGTCCATCGGCGGTGAATTCGGCGTGGCGCTGTGCAGCATCATGTTGCAGGCCGGATTCGCTCCGGAACAGCTCGCGGAACCGCTGCTGGTTGCCATCGTGCTGTCGATGCTCCTGAGCCCCTTCATCCTCAACAACAACAAGCGCGTGGCACGCTGGCTGCTGCGCGAGCGGGCGCCGGCGCCGACCGCCAGCGAGCGCGAGGATGCGGCGACCGGGGAAATCGCCCGTCGCGAGCACGTGATCCTCTGTGGCTTCGGGCGCGTCGGCCAGAATGTCGCGCGGGTGCTCGAATCCCAGGGCTTCGAGTACATCGCACTCGATCTGGACCCGGCACGCATCCGCGCCGCGCGCCAGGCAGGCGACCCGGTGGTATTCGGCGACTCCGCCGATGAGGAGCTGCTCGCCAAGGCGGGCCTTGCCAACGCCAGCGCGGTCGTCATCAGCTTTTCCGATCCTGCCACCTCGATCGGCATCCTGCACAGCGTGCGCCGCCTGCGACCGGACGTGCCGGTGCTGGTGCGCACCCAGGACGACGCGCGCATCAAGGAGCTGCAGGACGCGGGCGCCACCGACGTCGTGCCCGAGACCTTTGAAGCGAGCCTGATGCTGGTCTCGCACGTGCTGATGCTGCTGCACGTGCCGGTGTCACGCGTCGTGCGCACCGTGGGAGACATCCGCAACAGCCGCTACGCCGTGCTGAGAAATATCGTGGGGCGAGCCGAATCGCGCCCGGTGGATGAGCTCAGCGAACACCGCGAGGAGACCAAGTCGGTGGTGGTGCCGCCGGGCGCGTGGGCGGTGGGCCGCACCCTGGACGAAGTGCGCAGCAGGAGTGTCGAGGTGACCTTCACCGGCGTGCGGCGCCAGGGCATTCTCGGTCGCGACCCCGCCGGCGACACGGCGCTGCGCGACGGGGATATCGTCGTCATCTACGGCCAGCCGGAGGATCTGGAGCGCGCCGAGGCGGTTCTGCTGGCCGGATGATGCGAAGATAAGCGTGTCCCCGCCATCGAAAGAGTCAGCCGATGCACAAGAGCCGCCTCGCCGGGTTCATCATTGATTGCCAGACGGACGATCTGGAGGCGGCCACGCGCTTCTGGTGCGCGGCGCTCGGGCTGCAGGTGCGGGCCGCCGACCCCCGCTACCGCACCCTCGCCACCGCCGCGGACGAGGTGCACCTGGAAGTGCAGCAGGTCGGGCACGCGAGCCGCGTGCACCTGGACATCGAGGCCGACGACATCGAAGCGGAGGTGCGGCGCCTGGAGCAGCTCGGCGCCCGGCGCCTCGGCCCGGTCGAGAGCTGGTATGTCATGCAGGCGCCGACCGGGCAGCGCTTCTGCGTAGTGCAGGTGCAGCGCGCCGACTTTGCCACGCGCGCCAACACCTGGAACGACGACGCGACGTGAATCGCAGCGATATTCACTTCCCGCCCCAGCACGAGCCGTTGCGCGATGACGTGCACGCGCTCGGCGCGCTGGTGGGTGAAATCCTGCGCGAACAGGGCGGGCAGCAGCTCTTTGAGCTGGTGGAGCTCGACCGCGTCGCCGCCATCCGCAGCCGCGGCGGCTCGAGCGAAGCCCGCGCGGAGCTGGCGGCGTGTGTGCGCGACCGGCCGCCGGCACTGGCACGCGATCTGGTGCGCGCATTCTCGACCTGGTTCCTGGTCGTCAATGTGGCCGAAAAGGTGCATCGCATCCGCCGCCGCCGCGAATACTTCCTCAAGGACAGCCAGCGGCCGCAACCCGGCGGCGTGGAGGCTGCGCTGGTGGCGCTCAAGGCGCACGGCCTCACCCAGGCGGAGGTTCTCGAGCTGATCGGCGGTCTATCCATTGAACCGGTATTCGCGCCGCATTCCACCGAGGCCAGCCGCCGAACCCTGCTGCGCAAGCAACAACGCATCGCGCAGCGCATGCTCGAGCGCCTCGATCCGAGTCTGACGCCGCACGAGGCGCGCAATGTCTGGAACAACATCCGCATGGAGCTCACCACCGCCTGGCAGACCGAGGAGCTGCCGCGCGAGCGACTCACGGTGGCGGACGAGCGCGAGCAGATCCTCTTCTACCTGACGGAGATCCTCTACCGCGTGGTGCCGGCGTTCTACGAGGAAATCGCGCTGGCGCTGGAGAAGGTCTACGGCACCCGCGCGGAGGTGGCGCGCGTGCCGCCGATCCTGCACCTCGGCACCTGGGCGGGCGGCGACATGGATGGCAATCCGGACGTGCACGCCAAGACCATCCGCGAGGCACTGGCACGCCAGCACCAGGTGATCGTCAACAGCTACTTCGAGGAGTGCCAGCAGCTGGCGCAGCGACTGTCACAGAGCGCCAGCCGTGCACCGGCGTCCGGCGAGCTCGCGAAGCGCACCGCGGAGTACATGCGCCTGCTGCCGGGCGCGCGCGCCATCACCCCGGCGCGCCATGACCGCATGCCTTACCGGGTATTCCTCGCGCAGATCGGTGAACTCTTGCGCAACGGCTACGCGGGACGCGCCAGCGGCTACGAGAACGCACGCCAGTTCCGCGACGACATCGCCCTCATCGGCGTGAGCCTCAAGGCCAACAAGGGCGTCAATGCCGGGCTTTTCTACGTCGAGCGCCTGCTGCGGCGGATCGACACCTTCGGCTTTCACCTGGCGGCGCTCGACGTGCGTCAGCATGCGAGCGTGCTGCACCAGGTCATCGCCCAGGGCTGGGACGACCGCGAATGGCTGGCGCGCGACGCGCGCGAGCGGCGTGCGCTGCTCGCGCAGGCGCTGGAGAAGGATCGCGGGCCCACGGTCGAGCTCGATGCGCTCGGCCGGCGCATGCTGGCGGTGTTCGACGCCATCATGCAGGGCCGGCATCGTTACGGTCCCGAGGCTATCGGCTATTTCATCGTCAGCGGAGCGAGCGGCGCTGACGACGTGCTGGCGGCCCTGCTGCTGGCGCGCTGGGCGTCGGCCTACGACAAGCGCAGCGGCGAGGTGGCGCTGGATATCGCGCCGCAATTCGAAACCGCCGCGGCCCTGGGCGCGTGCGGCAATATCATGCAGGAGCTGCTCGCCGACCCCTTGTACCGCCGCCACCTGGAGGCACACGGCCGCCGGCAGTGCGTCCTGATCGGCTACTCCGACAGCAACAAGGAAACCGGCGCCTGTGCCTCGCGCGTTGCCATTCACCAGGCACAAGGGGATCTGGCGCGCGTGCTCGCCGCCGCCGGCGAGCGGCACGTGCTGTTCCACGCCCGCGGCGGCAGCGTGGCGCGTGGCGGCGGCCGCATTGAAGCGATCGTTAATGCGGCGCCCGCGGGGGCGGTGAACGGCGTGCTGCGCATCCGCGAACAGGGCGCGACGGTCAAGCAGGGCTACGGGCTGCGCCCGATTGCGATGCGTACGCTCGAGCGCGCCTTCAACGCGCTCACCCTCACCACCGCGGCGCTGCGCCGCGGCGAGCTGCAGCCTGACTCGCCCGAGCAGCTGCAGATCGTCACGCTGCTGGCGCAGGAGAGCCGCGCCGCCTACCGCCGCCTGGTGTATGACGAGCCGCACTTCTACAACTACTTCGAGGCCGTGACGCCGATCGACGTGATCGAGCGCATGCAGATCGGCGCCCGTTCCGTGCACCGCGCCGCGAACGCCGGGATCGCGGGCCTGTTGCCGGTGCCGTGGGTGTTCGCCTGGTCGCAGTCGCGCTACATGCTGCCCGGCTGGTACGGCGCCGGCGCGGGGCTGGCCGCGGTGGTGGAGAAATTCGGCCTGCCGCGGGTGCGCGCGGCAAGTGCCGGCTGGTTCTTCCTGCGCAACCTCATAGACGACGTCGAGACCATGCTGGCACGCGCCGACCTGGATATCGCGCACTACTACGATGCGCTCGCGCCGGCGGCGCTGCGCCACTGTGCACAGAACATTCGCGCCGAGTACCGGTTAGCGTGCACGCAGGTGCTCGCCATCAAGGACAGCCGCGAGCTGCTCGATTCCGATCCGACGCTGCAGCGCTCGATCCAGCTGCGCAACCCCTACGTCGACCCCATGAACCTCATGCAGGTGGACCTGCTGCAGCGCTGGCGCGCCACGGGGCGCGAAGACCGCGACCTGTTCGAGGCGCTGCTCGCGAGCGTTGGCGGTATTGCCCAGGGCCTGCAGAGCACCGGCTGAGCAATCCGGTGGCGGACAACATAACCATTCGCCCCGCGGCCCGGCACGAGATGCCGGAGGTGCTGGCGTTCATCCGCGAGCTCGCCGTGTACGAGCGTCTCGAGCACGAGGTGGTGGCGAGCGTGGCGGACCTGGCGGCGGCTCTCTTTGGTCCACAGCGGTACGCGGAAGTGGTGTTCGCCTGCCGCGACGGCGTGCCGGTGGGCTTCGCCCTCTTCTTTCACAACTTCTCGACGTTCGTCGGCAAGCCGGGCATTTATCTCGAGGATCTGTTCGTGCGGCCCGCGGCGCGCGGTCACGGCATCGGCAAGCGGCTGCTCGCCTGGCTTGCGGCGACAGCACTCGAGCGCGGCTGTGCGCGGCTCGAGTGGGCGGTGCTCGACTGGAATGAGCCGGCGCTCGGCTTCTATCGCAGCCTCGGGGCCGTGGCGCAGGACGAGTGGACGACGTTCCGTCTCACGGACGCGGCGCTCGAGCGGCTGGCTCGCGGGGCGTCCCAATGAGGCGCTCAGGGGCGCCGGTAGACCACGCCGTCCTTCATGACGAACATAACGTGTGCGAGTGTCCCGATGTCGCGCGTCGGATCACCGTCCACGGCCACAAGATCCGCCAGCATCCCCGCGCGCACCCGGCCGAGATCCGCCTCGTGGCGCAGGATTTTCGCATCGGTGACGGTGGCGGCGGTGAGCGCCTGCACCGGCGTCATGCCGTCGCGGACCATCCATTGCAGCTCGCGGTAGTTGCTGCCGTGCGCGAACACGCCCACGTCGCTGCCGCAGCCGATGATCACGCCCGCCTTCATGGCGGTCGTGAAGGCGCGCCGCGCCTGTTCCATCCCCGCGGTCGGCGCAGATTTCCCGGGCAGGTAGTGTTCGAAGTACTCCCCGTAGGCCTCCTCCGCGGTCAGCGTCGGCAGATACGCGACGCCGCGCGCGGCCATGAGCCTGAACACCTCGGGCGTACCGTTGAAGCCATGCTCGATGCTGTCGACGCCGGCGAGCACCGCGCGGCGCATGCCTTCCGCCGTGGTGGCGTGCGCCGCCACCGGCCGCCCGGATGTGTGCGCCGTCTCGATGAGCGCCCGCAGCTCCTCGTCGCTGAAGGTTGGCTGCTGGGTGCCATCCGGACCCCATCGGTAGTCCGCGTACACCTTGATCCAGTCGGCGCCGCGCCCGGCCTGCTCGCGCACCGCGCGCATCACTTCCGCGACGCCGCTCGCTTCCTGTGCTCCCTGCGGCGTACAACACACATCCGGCCGCAAGCCACGCGGCGCCGGACCGTAGCTGCCGGTGGCGACGATGGCGCGCGTGGCGACCAGCAGGCGCGGACCGTCGATGAGACCGTCCTCGATCGCACGCCGCAACGACACATCAGCGTATTCCGCGCCCTCGGTGCCTAAATCCCGCAGCGTCGTAAACCCCGCCATGAGCGTGGCGTGCGCGGCCTGGGCGGCGCGCAGCGTGCGATACGGCACCGGCTCCTTCAGGACCTGGTCGTCCCACAGCGTCTCGTTGTAGGGGTGCAGCAACAGGTGCGAGTGCGCATCGATGAGCCCGGGCAGAAGCGTCGCACCCGGCAGATCGATCACGGTCGCAGCGGCGCTCGCGGGCACCGCGGCTGGCGGGCCCACCGCGACAATGCGCTGCCCTTGCGTGAGCACCACCCAACCGGCATGCAGAGGTTCGCCGGCCGTCCACACCTGCGCCGGGCGCAGCAGGGTCGCGGCGGGAGTCGCGGCGGGTGTCGCCACGCTGCAGACGGCATTCGCAATGAGGACGGCGGCGAGCTGCAGCCGGCGCCGGGGCGGGATGCTCACGATCCCATCAGCACAGTGGTGTCGTAGCTCTCAAATCCCTGGATGGCGCGCCCGTAGGCGTTGAACACCAGCCGCTCCGCGACCTTGTCCGCCCGGGGCGCGAGCAGCATCC
>Ga0210409_10002210_pt1 | contig 23457 bp, 20 predicted proteins | sample IncBWH17MmetaG_FD_161649 | JGI IMG/M metagenome (GOLD analysis project Ga0210409, IMG submission 161649) | Forest soil microbial communities from Barre Woods Harvard Forest LTER site, Petersham, Massachusetts, United States - Inc-BW-H-17-M | ecosystem: Environmental > Terrestrial > Soil >...
CCCGCCATCTCGTAAGTGGCGGAGCGAGGCTTCTGAGGGCCTCCGGGAGTTCAGTACCACTCCAGTGCAACGCTTCCTGGCCAGGAAGAAACTCATTCTGAGAGTCTTGCCGCACGAAGAGTCCCCGCCCCGTGCGGCAAGATCTGTCGAAAGCGCCGCGCTACAAACGGCGCCCTTCTGCTTGGAGGATAGCAGGCAGCGGAAAGCAGTTGGACTCAAGTTATTGATTCGGCGTAGCAAATGGCGTGTGACTGGGGGGCGGCCTTTCACCCACTCTTCAAAGCGGCGCTGAAAAAAGCTTCCACGCCCCGCTTGCTGACGCGCGCGGTTCAGTAAGTGGTGTGTCGTCGAGTGGCCAGTAGGCGTGGCGACGTTGTCTATTTGCGCGGCGCCGGCTCCATGCCCTTGGCCTTGAGAATCGGCTCGATGGATGGTCCCGTGAGAAACTTGACCACAGCCTTGGCGGCGTCCGCATCCTTGGCGTGCGCGCCTACGCCCGCCGTTAGAACCGTATAACCCTGCAGCTCCCGCGGAAGCGGTCCCACAAATTGGACGCCTTGGACCGGCAGTATTTCGCTGATGAGCGTGAGGACCATCTCGGCCTGACCCTCCGCCACAGCCTGCGAGACGTGGCCCGCGCGCGTGTCCGCGATCAGCTTAGGCTTGAGTTCGGCGGCGATCCCGAGGCGGTCGATCATCCTTGTTACGAAAACCGCGCTCGCGCCATTCTTGGTATAGGTGATGGATTTCGCCTTAAGCAGGGCTTGCTTCAGCTTGTCGGGCGTGCTGATATCGGGCTTGGGCGCTCCGGCGCGCACCCCGATCCCGACCCCGGTGCGGGCCGCATCGGCGCGGGTGCCCGCTACGATCTTATGCTCCTGAGTCAGAGTATCCAGCGCTTCAGAGGTGAGGATCGCGACATCAAAGGTCGCCCCCGCGTCGATTTTCTCTTTAAACGAAGCGGTGGAGCTGAACTCGATCGAGAGCGGGTGGCCGATCGCGCGCTCCATCTGCGGGTGCACTTGCTCCACCACGGCCTTCATTCCGTTGGAGCACAAGATATGAATTTCGCCGGCCTTGGGCGCGGTCTCGGCGGCCCACAGGACCGCGCATCCAACACTGACGACCGCGACTGCCGCGGGTACTGATCGCATGTTCATGGTTGTTCCCCCAGTCCGATTCAGTGTAGTACAGCGATCCAGGCGGTGGCTGGGTACGCATTTTCATGGGACCATCGGGAGAAATGGACCGGACACTTGATCCTGGCGAGCTGAAAAAAGCCGCGGCGGAATGGGCGGCCACGCTGGTTGAAGACGGAATGGTGGTGGGGCTGGGGACCGGTTCGACCGCGTCGCTGATCCTCGAGCCGCTGGCGGCGCGCATCCGGCAGGGACTGCGCATTGTTGGCATTCCGACCTCGGAGCGCACGGCCGAGCAGGCCCGCGGCCTGGGCATACCGCTGTCGACGTTAGCGGACCACGCGCGGGTGGATTTGACGATCGATGGCGCCGACGAAGTCGAGATCGGCACGCTCAATGTGATTAAGGGACGGGGCGGTGCGCTGCTTCGCGAGAAAATTGTCGCGAGCGCGAGCGCGCGGCTGGTGATTGTGGCCGATGAATCGAAGCTGGTTGACCGGCTGGGCCGTGGCGCCGTCCCAGTCGAAGTTGTTCCGTTCGAGTGGCAATCAACCGCGCGGCGGATCGAAAGCTTGGGCGGCAGTCAGGCTCTCCGGCTGCGGCCGGATGGCGGGGCGTTCGTCACCGATGGTGGCCACTACATTCTCGACTGCGCGTTTGGCCCCATCTCCTCGGCCGGCTCCCTCGATCGTGAGTTGAACGGCATCGTGGGCGTGGTGGAGCACGGACTTTTTCTGGGACTCACTAATCAGGTTGGCTTGAGCAGAGCCGGGGGCGTGGAAGTACTGGTCCGCTCACGACGAACGGACCAGCGCGCCTAGCACGGCGCCGACCAGCGCCTGTGCCTCTTTCTGGATGCGGGTGAGATGCTCGCGGCTGAGGAAGCTCTCTGCATAGATCTTGTACACTTCTTCAGTGCCGGAGGGCCGGGCAGCGAACCACCCGTTTTTCGTGATCACTTTTACACCGCCGATAGGGTTGCCGTCGCCGGGCGCATGAGTGAGAATATTTTCGATCTTTTCGCCGGCAAGCTCGGAAGCCGCGATGTCCTTGGGCGATAATCGGGCGAGCGCGGCGCGCTGGCCGGCGTTCGCGGGGGCGTCGATTCGCTCGTAGAACGGACGCCCATTCCGGCTGCACAAATCATCGTAGATCTGGCCAGGATCTTTGCCGGTGCGCGCGGTAATCTCGGCTGAAAGCAGCGCGGCGATGATGCCATCCTTATCGGTGCTCCAGGGAGAGCCGTCGCGAGCCAGGAAAGAGGCCCCAGCGCTTTCCTCACCCCCGAAAGCCAGCGAGCCATCGAGGAGGCCATCCACAAACCATTTGAAACCAACCGGCACCTCATACAGCTTTCGTCCGAGGTTGGCGGTTACGCGATCGATCATGCTGCTGCTGACGGCCGTCTTGCCGACCGCCGAAGACTTGCTCCAACCGGGCCGCTGGCGGTAGAGATAGTCGACGCAGACGGCAAGATACGAGTTGGGAGGCAGGAGGCCGGAGCTCCGGGTGACGATCCCGTGCCGGTCGTGGTCGGTGTCGCAAGCGAACGCGATGTCGAACTTGTCTTTCAACGCGATTAAGCCGCGCATGGCGTAGGGCGACGACGGATCCATGCGGATTTTTCCATCCCAATCCAAAGTCATGAAGCGGAACGTGGGATCGACGGTTTCATTCACGACAGTCAAGTTGAGACCGTAGCGGTCGGCGATGGGGCGCCAGTAGTGGACTCCGGCGCCGCCCAGCGGGTCAACGCCCAGCGCGATGCGGGAATCGCGGATCACATCCAGATCGAGCACCGCGCCCAGATCCTCGACGTATTCGTTCATGAAATCGCAGGTGTGAGTCGTCGAGGCTTTCAACGCGTTCTCAAACGGGATTCGCCGGACGCCTTCCAATGCGTGCTTCAGGAATTCATTGGCGGCGTCCTGGATAAAGGCCGTGGTCTGGCTGTCCGCGGGTCCGCCATGGGGCGGGTTGTACTTGAAGCCGCCGTTGTCGGGAGGGTTGTGCGAAGGGGTGACGACGATGCCGTCCGCCAATCCGGGCTGCTTGCTTCGGTTATGTTTCAGGATCGCGTGCGAGATCGCCGGCGTCGGAGTGTAGGCGCCGCGGGGCGCAATTCTGACCTCGACATCGTTCGCCGCGAGAACTTCCAAGGCGCTCTCAAAGGCTGGCTCCGAAAGCGCATGAGTATCGATGCCGATCAGCAGCGGCCCGTCGATATTCTTGCTTTTGCGATACACGCAAATCGCCTGAGCGATGGCCAGGATGTGCCGTTCGTTGAAGGAGCGGGACAGAGACGAGCCACGATGGCCCGAAGTTCCGAAGGAAACTCTTTGAGCCGCGATTCCGGGGTCCGGCCGGTCCGAGTAGTAGGCGGTGATGAGCTGAGCCGGATTGATCAGGTCGGATGGACGCGCTGGTTGGCCCGCGACGGGACTGACTGGCATCGTGATTTCTTCCTATCCACCAAGATAGCTGTTGGCGGACGTCAAACGCGCCTCGCGGTCTCGTCACCGAGCCAGGTTCCAGGTGAGCGCGACGCCACGGGTGCTGGTCAGGGCGTCGAATTGGGGCGTCACCTGAGGGCGAAGGTCGCTCAATTTGTGGCGCACATGAATCGAGTGATCCGCGTGGGTCTTGAAGACATAGCGGCCGGTGAACCACCCCATCGCGCTGCCGAAAAGAATGTCGGATGCGAAGTGCTGCTGCCCGCTGAGGCGCGAGAAGCTCACCAGAGAAGCCAGGCCATACGCCGTGATCGGATACAAGATGTTCTTGTTGTACTCATGCGCCACGACCGACGCCAAGGCCCAGCTCTCAGCAGCATGACCAGAAGGAAATGAGGTGCCGCCGTTGAAAAACCTACCCCTCCCGTGGTCCTCGTAGGGGCGGGACCGCCGGAAAATGACCTTGAGAACCCCGACGTCGATCAAGGTGTCCACGATCGCCTCGCCCGCGAGCACGCCCGTCTCGCGCGCCTTGGCGTTATGTGCGATCGCGCCGCCAACATACATTCCGACGGTGATGGGAAGCACGGTGTAGACCGCACCCAAATTCGATACGTCCTTGCTGATCGAAATCTGATCGACCGTATTCGGGAAGGCGCTCGCCGAGGTGCGGTCGGTGGCGATCAGTGCGCCAGTGCCGGCGCCAATCAGGCCCCACGCGATTGCATCTTGACCGCTCATGTGAAGCGGGCTCATCACAATGTCTTTTTGATCCAGCAACAGGTTCACGACGAATTTTCGCACCAAAGGTTTCACGCGCTCGGTGTCATCCGAATAGAAAACGCGATCGCGCATATCCTGGCCCTCCGTCTTGGGGGCGGCTGTGGAGGCTGGCTCTACGGGGCGCTCCGATTTGACGGTTGAATCGGGCGGCTGGGCATCGGGTGGGGCTTGCGACCAGGCACGACCCGAGGTATAAGTCATTGTAAATAAAAGCAGAATTAGCGTCTTCATGGGCTTCATTAAGGGGATCGTTCCCCAGAGGCGAACGTTTCGAACGCGTTACAGGCGCCAACGCACGGGCGCAACTCGGCCTAGCCCGTTGCCTGCTCAGTCACAATGGGGCGACCAACCCCGCCTCGCAGTGTCGCGGGTTACGCTGTGAGTCGGTAAAACCGCGGCGCAGAGCCGCATACGAAAGGAGTTGGTCGCATGTCTAAGATACGATTTGTGGGTTTGGATGTCCACGCGGACACCATCGCGGTTGCGGTAGCAGAGCCGGACGGGGAAGTTCGTCCGCTGGGCATCATTCCGAACCGCCTGGAATCGATTCGCAAGCTGGTGGCGAAACTGCGCCCGGCGAAGCAACTGAGGGTCTGCTACGAAGCCGGTCCCACGGGCTACGTCCTGTACTGGCAACTCACCGCGCTGGGCGTGGCTTGTGAAGTGGTGGCGCCGAGCTTGGTGCCGGTCAAAGCCGGCGATCGCGTCAAGACGGATCGGCGCGATGCCGCGAAATTGGCGCGCAGCTATCGTGCCGGCGATCTTACACCGGTGTGGGTCCCCGACGCCGACCACGAGGCGTTGCGCGATCTGGTGCGAGCTCGCGAAGACGCCCGGCAGGATCAGCACCGCGCTCGTCACCGCTTGAGCAAGTTCCTGCTGCGGCATGGCCAGCGCCCACCGGAGGACGTGAAGAAACACTGGACGCTGAAGTACATGACCTGGATCCAGGAACACGTTCACTTTGAGCAGGCGGCGTTGGAGGTTACGCTGCTGGATTACGTTCACGAAGTGGAACACATGGCGGGACCGCATTCAGCGCCTCGAGACAGCTATCACCGAAGCCATCCAGAAAGCGCCGCTGGAGATGCGCGCGGTGATCGAAGCCTTGCAGGCCTTGCGCGGCGTAGCCCAACTCACCGCCGTCACGGTGGTGGCCGAGCTCGGTTCGTTGTCGCGGTTCCACAACCCCCGGCAACTGATGGGCTACAGCGGCCTGGTCTCCAGCGAGTATTCCAGTGGAAACCGCATCCAGCGCGGCTCCATCACCAAAACCGGCAACGCACATCTGCGGCGCGTGATCATCGAGTCCGCTTGGGCCTATCAGTATCGGCCCTGGATCGGCGGCTTCCTGCTGAAACGGCAACAAGGCTTGAACCTGAGCCAGGAGGTGAAGGAGATCGCCTGGAAAGCGCAGTGGCGGCTCCACACCCGCTATAAGAAACTGGCTGGGGCCGGCAAGAAGAAACCGCAAATCGTGACGGCGGTCGGCCGCGAGTTGTTGGGCTTCCTTTGGGCGGTTGCCGTGCAAACCGAAGCTAAATTTCAGCAACCCGCCAGAGCAGCGTAGAAGTAAATATGCCTGCCATTCCCTCGGCTTCGTTTCTATCGCATCGCCGCCACCCGTCCAGACTGCCCTGCGGCTCGCTGCGCTCGGCCTGGACTGGACCCGGCGGCGATGCAAATTACTTCTTCCCACTAACAGGGAATGGCAGGCTTTGTCTTGGCAGCTCAGCCGGGAGGGTACAGTGCGGGTGACGCGACGAGGGCTCACGGAAAGGAGAACCCTCCAATCTTTTGTGCGGTACGGTCCCCTGACCCAATCCGCGTTCTCAGTCCGAGGCAGCTCCCGACGGATCATGACTATGCGGTCCCGACCCGCGGATATTAGAGTGATCTACCGTCGCACTCGCCTCTCTTCCCGTCACCCGCTCTGTGCCTTCCCCGGCCGAGCTTCACCCCGCCTATTGACAATGTCGCCCCATATTAGAAGATCAGCTTGAGCGCGAACTGCAACTGGCGCGAATCCTGTGCGCTGGAGATGCTGCCGAAGTTCGGCGTGAAGGCGATCCGGTTGGGAAGATTGAAATTCGAGCGGTTCAAAAGATTGTATGCCTCCGCCCGAAACTGCAGCTTGACCGCCTCCGTGATCGCGATTTCCTTCTGTAGCGATAGATCGAATTCCTGCAACCCAGGCCCGATCACGGCGTTCCGGGGAGCGTTTCCGAATGTATACAATGCCGGCAAAGAGAACACCGACCTGTCGAACCACTCGCCGGGGGAGTGCGGCCCGCCGTTCGGATCGCCCGATATATTGGGGCGCTGCGCGGGCCCGGCTCCGATATTAGCCTGATCGCTCGCGATGTTCACCGTGAACGGCGCGCCGGATTGAGCCGTAAAATTGCCGCCCGCCTGCCATTCTCCGAGCAGCCTGTGCGTCCAGCCGCTCGACTTCTTCGACAGAGGCAGTTGATAGATGAAGCTGAACACTAGCCGGTGGCGGTGATCGAAGCTGGAGCTGGCCTTCTCCGCCGCCAGATTGCGAACATCCTGCGGAAGATTCGTCTCGTTCAACGTGGCTCCGGGATCGGAAGCATCATCCAGGGAATGAGACCAGGTCCAGTTCGCGTCAAACATTAGCGCCTTGGTAAACCGTCGCTTCATGCTCAGAGTGAGCGCGTGGTAGGTGGCCCATCCATCCCACCGAATGGTGTTGACCTGGCTCAGTTGCGGAATTGGCCGCCGCGCCGCGATCGCCCCCGGCCCGGGGACAGGAACGTTCAAGACGGTCGAGCTGTCGGCGTGGATGGTGCGCGAACCGATATAAGCCGCCGAAAATAGGGTGCTGGGCGTCACCTCATGCTCCACTGTCAGATTCCACACTTCGTTATATTCGATCTTGAAATCGTGGTTTAAGTTATTTCCGCCGATGGTCCCCAGGCTAGTGGCCGCCAGTGCGTTCTCGGTCATGAAGCCAGGCGATGCCGTCGCAGTCGAGCTGATCGTCTTAGTGACGAAGAACGGCAGGTTCTGCGCAAAGTTACTAATGATGCTGTAAGCGGCTTGATTCGGATAAATTCCGAAGCTTGCCCGGATGGCGGTTTTCAAAGCGCCCGGCAGATTCCAGGCCAAGCCGCCGCGCGGCGCCAGGCGCAGTGACCTTGTTGTCAGCAGGCTGTTGTTCCAACCCGCCGCCGCCGACGTGACGTAGGGAATGGGGATGAAAGGCAGCAGCGCGGCCCCCGCCGGCGAAATATTTCCGGAACCATCGCTCGCGATGACGAACCGGCCGCCGGGCACGGCGGTATCCACCGCGGCCATCTGATCCCGGGAGTCCGTCATGTTCTGGTTGTACTCGTAGCGGACTCCCATATCCAATTTGAGATTGGGCGCGATCTGCCAGTTGTCCTGAAAGTAGAGGTGCGCCCAATTCGCGCTCGCGTCCATCGCGGCGCGCCCCAGTCCGGCTTGCGCGGTCGTTGGATATCCGAGCAAGAAGTCCGCAAAGGCGTTGCCATCCGCCAAGCCAGCCGCCGACGAAGTCCAGCGAGGAGTAAAAGAGAAGACGCCGCGCGCTCCATTCGGATTCACCGGCCGGAAATCGTAATGCATGGCGTACAGCCCGAACTTCATGGTGTGCGTGCCCTTGTGGGCCGTTAGGTTGTCGTAGAACTCGAAATCACGGTTATCCCGAAAAGTGAACAAGGCCGGATCGCCCATGGTGGTGAACTGACCACCAAAGGAGACCTGCGGGTACCCCATGTCCAGCGGATTGGTCGTGACGCCCTCCAATCCGGCTCGCGGAGCGAAGTTGTTACCGGCGTTGGGACTGGTCTGCCCTCCCACTACGGTCAGCATCCCAAATCGCGATTCATTGAAGAGCTGGGCGTTCACTACGTGCGTCCATCCCGCCGCGCCGTTGATCGCGTGCGTGCTCAGGTTCCGGCCGAAGCCCGGCAACAGGCTCTCTTGCAATACGCCCGACCCGAAGGGGTCGAACTGCCGCGCATCGAACAGCGACGCCCGCAAATACGCGGTATCGTTCCCGGAAAACTGATGGTCCAGCCGCGCGCTGTATTGATTCCCGTTAATGCGCTGGTTCCCGGTGGAGAGCAGGTTTTGGCCGATCCCAGCCAGATTGGGCAAAGGTATTTGAGCGAGCAGGGTCACAGCCACGGGGTCCAAGGGCCTTAATATCTGATTATTCGGAAACGGCTGGCGCTGCCCGCTCCTAGAGTCATAAATCGTAGGCAAGCTGGAAAAGTCACCCCTTCGCATCGCGGCTGTGGGAACCGAGAACGTCTGCGTCAGCGACTTGCGCACTCTTTGGCCTTCGTAGCTCAGAAAGAAAAACGTCTTGTTCCTGGCCACCGGCCCTCCCGCGCTTCCACCAAACTGATTCTGGCGGAAAGGCGGAATCGAAGCCGTTGGTGAATCGAAAAAATTCTTGGCATCGAAAACGCTATTGCGGACGAACTCCAGCAGACTTCCATGAAAGCGGTTGGAGCCCGAACGAGTGACGACGTTGATCACCGCGCCGGACTTGCCTCCGAATTCCGGAGCGTAAGATGTTTTCTGAATGTTGAATTCTTCGATCGAGTCTATGGACGGAGCGATCACCATGTTGTTGAAGTGCTCGTCCGTCACAGCCACGCCGTCCAGTAGATACAGGTTGTGTCCGCTGCGCTGGCCCAGCACGTTCACCAGAGTGCCGGCTTGCTGCAACGCGTCTCCGCGGGTGCCGCCCGGAGGCCGGACCACGCCTTCGCTCAACATTGCTAAATCCAAAAACTGACGCCCCTTGAGCGGCAGCGCGAGCACTTGCTGGCGCCCGATCACCTCCTTGATTTCGGCTGTGTCCAATTGCAATCCCACCGGATCGCCTTGAACCGTCAATTCCTCCACTGCATCGCCCACCTGCAAGGTGAAGTCGTATCGCAGTCGTTCCCCGGCGTGAAGTTCGATCTTAGATAGCGCCGATCGCTTGAAGTTCGGAGCGCTGGCTGTAATCGAATACACGCCCACCGGCAACCGCCCGAACAGGTATTCGCCCGAGTTATTGGAGATCGCGTTGAACTTCTGGCCGGTTTCCGCCTGTTCGGCGACCAGCGCCGCGCCCGGCAGCACCGCGCCCGAAGGATCTTGCACACCGCCGCCGATTTCTCCGGTATTCATTTGCCCCAGCGCGATGGCTTCACAGATAATCAGCGCGAAACTGAATCGCAGGTGCATTTTGTTCGTTTCTTCAAGTCTACCGCCAACGGAATAGGCGCAGCGCCAGCGCGAAGCACACCACCAGCCACGCTCCCAGGATGCTCAACTGGGGCGCCAACTGCGAAAAATCCGCTGCCTGCAGCATGTTCGCCCGCAAGGCGTCGATCAACGCGGTTAAAGGAAGCGCCTTGATTACCAGCTGAAGCGCGTCGGGAAAGCGTTGCGCGGAAAAGAACACGCCGGAGACGATCCACATGGGCATCATCACCAGGTTCATGAGACCCGAGGCGGCTTCGATGGTTTGCGCGCGCGATGCAATCAGCAATCCCAACGCGCTGAACGACAGCGAACCTAAGACACATAGGGCCGCCAGATCCAGCCACGAACCCCGAACGGGAACGTGGAAGACCAGGGCGCCGAACCCCAGCACCGCGCCCACTTCAATCACCAGAAGCAGAAGCCGGGAGAATATGAACGACAGCAGGTAGTAATGCCGCGGCATGGGAGTCGCGATCAGGCGCTTCATCAGCTTCTTACGCCGTGCGTCCACGATCGCGAACCCTAATCCCCAGATCGCGCTGCCCATCAGGTTCATTCCCAGCAAACCCGGTAGTAGAAAAGCAATATAACGCGAGCCCGGTTCTCGTATCAGCTCATCGCTCGATGCGACGGGATCGGTGCGGCCCGCCGCGCGCTGGACGGCGCGGTCCGCCAGCATCCGGGCAGTGCGGCCTTCGGGATTGGTGTCGTCATATCGAAACACGACGGTGTCACCGGGGCCAGGCTGAACTAGCAGAGCCGCTTTGCCGGTGCGTAGCGCCTCTTCGGCGGCCGCGGGCGGCAATTGCTGAACGTCGAGGAGTCTCTCCTGCCGCAGGGATAGCGTCAGCTGGGGCGCCACGGTCGCGATCTTGAGCACGTCCGCCGGACGATTGCGAAACGCGATTCCCAACCCCGCCGCCAGAAGAATGGGAAAAATAAACACCCAGAACAAGGCTTCGGGTTCGCGCATGAACTCGCGAAACCGCACCATAGTCAATTGCACGAGCGGATGGTCCGCCAACGCAGACCCACGCAGGGATTTTCGCGTCGCTTCACGCGCGCCTGCGCCGGAGATGGCCGTCACGTCACTCATCGCGCAGGTGCCGTCCCGTCAAGGCGACAAACACGTCCTCCAGGCTGGCCGAGTGGGTACGCAGCTCAGTGAGCGGAACACCCTGCCGCGTGAGTTCATCGAGCAGCGCGGGAACCGCACGGTGAAGCTCTGTCACGTGCATCAGCACGCAGCCGTTTTCCAAGTGGACGTCGCGAACGCCCTCGATCCCGCGCATGGCTCCGGTTTCCACCGCCCGCTCCGCGCCTCCCGCGGAAAACTCCACCACGTGCTCGGCGCCGATCGAAGCGATCAATTCGCGCGGCGTTCCGAGCGCGATCACTTTCCCGTGGTCCATAATCGCGACACGATCGCACAGCCGCTCCGCTTCATCCATATAGTGAGTGGTCAGCAAGATGGTCCGGCCCGCCAGCTTGAACTGTTCGATGAGCTCCCACAACTGGCGCCGTGCTTGAGGATCCAACCCGGTCGTGGGCTCGTCCAGAAACAGAAAATCCGGGTCGCCCACCAGTGCGCAGGCCAGCGCCAGACGCTGCTTTTGGCCGCCCGAGAGCGCGCCCACGCGCGAGTTTCGCTTTTCCTCGAGCTGCACCAGCGCGATCACCTCGGATGGCGCCGGCCCTTGCCGGAAAAAGCTCCGGAATAACCGGACCGTCTCGAACACCGTTAGCTTCTCGGAAAGCTGCGTCTCCTGGAGTTGAATCCCAAGCCTTTGCCGAAGCTTCGCCGCGTCGGAATTCCAGCGCAGCCCAAGCACTTCGACCTCGCCCGAGTCCGACGGAGTCAAGCCCTCGCAAATCTCGATGGTGGTGGTCTTGCCCGCGCCGTTGGGTCCCAGGAGACCGAAGCATTCGCCCGCGCGCACCTTCAGTTCGACGTCGTCGACAGCGATCACATCCTTATAAGCCTTGCGAAGATCGCTGACGCGAAGAGCGAACCTGGCCCCCATTTCCGGCATACGCCCAGTATGGCGCGGAACCCCGCGCCGTCAAAGCCGGGCCCTCGCCTCCGTGCGCGCTACACTTTCTATCGAGGGCACAATCATGAGTTCCGCTGATCCACTCCTCGCACCTATGAGAGAAGCCGACCACCGCGAAATTGGCGGCATCCAGATCGACGTCGTACGAGCTGGCAGCAGCCGGGTAAAACGTATCGTTTACCCACCCGGTTTCCGCTGGTCCACTCACATGAAACCCATCGTGGGCACCGATCTGTGCCAGCACGCACATGTTGGGTTTCTCGCGCGGGGCCGGGTCCATATTCAATACGCGGACGGCTGCACGCTGGAGTTCGCCGCTCCGCAGGTGGTTGCAATCGAACCTGGCCACGACGGGTGGGTCGTAGGGAATGAGCCCGCCGTGCTGATCGAATTCGATTTTGAGGGCGAGACGGCTCAACGCTGCGGGATGCCGGCAGCCCACGCTCACCGCTGCTAGTGGGGTCAGGCCTTCTGGGCTTCGGCCGCGCTTCCGCGCGGCATTTTCAGGGCTAGGGTCGGAGGGTGCCGCCTAAAAATGCGGGGGCATTGCTGAAGCCTGCCCCTACTTGTTCGTTTTTAATGCGAAGAGCACCGCCGAGCCGTTGCTCTCCACCCGTCGCCAGCCGGGCTGATGAAGAAGCCGAACCGCGAGCCCGGCCTCGGGCGGCACCAGCACCATCTGCACGCGATAACGGCGCAGCGTATCGTCCCAGCCGGGCACGCCGTTGAGCGCGTTCAAGTATTCATTGGTGAATCGCTCGCCGAAAAAGTCGCAGCGGCCATCGATGAAAATCTGGAAGGGCGGGGGTTGGCGGAAGGTCAGGTAATGGCCCCAGCTATCGGTGGTGAACACCCGGGCCTGGCCGATCTCATCGGCGTGGCGGGTGACCAGCGACACTGGGTACATAGGCTCTGGGAAGTCGCGCGGGTAGTCGATGCCGAAAGAAAAAAACAGCAGCAGCGCCGCGGCGACCGGAACAAACAGACTGCTCCGCCTGAGCGAAGGTTGAAAGTCCGCGGCAATTCCTTCGAGGATTCCAGCCAGGGATTTCGCGGATTTGCCCGCGGTCCAGCCCCGCCACCAGGTGGCGAGAGCGTCGCCCAGCCAGGGAAGCACGACGATCGCGTAGATCGGGATGTGCCGCATGGAGCGGGAAGACGCATACGCCCACGCCAGAATCAGGAGCGCCGGCGCAATCTGCTTGCGCCACAACAGGCGCGCGCTCGCCTGCAAGCCGGCCGCGAGCAGAACGCCATAGTAGGCTCCGGCGGCGGTCAGGAATCGAGGCGGCTGGTACTCCTCGGTCAGCTTCAAATACCAGGTCTCGCGCATGAATTGCACCAGGTGCAGATGTTCGAGAATGCCGTACGGATTCGCCAGCGAAGCCACGAAGCACGCTACGGTGAGAAGCGCGTACCGCACCGCGTATCGCAACGCTTCGGGCCGGCCGCCGCGATCCATCAGCCACTCGATCAAGGACCCGCCCGCCAAAATTCCAGTCGAGGCCAGCAGCCCGAAGAAACCGCCATGCAGATTTGCCCAAAGCGCCGTCAGAGGCACCAGCGTCCACAGCGCCGCGGTCGGCTGCTTGCGGTCGCGATCCAGAATCCAGACCGCCGCGGCCAGGAACAGCAGAGTAAAGATGTGCGGCCGCGCCAGATAGTGGATCGACGACGCTCCGATCGCCAAGTGAGCAAGAAAGATGGCGATGAAGACGTTGGCCCCGCGCCATGCTAGGTGGCGGACCATCAGCAGCACGGTGAGCCCCAGAATCAGCGCCGAGACCACGATGATCGCGCGCATTCCATCCCAGTGATAGAGCACGGCCGAACCAACACCGGCCAGCCACTCCCACGCGAACCACGGCTCGCCCGGCCGCGTGAAGGAAAGAAAATCGCGCGACGGCACGCTGCCATGCGCCAGCACGTATTCGCCGATTCGCACGTGGTAGCCGGTTTGCGAATCGCGCAGCAGGCCGGTGCCGTCCACGCTGGCGGCGGTGAACGCGATCAGCCATAGCACCACGGCCAGAAAAAGCAGCTCGGCCGGCGAGGGCTTCAGCCAGCGCGGCGTCCACGAACGAGCGGCGGCCGGGGATGCAACCAGTGGGGCAGTCTGCGAACTCATGCCTATCTACACTCCATCGGCCCTATCGCCGACCCGCTATATAGGCGTCGGCCGCAAGCGCCTTTAGTAGGGCGGGCGTCCCCGCCCGCGTTCGGCCCCCGGCCGAACTTTTTTCCTTACGAACGGAAACGGTAATAAAATGAGAACTGGGATGTTATACCCTTGGACCATGCGAGCGCGCCGTCTCATTCCGAGGATCGCCGGTCTCGTCCTCGGTTGCGCCCTGCTGGCCATGGGCCACGATGTGATCACCACCAAGATCACCTGGAACCGCGAAATCGCGCGCATCATTTATTCCCGCTGCGCCTCCTGCCATCGTCCCGGCGGATCCGCTTTCTCGCTGATGAAGTACGATGAGGGCCGTCCCTGGGCCAAGGCCATCCAGGAAGAAGTGCTGGAGCGGCGCATGCCGCCCTGGGGCGCGGTAAAGGGATTTGGCGATTATCGCGACGACCAGGCGCTCACGCCGGAGCAACTCGAGCTGATCGCGGAATGGGTGGATGGCGGCGCTCCTGAAGGCGAGGAGAAGGACTTGCCTCCCACTCCAAAGTTCGACCCGGCTCCGGCAGCCGCCCACTATCCCGACGCGGTCGCCGTGAGCGGCGATTTCAAATTGGAGAACGAGCTGATGCTGGACGGGCTCCTGCCCCAAAAAGTGCCCGAGAAAACCTCGCTGCAAATCACGGCGGAGCTTCCCGATGGCAGCGTCGTGCCCCTGCTGTGGCTGTTTCCGTTCAAACCCGCCTACGGCCACGCCTTCTTCCTGCGCAACGCGGTCCAGCTGCCCAGCGGAACCATCATCCGAGGCGTCCCGGCCGAAGCCACGGTTCTCCTCCTGCCCCCGTCCAACGACGTTACAAAATCGGCTACCAGCAGTACCGCCGAGTTAAAAAAGTGAAAGCGCGGTTACTGCTCGCCTCGGTTCTTCTAATCGGGTGCAGCCAGAAGCCCGCGCCCAAGCCGACGGTCGAGTATCAGTTGCGCGGCGAAGTGATCCGCGTGGACCCTTCCGCGCAGCTCGCCACCGTCAAGGGTGAGGAAATCCGGGGTTGGATGCCTGCGATGACCATGGAATATCCCATCAAGGACAAGCAGGAGTTTCAGAAGCTCAAGGTGGGCGAACAGATTCAGGCTGAGGTCCTGGTTCAAGGAACCGACTATTGGCTGGCCGCCGTCAGCGAAGCGCCCCCGGCTCCCACGCCGCTCTCAAAGTAACCGCTGAAGCCCCAGCGCGGGCGGAAGCTACGATAGACGGGATTGCCCCGCATACACGTTGAAGCGCTCGCCGCGCAGGAACCCCACCAGCGTCACGCCGAAGCGTAGCGCCGTCTCGACGGCTAAGCTCGACGGCGCGCCCACTGCCGCCAAAATGGGGATACCAGCCATCAGCGCCTTCTGCACCAGCTCAAAGCTCACGCGACCACTCAGCATCAGAATATGCTCACCCAGCGGTAAACGGTCTTCGAGAAACGCCGCCCCGACGAGTTTATCGACGGCATTGTGGCGGCCCACATCTTCCCGCAATCCGAGCATCTTCCCCGACGTGTCGAACAGACCGGCCGCGTGCAGACCCCCGGTGTGTTCGAACACGGCTTGCGCCTCACGAAGTTTTTGCGGGAGCCCCGGCAGCATACGCGCGTCGATAACCGGCCGGCCGCGGGGCAGGACAGGGCAACCGGCCGCCCGGAGCGCGTCGATCGACGCCTTGCCGCACACCCCGCAGCTTGAAGTCACATAGAAGTTACGAGCCAGCCGCTCGAAGTCGATTTGGACGCCCTCCGCCAGTCGGACGTTGATCGCTCCTTTCTTATCCGCCGTGATGCCGGAGATCTGGCTCGCCTGCTGCAGAACTCCCTCGGTAAACAGGAACCCGGCAGCCAGTTCTTGGTCGTGGCCGGGGGTGCGCATGGTGATCGCCATATCGCGCCCGCCAAGGCGGATCTGAAGCGGCTCTTCGACGGCCACCAGGTCCTGCTCGGCGGCTCCGGCCCCAGAGTCGACCTTGTGTATCGGGACTGTGATGATATTGCCCTTCATGTATCGTGGTTACGAGGACTATGGTCGCAAAACCGGATCAGGTACGCGCGGCGGCGCCCGCCGAGGAAAGCGCCCTGCGCCTCGATAAGCCCGAGACCACCGCCGGCGGCCTGCCTTCAATCACTGAGGTAATGAAACACGCTTTGGGTGAGCCCGGGGTGCCCCACGGGGCGCAACTCCTGCGTGCATTGAACCAATTCGGGGGATTCGACTGCCCCGGCTGCGCCTGGCCAGAGCCCGACGACCACCGCTCGATCGCCGAGTTCTGCGAAAACGGCGCGAAAGCGGTCGGCGAAGAGGCCACTGCTGAACGGGTCACTCCGGAATTCTTTCGGGAATGGTCCGTCGCTGCCCTGAGCCGGGAATCCGATTTCTGGCTGGGCAAACGAGGACGCCTGACGCATCCCATGATTCTGCGTGAGGGTGCGACCCACTATGAGCCGGTCGAATGGGACCATGTGTTCGGGCTGATTGGGGGGAATCTCAACGCACTGCGCTCGCCTGACCAGGCCGTCTTCTATACGTCCGGGCGTACCAGCAACGAGGCCGCGTTCCTGTACCAATTGTTCGTTCGGCAGTTCGGCACCAATAATCTGCCGGACTGCTCCAATATGTGCCACGAGTCGAGCGGCATCGCCCTCACCGAAGTCATCGGGCGGAGCAAGGGGACGGTGACCCTCGACGATTTCGCGCTTGCCGACGCGATTTTTGTAATCGGGCAGAATCCGGGCACCAATCATCCGCGCATGTTGACCACGTTGCAAGCCGCCGCCCGGCGCGGATGCCGGATCGTGAGCGTCAACCCTTTGTTTGAGGCGGGACTGAATCATTTTAAGCATCCGCAGGAGCCGCTGGCTTGGTTTGGCGGCGGCACACCGCTGACGTGTCTGCATGTGCCAGTGCGCATCAACAGCGACGTCGCGTTCCTCAAGGGCGTGATGAAGGAGATGATCGAGGAGGAGCAGCATCGTCAAGGCCACGTACTCGATCATGAGTTCATCCGCGAGCACACCTGCGGCTTTGAGGAATTCCGCACGGCCCTCGATCAAGTGTCCTGGCCGGATATTTGCGAGCGGAGTGGGCTGAAGCGCTCGCAAATTCGCGCCGCCGCCGAGATCGCGATGAGCGCGGAACGTCTCATCTGCTGCTGGGCCATGGGGCTCACGCAACATCGCAATGCGGTCTCGAATATCCAGGAGATCGTCAATTTCTTGATGCTGCGCGGCAACCTGGGGCGGCCGGGCGCGGGTGCCTGCCCAGTGCGCGGGCACAGCAACGTACAGGGCGACCGCACCATGGGGATCTTCGAGAAGATGCCGGACTGGTTCCTCGACAACCTGAGCTGCGAGTTCGATTTTTCACCGCCGCGCCATCACGGCCTCGACACGGTAGACGCCATCAGCGCGATGCGCGACGGCCGCGTCCAGGTTTTCATCGCCATGGGCGGAAACTTCCTTTCAGCCACGCCCGACACGCGCCTGACAGCTGAAGCCCTGGGCCGCTGCGATCTCACAGTTCAGATCTCGACCAAAATGAATCGCAGCCATCTAGTCACCGGCCGCCAGGCTCTGATTCTGCCCACGTTGGGTCGCACCGAGCGGGACATCCAGGGTAGCGGGCCGCAGTTCGTCACGACGGAAAACTCGATGGCGGTGGTACAGGGCTCGCGGGGGAAGATGGCGCCGGCCGCCGAACATCTGCGCAGCGAGTGCGCCATCGTGGCCGGCATGGCCCAAGCGACGCTGGGCGCCCGCTCGAAGGTCGATTGGAACGGGCTGGTCGCCGATTACGACCGCATTCGCGAGCGAATCGAACGCGTAGTGCCGGGCTTCGAACGCTACAACGAGCGGGCGCGCAAGCCCGGGGGCTTCCACCTCCCAAATCCCATCCGGCAGCGCACCTTCGCGACCGCCAATGGCAAGGCCCACTTCACCGTTCACCCGTTGCCCGATTTGCGCCTGGAGCCAGGCCAGTTCCTGATGACAACCATCCGCTCGCACGATCAGTACAACACCACCATTTACGGTCTGGACGACCGCTACCGCGGCGTGTACAACGGAAGGCGCGTCGTTCTTCTAAACGAGGAAGACTGCCGCGACGCGGGGCTGGCGAAGGGTGAGCTGGTCGACATCACGAGCCATTTCCGCGGCCAAACGCGCACGGCGCCGCGTTTTGCCGTGTATCCTTATCCGATCCCGCGCCGCTGCGCCGCCACCTATTTCCCCGAGGCCAACGTGCTGGTGCCCATCGATCACGTAGCGGAAAAGAGCAACACTCCGGCGTCAAAAAGCGTCGTAATCACGCTAGCGCCTCATAGGAGCAACCCATGAAAACTATCACCGGATTCCTTGGCCCACATTAACGACAACGGCGTATTCTACAACGGTTACAATCCGGACGCCGACACAGTGTTGAAGCAGCGTCACTCGAAGAATTCCATCCACAACGTCAAGAACGGTATCTTCACGCGCGGCGTCCTAGTCGACATCCCGCGCCTCAAGGGCGTTCCCTACCTTGAGCCGGACACGCCACGAGGATCTTGAGGCTTGGGAAAAGAAGGCGGGCTTGAAAGTAGGGGCTGGTGACGCGCTCTTTGTGCGCACGGGCGTCTGGGCCCGCCGCAAGGCCGTGGGTCCGTGGCTTCGCTGCCGGGCCGAAGGGGGCCGGTCGGCCGGGCTCGATCCGTCTGTCATCCCCGGGCTCAGCAGCGGGACATCGCGATCCTGGGCAGCGACCATCCGCAGTACGTCTCCCCATCGAATCTCCGCTGAGCTGCGCACGACTTCGCGCTGCTCTACTTGGGCGTGCACCTGTTCGATAACTGCGACCTGGAGGCCCTCGCGGACGCGGCGGCCCGCAAACGGTGGGACTTCCTGCTGACGGCGGCTCTGCGGGCCATTCCGGACGGCACCGGTTCGCCGGCGAATCCCATCGCAACGTTTTGACTACACATGTCTTCTGTCTCCTGTCTTCTCGTTTATCGGGCCACGGGCGCAGGCGCTCGCACCGGCCTGACCAGGATGGTGAGGATGAAGCCCACTGCCAGCAAGCCTGCCAACACCTGGAGCGGCGTATCGTAGATGTGAATTCTACTCTCGGCCGGACCCAGGCTGGCTCTGGCGCTATTCGAAAGTTCGGTGATGATGACCGGCCCGGCGATCGCCGCGGCGCTCCAGCCAGTCAACACGGCTCCATGAATCGCGCCGACATTCTCGGTCCCGAACATGTCGGCCAGAAACGCGGGAATGGTGGCGAACCCGCCTCCATACATCGTAAAGACCACGAACAGAGCGGCCTCGAAAGCAAGCCATGAACCGCTCCCCGCCAGCCGCGGGATCATCAGGAACAGGATGACTTGCGCGACGAAAAAGATGATGTAGGTATTCCGTCGGCCCAGATAATCCGAGGACGACGCCCAAAAGAAACGGCCGCCGGCATTGAACAAGCTGATCAGCGAAACCACCGCGGCGGCCTCGATTGGCGTCTTGTGAAACATGTCCTGCATCATGGGCGAGGCCTGCGCGAGAATGCCGATTCCCGCTGTCACGTTGACGAACAAGATTCCCCACAGCAAATAGAACTGCCCGGTCCGGACCGCCTGGTTGCGCGTCAGGTTGCGGTTCGTGATCATCCTGTTTTTGTGTTCCGCCGCAACCCCGCCTTCCGGCTTCCATCCTTCGGGCGGCTGCCGGATCAGTCTGGCGCCGGCCAGCATCACCACGAAATAGATCGCGCCCAGAACCACTGGAGTGGCCGGGACGCCCAGCCAGTTCATCAGGTGCACGTTCAGATAACCCGCCAGAAACGCGCCACCCCCGAATCCCATGATCGCCATTCCGGTTGCCATCCCCCGGCGGTCGGGGAACCATTGGACCAGCGTTCTCACGGGCGAGATGTAGCCCAGCCCGCAGCCCATGCCGCTGATCACCCCCATGCCCAGGAACACCAGCCATGACTGCCGCAGCGCCAGTCCGATGCCGCCCAGGATCAGTCCCGCTCCGAACAGCACTGCGGCTGCGGTGGCGGCCGCGCGCGGCCCCCGGCGTTCCACCCATGGACCGCCGAACGCAGCGCTCAGTCCTAACAACACCAGCGCCGTGCTGAACGTCGTATACGGAGGGCTGAACCACCAGGGCGCGTTCGGAAGAAGAGCGGAAATAGGGCGGTTGAACGTGCTCCACGCATATACCGAACCGATGCAAATATGAATCGCAACAGCCGCCACTGGAATCAGCCAGCGGTTGAATGTACCCGTGGTCGGCGAGGCCAAAACTTCAGCGGGCTTGGTGGACATAACGCAAGCCTTCCAAGTCTACTTCTTTTTTCCCTTAGTGAACCACTCCGCCCAGCGGTGCGGCGGGAAGCAGAAGAGCGTAATGATCGCTATCAAGAAAAACAACACAACCAAGAGGAAGAAAAGGGCCAAGGGCTTCTCCTGAATATAACCAGTCTACTGAATGCCAGGCGGCAGTGGGACTAAACTAGTGTGTAACACCTACGCCGCGCGGAACGTCCCTTAGTTGAGTGGTCAAGTTTATCGGCACTCCAGCCGATAAACATGCGAGAATGTAAATGTTTATGGACATTCTGGGCGATCGCAAGTTCGTCGAGGTGCCCGGCACCGCCACCCATGAGCTGCCTCCGCTTCTCGTGCACATGTCGGCCAGCGTGAAACGGCTCGATCGCGTGATGGGCATGGCGAGCGAACTCATCGAGCAGGAAGACATGATTCCTGCCCGGCCCATGGCCCAGGAGCTTCCCCTCGAGCTCGAGCGCCGCAGAATGGACCTGGCTCTGAACCTGGTCGATCAGTACATGGGCTTCGTGATGCACTGGCGCTGGGGTGACAGCATCGTCGAGTGGATCCGGCAGTGCGAAACCACGTTTGAGAATCGAATTGATCTGCGGAATCTGCTCCGCCCCGACATATGGCCCCATGCCGCCCGCGCGAGTTTCGTGACGCTGCTCGAGGACAAGTCTGTCGAAACCGGCGGCGTGGATATCGAAAAAGCGGTCGGCATGCGTCTCACCTTCCGCGAGCCGCCGCCACTCAAGTGCTTCTCGAACCAGTTCCTGTTCTACTTGAATTCCTCGGTTGCCAGCACCGCCTACCAGACTTGGGCGCGGATGAGTCCCAGCCCGATCAGCGCGCTGCCGCCGGAACGATTCTGGTTTGAAGTGCTCAATACGACCCTCGAATAGCGGCGTGCCGCCGCCCGCTCATTTCGCCTGGGCCGCGCCGACGGATTAAATGTCCGCTGTTCCTGCGGCCGCAGATCGAACATCAGCACTTCAGCGTGTCGCCTTCGGAAAAAACAGCCGCCGCTCGTCACGAATCCGCGCGCGCCTTCCCTGTCGTTCAAGGTGTGTGCATCCGCTCCCGGTGCTCATTACGATCACATCACCCGCGCAAACCACCGAGCCGCCGCCCATCGAGTCCTGGTGTTCGAGCGCGGCTTCGACCACATAGGAGAACACCTCGGTGTCCTCGTGTTCGTGCGTCGAAAATCCGCCAGCGGGAGCAACGTGGAACGAGAACCGCGCATCCAGCCAATCTTGCTTACCAATCCCGCGATCCTCCGATTTTCGAAGCTCGATCATGGCCGCGGCGCGCTTTAGAACGACATGTGATCTTTGAGGGCGTCGACCTTCCTGCCATCCACGCCGTAGATCACCAGCATCTCGCCCCACTCTCTGAAATCGCCGTGCGCCTTGCGGAAAGAGATAATCGCCTCGGTCTCCTCCGGAGTAAATCCCAGAGCCTGAACGTCCTTGGCCTCAGCCTTATTCATATTGACCTTGGAGGCATCCTCGGTCTTCGGAAAATTCACGGTGAGGTACTGCAAGACGTTGTCGATGTCCGCCTTGGTGGTGCTGGCGGCCACGCGCTGGCTCATGCGCGCAATGATGCTCTGCCACTCCTCCGGAGTGTGCCTGTAGTTCACGAACGAATCCGGAATATGGCACGCCGCGCAAGCCTTCAGAATGACTTCCTTGCCCAAGCCATCCGGCAGCTTCAAGCCGGCGGGGCCGCTCGCTGCCGCGGGAGCGTTCGCGTCCGATCCGAAGTTCGTTGCCAGGTAGTTGACGATGGCCTGAAAGTCTTCCTGGGTGGCGTCTGCTCCAAAGCCGGCCATCTCAGCGACCGTGGCGCTCCAGGCTTCCTTCGTGCGCCTAAGCGCCATTGGCCGGTCGAGCCCGTGGCAGGTGCTGCACACTTTGGCGAAAGTGTCCTTGCCGGGTCCCTCCGGCAGGTTCTGCTGCGCCGAGGCGGGCGTAGCCAAGAGCACAAGCGCCGGCGCGATTCCGGTCAAAAAGCGAACCGTGAACGTGTGCCCGATCACCACGTTTGCCTCCTTCGATTCGTGAGTTTACCACACATACAGGCTTGCGCCACTTGCTCCACGTCGTTTGCTATATCCCCGTAATCCGTCCGTAAGGGAAGGGCGCGGACGTGCGCCTCGCGGAACGCCAAGGAGGGCGGATCTCCTGATCCGCGGCCGACGTCCTCGTCGGCCACCCCAGGGGTGCACTGATTCAAGGATGTCGGACTGCTACGCAAGGCTCATCCATCCATTGCGAATTCTTACGGACGGATTACGGTATGTCAGTTGATCCGGGTGTTAAAATGTTTGTCGTTTGCGTGCGAGGTTGTAGTGTGCGCGCTGGGTGTTGTTGAAAGGGAGAGTGGATGGTGCAATGTGGCGCGGGCGGATCGATAAGCTGGTTCGTGTTAGCTCTTACGATGTCCTCCGGCCTTCAGGCGGCTCACCCACAGCAGCAGCCGAACTCCTCAGCCTCATCCCAAAGCGGCTCGCAGCGCGCGCTGGTCGACAAATACTGCGTGGTATGCCACAACCAGCGAGTGAAGGCCGGCGACCTCCTCCTCGACAAAGCCGACATTTCAAATCCTCCCGCGGGCGCCGACGTTTGGGAGAAGGTGATCCGGAAGGTGCGCGGCGGCTTGATGCCCCCCGCCGGAATGCCTCGGCCGGACAAGGCCGCCACCGACGGTCTGGTGTCCTATCTGACAACCTCCATTGATCGCGCCGCGGCAGCCAAGCCGAATCCGGGACGCTCGCTGGTCCATCGCCTGAATCGCACCGAATACGGGAACGCCGTCCGCGACCTGCTCGCTTTAAATGTCGATGTCACTTCGCTGCTCCCCCCCGACGACGCCGGCTACGGCTTCGACAACATCGCGGATCTGCTCGGTGTCTCCCCGGTGCTGCTCGAGCGCTATCTCTCCGCGGCCTGGAAGATCAGCAGCCTCGCGATTGGCGATCCCAAGATCGACCCGGCCGTGCAGACCTATCGCATCCCGCCCGAGCTGTCACAGTACAAGCACGTCGAAGGTCTGCCGCTCGGCACGCGCGGCGGCTACTCAGTCGTCCATAATTTTCCGTTGGACGCAGAATACGTCCTGCGCCCCGGCCTGTGGTCCAACACCACGCATTGGGTGAAGGGCATCGAGTATCCCACCGACTTCATGATTCTGCTCGACGGCAAAATCGTCCACCGCGTAAAAGTGGGCGGCGGCGACGATCAAAAGCTCATGTACGCCACGCCCACCGCCGAATTCGAATTTGAAAAGCGGATGGAAGTCCGCC
>Ga0210409_10002215_pt1 | contig 23422 bp, 17 predicted proteins | sample IncBWH17MmetaG_FD_161649 | JGI IMG/M metagenome (GOLD analysis project Ga0210409, IMG submission 161649) | Forest soil microbial communities from Barre Woods Harvard Forest LTER site, Petersham, Massachusetts, United States - Inc-BW-H-17-M | ecosystem: Environmental > Terrestrial > Soil >...
GCAGGATGAGCCAGAGGTGGTCGTGGACTTCACGCGCCCGGACACGGCGCTCGCAAACGCGCTCGAGTGCGTTCGGGCAAGCGTGCACGTCGTGATCGGCACGACCGGCTTCGACGTCGAGGAGCTGGGTGAGCGAGCGCTCGCGATCGTGCAAGCGACTCCCGAGCGACCGGCTGCAAACGTTTTCATGGCGCCCAACTTCGCTATCGGGGCTGTGCTGATGACGCGCTTTGCCGTGGAGGCCTCCAGGTACATGCAGAAGGCCGAGATCGTCGAGCTCCACCACGACCGCAAGCTCGACGCGCCCAGCGGCACGGCGGCGCGCACGGCGCGGCTGATGGCCGAGGCCTCAGGCGGCGAGGAGCCCCCGATCCACTCGGTGCGCCTGCCGGGGATCGTCGCCAACCAGGAGGTCATCCTCGGCGACGTCGGCCAGACGCTCACGATCCGTCACGACACGACGGGGCGCGAGTCGTTCATGCCGGGCGTGCTGCTTGCGATTCGTCGGGTGCAAACGCTCGAGCGCTCGCCTGTGGTCGGGCTGGAGCAACTCCTCCTCGAGGGCTCCTGAGCGATGGCTCGCAGCGCGGTGGGCACGAGGTCGCATCGTCGGGCGCGATCGCATCGTGCCGCCGTGGCCGGCCGATAAGCGTGGAATACTCCACCCGATGACCGGCCTCGGCACGATTCTCACGGCGATCGTCACCCCCTTCGACGAGCGGGGGTGTGTGGACGAGGAGTCGTTCGTCGCGCTGATGCATCGTCTCGCCGAGCACGGCTCAGACGGCTTCGTCGTGTGCGGCACGACAGGCGAGGCGGCCACGCTCACCGACGAGGAACACCTTGCTCTGATCGGCCTCGCGGTGCGCGAGCGCCCGCCGGGCACAACGATCATCGGCGGCACCGGCTCCAACGACACGCATCACGCCATGCACCTGACCGAAGTGGCAAGCGAACTTGGCGTGGACGCGACGCTGAGCGTGACCCCCTATTACAACAAGCCGAGCGAGCGCGGGATCGTGCGCCACTACGAAGAGGTCGCCAGGGCCACGGACCGACCGATCCTGCTCTACAACATCCCAGGTCGCACCGCGGTCAACATGGGTCCCGAGCTGCTTGCGCGGCTCGCTCAAATCGAGCACGTGAGCGGGGTCAAGCAGGCAAACGAAGCAGAGCTTCAATTGATCGACGGCCTGGAGCTCTACTCGGGCGACGATGCCACGTTCGCGCGCACGCTCGACATTGGCGGCACCGGCGGGATTCTCGTCGCAAGCCACATCGTGGGCGATGAGATGCGCCGCATGGTCGAGGAGCCCGAGCATCGCGGCGAGATCGACGCAAGTCTGCGAGACGTGTATGAGACGTTGTTCATGACCGCGAGCCCAACATGCACGAAGGCGGCGCTCAACATGCTCGGCCACAAAGCGGGCGGTCTGCGCCTGCCGTTGATCGAGGCAAGCGAGGAGGAGCTCGAAGCTGTGCGAGCGATGCTCCTCCGCCACGGCCTCGTGCCGGTCCGACCCACCCCCGCACACACATGAGCGCCCTGCGGGTCCTGCCCCTGGGAGGGTTGGGAGAGATCGGCAAGAACATGACCGTGCTCGAGCACGACGGGCGCATCGTCGTGGTCGACGTCGGATTGCGCTTCCCAACGCCTGAGATGGTCGGCATCGACCTCGTCCTGCCCGACTTCACCTATCTGCGCGAGCGCGCCCGCGACATCGAAGCGATCGTCGTCACCCACGGCCACGAGGACCATCTCGGCGCGCTCCCGTGGGTGATGCGCGAGCTCGGCGAGCAGGGTGCCCCGCCGGTGTACGGCGGTCCGCTGACGATCGCGATGGCGCGCTCCAAGCTCGAAGAGCACAAGCTGCGTGACGTCGAGCTCAACGACATCGAGCCCGGGGAGATGCTCGAGCTGGGGCCGTTCACGCTCGAGATGATCCACATGACCCACTCGATCCCCGACTCGAGTGCGGTCGCGCTCGGCACCGACCTCGGCACCGTCCTTATCACCGGCGACTACAAGTTCGACCAGACGCCCGTGGACGGGCCGCCCGCGGACGTGTCCAGGCTCGCGGAACTGGGACGCGAGGGGGTGCTGCTGCTGTGCGGCGACTCCACGAATGTGGATCGCGAGGGCTTCTCGCCGTCGGAGTCGCTCGTCGGACCGCACCTGGAGGAAGCGTTCGCGCGCTGCGAGGGGCGCATCATCGTGACGAGCTTCGCCTCGAACATCCACAGGGTGCAGCAGGTGATCGACGCCGCTGCTTCGCTCGGGCGCAAGGTCTCGCTCGTGGGGCGTTCGATGCGCAAGAACGTGGGCATCGGGCGCACGCTCGGCCACGTCGACGTGCCCGAGGGCATTCTCGTCGGCACGCGCGAGATCGAAGACTTCCCCGACGAGCGCATCGTGATCATCTCGACCGGCTCGCAGGGGGAGCCGCTGTCGGCGCTAAGGCGCATGGCCTACCGCGACCACCCCCAGGTCAAGCTCCGTCACGGCGACACGGTCGTCTTCTCCGCCACGCCCGTCCCGGGCAACGAGCGGGCGGTGAACGAGACGATCGACCGCCTCTACCACATCGGTTGCGACGTGGTGACGGCGCGCGACGCGCCCGTGCACGCCTCCGGGCACGGCTATGCCGAGGAGGTCAAGCTGATGCTCAACCTCGTCAAACCGCGCTACGTGATGCCCTTCCACGGCGACTTCAAGCGCCTGCGCCTGCACACCCAGCTGGCCGAAGCCGTGGGCATCGAGCCCGATGACATCTTTCAGGGCGAGAACGGCCTGCCGCTCGACATCGACGAGCGCGGGGCGCGCTTCAAAGAGCACGAGCAGTCCGGGATGGTGTTCGTGGACGGCGTGGAGATCGGCGACATGGCCGACGTCGCCCTGCGCGACCGCCGCATGCTCTCGGCCGACGGCATCTTCATCGTCGTCGTAACGATCGCCGAGCAGGACGGCCGCTCCGTCGCGGACCCGGAGGTCATCTTCCGCGGCGTGCCCTTCCCCGATGAGGCAGGTGAGCTGTTCGAGGAGATCCGCTCCACCGTCGACGCAACGCTCGCGCGTGCCGCCAAGGAGGAGATCCGCGAGGTGGATCTCCTCCAGCAGATGCTTCACGACGACCTGGCGAAACTAGTCTATGACCGCCTGCGCCGACGTCCTATGGTCCTTCCCGTCGTCGTCGAGGTCTAGGACGCCGTCTGAGCTGCGCGAGGCTGCGTCCTACCGATCGGAGATCGATACCCCATTCGGGGCACACGGCGGGATCTCCGATCGGCCAGCCTATGTGCTTAGCACACCGCGCTCGCTGCGTCCTTGCCTCGCTTGCTCATACGACGCCCTAGAAGCTTGGTCGGAGGGAAGCGTGACCACGAAGCGCGCACCCGGGCGCTCTGCCCCTGGGTGCGTCTGCTCCACCGAGACACCGCCACCGTGTGACTCTGCGACGGCGCGTACGATCGCAAGGCCCAGACCGAAAGAGCCGCCGCGGTCACCGGCGCCGCGGACGAAGCGCTCGAACAAGGTTCCCATAAGCCTCTCCGGCACCCCGGGGCCGTCGTCCTCGACGATCAGGCGTGCCTCGCCGGTTGGCGTGATCGAGGTGGCCACACGGATCTCGCTGCCAGGGGGAGTGTGACGTAGCGCGTTCTCGATCAGGTTGATCGCCAGGCGGTGAAGCTCGTCGCGCGAGGCCTCCACGAGAACCGGATGCACGTCCAGTGTCAGCTCGTGCTCGGAGCTGACCGGTCCGAGCTCGGCGGTGGCCTCGACAACGATCCGCGCGAGGTCGCACGGCTCGCGCCGCACGATTCTTCCCACGTCGGTGCGCGCAAGCAGCAGCAGGTCGGCCACCAGCCGGCGCATCCGCCTCGAGGAGCGCAGCGCCGACTGTGCCGCTTCGGCCTCCTCTCCCTGAAGGGATTCGACCAGCAGCTCCAGATTCGCCAGCACGCTTGTGAGCGGCGTTCGCAACTCGTGCGAGGCATCGGCGACGAACTGGCGTTGCCGGGCCAGCGTCGCCTCGGTCTCGACGTGGGCGGCGTCGAGCTCGCGCAACATGCCCCCGAGCGTGCGGGCGAGCTCTGAGACCTCGTCGTCGGCGAGCGGCTGGGGCATCTTGCGGGAGGGGTCGCGCGTGCGCGCGATCTCCTCGGCGCTGCTCGTCAACGCCGCGATCGGCGCCATCGCGCGACGGGCGATCGTCATGCCGGCGAGCAACGCGAGCGCGGTCCCCGCAAGCACGCCCAGCAGCAGCAACAGCTCGACGCGTCTGATCAGGGCATCGAGGTCGGACAGGCGCCGTCCATACTGCACGACGACCGTCCCACCGACCGGCCCACCGAGTGCCACCAGCCTGGTGTGCACGCGATAGCCGTGAACGTTGGCTTCACTCAACAGCCCGAGGTTCGGCGCCCCGGTCGTGCTCACCAGCACCCCGCCCGATTCGCTGAGTATCCGCACAACCGCGTCCTCCGAGTTCGCGAACTTGTCGAGGTTAGGCGGGTTGGCGATCCGCAGCTTGAACCCTTCGATGTAGCTGCCGGTCACTTCCGGTTGCAGGAGCCCGGCCAGGTTGTCGCCGGCGACGACGACTTCGCGGTTGAAGTTCGTGCGGATGCGGTGCACGGTGAGCGACCCCACGACAAGCGCAAACGCGCATAGGATCGTGAACGTAAGGAGTGCCGAGACCCCCGCCAGGCGCAGGCGGATGGGCAGGCGGTCGAACCTCGCGGAGACGCGCCCGCCCAGTCGCCTCAGCCAGGAACCCGGGACACGCTGAAGCACAATCGGCTCATCAGGCTCGGAGGACGTAGCCAGCCCCCCTAATCGTGTGCAAAAGGCGTGGCTCCCCCTCGGCCTCGAGCTTGCGCCGCAGGTTTGATACGAACACCTCGATCGTGTTCGTGGTGGAGAAGGGGTCATAGCCCCACACCTCGTCGAGCAATCGCTGGCGTGAGATGACGATGCGCTCGTTGCGCATCAGGTACTCCAGCAGCTCGAACTCGCGCTGTGTCAGCTCGATCGCGCGATCGCCGCGACTGATCTCGTGCGTGTCGACGTTCAGCGACAGGTCGCTGACGCGCAGGGGGGCAGAGCCGCGGGGGGGACGGCGGCGCAGCAGGGCGCGCATGCGTGCCAGCAGCTCCTGGCGCTCGAACGGCTTGACGAGGTAGTCGTCAGCACCCGCGTCGAGCCCCTCCACGCGCGACTCCAGGGCGTCTCTCGCGGTGAGAATCAGGATCGGCACGTCGTCGTCGCCGCGCAGACGCTTGGCGACCTCGATCCCGTCGATCTCCGGCAGGCCAAGATCGAGGATCACGAGGTCCGGGGCAAACGTGCGGCCGTGCTCCAGCGCCGCGGCACCGTCGGCGGCGGCGCGCACCTCATAGCCCTCCATGCGTAGCGAGCGCTGGAGCGCTTGGGCAATGTCCTCGTCGTCCTCGACCACCAGGACGCGTGGGGCACGGGCATAGTCGCTCATCTCAGCCAATGTATGTATCGACGTGCACTAAAGGCATGGTAAGGGCTCGCGACCGCGCCCAAGACCCATCTCGCCCATCCTGCAGATCGCGGACTGGCACGAGGGGTTGGTTTGGGTCGGCCAGGCAAGTCCAAGCCCGAGGAGGCAGGTACCGAGAGGTTGGCGTCGAAGCCAGCGCTGATGCCCACCACGCGCAAGAGCCCCAAGCGAGCACCCGCCCGCAGGCGGGCCGCCCGCGGTAGCGGCCGCTCCTCCGCGAGAGCGCGCGCTCGGCGCGGGCGCGGACGTGGCTCCACCGGACTTCTCGACGGTTTGAAGCCGAGCCTGCCCGCGCTCACGCAGAACCAACGCGACGCGCCCGGCTTGGGTCTCGTGGCCGTCGGCGTCTTCATGGCCTTCGTGCTCTATGGCCACTGGGATGGGGGGCGCCTCGGTCACGGCCTGTCGGTGGCGCTCGGCTGGTGCATCGGCGAAGCCCGCACACTTGCCCCCCTAGCGCTCGTCGTGGCAGGTGGGGCCCTGCTGCTCGCCCAGCTGATGCCGGTGCGGCGCCCGCTGCGCAGCGGCGGCCTGTGCCTGTTCGCGGCCGTCACGCTCGCCCTGGCCGCGGGCACGCTTGGCGTGAGCGACGGCACACCCGCACATGCACCCTCCTCAGAGCAGTGGCGCTCGGCGTTCCTGCAAACGCACGGCGGGATCCTCGGGCAGGCGCTCTACTGGGCCTCCCACCGCATGGTGCAGACCGTGGGCGTGGACATCCTCGTCGTGTTCCTCCTGCTCGTGGGAACGGTGCTGTTGACGGGTGCCTCGCTCGCCGCTGTGCTGCGCGCCACGGGCAACGGCCTCCTCGACACGAGCCGGGTGTTGCTGGCCGATCAGAGATCCCTCCGATCTCTGATCGGTCGCGCAAGTGCCTTGGATCAGGCCTCGCGCGGGATGCTCGCCGAACGTCAGGGCGCCCACACACGGGCCGCCCGAGCCGAAGCGGGCGCGGTGCAGCCGCCCGAGCCGGCACCCGAGGACCTGATCGTGCGCGCCACCCACGTCGAGGCACCATCTGTCGACGGGCTGGCGCCCGGCATTGGCGCCATGGAACCCTGGGAGGGGCCCCCCGACAACCAAACCGACCCGCCCGGCTTGGACCCTGAAAACGTGCCCGAGTCCTCAGAAGAGGAGCCGATCGACGGAGCCTTCGCAGCTGTGGATCTGCGTGCCTCGGGGAAGCAGGCACCGGAGGAGCAGGACGACGAGCCGCTCGACGAGTCGCTCTTGACCCCGCAGGGGCGCCTGCGCGACGCGGTGACAGACGACCCAGACTTCGCGTGGGAGCTGCCCCCGTCCGAGCGCATCCTCACGCGCTCCACGGCCGAGCAGGCGCGCCCGGACACCGCGGGGCAGGAGCGCACGGCGACGAGCCTGATCGAGGCGCTCGGCCACTTCGGCGTGCAGGCGAAGGTGATCGGCACGGTCGCAGGACCGCACATCACGCGCTACGAGCTGCGTCTGGCACCCGGTACGAAGGTCGCCAAGGTCGCCCAGCTCAAGGACGACCTTGCCTACGCGCTCGCCGCCACCGACATTCGCATCCTCGCGCCGATCCCCGGCAAGCAGGCCGTCGGCGTCGAGGTCCCCAACGCCAAGCGGCGCATGGTGAGGCTCGGAGACGTGTTCCAGGAGCCTCCCAAGGACTGGTCGCCCCTGACGGTGTGGCTCGGCAAGGACGTCGCCGGCAAGGCGATCGGGGCCGACCTCGCGAAGATGCCCCACCTGCTCGTCGCCGGCACGACGGGCGCCGGCAAGTCGGGCGCGATCAACGCGATGCTCTGCTCGGTCCTGCTGCGCGCCACTCCACACGAGCTGCGCCTCGTGCTGGTGGACCCCAAGCAGGTGGAGCTCAACCACTATGAGTCGATTCCCCACCTGCTCACACCCGTGATCACGAGCCCACGCATGGCCGCCAACGCGCTGCAGAACCTCGTGCGCGAGATGGAGCAGCGCTACGGGATCATGTCCTTGGCGCGCACGCGCAGCCTGATCGAGCTCAACAAGGCTCGCGAGCTGCGGTCCGAAGCTCCCCTGCCCTACATCCTGTGCGTGATCGACGAGCTCGCGGACCTGATGATGGTCGCCCCCGCCGACGTTGAGGACTCCATAATCCGTCTTGCCCAGAAGGCGCGTGCCGTCGGCATCCACCTGGTGCTCGCCACGCAGTCCCCGCGCGTGGACGTCATCACCGGCATGATCAAGGCCAACGTCCCCTCGCGCATCGCCTTCTCGGTCTCCTCTCAGACCGACTCGCGCGTCATTCTCGACCAGAACGGCGCCGAGTCGCTGCTCGGACAGGGCGACATGCTCTTCAGCCCAGTCGGCTCCTCGCGCCTGCAACGCATCCAGGGGGCTTATATAGACGAGTCGCAGATAGCGAAACTCACCGACATGTGGCGTCGCCAGGGCGAGCCCGAGCTGCGCGAGGAGCTCCTCGAGGAGGTCGAGCCGGCCGAGCCGGAGAAGGGTGAGGACGAGTTCGACCCCAACGAGGATCCCCTGCTGGGTGACGCGATCAGGCTCGTGGCGGAGATGCAGACCGCTTCCACGTCGATGCTGCAGCGACGCCTGCGCCTCGGCTATACGCGTGCCGGCAGGCTGATCGACATGCTCGAGCGCCGCGGCGTGATCTCTGGATATGAGGGCTCAAAGCCGCGTCAGGTATTGATTGGAGAGGGGGACGTTCCGCGGGTGCTCGCGATGCTTGGTGGGCCTGACGGCAGCGAGGCCGCCAACGAGTCGGCATCCGTAACTCCATGAGCGGCGACAGTCACTAGCCTGTTTCACTGATATGACAGAAATCGGAGCGACACTGCGGGAGGCGCGTATGCGCGCCCGCATCGACGTGTCCGAGATCGAGGCGCAGACGAAGATCCGCGCAAAGTACCTGCGGGCACTGGAGAACGAGGAGTGGGACCTCCTGCCCGGGCCTACCTTCGTGCGCAGCTTCCTGCGCACCTACGCCCAGGCCCTGGGACTCGACGACAAGGCGATCGTCGACGAATACCGCCGTTTCTACGAGCAGCCGAGCGAGCTGGAGCACCAGCCTGTGATGTCTCCCTCACGCAGCTCCCGTCCACGCTCGAGCCCCGGTGGGGGTGGTCCTTCCCGCGGCTACGCGATCGCGCTGGGAGTCTTCGCAGTGCTGATCATCCTGCTGTTCATCGGCTTGCTCTCAGGCAAAGGCGGCGGTGGTTCGCCCAAACAGGCGAGCAGCACGATCGCCAAGGGCGCGCACAGGGCGAGGCGCCACGCGGGCGCCACGCGATCCACGAGCTCCCAGGGGGCTGCCAGCGGCAGGGCGGCGCTCTCGCTGCAGCCGTCGGGCCCCGTCTACGTGTGTCTGATCGGCGACAACAACCAGAAGCGCATCCCAGGTGTGATCATCCAGCCGCCCTACACGCCCGTCACCTACCACGCGACTCGCTTCACGCTTACGCTTGGCAACAATGCGGTGACCATGTACGTCAACGGCAAAGCCCTGACCGTGCCGGCATCCTCGAGTGCGATCGGCTACTCGATCACGAGCACGGGCCGTCATACGCTTGCCGCCGGCCAGCTCCCGACGTGCAGGTGAGCGCCGGCGTCGCCCGCGCGGGCATCCTCGTAACCGGCACCGAGGTATTGACCGGTCGCGTACGCGACCGCAACGGCCCGTGGCTGTCCGACCGTCTGCTGGAGGCCGGGGTGGATCTCGCGCACATCGCGATCGTCGGCGATCGCCCGCGCGACCTGGAGGCGATGCTCGGCTTCATGGCCGGTGAGCACCTCGACGTCATCCTCACAAGCGGCGGCCTGGGGCCGACGGCGGATGACCTCACGGCCGAGGTCGTCGCCCGTTTCCAAGGGCGCCAGCTGGTGCTCGACGAGGCGCTCGAGGGTCGCATCGCGGAGATCGTGCGCCCACTCGCCGAGCGCTATCCGAATCTCGACCGCGACGCGATGGCCGCCGGTACGCGCAAGCAGGCGATGGTCCCCGCGGGCGCCACCGTGCTCAGCCCTGTGGGAACCGCGCCGGGGCTGGTGGTCGCGCCCGCCGACGGACGTGGCGGACCCACGGTGGTGGTGCTGCCGGGGCCGCCGCGGGAGCTGCAGCCGATGTGGCGACAGGCGGTGGCAACCGAGGCCTGGCAGGCGGCCGTCTCGGGCGCGCGTGCCTACCGCCAGCGGATGCTGCGCCTGTTCGGGATCCCCGAGTCGGAGATCGCCGAGACCCTGCGCCACGCCGAGCGCCAGGGCATCGACCTCGCATCGCTCGAGATAACGACCTGCCTGCGCAGCGGCGAGGTCGAGGTCGTCACACGCTACGAAGCCGCCGCCCAGGAGACCTATGACGCGTTCGCCGGGCTCGTGGCCGAGCGCCACGCCGACACGCTCTACTCGACGGACGGGACGACCGTAGACGACCAGGTCGCCGCGCTCCTGCGCGGGGAGCAGTCCACAGCCCGTCTCACGTTCGCTGAGCAAGTGGATCAAGGACGTACCCCTTCGGGGTACAGGCAGGTCGGTGGTGTGCTCGGCAAGCGAGCGACCGAGGACACAGAGCCACGCAGCTCAGCGAACGTGAGACGCACGATCGCCGTGGCCGAGTCGTGCACCGGGGGCCTCCTGCTTGCCCGCCTGACCAACCCGCCGGGCGCCTCCGAGTACGTATTGGGGGGCGTCGTGGCCTACTCCAACGACGTCAAGGTGGCCCAGGTGGGGGTGGAGCGCAAGACCATCGAGCACCACGGCGCCGTCTCCCTCGAGGTCGCCGAGGCGCTCGCCGCCGGCGCTCGCCGGCGGCTTGGCGCGGACGTGGGCGTGGGTGTCACGGGGATCGCGGGCCCCGCCGGGGGCAGTGAGGAGAAGCCCGTGGGGCTCGTATGGGTGAGCGTGGCGAGACCCGGCGACACGAGCCTGACGCGTTCGCTGCAGCTACCTGGAGGGCGCGCCGACGTGCGCGAGCGTGCGGTAACCGTCGCCATGCACCTGATCCGGCGTCTGCTGAGCGACGAGACAGACGGCGAGCGAAGCGTTCAAGCGGCACCCCGGAGCCCGCTCTCACAGTGAGCTTCGGCTGCTCGACCGGCCTTGGAGGACAGGCTCTTAGGCCGAAGCCCTAGGCTGGACGCCGATGAGTCGGAGTCCCACAGCGCGACTGTTCGTCGCAGTAGACACGCCGTGGGATGTCCGCGAGCAGCTGGCGGCGTGGGCACGCATGGCCCTGCGCGATACGAGTCGTCGTTCCGGGAGCCCTCCGCGTGTGCTCGACGCACAGCTGCTGCATCTAACGCTCTACTTTCTCGGCAACCGTCCCGCGGAGGAGATCGAGACGATCATGGCGCAGCTCGCGGTGTGCGACGAGACGGTCGGCGAGCTGTCGATCGGGGCGCCGCTGTGGCTGCCCTCGCGCCGTCCGCGCACCCTGGCGGTCGAACTGCGCGACGAGCATGGCCGGCTGGCGGGGGTGCGACAGTCGGTGGTAGATACGCTGGGCGAGATCGGCGAGCCCCAGCCCGCGGGGCGCCCGCCGGCGAAACACCGGCATTTCCGCCCCCACATAACGGTCGCCCGCCTTCGCTCCGGAACGGCCCCACGCGAGCGCACCCTGTCGCCGACGCCGGCGCTGTCCTTCACGCCAAGCGAGCTCGTCCTCTACCGCTCGTGGCTGTCCCCGGAGGGGGCAAGCTACGAAGCGCTCGCCTCTCATCCGATTGGGTGAGGCCTTCCTGCCGGTCGGGGATGAGGACTCGTTTGCGACTGGAATGAGCCTCCTGTTTGGCCGACTGGAATGAGCCTTCCTGTTGGCCGACCGGATGAGGCTCCTGCTGGCCGACCGGAATGAGGCCTCCCATCCGATCGCATCGAGCCTCAGGCGCCGGTGCTCTCTGGTGTTTGTGCTTCAAAAAAAGAGGCGCCCCACGCGTACGCGTGGGGCAGGCCTTTTGTTGAGAGCGCCGGCAGATCGAGGATGGCTACTCTTCGTGGAGCATGAAGCGCTACCACCTCACCACGTGGTTGTCAAATTGCAGGGTTGGGGGCGAAGGGCGAGGCCGAGGCCGAGCTTTTCTGCGGCTGCGATGAGCCCGCGAACGCGTGTCTGGCGCGAAGCATAAGGCGGATGCGCTCGCTCGTCCTCGACAGCGAGCCAGTCGTGCTCCGCGTGCGGCGTCGAATTGCTCCTTGCTAAGCGCTCTTAGCGCTGCGAGCGGGATCGCGACGCCGATGGGCGAGAGAGCCCAGCGGCGTCGCGGCCATGCGAGACTTGTCGTGAGCGTCGCTGTCCGATCGCTCGGCGACATGAACCTTCGGTGGCGTTGGGCACATCGCTAGCAAGGCGTTCGCGCAGCAAACGACGTGCGGCAGCATCGAGGATGCGGCGTACTTCGGCCTGCACGTGAGGTGGAAGATCAGAACTCACACACGCTCCCAGGGAGCGTGTGCTGCGTAGGATCCCTGCGCCCCGGCTCGCCAAGAATGCCGCCTGCGCCTGCTGCACCCCACTCTGTCCGTCCGCGCCAGCGACGCCCGAGGCAGTCCTCGACGCGGTGCTCGGCGTGGCGAGGCCCGGCGGGCAGCTCCGTGAACGCTCGCTGCTGCTCGCGTGCGGGCAACAGCGTGTAATGCTCAGCGTCGGTGCTGCCCCACACCCACGGCGGGCCGGGCGGCGCGCAGCGCGCGAGGTTTGAGAGCCGCCGCCGGCTCACGCAGACGAGCAGGATGTTTCCGCGGTCGCGGTGCGGGTCGGCGGCGAGCGCCTGCCGGTAGGCGTCGAGCTTCGCCTTGACGCGGCGGGCGGGCTCGGTCGCGCGGTCGATCTCCAGGTAGAAAGTGACCTCGCCGCCCGAGATGAACAGGGCGCAACTTGCGCGATCGTCAAGCGACGACAGCGACAGCGCGACCCACGGCGCCGCACCGAACAATGGTCGCGGCAGCCCGCCCGCCAGCGTGCGAATCAAAGCCTCAAGCGCCGGCCGTGAGACCTGCTCGCCGAGGCGAAGCTCAAGCCAACCACCGGCCGCCACCAAACGGTGCCGGCCCCACACCCGCCAGGCGGGGACGAGCACCAAGCCCACCAGCGCCAGCGCGAGCAGCGGCGCGAACGTGCCGAGCAGCGAAAGCGCGTGATGAGCAAACGACGAGCCCGCTTCCCGCAACGGCCAATCCGGTTCGCGCACGAACCGCTCAACCGCGCGGGACGGACGGAGAAGATGGTGTTGTACGTGATGTCTTCTCATATCCAGTTTGAGGTCTCCTTTCACGACAGGAATGTCAATCTCGGGGTGCCAAAGGGACACCAAGCCACATAAAGATTTGGCCGGGATGTCCCTGGCAATAGAAAAAAGTCGATTCAGACCGTCCTGCGGTACACGACGATCCTCCGTGCTCCCGGCGACTGGCTGCGCCGCCACAGGCCCCCCGCCGACCCCGACTACTACAAATGCCTCAACCATCTCGACCCAGCGCTCACGACCCGCGGCACCCCACGCAAACGCATCCCCCGCGCGCTCAAGGAGCCCTGGGAGCGCTGAGACACCAGGCCGGACAGGAGAGCGAGCGATGACCATGCCCGCAGGTGTAGCCCCCCACAGCTTCGGAATCCACTCAGATACGCGCATACGCGCATACGCGCAAACGTGAGTAGACAAGCGTGCTGAGATATGTTAGATGGAGTTCACGTATGCCACTGCTTTAGCTTGCGGCGAGCCATACCGTCCGCGACCCAGTTTCGTCCTCGCTCGACCAGGACCAATCGCTATTCGCGGTGCCGGGAGAGAAACGCCTTGACTCGATGGTGCAATTCGACCAGCTCAGCGGTCTTACCGACTGCGAGGTGGGCGACGGCCGTGGAGTCCACCCGGAAGTCGATAGCGCCCGGCAGGTCGGCTCGCTCAGCGTCTTGCATCGCCATCAGCAGCGCGAGGTACTCGGCCTCGATTGGCCCTGTGCACGCGACAAGGAACATGCGGTTGCCGAGCGATCCGCTGACGTAAGCCAAGCCGGCGATGCCGCCCTTCCATGAGGCGTCGGTGTTGATGTAGATCGGTTTGGCGAGTTTGCGCGCCTTGCGCTTGGCGAGGATCACCGGCCGTTGAGCGGCGAGAATGCCCGCGTCCAGCGGCTCGACAGTCTTCGGTGCTTTCCGTTTCTTGTGTGTCACGCCGCGATAGTGGCTCGCGCGTCGCCCGATGAGAGGGAGATCCTCGAGAACAGCAGTGGCATCGCCAGAGCGGTTTGCAATGACTTCGAGAGCTGTGGTTGTGACAACAGCAGGGGCTCAGACCGTTTCCGCTCACCACCGTTGTCGTTGTGATGCCGTGTGGGACTCACGTCGTAGCGTCGGCCGCATCGTCCTCGCTGCGCCAGGCGTGTGTGCCTTTGGACTGGCCAGCGAGCCGGTAGCGACCATCGGGCGTGCAATCGAGATAGCCCAGCCCCGAGAGTCTTCCGAGGCACCGCTCGGCGGTCCAGCAGGAGACGCCGGTCATCTGCTCGATCTCTGCCCGGTCGAGTACGACCTCTGCATTCTCGAACTGCGCGAGCACGTCCAGGCCATGTCGGAGAAACAGCGGCTTCTTGCTGTCGGCTTCCATGCTCATAGCCGCATGGTGAAGCGTGTATCAATCTTTGGAAAGGCTGCGTTCGGCCTATTCCGAAAGTGGCTAGTCCAAGCTCGGCCAGCCGCCAAGCTCAGGATTTGAGTGCAAGTCGGCGAGCGCGAAGCAGCAGCAGGGCGGGCCGCGCCAAGCTGCCGGTTGCTTCCAAGATGCGTTCGGTTGCGGGGCGAGCCGATGGAACCCAGGCGTGCTCGTCAGAGAGATAGAGCGCCACCATGCCCGCAAGAATCAGCCGGTGATGCGGTGGCACTGCTTCTGCACGCCTAGCCGTCTCGCTGGCCAGCAAGCCGAGACGTTCGGTCATCTCGTCCTGGGAGGCGTAGTGGTCGAGTAGATTGTGCTGGTCGGTTTGGAGATCTTCGGCGCGGTCGATGAGGCAATCGAGCAGGATATGAAGCGCCTCTGCCCACGGCCAATACAGCGCCTCTACTGCATCGACTTCGTGTCGCGTCAAGGCTGGATCGGAGGCCGCCGCAACGTGCGCAAAGATCGCCAGCGACGACCCACAGGCCGCGCCCAGCTCCCACCACCGCAATAGTGGGCCACCCGGTTGCTTGCTGGCCCAATCAGCAAGCGCCGCATAGTCGTGGACCGTGGCAAGGTTGATCTGGCTTTGGTAGAAGACTACGCGCCAAGCGTGCCGCATCACGAGGTCGGCCACCACATCGTAAGAAGACAGGGTGCAGATTGAAGCTCGGCATCTCTCGATCAGCTTGACGAGATAGCAGCCGTCGTCGCGACGGGCATGGTGTTGGTAGTAATCCGGGTGAGGGGAGCCGGGTTGCAAGGCGGCAACGAAAGCACTGTGCAACCGGCGCGCGTTGGCGGCGGGGGCGAGGCTTGGCTGCTCCATGAGGGTGTCGGCATAGTCGAAAACACCTTGGAGATCCACAAGCAGTCGGGTGAGGTCAAACCGGCCTAAGCGTGGCGTGAAGACGGCGAAAGCGGCGGCGCCCTCTAGGCTCGCCCACTTGCGTTTCTGTGCGTCAAATGCGAGCGCCCGCAGTACCGGGTCGGGTATGCCTCGCGCGCAGCGGTGCAACCTGCGAATCTCGTGCCGCACAACGGGGAAGACGCCGAGCCAGTAGCGACGGGCGGCCGAAACAAAGGCGATCGTGCTGTGCGTAGTTGACAGGCTCACAACGGACAGCGTGGCGCGTGTGACAGGGCGGCTGTCTGGTGCGCGTGGTCATTCCTGAAAGCTCAGCTCGGGAGCGACGCCTGCGACCGAATACCCCGGAATCGAGATGACTGCCAGGGAGGCACCGGCCACGATGAGTAGCGTGAGCGCGATCTGCGTCAGACCGATGCTGAACGGTGCCGGGAAGCCGGTGTTGGCGCGCAAATAGTGGTCTGCCAGAGCGTGCCCGTAAAGGCCGAAGATGGCGCCGTCAAGACCGCCGATTGCCAAGACGACGGTGCTCTCGATCAGGACGCCGCGCCAGAGCTGGGCGCGCTTGTAACCTTGGGCCTTGAGGGATGCCAACCGGCCACGTCGCTGGTAGATCGTGGCCGTCAGTGCGGCGGCTAGCGCCAGGGCCGAGATGAGTAGCAGCAGATTCGACACGTCATTCAGGATGCTCAGACCTTGCCGGGCCGTGCCCTCGACCTCGGCGATCCGTTCTGCTGCTGTCTGGACGCGCAGCCCCGTCCCAGTTCCGAGTGCTTGACGAATAGCCCGTACGTCTGCCGTCGGCGTTGTACCTGGCTTCACGTCAACCGCCAGCGTCGTCGGGTTAGTGCTCTGCCAATAGCGGCTGTAGTCGGTGGTGTTGAGCGTGATTGTGCCCGGCGGCCATCCGATATTCGTGGTGATCGCCGCGACGCGGAACCGCGCGGCGCCCAACGGCGTCGGTAGCACAAAGGGACTGCCGACCCGTAGCCTGTGTTCTGAAGCAAAGCCGCTTGAAACAGTCGCCCAGCCGCTTTGACGCATGAGGGCGTCGGCGTGAGCGAGCGAGCCAACTTCTAGCTGACTGGAGAGGATCATCGCCTGGCTGCCGGGAGGCGCGGCACGTATCCATAGCCGTTGCGAGCCTACATCCAAGAAGGAACCCTGCCGAGCGCTGACTGCGGCTACGCCGGGCACACGCGAGATCGCCTGAGATGCACCGGCCACCTTGAAGCTGTCGGTGTCGTGGATGTTTTCGTTGGGCGTGATCCAGATTGCGGCGGTGTGCCACTGCTGAGATATGCCTTGGTCGAGTCCGTGAATCAGATCGTTCCGAGCACCGCCGACAGCGACCGAGCCGTAGATTGCCAGTGCTGTGATGCACGCCAGCGCCACTGAGCGGGTAGCGGTGGCTTTCAGTTCAATCGTTGCTATCGCCACCATTTTCCCGTGGTAATTGCGAGCTACGTAGCCGAGCATTCCGGTTGCAGCACGAAAGAGAAGGGGTATAAAACAGGGCGCGGCGAGTGCAAGCGTCACCCCACCGAGAATAGTCAGTCCGGAGTCAATGAGGACAATGACTGTGGACACGACCAAGATCGCCGCGCCTAGCAGTGCGGCGTTGCGCACAACGTCGTCACCGATGCTTTGCCCCGGCTCGCCGGGCTCACTGAGTACGGCGTCTACATCCCGGTGTTGGCGCAAGTCCACGATTGGCGACATGGCGGCCAGGAACGCGGCGAGTACGCCGCAGGAGAAGGCCGCGACCACAGGTACGACACTGACTAACTGGCGGCCGGTGATCTGGAAGGTCGTTGCCAGATAGCTCGGCACCGCGCCGAAAACGGTGCGCGCTAGCACGTATCCGATCAGCACACCAATCACCGACGCAACGACTCCCAGAACGAGGGCCTGCGATCCGAGAATGGCGAGGACTTGGCGAGATTCGTAGCTTTGTTCGCGCAGTTCTGCCATGTGCCATCTGCGGTCGGGCATCGTCAGCAACACGGCGTTGAACGCGAGCAGGAACCCAACCATCAAAGCGATAGCCGCAAACAGGCTCGTTGACTGATTCGTCGGTTTGAGGGCAGTTTCCGCCAGTGCTATTTCGTGATTCGCTGGCTCAACATTGAGCTGTCCGGCCGCCAATCGTCGCAGTCCAATTTCGACCTTTTCGCTCTCGCCGGGATAAGTTTTGACGAGCACCTGGGTGACGCGTTCCGGCTCGCTGGTAAGTGTCTGTGCCGCGCTGAGAAGCGTGACGACGACACGGCTGGCAGCTAGCGAGCCGATAGCGCCAGCGTCGAGCACGGCACGCACCTGAACCGTGTGCGGCGTGCCATTCACGAGTAGCCGCGCGGTGCTTTCGGTTTGTACCCCAATAGCTTCTGCCAAGCTGGACGGCAACCCGACGCCGCTTTCGAGCAACCGAGCACCGGCGCCGAGGTCTTTGGTCGCAGCGCCGCGCAAGGTCACGATCAACGGACTGACGCCAACGAGCTGGGCGAGAACACGACCCTTTGATCCCTCGATGACCGCGCTCTGGCGCAGGATGGGCACGGCGGTTTGGACGCCCGGCAGTTCAGCGGCACGGTGCGCAAGTTCCTGACTGAACCCACCGGGAGAGCGGGCGGCCAGCTCCAGCGACGCTGAACCGTTGACAGCGTTGATCGCTTCGCGCGTCGATTCCAAGATGCTGCTGTTGGCGACCAACACACCGAAGACGAGCGACACGCCAATAGCGATCCCCGCTCCGGCCATCAGCTCGGAGCCTCGGTTGTTCCGCCAATGCACCCGGTAGAGCGCGTACAGGCCAGCCGGAGTCATCCCGAGAATGCGCGGCTTCGCCGGGATGCGCGCGCGTCTCATCCCAGGAGAGGGGCGTGCAGATCGAGGTCCAGGCCGTCGATGAGCTTACCGTCGCGCAGCGTATGCACGCGACTGACAAACGCCGTCGCCTGCGGATCGTGTGTCACGAGCACGACCGGGATGTTCTCCTCAGTGCAAATCTCTTTGAGCAGTTCCAAGACCTCCCGGCTGCGCTGCGTATCGAGATTGCCGGTCGGCTCGTCGGCCAGCAACATGCGCGGTTTGTTGGTCAGCGCACGGGCGATGGCTACTCGCTGGCGCTCGCCCATCGACATTTCCGAAGGACTGCTGTCCAAGCGATGACCGAGTCCGAGGCGTTCAAGCCAAGGGCGAGCCATGTCCTGCGCCTCTCCTATCGTCAGACTGAGCGCAAATAGCTTCAAGCAGGCGTTCTCCAGTGCGCTGGCGCCGCGCGAGAGATGAAACGACTGGAAGACGATCCCGACCGTCTCAAGGCGAAAGCGCGCGCTCTCGTTCTTACTCAGGCCGACCAGCTCACGCCCACCAAACATGATCGAGCCAGAGTCCGGCTGTTTGATCGTCGCGGCCAACATAAGCAACGTGGTCTTGCCCGAACCGCTTGGCCCGTACAGCGCGACGAACTCGCCCGGCTCGACGGTCAGCGAAACGCCATCGACCGCGTGTACGATCTCGCCTGCGCCCTCGTAGCGCTTGACCACGCTGCGCAGCTCAAGCTTGCTCACGAGGCTTGCTTCGCTGACGGGCCACCGCCAGTCGGGAAGTCGATCACCTTGCGCCGCGTAGCGGTGGAGGTCAATCGACCACCCGAGAGACTCATCATCGGCTTGCAGCCGCGTAGCGGTGTGATTTCTTCGGAGGCGATCAGCAATGCGCAGCCGGTCTTCTTCGGCAACGAGCGCAGCAGTTCGTAGAAGTCCCTCGCATGGTCGGGGTTACGCAAGACCGCAGGCTCGTCCATGAGCAGCAGACGCGGTTTGCGGACGATGGCGCGCGCTAGCTCCACCAGCAACCGTTCGCTCATACCAAGCTCGGTCGTCAGGCGACGAGCAAGAGGCGACGCGCCCAGCAATTCGAGCGTCCTGGAGGCGCGATCCTCGGCTTCCAGCACTGTCGGCGGCCCGCCGTAGAGCGAAACAGTGATGTACTCCAGCACGGACATCGAGCGACTGGTGCGCCAGTCGCCGCGCGCATAGGCGATCCCTCCCTCACAGCGGGTTTCCGCCGCCTCATCGCGGTTCATCTGCGAAAGCTCCACACCATCCCACAAGACGCTGCCCTCATCCGGCGATATCAGACCGGCCGCGATCTTCAACAGCGTGGTCTTGCCACCCCGGCGCGAAGCGAACAGCCCGACCGTCTCGCCAACCTCGACCTCAAATGAGACGCGATCCAAAACAGCGATCTGCTCCCCGCCGTCAGGGAAGCGCTTACTCACCCCTCGGAATGCCAGCAGGCTCATCGACCCAACCGATCGCGCTCCACTTCGAGTTCTCGGGTGGCGTCTTCAAGCCATTCCAGCTCGCCTCGCAAGCGCCTCTCCACCGATGCGCGCTGCATATTGATGACCCTCGCCAGGTAAGAGACATGGGGCGTCTCAGCGAACGCGATTTCCTCGATCTCTTCGAGAATCCGCTTGTGGCGTTCGGCGAAGCGGTCGAGCAGGTCCGGGATATCCTCCTCGGTGGAGAATAGAAGCCGCACATCCAAGTCGGTCGTGATGACCCCCTGCTCCAGCGGCGTCCTGCGCCATGAGCGGCGCGCTTCTTCGCCCTTCTCGGTGACGTAGTAGACCTCGCGAATGTATGGCTGGCGGTCAAAGCGCTCCTTCTGCGAGCGAATCAGGTCGTCGCTCTCAAGCCGTTCTAGGTAGGGATAGATGTGTTTGGGATCGACCCGCCAGGAGGAGCCCATCCGACGGCTAGCTCGCCGTGCCACGTCCCAGCCGTGGCTGGGTTTCTCGATCAGGACGGCCAACACGGCTGCACGGACGCGCGATTTGCCGTCGAGCGGGGATTCCTTGCTTGTCTTACGAGCAGCCATAGCCTCAGCCCAAATCCTGAGATTTGGAAGACTACTGCAAGTTGCCCATAACACGCTGGCGACTGACCTGCGTCTGGCTCGATTGAGCACGGTGCCTCACGGTGAGCGCTGGCTGCATAGGATGACCTGATCGCGATCTTCTTGGGCGACCTACTCGACCCTCGACCGTACTGCTGCGCCCATCATCGAGCCGGGAACGGCCCGCTGCCCAGCGCAGCGATGACGAGAGCCCGGAGGAGGAGCACCCAGGCCCACCTCGTTTGGGTCTGCGGCCATTCTGTCCACTAGCCACTTTCGGACTAGCCACTTTCGGAGTAGCCTGGCCACGGCCTTCCAAACAGCTCAAACATCAGTAAAGATGCACATGTCTTCGTGGGGGGCACGGTCCTCCGCCAAGCTACGCAAGACCAAATTTAAAAATTTCCCGGTGTTCCTGCGATGCGCGGACAGAGGAGGGCGATGTGTCATTCGTAAAAGATGGACATGGAGGCGCAAGACTCGGAGCGAGTGACGCGAAAGGGCCGCATGTTGTGCAGGCGATGCGCTGGGCTGCTCGCGTGGCCGTCCGCCTCATCCTTTCGCGGCGTCCTCTCGGTGCCGCTAGCACGCGCGCGGCGAGGTGTGTTGGATTGGTGGCCGCGTTGCTTGTGGCGTCGCTAGTGCTGACCTGCCTGTCGAGCGCAATGCTCGCCTCGATGCCGGCCGATGCTCGGGCTGAATCTTTTGGGGTGGCGTGGGGCAACGATGTTGGCGGTGAATTGGGAAATGGGCTGGACTATCAAAGCAACAAATATGAAGGTAGTAATGTGCCGGTAGGCGTCTGCGCCCTTAATAGTCCGCATGAACCGTGCCCGAACGGCCCGTATTTGAGTGAAATTGTCTCGATGACCGCCGGAGCTGGGTTCAGTCTCGCTGTCTTGTCTGGTGGCAGGGTTACGGGTTGGGGTGGGAACCAACAAGGAGAGCTCGGAGTTAACACCAGTGGTTTTACTGACACACCTTCCGGTGAAAGTTTTACCTCGGGGGTGTCCGCTGTCGCGACTGGCTACCGCTTCAGCCTGGCACTTCTAAACAATGGCACCGTCGACGCGTTCGGCGACAATGCTTCAGGGCAGCTCGGCAACGGGACTTCAGGTGTTGAAAGAAACTGGGAACCGGCGCAGGTGAAAAACCTGAGCGGCGTGACCGCAATCGCGGCTGGCGGAGAACATGCTCTGGCACTACTGAGTAACGGCAAAGTGATGGCCTGGGGCGCCAATAATAGCGGCCAGCTTGGTAATGGCACAACGACTCAAAGTGATGTGCCGGTGGAAGTGAGTGAATTGAGTGAAGTCGTCGCGATCTCGGCGGGGGAAAACTTCAGTCTAGCGCTGCTGAAAAGCGGCGCCGTGAAGTCGTGGGGGCAAAATAATCTAGGCCAGCTCGGGAACGGCGCTACCACCAACAGCGACGTTCCAGTCACGGTGAGCGAACTGACCGGCGTCACGAAAATCGCGGCGGGCAAAAACTTTAGTCTAGCGCTGCTGAGTGGCGGCACCGCGAAGGCGTGGGGGTATAACGAATGGGGCCAGCTCGGCGATGGCACAAACACCGGACCTAACGTTTGTTTAGAAATTAATATTGAAGAAATTGAAAGGGCGTGCAGCACCGCCCCTGTAGCCGTAAGCAGTTTGAGCGGAGTAGTCGCAGTCTCTGCTGGAGACAGTTTTAGTAGCGCGCTGCGGAACGATCACACTGTATGGACCTGGGGTGCCGACGGAGACGGTCAGCTAGGAGTTGGCGCTTTTGAAGGTCATGTGTGCGAAACGCTCAGACATGTTCCTGCAAAATGTAGCACTACTCCGGTTGAGGTGCTGGAACTCGAATCGGTGAAAGGCGTTTCCGCTGGCACGGCGTTCGAGTTGGCCTGGACCAACCTGGTGCCTCGTCCGACGTCGGAAGAACTGCTTGGTCTCGAAAACCCAGGAGAGCCTAACCAAAAGCGCGCATGCACCGGCGACCCGGTGAGTTGCGCAACAGGAAACCTTAGCGAGTCGCAGACCGATCTGAGTGTCGCAGGACGAGGGATACCGCTCACGCTAGCCCGCACGTACAACGCCCAAGCCGCGGTCACGCAATCCTCACCCGGACCATTTGGGGTATGGGTGGAGCTCGTCCTTTAGCGATCATCTGCAAATCAGCTCTGAAGCCGGGACCGTGACTGTGGTGCAGGCCAACGGAAGCGCGGTGACGTTTAAGGGCACTCCGGGTACCGTGGGCGAATTCACGGCTCCTAAATGGGCGCAGGCGAAGCTTTCCCTCAACGGCGAACACACCTATGTATACACCCTGCCAAACCAGGAGGTCTTCAAGTTCAACGAACAAGGGCGATTGCTGAGCGAGACTGACCGCAACGGCAACACGACTTCTCTTTCCTACACTGAAGCGGGGCTTTTGGAAGCGGTCACCGATCCGGCGGGGCGCAAACTCACATTCGCCTATAACACCGAAGGTCGGGTCGAAAGCGTCAAAGACCCGATGGGACACACAGTCAAATACGTATATGAAAACGGGAATCTCATAAGCGTGACGGAGCCGGGCGAATCGGCACCGCGCTGGCAGTTCAAATATGACGCATCGCATCGGATGACAACGATGACCGACGGACGCGGTGGGAAAACCACCAATGAATACGACAGTTCCAACCGCGTCATCTCCCAGGCCGATCCCGCAAACCGAACGACGACCTTTGAATATGCGCCACTTGAAACCATGATCGTCAATAGGGCGACGGGGGCGGCGACCAAGGAGGTCTTTACGGAAGGCTATGAGCCTGAAGCAATAACTCGTGGATATGGGTCTACCAACGCGACGACGGAAAGCTTTACGTACGACGGGGCCGGGGATCTCAAGAGCGTGATCGACGGTGATGGTCACAAGACACAATACGGCTACGACAGCATGGGTAATCGCACGAGCAAGATCGACCCGAACGAACACGAAACGAAATGGGAATACAACTCAACCCACGACGTGATCTCCACCACCACACCGAAGGGCGAGACTACAACGATCAAACGAGACAGTCACGGCAACGCAGAAACGGTTTCCCGCCCCGCGCCCGGCAGCACCACCCAGATCACGACCTACAAATATGACTCCCACGGGAACGTGGAAAGCATGGAAGACTCGCTGAAACGCGTGTGGAAATACGAATACGACAGCTATGGGGACCGCACCAGCAAAACCGATCCCGAAGGCGACAAGCGCACCTGGGCCTATAACGAAGACTCCCAGGAGACCTCGACCGTCAGTCCGCGCGGAAACGTGACCGGCGGAGAACCAGCGAAATACACGACGGCGATCGAACGAGACCCCCAAGGGCGCCCGCTGAAGATCACCGATCCGCTGGGACACGCCACGAAATACACCTACGACGCCGACGGCAACCTCGAAACCCGAACCGACCCCAACAGCCACACGACGACCTACACCTACGACGCCGACAACGAGCAGACCAAGAT
>Ga0210409_10002216_pt1 | contig 23421 bp, 22 predicted proteins | sample IncBWH17MmetaG_FD_161649 | JGI IMG/M metagenome (GOLD analysis project Ga0210409, IMG submission 161649) | Forest soil microbial communities from Barre Woods Harvard Forest LTER site, Petersham, Massachusetts, United States - Inc-BW-H-17-M | ecosystem: Environmental > Terrestrial > Soil >...
GTCGGTGTTTTCGTGTTGTTGCCGCAGCCCCCGAGGAGAGCCACGAGGACGAGCGTGATCAAGGTCCGACGCATCAGCACCTCCCACGAGGGAAGAACCGGTTCTTGGCCGGAGCAGACTTGACACCATATTATCAGCTATTGGGTGACCCTGGCCAGGGGTGGTGATGCCGCGCACACTCCCTCCCGGGGCGGTCCCGGAGGCGCCATGGAGCGATTCGCAATGCGGCCGGTGGGCTATGTGCGCACCCCGTTCACGGAGACCCGGCAGATCCCCAAGGGCCGGGGGGCGCGGCACGAGGAGGAGGGGACGATCGAGCTCCTCCCCGAATTCGAGCAGGGGCTCACCCACATCGAGGGCTTCTCCCACCTCTTCGTGATCTGGGCCTTCGATCGTTCGGAGGGCTACGAGCTCATGGGCAAGCCGCCCATCGACGACCGGCCCCACGGCGTCTTTGCCACCCGCTCTCCCCGGCGGCCCAACCCCATCGGGCTGACGGTGGTGGAACTGCTCGCTCGTGAGGGCCCCCGCCTCCGCGTACGGGGGGTAGACATGCTGGATGGCACGCCCGTCCTGGACCTGAAGCCCTACCTGTCCAGCATCCCCGACGAGCAGCTGCGCCGCGGCTGGTTGGCGGAGGCGGAGGCGCGAGCCGATCGGGAACGCTCGTCCTAAACCCGTCCTCGGGGCTGCCGCCGGGGCCGCCTTAACCGCGGCGGCCCGTAGGGGGCCACCTATAATCAAGGGGTGCCTCTGCGGGACAAGCTGGAGACCCTTCCTCTCCGGCCGGGGGTGTACCTTTTCAAGGACGCGGAGGGAACGATCCTCTACGTAGGCAAGGCGCGAGTGCTGCGCGACCGCGTCCGGTCCTACTTCCAGGCCTCGCGTCCCTCCGACCCCCGCCTCGAGTCCTTGCGGGCGGAGATCGCCGACCTCGACCTCGTCCTCACCGACACCGAGATGGAGGCCCTGGCGCTCGAGAACAACCTCATCAAGCGCCATCGGCCGCGCTACAACATCCTCCTGCGGGACGACAAGAACCATCCCTACCTGAAGCTGACCCTGGCCGAGGAGTACCCCCGGCTCTACGTCGTGCGGCGGCCGGGGGAGGACGGCAACGCCTACGGCGGGCCTTACATTCCGGCCAGCCTGGGGCGGAAGACGGCTTCCCTGGCCCGCAAGCTCTTCGGGGTCCGCTCCTGCCGGGAAGTCTTGAACGGCCGGCGGCCCCGGCCCTGCCTGCAATACCAGATCAAGCGCTGCATCGCCCCCTGCGTGGCCGAGATCTGCTCCCTCGATCGCTACCGCAAGGCCTGCGACGACGCCCGGCTGTTCCTGGAGGGGCGCACGGAGGAGGTCGTGCGCCGGCTCCGGGAAGAGATGGCGGAGGCGGCGGGCGGGGACCGCTTCGAGGAAGCGGCCAGCGTGCGCGATCAGATCCGGGCCCTGGAGCGGCTGGAGACCCCCCAGAAGATCACCACCACCGAGCTCGAGGAGCGGGACCTCTTCGCCGCCCACCGGGAGGGAGAGCGGGCGGCGGTCCAGGTCTTCTCCGTTCGTGACGGCAAGGTGGTGGCCCGCGAGGGCTACCTCCTCGACCACCTCACCGAGCCCGAGTCCGTGCTCTCCTCTACCCTCCAGCAGTACTACGCGGGGGGCCGCTACGTCCCCCGCGAGATCCTTGTCCCCCTTGAGATCCCCGACCGGGAGCTGCTCTCCTCCTGGCTCTCCACCCGCCGGGGGACGCAGGTCCGGATCCGCGTTCCCCAGCGGGGCGAGAAGTTCCGGCTCTTGGACCTGGTCGTGCGCAATGCCCGCCTGGCCTTCGACCTCGAGTGGCGCCATCCCCGCCGGCAGTCCCAGGACATCCTGCGCGCCCTGCGCGACCTTCTGGACCTGGAGATGGAGCCGCGGCGCATCGAGTGCTTCGACATCTCCAACATCCAGGGTTCGGACATCGTGGCCTCCATGGTCGCCTTCGAGGACGGCATGCCCAAGAAGGCCGACTACCGCAAGTTCCGGGTCAAGGGCGTGGCCGGCCACCCCGACGATTTCGCCTCCATGCGCGAGGTGGTGGGCCGGCGCTACAAGCGGCTGCTGGAGGAGGGCAAGGACCTGCCCGAGCTCATCCTCATCGACGGCGGCAAGGGCCAGCTGGGGGCGGCGGTCTCCGCCCTGGAGGAGCTGGGCATCGGCGACCAGCCGGTGGCCAGCCTGGCCAAGAAGGAGGAGCTCATCTACCTGCGCGGCCGCGAGGCCCCCTTCGTGCTCCCCCGCCACTCGCCCGTGCTCCAGCTCGTGCAGCGGGTCCGCGACGAGGCCCACCGGTTCGCGGTGGGCTTCCACCGCCAGGCCCGCAGCGCGCGCACGCTGCGCTCGGAGCTGGACGAGATCCAGGGGGTGGGACCGACCAAGCGCAAGAAGCTGCTCTCGCGCTTCGGCTCCGTGCGGGGCGTGCGGGGGGCGAGCGAAGCGGAGCTGGCGGCGGCGGTGGGCAAGGCCACGGCCGCGCGCATCCAGGCCCATTTCGGGAAGGGGGTCTAACCGCATGCTAGTATCTGGGGTTTCGCGGGGGGGGCTTGGAAGGGCTGACGCCGGAGAGGATCGCGATCGGGCTCACGTACTACGTGGTCCTGCTCTTCAGCCTCTCCGTCCACGAGTCGGCCCACGGCTTTATCGCCTGGCGGATGGGAGACGACACCGCGCTGCGCCAGGGCCGGGTCAGCCTGAACCCCCTCGTGCACATCGATCTTGTGGGAACCGTCCTCATCCCTCTGCTCCAGATTTTCGGCCCCGGCGGCATCCCTCTCCTGGGCTGGGCCAAGCCCACGCCGGTGGGGGCCCAGAACTTCCGCCGCCTGGCCCAGGGGCACGTTCTGGTGGCGGGGGCGGGCCCGGCTTCGAACCTGGTTCTGGCCGCCATCTTCACCGTGCTTCTCCTGATCACCGTACGCACGGGGCTGGTGTCGGGCGCGGACGAGTTGCCCTTTCTGATACTAGCCGTCGGGATCCAGATGAACGTGGCCCTCGCCATCTTCAACCTCGTGCCCCTGCCCCCCCTCGACGGCTCCTGGGTGGCCTCCTGGGGCCTGCCCCGCAGCATTGCCGCCCGCTACGACCGCGTGGTGGAGCCCTATGGGAGCTGGATCCTGCTCATCCTGTTCATGACCGGCATCCTGGGGCGGATCGTGGGTCCCTTGGTTAGCATGTTCACGCACCTCCTCTTCCGGCTCGCGCTCTAGCATGCCCCGGCCCCGCATCCTTTCCGGCATGCGCCCCACCGGCCCCCTCCACCTGGGGAACTTCATGGGGGCCCTGGAGAACTGGGTGCGCCTCCAGGACGAGTACGAGTGCTTCTTTCCCATCGTGGACTGGCACTCGCTCACCACCGACTACGCCGACCCCAAGGGCATCCGCGGCAACGTCCTCGAGGTGGCCACGGACTGGCTGGCCGCCGGCCTCGACCCCGCCCGCTCCGTCCTCTTCATCCAGAGCGCGGTGCCGGAGCACGCCGAGCTGCACCTGCTGCTCTCCATGGTGACGCCCGTCGCCTGGCTGGAGCGCGTTCCGTCCTACAAGGAGCAGCAGCACCAGCTCCTGGAAAAGGACCTCTCGACCTACGGTTTCCTGGGCTACCCCGTCCTGCAGACGGCGGACATCATCATCTACAAGGCGGACGCGGTGCCGGTGGGGGAAGACCAGGCCCCCCACCTCGAGCTCAGCCGGGAGATCGTGCGCCGCTTCAACCACCTCTACGGGCCGATTTTTCCGGAGCCGAAGACGCTGCTCACCAAGACTCCCCGCATCCCCGGCACGGATGGACGCAAGATGTCGAAGTCCTACGCCAACGCCATCTACCTGCAGGATGCGCCCGACGTCGTCCGGGAGAAGCTGCGCACGATGGTCACGGATCCGGCCCGGAAGCGTCGCACCGACCCCGGCAACCCCGACGTCTGCCCGGTCTTTGATCTGCACCGGGCCTTCTCCCCGCCGGAGACCCAGAACTGGGCCGCCGCCGGTTGCCGGAGCGCGGGCATCGGCTGCTTGGACTGCAAAGCGCGTCTCGCCGACCACTTGCTGGAGCGCCTGTCCGGCATCCACGCCCGCCGCCCCCAATACGCGTCGCACCCCGACCACGTCTGGGACATCCTGCGCGAGGGGTCAAAACGGGCCCGGGCCGTGGCGGCGGGAACCTTGGCCGAGGTCCGGTCGGCCATGAAGATCGACTATCAGCGGCCGCCGACGTGAGCGACGAGCGGGAAGACCGCGAGCCCCCCCTGGTCCCCCCGGAGGGGGTGGAGTCGGTCCTCCCCGCGGATGCCCCCCGCATTCAGCTCCCGGTGTTCGAGGGTCCGCTGGACCTGCTTCTCTACCTGATCCGGCGGGACCGCATCGACATCCACGACATCCCCATTGCTCCCATCACCCGCCAGTACGTGGAGTACCTGGACCTGATGAAGGAGCTGAACTTGGACGTGGCCGGGGAGTTCATGGTGATGGCGGCCACGCTCATCCACATCAAGTCCAAGATGCTCGTCCCCGTCGATCCCACGGAGGCGCAGGGTGAGGAGGAGACGGAAGACCCCCGCGCGGAGCTGGTCCAGCGCCTGCTGGAGTTCCAGCGCTACAAGGAGGCGGCGGGGGTCCTCCACCAGCAGGCCCAGATCCGGGCCGCGACCTGGACCCGTCCCGACGGGGTGGTCCCCCGGTTCGACGACTCCGGGGAGGAGATGCTGGAGGCCGGGCTCTTCGACCTCATCACCGCCTTCCGAGAGGTGCTGGAGAGGCGCAAGACCCTGCTCGCCCACGAGGTGGAGCCGGAGGGCAAGACGGTCGAGCAGCGGATGGAGGAGCTGCTGTCCCTGCTCCGGGCCGGGGAGTCCCTGGAGTTCGGGGGACTGTTCGCGGCGCAGGAGACCAAGAGGGACATGATCTTGACCTTCCTCGCCCTATTGGAGCTGATCCGGCTCAAGCAGGTGAAGGTCTACCAGCGCGGCCTCTTCGGGCCCATCCGCGTGTTCCGGCCCCTGGGACCCGAGAACGGCGCCCCGCGCCCGGTGGCCTAAAATCAGGGAGCCCACGAGAGGATCATTGAAACAGAACCAGGAAGAGAACGAGAGCGGCGCGGTTCCCGAGGGGGCGACGGACGAGGCCCCGGTTCTCCCCGCCGCGGAGGTGCGGGCGGTCCTCGAGGCCCTGATCTTCGCCTCCCCCCAGCCCCTCACCCCGCGCGAGATCACAGAGGTCATGGGGGGGGTGCCCCGGGAGGCTTGGCAGGCCGCGCTCGAGGAGCTGCGCGCGGATTACGCCCGGGACGGCAGGGGGCTGCAGCTTCTGGAGATTGCCGGGGGCTGGCAGATCACGACCCGGCCCGAGTACAACGACTGGGTGCGCGAGCTGCTCGACCCCAAGGCCCCCACCCGCCTCTCCATCCAGGCCCTGGAGACGCTCGCGGTCGTGGCCTACAAGCAGCCGGTCACGCTCCCCGAGATCATCGAGCTCCGGGGGGTCAAGTCCGGGGGCGTGATCAAGACCTTGCTCGAGAAGAGACTGATCCGGATCCTGGGGCGCAAAGAGGTGGTGGGCCGCCCCATCCTCTACGGCACCACCAAACAGTTCCTCCTCCACTTCGGCCTCAAGGATCTTGGTGATCTGCCCCGCATCGAGGAGTTTGCCGAGGTCTTGGGGGAGGAGGTGGACGTGGCCGGACTCAAGCGCGCCATCGAGGCTCCGCGGCCGGTGGAGATTCCCCTCGCGGAGGGGGAGGCCGGCGCTTCAGACGGCGAGGGGTCGCTCGAGGCCGGAACGACCGACGACAAGTCATCAAGTAATACTTGATATTTCGTATCTAATTCATTATCATTGAATCAGATTTCTCTCTGGAGAAAGCATGATTCGATCTTGTCCGCTCGCCCTCCGGCTGGCCCTGCTCGCGGGTGGCGTCGCCGCCGCGACCCTGGGCTGCAGCGCCCTCGACGTCCTCAAGAACCTCACGGGGTCGGGCACCCTCACCATCAACGCGTTCACCGCCAATCCCACCCAGGTCGTGGCCGGCTCCAACACCACCTTGAGCTGGGACGTGTCGGGAGCGGACTCCGTCACGATCGATCAGGGCGTCGGCACCGTCACCACGAGCGGCTCCAAGCAGGTGATGCCGACCTCGACCCTCGTGTACACGCTGCTTGCGAAAGCGAGCGCCTCCACGGCCACGTCCTCCGTGCAGGTCGTCGTTCTTCCCGCCCTGCACTGACCCCGCCTCCCCAAAAAACCCCACCCCAGCTCCGGAGTATGATCCGCTCGTGGAGGAGCGTCTCCAGAAGATCCTCTCCCGCGCGGGGATCGCCTCGCGGCGGGGAGCGGAAACGGTCATGAGCCAGGGCCGCGTCACCGTGAACGGGACCGCGGCGACCCGGCTCGGCACCAAGGCGGACATCACGCGCGACGACATCCGGGTGGACGGCGTGCGCCTCCGCCCGCCTCCCGGGCCCGTGTACCTGATCCTGAACAAGCCCAAGGGGGTGATCACCACCCGCCACGACCCCGAGGGGCGCACCACGGTCATGGACCTGGTGCCCGCGGTGCAGGGCCTCTTCCCGGTGGGGCGGCTGGACGTGACCACGGAAGGCCTCCTCCTCCTCACCAACGACGGGGGCTTCGCGGAGCGGGTGGCCCACCCGCGCTACGAGGTGCCCCGGGTCTATGAGGCCAAGGTCCGGGGCGTGCCCGACGCCCGGGCCCTGGCCGCGCTGCGCACGGGGGTGCGCGTGGAAGGCGAGCGCCTGCGCGTGGACCGGGTCCGGGTGCTCGAAGCGGACAAGCATGCCTGGCTGGAGCTCACCCTGCACGAAGGCAAGCAACACGAGGTGCGGCGGCTGCTGGAGGCGGTGGGCCACCCCGTCTCGAAGCTGAAGCGGGTGGCGTTCGGTCCCCTCACCACGCGGGGGCTCGAGCCGGGGGAGTTCCGGCATCTCACCCCCCAGGAGGTGAAGAGCCTGCGCCGGGTCGGCGGCTCCAGCGGGGGCCGAGCCCGCCCGTCGGTCTCCTCCCCTCCCCGCCGCCGGGAGAGCCGGCAGTGATCCCCCGCCTGGCCGGGCCTTGAGACCGCGCGGCCCGGTCGTCGCCATCGACGGACCCTCGGGGGCGGGCAAATCGACCGCCGGCCGCGCCCTGGCCGCGCGCCTGGGCTACCTCTACATCAACACCGGAGCCATGTACCGGGCCCTGGCCCTGAAGGCGCTGCGCACGGACGTCCCCTTGGACGGGGAGGAGGCGCTGGCCGGCCTCTGCCGGGCCAGCCGCATCGAGCTCGCGGAGGGCGGGGAGGTGCTCCTGGACGGGAGGGCGGTGACCGCGGACATCCGGGCCCCGGAGGTGAGCGGGGCCGCCTCCCGGGTCTCGGTGCATCCCGCGGTGCGGCGGGAGATGGTGGCGCGCCAGCGGGAGCTGGGCCGCGACGGCGGCGTCGTGCTGGACGGCCGCGACATCGGCACCGTCGTGTTCCCCGACGCGGAGGTCAAGTTCTACCTGGACGCCGATCCTGCCCTGCGGGCCCGCCGTCGGCACGCGGAGCTGGCCCGAGTAGGGGTGGCCGTGCCCCTGGAGGCGGTGGAGCGCGAGGTGCGGGAGCGCGACCACGTCGATACCCACCGGCCGGTATCGCCCCTGGCCCCCGCCAAGGACGCCATCTTCCTCGACACCTCGCGCCTCTCTCCGGAGGAGGTGGTCGAGCAGATGGTGGCCCGCTTCCCTTTCCGTCCCCGAGCCTGAGGACGGTCGCGGGTCAGAGGCGGAGGCGGGTGAACTCGTCGAAGGTGGTGACGCCCTCGCGCAGGAGGTCCAGGCACTGCTCGCGGATCGTCCTCATGCCGGTGGCCACGGCCGCCGCCTCCAGGTCGGAGCCGGAGCCGCCGGCCTGGACGGCGGCTTTTATCTCGGGGGCGGCGGGAAGCACCTCGAACACGGCCTGGCGCCCACGGTAGCCCACGGTGTGACAGGTGGGGCAACCCCGGCCGCGGAAGAAGCGGAACGCGGCCGCCTCCTCGGCGTCGATGCGGTGCTGGGCGAGGATCTGGGGGGAGGGTGGCTCCGCGGGCTGCCGGCAGATGCGGCAGATGGTCCGCACCAGGCGCTGGCAGATGACCGCGGCCAGGGAGCTGGCCAGAAGCGAGGGGGCAACCCCCGCCTGCAGGAAGGCGGCGAGCGCCTGCCCCGCGCTATAGGCGGGCAGGGTCGCCACCACTAGCAGGTCGGAGGCGAGCTGCGCAGCGAGGAGCGCGGTGCCGCGGTCGGGCACCGCGGAGAGCATGAGCGCGTTCGGGCGCGTCGCCATCAGCGAGCGCATGGTCTCCTCCATGCGGAGGCCCTGGGGGGAGGGCTCGACCTCCACCTGGCGCGCTCCTTCTATCTTCCAGTGCACCGGCGCTTCCAGGGACAGCACGTCCCGCTGCCCCTGCACGAGGAAGTTCAGGATCGCGTACGAGGTGGTGTTGGCCCCGTTGAAGGGGGGGGAGGTGACGAGCACGAGGCCGAAGGTGCCCTGCAAGACCTCGATCAGCAGCGCCCGGTCCTCGATATCCATGCCCAGGGTGGTGAAGTCCTTGATGAAGGTGGCGCGGTTGACGAGCTTGATGGTGGCGCTCACGCCCAGAGGCGAGGGCGTGACCTGGGCCACCAGGTCGTAGTCGATCTCACCCAGACGGGCGGTGAGACGGCCCGAGGCCGGCTGCCCGGCCGCCCCCGGGTCGAGGCCGAAGACTTCGAAGAGCTTCTGGGTGAGGGTGGGCTGGAAGCGCTTGGGGATGGGATCCACCCGGAAGTAGAGCCCATCGATCCGGTACCGGACCGCGATCATGTCCTCCTTGGGCTCGATCTGGACGTCCGACGCCCCCTTGCGCGCGGCCAGTCCCAGGAGGTACTGAATGATGGCCTCGGGCTCGCTCTGGTCCCAGACCGGGCTGGTCGCGTAGGCCACTCCCCGCGTGTCCACGAGGGGGCTCACCCCCTGGGTCTTGAGGGCGGTCTCGATGTCCTCGTTCGTCACCAGACCCCGCTGCACGAGCAGCTCCCCCAGGCGCTGGCCGGTATTCTTCTGCTGGACCAGCGCCTCCAGGAGCTGGGGGGTCGTGATCTTTTTCAAGCGGATCAGGATGTCCCCCAGCCGGTCCTGGCTCCGGGTCAGGGTTTGCACCTCCTCGATGAGCCGGGAGGGGGCGTGCGTCCAGAAGTCCTGCTTGTATTCCTCGGTGGCCTCGCAGAAGCAATGGAAGCAGAAGGGGCAAAGCTTGGTGGGCTTCTTGGGGTCGTGCGAGCACCACACCGCCGCGAGCGAGTCGAACTCGCCCAGGCAGTTCCAGCACGTGACGAGATAGGCTTCCACGCTCGGCATCGGGGTCTCTCTTAGGCGCGGCACCCTGTCCGAGTACGATAACTCATAACTCCTTTCGGATCAAGGCTCTGCATTCGTTGGCCGCCCTCCCCCGGCCGCCGGTTGCGACCGCGCGGAGGCGGCCCCAGGCCACCCGACTCGGCGTCGGTGCGCGGTAGCGTGGCAACCGACTCGCCCACAAGAGGGCCGAAAGTAAGCACGTGGAGCGTCGAGGCCCGCGCCGACGTCTTGGCGGACGCCGCGGGAAGCGTGAACGGCACGTTGAGAACGCCGACTTCGACGTAGTACCATGGTTGCTGACTCGCCCACAGGACGGGCGCTACGGCCAGGAGGGCCGAAGGTAAAGGCACGCGAAACGGCGACACCCCGCCGAGGTCTTGGCGGACGCTGTGGAAAGCGTGAACGGCACGTCGAGGACGCCGACTCCAATTATCGGGGGTCCCTCCCTTGGCAACCGCTACGGGCCTGCTACACAAGACGCCGCTGAACGCTGTTCACCGGGAGAGCGGAGCCAAAATGGTTCCCTTCGGGGGATGGGAGATGCCCCTGGAGTACTCGGGCCTCATCGCCGAGCATTTGGCCGTGCGCCGGGCGGCCGGCCTCTTCGACGTATCCCACATGGGCGAGTTCGAGGTGAGCGGGGAGGGGGCGCTCCCCTTCCTGCAGCGGGTGACCGCGAACAACGTGGCCCGGCTGGTGGACGGCCAGGCGCAGTACTCGGCCCTGCCCCTGCCCAACGGGGCGCCCGTAGACGACGTGATCGTCTACCGACGCGCATCCGACCGCTACCTCCTGGTCGTCAACGCGGGCAACCTCGAAAAGGACTGGTCCTGGCTGCAGTCGCAGTCCCCGGAGGGCTGCACCCTCGAGAACCGGAGCCAGGACTACGCGCTCCTGGCCCTGCAGGGGCCGGCCGCGGCCGAGATCCTGCAGGGCTCGACGGGCCTGGACCTGCCCGGCATCGCCTACTACCACTTCGTGGAGGGGGAGGTGGCCGGCCATCCGGTCATCGTCTCCCGGACCGGCTACACGGGGGAGGATGGCTTCGAGATCTTCGTGGCCGCGGAGCGGGCGGAGGCGCTCTGGCGGCGCCTGATCGAGAGCGGGAAGGACAAGGGCTTGGTGCCCGCGGGTCTGGGGGCGCGGGACACGCTCCGCCTGGAGGCCCGGATGTGTCTTTACGGAAACGACATGGACGAGACGACCACCCTGATCGAGGCTGGGCTGGGCTGGATCGTTTCCCTGGAGGGGGCGAAGGGCGACTTCAACGGTCGAGCCGTGCTCGAAGCACAAAAGAAGAACGGACCCCCGCGGAAGCTCATGGGCTTCGAGGTCGTGGGGCGGGGGATCGCCCGCCACGGCTATGCGGTCTCCTTGGGCGACGAGGAGGTGGGCGCCGTGACCTCGGGCTCCTTCGCCCCCTTCCTCCAGAAGAGCATCGGTCTTTGCTACCTGCCCGCGGCCAGCGCCGCGGTAGGGACCGACCTTCAGGTGGACATCCGCGGCCGGCGGGTCCCGGCCCGTGTCGTCCCCACGCCGTTCTACAAGAGGAAGGGCTAATGTATCCGCCAGACCGCCGTTACACGAAGGATCACGAGTGGGTGCGGGTCCAGGGCGAGCGGGGCACCATCGGCATCACCGACTATGCCCAGAACCAGTTGGGGGATGTGGTCTTCCTGGAGCTGCCCGAGGTCGGCCGCAAGCTGCAGGCGGGCGAGGTGTTCGGCACCGTGGAGTCCGTCAAGGCCGTGTCCGAGCTGTTCGCTCCCGTCCCGGGCGAGGTGCTGGAGGTGAATTCGGCCCTCACCGACAAGCCCGAGACCATCAACCAAGACCCCCACGGCGCGGCCTGGATGCTGGTCGTGAAGATCACCGACGCCAGCGCCCTCAAGGACCTGATGGATGCCGCAAGCTACCAGGCCTTCGTAGAGCGCGAGGCCAAGCAGTAGAAGAGGAGCACGTGCCCGAACCATCCCCTTCCGTCTCGTCCGCGTCCGTCCTCAATGGCGTCGAGGCACCGCTCGCCCCCGGAGACACCTTCCCCCGGCGCCACCTCGGCCCGAGCGACGCCGACATAGAAAAGATGCTGGCCCTCCTGAGAGTGGATTCCCTCTCCGCCCTCATCGAGGAGACGGTGCCCGCCGCCATCCGCCGGCACCGGCCCCTGGCCCTGCCCGCGGCGCGGGGCGAGCACCAAGCGTTGCGCGACCTCCGGGCACTGGCCTCGCGCAACCAGGTCTTCCGTTCCTTTCTGGGCATGGGCTACCACGACTGCATCACCCCGGGCGTGATCCAGCGGGGCATCCTCGACAACCCCGGGTGGTACACCCAATACACGCCCTACCAGGCGGAGATCGCCCAGGGCCGCCTGGAGGCGCTGCTGACGTTCCAGACCATGGTGGCCGACCTCACCGGCCTGCCCCTGGCCAACGCCTCCCTGCTCGACGAGGCCACCGCCGCGGCCGAGGCCATGACCATGTGCCGGAGCCTGGCCCGGGGGAAGAGCAAGGGCTTCTTCGTGGCCGAGGACTCGCACCCCCAGACCATCGCCGTGGTCCGCACCCGCGCCCTGCCCCTCGGCATCGACGTGCGGGTGGGCGCGGTGGAGGACGCGGACTTCGGGGCGCTGTTCGGGGTGCTCGTGTCCTACCCCACGACCGACGGCCGGATCCGCGACTATGCACCGCTCGCGGAGCGGGCCCACGCGGCGGGGGCGCTCCTGGTGGTGGCGGCCGACCTCCTGGCCCTCGCCCTCCTGCGTCCCCCCGGCGAGTTCGGGGCGGACATTGCCGTGGGCTCCACCCAGCGGTTCGGCGTTCCCCTCGGCTTCGGCGGCCCCCACGCCGCCTACCTGTCCACGCGGGACGAGCACAAGCGGCAGCTCCCCGGCCGCCTGGTCGGGGTCTCCCGCGACGCGGAGGGCCGTCCCGCGTACCGGCTCGCCCTCCAGACGCGCGAGCAGCACATCCGCCGCGACAAGGCCACCAGCAACATCTGTACGGCCCAGGTCCTGCTCGCGGTCACGGCCGCGATGTACGCGGTGTACCACGGGCCGGATGGCCTGCGCCAGATTGCGCGCCGGGTCCGCAGCCTGGCCCTGGTCCTGGCCGAGGGCCTGAAGCGCCTCGGCCTCCCCGTGGGGGGGGAGCCTTTCTTCGACACCCTGCGCGTCCGCCTCCCTCGAGAGGCGGGGAGTCGGGTCCTGGCCCGGGCCCTCGACCAGCGCATCAACCTGCGCCCCTACGACGACGGCTCGGTGGGGGTGGCCCTCGACGAGACGGTGACGGCGGGGGAGCTGGACACGCTCCTCGGCATCTTCGCGGGGGGGCCGGTCTCGTTTCGGTCGGAGGACCTCGCCCGCGGGGTGGAGCCGGACTTCGCGCCCCCCTTCCGCCGGGCCAGCCCCTTTCTCACCCACGAGGTCTTCAACCGCTACCACTCCGAGCACGAGATGCTCCGCTACCTCCACCGGCTGCAGGCGAGAGACCTCTCCCTCACGACCTCCATGATCCCCCTCGGCTCCTGCACGATGAAGCTGAACGGCACCACGGAGATGATGCCGATGACCTGGCCGGAGATCGCGGGCCTGCATCCCTTCGCCCCCCCCGAGCAGACCGCGGGTTACGCGGAGCTCTTCCGGCAGTTGGAGGCGTGGCTGGCCGAGATCACGGGCCTCGCCGCGGTCTCGCTCCAACCCAACGCCGGCTCCCAGGGGGAGTACGCGGGCCTGCTCGCCATCCGCGCCTACCACCGGAGCCGGGGAGAGGGGGAGCGCACGGTCTGCTTGATCCCCGTCTCCGCCCACGGCACGAACCCCGCGAGCGCGGTGACCGCCGGCTTCACGGTGGTGCCCGTGGCTTGCGACGACCAGGGCAACGTGGACCTCGACGACCTCGCGCAGAAGGCCGAGCGGCACCGGGACGCCCTAGGCGCGCTCATGGTGACCTACCCCTCCACCCACGGCGTCTTCGAGGAGGGGATCAAGGACATCTGCGCGATCGTGCACGCCCACGGGGGCCAGGTCTACATGGACGGGGCCAACATGAACGCGCAGGTCGGCCTCACTTCCCCGGGCGAGATCGGGGCCGACGTGTGCCACCTGAACCTGCACAAGACGTTCTGCATCCCCCACGGCGGGGGGGGGCCGGGGATGGGTCCGATCGCGGTGGCCGCCCACTTGGCTCCTTTCCTGCCCGGCCACCCAGTGACCGGCCTGGGCGGGAAGCAGTCGCTGGGCACGGTCGCGGCCGCGCCCTACGGGAGCCCCAGCATCCTCACCATCCCCTGGGTCTACGTCGCGCTCATGGGGCCGGAGGGCCTGCGCAAGGCCACGGAGGTGGCGATTCTGAACGCCAACTACATGGCCCGGCGCCTTCAGGATCACTATCCGATCCTCTACCGGGGTCGGAGGGGCCGGGTGGCGCACGAGTTCATCGTGGACGCGCGCCCCTTCAAGAAGAGCGCGGGGATCGAGGTGGATGACATCGCGAAGCGGCTCATGGACTACGGCTTCCACGCCCCCACCATGTCGTTCCCGGTGGCGGGCACGCTGATGATCGAGCCCACGGAGAGCGAGTCTCTTCCCGAGCTCGACCGGTTCTGCGAAGCCATGATCGCGATACGCCAGGAGATCCGGGAGATCGAAGCGGGACGGGTGAGCGCGGAGGCAAGCGCGCTCCGGAACGCCCCCCACACCGCCCGCGCCGTGACCGCCTCCGCCTGGGACCGGCCTTACAGCCGCGAACAGGCGGCCTTTCCCGCGCCCTGGGTGCGGGAGAGCAAGTTCTGGCCCGCGGTGGCCCGCATCGACAACACCTACGGTGATCGCAACCTGGTCTGCACCTGCTCGAGCGTGCTGGAGCTGGGGGGCGAGGTGGATCCCCCGCCCACTCCCAGAGAGTGAGCCCTCCTCCGCCACCCTCGGGTTATACTCCGGGCTCCGCTGAGCGAGACGCATGAAGCTCCCCCTCCGGAGGTCTCGATGACCGATGCCAATCGTGCCCGCGAGCTGCCCTTGCGGCAGCTCATCCTGGTGCCCGCACTGATAACCCTCGGGATCACGCTCCTGCGCCTGACCGGCGAGGTGCTCGGGTGGTCCCCCGCCCTCTTCAACCGGGAGGCGGGCGGTCCGCTGTCCATCGTGGGCATCGTGTGGCTGGTGCCCGTTTTCGGGATCTACTTCGCGGTCAAGCTGGTGCGGGCGGGCCACTCCCCGGAGAGCCTCGGCCGGACGTTCGGCGTGGCCTTCTTGAGCCTGGCCATCATCCCCGCCTCTTTGTGGCTCGTCCGCGCCCTCCATTTCGCCCCCGCCGGACGGCGGTTCCCGCTCCTTCTCGCGATCCTCTCCCTCGTTTCCCTGCTCCTGGGCATCCGGGCTTGGCCGGCCCTCGGCCGCGTGCTCCTTGCCTATGGGCTGGCCGCGCGCATCCCCGTGGCCCTGGTCATGCTGGTGGCCATCTTCGCCGGGTGGGGGACCCATTACGAGAAGGGGCCGCCTGGCTTCCCCTCCATGCACCCCGTGGCCACGTGGTTCTGGATCGGCCTCCTGCCCCAGCTGACGATCTGGATGGCCTTCACGGTGATCGTGGGCACGATCTGCGGGGCGCTGGCCGGGCTGGCGGTGGGACGGCGCGCGCAACCGGCCGCGGCCTGAGGGGGGCGGACGGACGACTCAGCTCTTGGGAGCGGCCGGGGCGGGCGGAACGTACTGGATGATCCAGCCCTTCACGGCCGGGCTGTAGACGTAGTCGAAGCGCTTCTCGAACTGCTGGGTGGAGAGGGAGCCGTCCACCTCCCTCGTCTTGGTCTCGATGCGGAACCGGATCGTGCCCGTCCAAGGCTGGGACTCGTTCCCCGGCTGCTCGTGGACCTCTACCGACTCGATGTTCCAGATGGACTTGACGCCGAGGCTGGGGTCCAGGCTCATCTTCTCCCCATCCTGCTTCAGGCCCTGAGCCAGCTGCTGAAGGGGGGCCAAGACGGCCTCCCGCTGGCTTGCCCCCGGTTTGCCCATCGAGCAGGCCGCGATCAGAACGGCGGCCCCGAGCAAAACGCAAGTTCCTATGCGCATTTCGCTGACGATGCTATCAGCGCCCCCCCTCGGGGGGCAAGCGCTATAATAGGGTGCCCGCCGATGATCCCCTTCCTCCTCCCGCTTCTCTGAGCATCCGAGGCCTCCTTGATCTACGCCCAGACCCCGCCCTATCGTGAACGCATCGCGGAGCTGCGCGAGATGCTGGTGCACCAGGGCAGCCTGGCCTTGCTCCTGATCGACGCCTCCGAGCTGGCCCAGGTGGAGCATGACTACGGCTCCAAGGCCTTCGAGAAGGTCCTCTCCATGGCCACCGAGCTGGTGGTGGAGCTGCGGGGGATCGAGGTGCGGAGCACCGACATCCTGACCCTGAACGACACGGGGGGCAACGCCTTCCTGGTCTTCCTCTCCCCCCGGCGGGGCGAGCGCGAGGGCCGGACGCGCGTGGCCGATCTGCAGTCGGCGTCGGCGCGGGTGGAAGAGCACCTGAACCGCAAGCTGGCGCGCATGGTGTCCCCCTACGTGCGCGGCCGCCGCCGGGTCATCGTGGGCTTCTCGCTGGCCTTCTTCAACCCCCTGATCATGCCCGAGCGCTTGATCGCCCGCCTGGTGGAGGAGGCCTGGGAGTGCGCGCGCATCCAGAAGATGCAGCTCGAGTTCCAGAACCGCTGCCGCCTCCAGGAGATCCTCCTCGGCGACCAGGTCACCACCCTCTTCCAGCCCGTGATGGAGCTGCAAAAGCCGGGGATCCTCGGCTACGAGGCCCTCTCGCGCGGCCCCGCCGGCACCGCCCACCAGAACCCGCTCAACCTCTTCGAGGCCGCGGCCCGGGCCGACCTCTCGTTCGAGCTCGACCGCTACTGCCGGCGCCGCGCCCTCCAGGCCAGCAAGGACCTGCCCTCCCCGGCCAAGCTCTTCATCAACGTCTTTCCCGCCTCCATGTACGATCCCGACTTCCAGGGGGCGGCCCTCATCAAGCTCCTGGAGGGGCTCGGCCTCAGCCCCGACCGCATCGTGCTCGAGATCAGCGAGAAGTACGCGATCGAGAACTACACCCTCTTCGTGGAGGCCCTCCAGAACTTCACCCACATGGGCTTCTCGATCGCGGTCGACGACATCGGGGCCGGCTATTCGGGGCTGGAGAAGGTGGCCCACCTGAACCCCCAGTACCTGAAGTTCGACATGCAGCTCGTGCGCGACATCGACGCCAGCTACATCCGGCGGGAGATGGCGCGCGCGCTCAAGGCCTTCGCGGACAAGATGGACTCCCGGATCATCGCGGAGGGCATCGAACGGGAGGGTGAGCGACAGGTCCTGGTGGACCTGGGTATCGAGTACGGCCAGGGCTACCTTCTGGGCCGCCCGGCGGAGGCTTTCGGCGCTCCCGTCCGGGCCGCCTCCGCCCGCGAGGGGGCCTGACCTTCTCAGGCCTGGCCGCCGCCCTTCTTCCTCTCCCGGATGAGCCGCGCCGCCTCCAGCCGCCGGCCCAGGTCCGCCTCCAGGCCCCGGTCCGTGGGCCGGTAGTAGCGGCGCGCGGCGAGCGCTTCCGGCAGGCAGTCCATGCCCGCCACCCCCTCCGCTTCGTCGTGGGCGTAGAGATACCCCTTGCCGTAGCCCAGGCCCTTCATGAGGCGGGTGGGGGCGTTCCGGATCCAAAGGGGCACGGGCTCGGCCCGGGTCTCGAGGGCGTCCCGGGCGGCCTCCGCGTAGGCGGTGTCGAGGGCGTTGCTCTTGGGGGCGGCGGCCAGGTAGACCACGAGCTCGGCGAGGGCGAGCGCCCCTTCGGGAAGGCCGATGAAATGGACGGCCTGCTGCGCGGCCATGGCCAGGACCAGGGCCTGGGGGTCGGCCACCCCCACGTCCTCGGAGGCAAAGCGCACGAGCCGCCGAGCCACGTAGAGGGGGTCCTCGCCCGCCTCCAGCATGCGGGCTAGCCAGTAGAGGCCCGCGTCGGCGTCGGAGTTCCGGATCGACTTGTGGAGGGCGCTGATGATGTTGAAGTGCTCCTCGCCGGCCCGATCGTAGAGGAGGGCCTTGCGGGCGAACGCCTGGCGCATGCCCTCCCCGTCCACCCGGGGGCGGCCGTCGGGCCCCGGGGGGGTGGTGGTCACCGCCATCTCCAGGACGTTCAGGGCGGTGCGCGCGTCTCCGTCCGCGGCCTGGGCGAGGAAGGCGAGGGCGTCCTCCGCCACCTCGGGGTTCGCCCCCCCCAGGCCCCGCTCCGCGTCGCGGAGAGCCCGGTGCAGGACCTCCAGGAGCTGGGCCTCCCCCAGCGGCTTCAGGACCACGACCCGCGACCGCGAGAGCAGCGCCGCGTTCACCTCGAAGGAGGGGTTCTCGGTGGTGGCCCCGATGAGGACAATGTCCCCCGACTCCACGTGGGAGAGCAGGGCGTCCTGCTGCCCCTTGTGGAAGCGGTGGATCTCGTCGATGAAGACGATGGTGCGGCGCCCCTCCCGGCGCCGGCGCACCTCCGCCTCCTTGAGGATCTCGCGCACCTCTTTCACGCCCGAGAGCACGGCGCTCATGGCCTCGAAGTGGGCGCGGGTCAGGCGGCGGATGACATGGGCGAGGGTGGTCTTGCCGGAGCCGGGGGGACCCCAGAGGATGAGGGAGCGGAGCGCGTCCTGCTCGATGGCGCGGCGCAGGGGTCGTCCCGGCCCCAGCACCTCCTCCTGGCCGAGAATCTCGTCGAGCGTGCGCGGGCGAACGCGGTCGGCCAGGGGTGCGTCGGGCCGGGGGGCGTCTGCGGGCAGGCCCGGCTCCGGGAACAACATGCCCGAGCCATCCCCCCGCCGCTCGCCCATCGAAGGAAGCGTATCCGAAACGGGGTCGGCCCGCGAAGACGCGCCTAGCGCCGCCCCCGCTGCCGGGCGACCTCGAATAGGAGCACCGCCGCCGCCACCCCCACGTTCAGGCTCTCCACCCGCCCGCGCAGGGGGATGGCCAGCCGCCGGTCCGCGCCCGCGGCCAGCTCGGGGGGAAGGCCCGTGCCTTCGCTGCCGAGCAGAAGAGCCAGGGGACCCCTGAGGTCCGCCTGATCGTAGGGCGTCTCTCCCTCCGCGGATGCCGCGACGGCGAGGAGGCCCCGGGCCCTTACGCGCCCGAGCGCCTCCCCGGGGGGGAGACCCCGCACCAAGGGAAGCCGGAAGGCGCTTCCCATCGACCCCCGGAGCGCTTTCCACGAGAAGGGGTCGGCGGTGCCTGCGGTCAGATAGGCGCCGGTCGCGCCCGCGGCCTCCGCCGTTCGCAGCAGGCCCCCCAGGTTGCCCGGATTCTGGACGCCCACCGCGACCACGAGGAGGGGCAGGCCGGTGAAGAGCCGCTCCTCCGCGAAGGCCGGTCGCCGGGCCAGGGCCAGAATGCCCTGGCTCGTCTCCACCTCCGAGAGGGACGCGAGCACGCCCTCCTCTACCCGGCGCACGCTCACCCGCCGCTCGGTCAGGGCTCGCAGGAGCCCGCCCCCGCGGTCGCTGGCCTCGAGCCGGGTCACGACCACCGCCTCCACGATCTCGATGTCCGCCGCCAGCGCCTCCTCGAGGAGCTTCGGGCCCTCGATCAGGCAGAGCTCGTCCGCGGCCGAAGTCTCCTTCAGCCGGCGCAGCCGCTGCACCAAGGGGTGACGGCGGCTGTGGATGACCGGGTCGGGAGCGGCCATGGCGGGAGGAAGGCGTGATAGTATCACGGGGTTCGGCGCCTCCCGGCGCGGACGACCATGGTGGACGAGATCAAGAGACGGCTCGAAGAGGAGATCCGCACCTTGGACTACGAGCTGAAGGTGCAACTTCCGAAGGAGATCCTCCGGGCCCGGGAGCACGGCGACTTGCGAGAGAACGCGGAGTACAAGTCGGCCAAGGAGCGTCAGAGTTTCCTCCAGGCGCGGATCGGCCAGCTCCACCGCCGGCTGGCCGCCCTCTCCCTCATGAACCTGGACAGGGTGCCGCGGGACAAGGTGGGCCTCGGCTCGACCGTGAGCCTGCGCCAGACCGCGAACGGAGAGGAAGTGGTCTACGAGATCGTGACCCCGGAGGAGGCGGACCCGACCGTAGGCCGGATCTCGCCGTCCTCTCCCATCGGGAAGTCCCTGCTCGGCCACGAGCCCGGGGACACGGTCGAGGTCGTGGTTCCCTCCGGGACCAAGGAGTACGAGATCACCAAGCTGGTCACGATCCACGACCAGGTGAAGGACTCCGCGGCCGGAGCCTGACGGCCCCGTTCCGGTGCCCGCCGCTCCCCTCACGATCGTTCCCCTCGACGCCGACCTCGCCGCATTCCTCGCCCGCCTGCCGGGGGCGCCCGGGGTCGGCCAGATCTTGGGCCCGGACGGAGGCAACCTCGTGATCGGGCGCACGTCGAACCTGAGACGCTGGGCCGCCTCCCACCTCGGGGCGGGGCCCCGCCGCCCCGGCCAGCGCCCGCCCACCGACCTCCGTCCGCTGGCGACGGCGGTGGGCTACGCGCGCACGACATCCGCCTTCCACCAGCGCTTGCGCTACGAGCGCCTCATGGCCGTTCATGTGCCCCCGGCCGCCCGCCGCGACCTGAAGCCGCCCGCATTCCTGCATCTGGATCCTGGGGAGCGGTTCCCAAGAGTCACGATCCGGGAGGCGGACACCGGGGGTCGCGCCCTCTTCGGCCCCTTCCGCAACCGGCGGGCCGCGGAGCGGACCAAGGCCGCCCTCCACAAGGTCCACCCCCTCCGCCCCTGCGACTACACGTTCGAGCCGGATCCCGTCCTGCCCCTCGGCCTCGGCTGCCTCTACGCCCAGGTGCGCTCCTGCGCCGCCCCCTGTCTGGCGCGCGTCTCGGAGGAGGCCTACCGCGGCCTGGCCGGGGAGGCCGGGGCCCTGCTCGCGCGGCCGTGGGCACGGCCCCCGGAGTTCGCGGCCTGGCTGCCCCCCTTTGTGTCGGCCGCGGCCGCGCGGGGCCTGGTGGTGGCGGTGGGGACGGCGGGGATCGAGTTGCACCCGCTCCAGGCGGGACGTGTCCTGGACGAGCTGAGCCTGACCACCACCCGCGAAGACCTGGAGGCGAGCCTCGACGGGTTGCGATGGGAACCGCCGGAGGCGGCGGGCCTCGACTGGCCCTGGCTCTCCGCCTGGCTCGCGAGCCCGCGGGGGAGGGGAAGCTATGTCCCCGTGCCCGACGCGCCGGACGCTTCGCTACTCCTGGCCGGGATCCGGGCCGCCCTCGACGTGGACGTGGCTGCCACTCGCGCTCGGTGATAACGTAGGGTCCTCGCAGGAGCAATCGTCTTGAAGGAGTACTCACCCAAGCGACGGACCGCCCTGATTCTGGTGGGGACGGGCACCGCCGGGGCCTATCACGCGGGCGTGCTGCGGGCCCTGGACGAGAGCGGGGTCAAGATCGACCTCCTGGTCGGCTCCGGGGTGGGCGTGGTGGCGGCGGCCTACGGCGCGGTGGCGGGGGGATCCAAGCTGTATGGTCCCGGCGGCTTCTGGGACGGCGTTCGCGGCGGCTCCTTCTTCGCGCTGCGGCCGCTGGCCCACCTGGCCGTGATCCTGCTCGGCTTGTCGTTCGCGGTCTTCCTCATGCCCCTGGCCCTGGCCCTGGTCGCGGGCCTCCTCTTTCCCCTCGTCCTCATCGCGGACCGCCTGGCTCCCGGCCTGCCCTCGCGCGTCCTGGGGCGGTTCTGGGTCGCGCCCGAAGTTCTGAGCGGTCCCTACCTGGCCGCCCTCGCCCTGCCCATCTTCGCGCTCGCGGCCGCGATGCTCGTCTTCCTGATCCGCTCCTGGCTGCGGGACGGGCGGCGGTTCCCGGAATCCTTCGAGTCGTTCCTTTCCGTCCGCCCCGGGCAGGACCGCTTGCGGCGCGGGCTTTGGGAGATCGCCCGCGGCCCCGCCCTCTCCCGGAGGCCGCCCTCGGAGGCCGAGCTGGGCGAGCGCTTCGTGGCCCTGGCCGCCGAGAACCTGGGTCAGCCGGGCTTCCGCGAGCTCATCCTGCGCACCGCCGACCTGGACGGGGAGGGCGTGCTCCCCTTCGTCCTCCTGCAGGACCAGCACAAGACCGCCTTCGTGGCCGCCCGCGGGCGGCAGGCGCGCTCGCGCCTGGAGGGGATCCCGGGGGCGGTGGACCTGCGCGCCCCCGGCTACGGCGGGATGCTCTTCGAGGCGGTGATGACCGGCCTCCTCCCGCCCCTGGCCGCCCCCGTGCGGCGGGTGGCTTTCCCCAAGGGGGGGCTCTTCGGAGGGGAGACCCACCGCCTGAGCGACGCCACCCTGGTCATGGGGGCCGGCCTCTCCGAGGCCGTGGCTGCGGGCGCGGAGCAGGTGATCGTGGCCTCCGCCACCCCCCCCGCCGCCGCCCCCCTGACGCGCCGCCGCGGGGCGCGCGCCCAGCTCGAGAGCGTGCTCGCCGCCCTGGAGCGGCAAGCCCTGGAGCGCGACATCCAAGGGGCGGAGAGGATGAACCGCATGGTGGAGACCCTGGGGCATCGCACGGAGGACGGGGGCCGGGCCTGGCAGGATCCCGCCACCCTCAGGGTCTACCGGGACTTCGCCCTCTATGTTGTTCGCCCGGAGCGGAGGTTCCTGGGCCCCCTGGAGCTGGGCGGGGCCCGGGATCCCGCCACCGAGGTGTGGCAGACGACGGCGGATCTCATGGAGCAGGGCTATCGCGACGCCTATCGCGTGTTCGTGGAGCCGGTGGTGGGCGCGGCACCCGTGCCGGCCCGGACGCCGGGCCTCGAGGCGGCGACCCAGCCCGTGCAGCTCTAAGGAGGGGGAGGGAGCCATGAGCAAGCGAGGCATCGGGACGCGGGCGGTGCGTGGCGGGCGCGAGGCCCGCCCGGGGCCCCTCACCACCCCCATCGTCCAGTCGTCCACCTTCGCCTTCGCCTCCTCCGCCGAGATGCGGCGCTATCTGGAGGGAGACGAGGAGCTCTACCTCTACACGCGCTACGCGAACCCCACCCTCCGGGAGCTGGAGGAGTCACTGGCCGCTCTGGAGGAGGGGGAAGCGGGCCTGGTCTTCGCATCCGGCATGGCCGCCATCACCACCGCCATCCTCTCCCTGGTGAAGGCGGGCGATGAGGTGCTGGCCAGCGCCTCGCTCTACGGCGGGACCACTCGGTTCGTGCGCGAGGTGCTCCCCGCGCTGGGGGTGGGGGGACAGCTGATCCCGCCCTCCCGCCTGACCAACCTCGAGGGGCTGGCGAGCCCGCGCAGCCGCGTCCTCGTCATCGAGAGCCCCACCAACCCCTCCCTGGACGTCCTGGACATCGGGGCCGTGGCCAGCGCCGCCCACGACCGCGGGCTCGCCCTGATCGTGGACAACACCTTCGCGACCCCCTGCCTGCAGCGCCCCCTCGCGCAGGGGGCCGATTTCGTCATGCACAGCCTGACCAAGGCCCTCGGCGGACACACCGACATCATCGGGGGCGCCCTCGTGGGGTCCCGGGCTCGGATCGAGGGCGCGCGCTCCCTGCTCAAGGTCCTGGGCGGCTGCCTCGATCCCCACGCCGCCTTCCTCGTTCTGCGCGGCCTGAAGACGCTGCACCTGCGCGTGGAGCGGCAGTGCGAGAACGCGCTGGCCCTGGCCCGCCGGCTGGAGGGCCACCCCAAGCTGTCCCGGGTCCGTTATCCCGGGCTGCCCTCGCACCCCGCGCACGAGGTCGCGCGCCGGCAGATGTCGGCCTTCGGGGGAGTGGTGTCGATCGTCCTCAAGGGCGGCCTGCCCGCCGCGGAGCGCTTCTACGACCACCTCCGTCTGGTGACCCGCGCGGCCAGCCTGGGCGGGGTGGAGTCCCTGGTGAGCCTGCCCGTCCACACCTCCCACCACGGCTACAGCGACGAGCAGCTCCGCGCCGCGGGCGTCGACCCTGGCAGCGCCCGCATCTCGCTGGGGGTCGAGGACGCGGAAGACATCATTGCCGACGTCGAGCAGGCCCTGGCCGCGGTTCCCTAAGGCGAGGAGATGGGGGGCGCGTCCGAGGCGGCCAACCAGACGATCATCAGCCTCGGCCTCCTGGGCCTGGGCATCTACT
>Ga0210409_10002217_pt1 | contig 23415 bp, 23 predicted proteins | sample IncBWH17MmetaG_FD_161649 | JGI IMG/M metagenome (GOLD analysis project Ga0210409, IMG submission 161649) | Forest soil microbial communities from Barre Woods Harvard Forest LTER site, Petersham, Massachusetts, United States - Inc-BW-H-17-M | ecosystem: Environmental > Terrestrial > Soil >...
TCACCGTACTCGCACTCGCATCAGGAGAAGAGTCTAATGGCATCAATGACCCAGGGCGACACTGTCGCGCTCGGTTTACTCGCCGATCGAGCGACGCAATTGCGAATCGATTCGGTGCGCGCGACGACGGCCGCCGGGAGCGGACATCCCACGAGCTGTGCCTCCGCGGCCGAGATTATGTCTGTCCTGTTTTTCTCGGTCATGCGATATGACCCGACCCATCCGAAAGATCCGGCGAATGATCGGTTCGTCTTGTCGAAAGGGCATGCGGCGCCGATCCTCTACGCGGCCTGGGCGGAGGCCGGGCTCTTTCCCCGCGAGCAGCTCCTGACGCTGCGCCAGCTCGACTCCGACCTCGAGGGGCATCCGACGCCGCGCCTCCCGTTCGTCGACGCCGCCACCGGGTCGCTTGGCCAAGGCCTCGCGGTCGGCCTCGGTCTCGCCCTCGGCGCCCCCGATACACGTGTCTACGTCCTACTCGGCGATGGGGAGACGGCCGAGGGCTCCGTATGGGAAGCGGCGGAGATCGCCGGGTACTATCACGCCAGCAACCTGTGCGCGACGGTCGATGTGAACCGACTGGGGCAGAGCGGACCGACCATGCTGCAACATCACCTGGAGACGTACCGCGCTCGCTTCGAAGCCTTTGGGTGGAATGCGATGGTCGTCGACGGGCACGACATTCCTGCGCTCCTCGATGCATACGAGAACGCCACCCATGTCACGGATCGGCCGTCGGTCGTTCTCGCGCGTACGGTAAAGGGCAAAGGCTTTCCCGGCATCGAGGACAAAGAGGGCTGGCACGGACGAGCTCTCGACGCCACCACTGCCGAGCAAGTCGTCTCGGTACTCGAGGCCAGTCGGCACCAGGGGATCGAGTCGTGGACGCCGCATTTGCCAACGGTGCACGGCGCGACGGCTTCGCCGCCCGCCATATCTATGCGCCGGGCGCCGTACACCGTAGGCGGGAAACGCATCGCCTCGCGCCGGGGGTTCGGCGACGCCCTGGCGGAGCTTGCGAAGGTCGATCAACGCGTGTTTGTGCTGGATGGCGATGTCAGAAACTCGACCTACACCGAAGAGGCCGAGGTGAGCGCGCCCAACCGGTTCGTCGAGGGCTACATCGCCGAGCAAAACATGGTCGGCATGGCCATTGGCCTGTCGGCGCGCGGGCGCATTCCCTTCGCCGCCACGTTCTCGTGCTTTCTCTCGCGCGCGTACGACTTCGTCCGCATGGCGTCTATCGGTGGCAACAACATCAAGCTCGCGGGAACGCACTCGGGCGTGTCGATCGGCGAAGATGGCCCGTCGCAGATGGGGCTCGAGGACTTGGCGCAGATGTGCGCGCAACCGGACATGACGGTGCTGTATCCGTCTGACGCGACATCGGCCTGGGAGGCGACGCGGCTCGCGGCGACGGTAAGCGGTCCGTGCTATATCCGACTGGGTCGACCGGAGTCCGACGTCATCTATCCGCCAGATACCGTGTTCGCGGTCGGTAAGTGTCAGGTGTTGCGCGAAAGCGCGAACGATCGCGCGCTGATCGTCGCCGCAGGCGTGACGACCTTCGAGGCGCTCGCCGCCTACGAGATCCTCCGCGGCGATGGGGTCGAGGTTCGCGTGATCGATCTTTTCAGCGTCCAGCCGATCGACGCCGACACGCTGATCGACGCGGCCCGCGGGGCCGGAGGCATCGTCGTGACCGTTGAGGATCACTACGCGCACGGCGGGCTGGGCGACGCGGTGCTGTCGGCGCTCGCTGGTGAACGCGTGATAGTCAGGAAGCTCGCGGTGCGGGAGATACCGCACAGCGGGAAATCATCCGAGTTGCTCGATCGCTATGGCATCTCGGCCCGCCACATCGTCGGCACGCTCGAGGAAATTCTCTAGGAATTGGAGATCGAGCGGGGGGTCCGGGGGGCGTAGTTGGGGTTGCCCCCCGGAGGCGAACCGACCAGTCGAGCAGCGCGCAGCGCTGCATCGACGCGCCGCGGAGCGGCGATTCTTTAGGGCGCTCGGGTTAGGGCGCTCGGGCGATGGCGAAGGATGCCAGCGCTTTTTCCCGGTCGCGGATGACGGCAGCCTGCACGGTGAGGTTCGTGTACGTGATCGTGTAGACGTGACCACGGCGGAGCACTTTCGTGACGGGCGGTGAGCCCGTCACGAGCGCTCGGTCGCCGATCGACGGGATCGGCTTCGTGCTGTCGTTGACCGCGTCCCAATACGTGTCCGCGTAGTCGCGCGTCGTCTCGATCTTGATCGAGATCGTCGCGTTCGAGTCCGACGTTACATAGGTGCACACCGGCGCTTGGAACTGCGACAAGGCCGTCGTGGTGAGGGTGTCATGGGTCGCGCTCAGCACCTCGGCGGACGTTAGCAGACTGCACGGGTTCGCCGTGATCATCTGCGCGTGGAGCGCAGCCGGAAACAACAGCACGAAGAGCGGGCGCATGCGAGTACTCGAATTATACTGCAGCGATGCGCACGTGCCGTGCCGGACTATTCGCGTTCGCGCTGGTTGCCTGCGTGAGGGACGCCGGTGTGGGTGGGCGATGGCAAGGCGCGAGTGAAGCCGGGAGTGTCATGCCGGTCACCGTCGCCTTCACCCTACGCGTTACCGGAGACAGTTTGCGCGGATGGGGTGTGGCGCGGACCGATGGTCGCTCTTTTCCGATCACGGCACGCGGGACGACCTCGCACGGTTCGGTGACGCTATTGCTCGCGCCTTGGCGCTACGGCGTCGTCGATATCGAGTCGGCGCAGCTTTCCGGAACGCTGGGCACGCGAGGTGACATCATTGCCACCGTGCGCACGGATGCCGGGACAGGAGAAGGGACGGTCACGAAAGTCACCCTCACGCGACCGGCCCAGTAGGGGCCGCGTCGCTTGTGACGCCGATCACTGCATTCGGTCATTGTGGCCGCATAATCTTGTGCGTCATGGCGATAACACTTTTTACAGAATTACCGTCGGCCGTCATTGAGGCGCTCGCCGATGTTGTCGGCGAAGAGCCGAGCCCCTTGAGACCGCTGACTGTTGCCAGGTCGCCATTGCCGGGGTTGGGGCCGCTGGCGCGGTTGCGACTCGAGGTGCGGCTCCATCTCTTGCACGCCCGGGAGACTGGGCTGGACGAAGGCGCGGCGCGCTGTGCGCTGCTACGCGCGGTCGAAGCCGTGATGCCGAGCTGGACTCCCGAATGGAGTACGCATCTGCTACGCGAAGAGGTGCATCGGTGGTGCGCTGAGGCGTACGCCGACTAAACTCAACAGATGCGCTGGCGCATCTGGCTGTTGCTCCCAATTCTCACGGCCTGCGTTCGATACACGAGCGCGACCGCGGCTCCCAGTTCGAATAAAGCGGTCAGCGTCGGCGATTTTCAGTTTACCGCCACGAATGGCGGCGCCAATGCCTGGGGCCCGTTAGAGGTGCAGGTCACGGTAACAGCGACCAACGCCACCGATAAGCCAGCAGCGCTCGACGTACTCGGCGGCAACTGCGCCGTTCTCATTCGCATATTCCGGAACCCCGATCGAAGCGGTAAACCGCTGTACGATGCCGCCTCAGGCGCCGAATGCTACGTCAAACCCCTGCACCAGCGCCTCGCGCCCCATACGTCATACACGGCGCAATCCGGCCGTTACGGGCCAGGTATCGACATCCCACCCGGACGCTACTACCTGTCGGCGCTGATTATCCCCGCCGATCGCGAGAAATCGCGTATAGAGATCCCGGCTGGCGATTTCGTCGTACGGCGCCAGTAGTTAGTCCAGGTCGTAGCGTGCGCCGCTGATAGCCTTGCGATGTCCCGCGATGAAGGGGATCTTATCGCCCCTATGGATGCGCCTTCATCCATCGCGCATCTCCCGTTTCTCGAGGCGCTTGCCGGGATGACGGAGTCATCCCCCCAGTGGCAGCGCACACTGGCGGGATTCCTGACGCTGCGGTTCGTCGAGAAGTGGGCCGACACGACCGATGGCGCGCCGGCGCCGTTACTCAAAGAGATCAACGCGGTGCACCGCGCCGTCGATGCGGTCGATGACGCGCGGGTCCGCGATCTCCTCGACGACATCATTGCCGCCACCACCCGATCCTGGGGCAAACGCTCATCGGCGGTGACGGCCGCCGTGCTGAGTTACGCGCAACATCTGCGCGAGCTCGAGGCGTGGGCGCTCGCGGCCGACGCGTTCGATACGTTCGTCCGTCACGCCCTCACGAGCGAGGAGCGCCAGTTCGTACCGCTCGCGTATGTCCGGCTCGGCGCGTGTCAGCGCGTGGCGGGCGACAGCGAGGCCGCGCTGGCGGCCTACGAAGCCGGCGGCGACTGCGCGGAACGCGCCGGTGATATCCAGACCGCGCTCATGGCGCGCCTCGGCGCCGCGCACGTGTTGAAGGACCGCGGCAACTATCCGGCGGCCGAGCAAATGCTGGACGACGTTATCGCCAAGGCCACGGGCGTTGAGGAGCTGACGGACGTGCTCGCGCGGGCGAAGCACGACCGCGGGGTCGTGGCGACCGACCGGGGCGACACCGAGCTCGCGGTGACGCTGTACTACGAGGCGCTCAACGCGTACAAGGACGAACGCGGGCGCCAGCGCGTACTGGTCGACATCGCCTACAACTTGACGGCCCTCGGCCTCGTCGATGCCGCGCGCGACGCGTTTCGGGCGCTGTACGCATCGGCGACGGAGTCCTATGGGCGAGCGATCGCGGCCATCAATCTCCTGTACCTCGCGCAACTCGCCGGCCGGGAGCTCGAGTTCGAGCATTTCCGACGGGAGTTGGCGCTCGCCGCGCTGCCCCCGCGCGGCGCGGCGCACTACTTCCTGTACGCCGGCGAGGGACTGCGTCGATTCGGCCGAAACGAGGCCGCGCGCGTTTCCTACGGGCGAGCCATCGAGATCGCCTCCCGGCACAAGTTCAACGTGCTCCTGCTGCAGGCCGATGCCGCCCTCGATGCGATGAAGCGGCACGAGGCGCTGCCGCCGACTCCCATCCGAGTGGATCAGGAGCCGGCGTCAGTCGCTCACGTCATCAAAGCGGTGCGGGAGTTGTGCGAGCAGGCCACCGCACATTAGCGGCAGCGCGTGTCGCTACCTTGGCTCATTCCACCGCCACCGTGGCACGCTGACGCAGACGGCGCGGTCGCGGACACGCAAGCCGTTGCCACGAGAAGCACCCCGGCCAACAAAAACAGTCGCACGGGCCCTCCGGATCGTATTCACGATCCAGACGGCCTCAGCCATATGTGGGTTACTTGCTGGTGACCTTGATCTCGAATACGACGGGCCAACGCTTGCCGGTAACAAAGATCCGGTCGGCCGCGGAGTCGTAAGCAATACCATTCGCTACGTCGGCCGAGTCAGCCTCGGCGCCGGATGGCAGAAGGCCGCTGATGTCGATCCACGATGTGACGGCACCCGTATGCGGATTGATGCGCGCGATCTGCGTCGTCTGCCACACGTTCGCCCAGATCTCGCCCTTGATCCACTCGAGCTCATTGAGCTTAGGGACCGGCAGCCCCTGAGCGGTGACGCTCAACGCACTCTGCACGTGCAACGTCACGGGATCCAAGAAACGGAGCACGCTCGTGCCGTCGCTCATGATCAACGACACGCTGTCGTGCGTCAGACCCCAGCCTTCGCCAGAGTAACTGAATGACCCGCGACGCGTGAACGTGGCCGTGTCGTAGATGTACCCGACGCCGGTCGTCCACGTCAGCTCGTAGAGGCGGCCACGAAAGATCGTGATGCCTTCGCCGAAATAGGGCGGGGCGAGCACATAGCGGCGCGCGATCGTGCCGCTCGCCAGATCGTACGAGCGAAAGCCCGACTGGCCGACGAGTCCAGTGGCCTCGTACATCAGGCCATCGTGCACCTCGAGGCCCTCGGTGAACGCGTTCGGATCGTGCGGCCACCGGTGCACGACGGTGACGCCATACGTCGGCACGCCCGACGTCGACGCCGTCGAATCTCCGGTGTGCTGCGGCGCGGTTTTCGTCTCGCCGCCGGAGCAGGCGAGCACCAAGACCACCGCTGCTACAGCGAGTCTGGGCGCCATTCGAGCAAGATGCCGGCGTGGACGAGGCCACCGCCGAAGCCGTACATGAGGACCGTGTCACCATGGCGCACCTTGCCGTCGCGCAGGCCAAGCATGAGCGCCAGCGGAATCGTCGCGGCGGACGTGTTACCGAAGTACTCGATGCTCGACAGCGTGCGCTCGACGGGAATACCGACGCGCTCGCACACGGCGTCGGTGATGCGCAGGTTCGCGCTGTGCGGCACGAACCAGTCGACCGCGTCTGGCGTCAGGTTGCCCCGTCTCAACAGCTCACAGACGCCGGCCGAGACGGTCTCGACTGCCCACTTGTAGACCTCGCGCCCGTTCTGTCGAATGACGTCGGTCTTGGTGTCCCCCGTAGCCGCAATACGAGTCGACAGACCGGTCCGGTATAACAGCCCTCCGCCACTCCCATCAGATCCGACGATAGTAGCCAACACCGTCGGCTCGTCTGATGCCTCCACAAGCGCGGCTCCGGCGCCGTCACCGAACAGGATGCAGGTGGCCCGATCCGTGTAATCCGTGACCTTGGTCAGCGTCTCGCCGCTGAGCACCAGCACCTTGTTCTGCACACCGCCTGAGACCAACCCGTGCGCCACGTGGAGCCCGTAGGCGAATCCGGCACAGGTCGCGTTGATGTCAATCGCGCCGGCGCCAACAATGCCGAGGCGATCTTGCACCTGCGACGCCACGCTAGGAAACGCGTAATCGGGCGTCGTTGTGGACAAAATCACAAAGTCGACGCCCGTCAGATTGAGCCCACGCGCCGCGGCCGTGCACATATCCGAGGTGAACTCGTTATCCGCGGTCCGTCGACGCTCACGGATGCCCGTGCGCCGCACGATCCATTCGTCGTTTGTGTCGACGAGCCGGGACAGATCGGCATTCGTGATCACCCGCTCGGGCACGTAGGTCCCGAGCGCCGTCAGTCGGGTTCCGCGCAATTCACGCATCACTGAGTCGTAACATGATCGAGTTGCTGGATCGTTGCAGTCGACGGCGGTCTCTCACGTCGTAGACGCTGCGAGACGACCTCGGCCTGAGCGAACGCCCGAAGCAAGTTGTCGCCGGCGAGCTTGCGCAAATCGGCCTCTGTCCATCCGCGCCGAGCGAGCTCGGCGAACAGGTCTGGGAATTTCGAGACATCCTCGAGACCCACTATCACATCCATGATCCCGTCGAAGTCGCTCCCTATACCGACATGATCGACACCAGCGACTTGGCGGACATGGTCGATGACATCGGCGACATCTTTAATCGTCGCCTTGGGCGTCGGGTGGGCCGCGGTCCACGTCGCCAGTTCCCGAGCCCGGGCCGCGCTGTCCGTGGGGTAGCGCCGCTTGATGTCCGCCGTCGAGACGTCCTGCGCCGAATCGTGCTCCCAGACGGCCTTCGACACAAACGACGTCACGAACGGAACCATGACGACGCCGCCATTCGCGGGCACGCGACGCAGGATGGAATCGGGCACGTTCCGTCGATGATTCACGAGCACGCGGGCGCCGGAGTGCGAGAAAATCACCGGAGCCTCGCTGGTGGTGAGCGCATCGCTCATGACGCCGGGCGAGACATGCGAGAGGTCGACGAGCATCCCCAGCCGATTCATCTCTCGTACCACCTCCTTACCAAACGGCGTGAGACCGCCATGTTTCGCCGTGTCCAACGCCGCGTCGGCCCAGTCGAGCGTGACGTTGTGCGTCAACGTCATGTATCGCACGCCGAGGTCGTAATACGCGCGGAGGGCCCCAAGCGAGTTTTCGATGGCGTGCCCGCCTTCCATGCCTATCAAGGACGCGATCTTGTGCTCGTGGAACGCGCGCCGAATGTCCGCCGTGCTCGTGGCATACTCGAGCCGCTCCGGATACTTGGCGATCATGCGCCGCGCGATATCGATTTGCTCGAGCTGGACTCGAGCGTAGCCGGAGTCCTTGATCTCGCCCGGGATGTACACGGACCAGAACTGGGCGCCGACCATACCCTTGTCCAGGCGCGCGAGGTCGGTCATGCGGGGCCTCGGCGTGCGCAGGTCATACGCCTCGACGTCACGCCCGGCGTTTTCGCGGATCGTCCACGGGAGATCATTGTGGCCGTCGATGAGCGGCGTCTCCCGCAACACCTTGACGGCGAGCGCGTGGTATTGGTCGTCCTGGGCGTACGCCCGTGGGGCGGACAGGAGCAGTAGAGCCAGTAGGTAGCGCATGGTGAGTGAAGATATACTACTGGCATGCTGATCTCACTCCTGTTCGCGACGGCCGTTGCCGTTGACTCGGCATGCGATGCGTCCATCACGCTGCCGTCGGGATTTTGCGCGTCGGTGTTTGCCGACAGCCTCCAGGGCCCTCGGCATATCGTGGTCGCTCCCAATGGGACCGTCTATGTCACGGTGACATCGGGGGCGCTGGCGCTGCGCGACACGAAGGGCACGGGCCACGCCGATGTGACGGCCCAGTTCGGCGATCGGGGTGGGACCGGCATCGCGCTCCACGCCGGATACCTCTATGTCGATACGCGGACCGCGATCGTGCGGTACCCGCTGGCGAAGGATGAGCTGGCGCCGACCGGCGCGCCCGACACGATCGTGCGCGACCTCCCAACCGGTGGGCACGGCGCGAGAAACATCGCGTTCGACCGCGCCGGTCTGCTGTACGTGAACGTGGGATCCCGAACAAACTCGTGTCAGTCCGCGGACCGGGAGAACCAGTCGCCGGGCATCGATCCGTGCACGGAGCTCGATACACGAGCCGGCATCTGGCGGTTCCAGTCGGCGAAGCCGAATCAAACCCAGGCCACGGGCGAGCACGTCGTGACCGGTATCAGGAACGCCGAGGGGCTGGCGCTCAACCCCATGGACGGGAAGATGTACGCGACGCAACATGGTCGCGATCAGCTGGCGCAGAACTGGTCGGCGTTGTACACGCAGGCCGATGGCGACGAGAACCCGGCCGAGGAGTTCGTGCGCTTCGCGGACCACTCGGATTTTGGTTGGCCGTATTGCTACTACGACAACCGCTACAAGAAGCTGGTGTTGGCGCCCGAGTACGGTGGCGATGGCGGACACAAGATCGATCGCTGCGCGTCGAAGGAAGCGCCATTGGTCGCCTTCCCGGGGCATTGGGCGCCCATGTCCCTGATGTTCTACGAAGGGAACAAATTCCCCGCGAAATATCGGGGTGGGGCGTTCATCGCCTTCCACGGCTCGTGGAATCGCGCGCCGGATCCGCAGGCGGGGTACCGTGTCGTCTTCGTTCCGTTCGCGAAGGGCAATCCTTCCGGCGACTACGAGACCTTCGCGAACGGATTCTCGGGGAAGGATCAGATCTTCGTTCCGACCGACGCTGCGCATCGGCCGTGCGGTCTCGCTGAGGGTCCGGACGGAGCGCTCTACATCACGGACGACCTGCACGGACGCATCTGGCGCGTAGTGTGGAAGGGATAAAAGACGTACGCAGACGCCCGACGCGCGCCGAGTTGCTCGCGTCGGCCGGCAAGACGATCAAAGATCTCGTCGCCCCCGGTCTCGACATCCTGTTCGTCGGGATCAATCCGGGCTTGTATACCGCGTGGGCGGGTTATCATTTTGCCCGCCCTGGCAACCGGTTCTGGCCCGCGCTCCATGCATCGGGGCTCACGCCGCGCCTGCTTCATCCCAGCGAAGGGAAAGAATTGCTGGCGCTTGGCATCGGCATCACGGGATTCGTGCGACGGGCGACGGCCACGGCCGCCGAGTTGACGGACGATGAGTATCGAGTGGGAGGTCGTAGGATTCGAGCGCTCGTCAAACGGCTACGCCCACACTGCGTCTGCTTCCTTGGCCTGACGGCATATCGCGCCGGCTTCGATCAACCGAAAGCGCAACTGGGGCGCCAACCGGAAAGCATGTTCGGCGCTACCGTGTGGCTCTTGCCGAATCCGAGTGGGCTCAACGCCCACTTTCAGCTGGCCGACTATGCGCGACTGTTTCGCGAGGTTGGAAAAGCGTGCCTTAGTCCGCGCGGAAATATGCGCGGAAGCAGCGGCGCTCGACGTGCATGACGAACATCTCGGGATCGACCCAATCGGGATGATGCGTCATCCGCTCGGCCTCGGCGGCCCGTCGCGACATGTCGCGCACGTGGACGATCGCGTGCTCGGGACGTCCCCCCTCGCGCTTGAGGTGCGACACGTAGGCGCTCATGGCCATGTCGATGGCCGGCAGGTCAGCCACAGGCTGCTTGACCGCGCCGGAGAGTGCCACGGCGAGGCGGTCGAGCAGTGTGTTACGGGTCAACCGCGAAAGTGGTTCATCGCTGACCAGCGGGTCGGTCGACATGCCCGCCTCGGGTGCAAGAGCAAGGCCCTGGATTGGCCCTCAAGATCACGCCACTTTGAGCGTTTCTGTGGCGCATACGCTACAGCGCTGTGAGTATCGCCCAGCGATTGGTGGGCGTGTGGCGCCTGGTATCGTTCGAGGTGCACACGCAGCCAGGGCAGCCGATACGGCACCCATTCGGCTCCGATGCCGTCGGCATCTTGATCTATACCGGCAATGGCGTCATGGCCGGGCAACTGATGCGCCCCGGCCGTTCGACGTTCTCCTCCCGCATCATCACCCGCGGCTCTGATGCCGAGCTCGTCGAAGCGGCGACGGGCTATGTCGCCTACGCAGGGACATACGAAGTGAACGAAGTGAACGACGCCGAAGGCGTCGTCACCCATCACGTCACGATGAGTCTCTTCCCGAATCTCGTCGGGACGGACCAGCACCGTCACCTGACATTGACGACCGATGCGCTCGAGCTCCGCACGCCGGAAGAATCGGGCCGCGTGATGATCCTACGTTGGCGGCGCTCGTAATCGCGCCGCACGTCGATCAAGTTTCGCTCCATGGACCCGAGATATCCGATCGGCCGATTCGAGCGGCCCACCTCGATCGATGCCGAGACCCTGCGCTCGGCGATCAACACGATCGCCGAGACCCCCGCGCGGTTACGCGCGGCAGTTGAAGGGCTGAGCGCGGAGCAGCTCGACACACCGTATCGCGAGGGCGGATGGACCGTGCGACAGCTCGTCCACCACGTCCCCGAAAGTCATCTCAACGGCTACACGCGATGTAAGCTCGCGCTCACCGAGCAGAATCCAGTCATCAAACCGTACGATGAGAACGCCTGGGCGCGCACGCCCGATGTCGCCACGACGCCGATCGGCGTGTCGCTACTCATGCTCGACACGCTCCACGCCCGATGGGTGTTGCTGCTCAAAGGACTCGACGGCGATCAGTGGGGCAGAACGTTCCGCCATCCGGAGTCGGGCGACTGGCGTCTCGATGAGTTTACGGCGCACTATGCCTGGCACGGATCGCATCACGTGGCGCAAATCACGACGCTCCGAGAACGCGCCGGCTGGTAATCGCTGTATACAGCTTGCCTGTATACATGATTTAGCGCATGTTTACGGTGCCATGAGTCGGCGACGCGCGACATCTCCGGCCGACCGTGCTCGTCCCGCACAACACCGAGCATTCCTCGCCGCGCACGCGGGCGCCACGGACATGCTGGCGGCGCAGCGCGAGGCTCGAGCCGGTCTGGTCGTACTCCGGTTGGTCGACCGCATCCGGGTCGGTGTTCCGCGCGAACAGCGGCCGACCCCACGGGAATTGCGCGAGGCGCACCGTATCGTCTCCGATATCGAGCCAGCGTCGATCCGCGATACGCTCGATCGAGTGCTCGATGCCGTGACCGACGCATGCGGCGCCACGCACCCGTTCGTCGCGGTACGACTCATGGCGTACGCGCGCGTCCTGCTGAACGACTCGCGATGGGCCCAGGCCGCGGACGTCTATCAGACTTTTATCGCCCACGCGGCGACGCCCGACGATTTCAAATGGGTTAGCGAGGCGTATCGCTACCTGGCGTACTCGCTCCGCATGCAGGGTCTCCCCGACGGCGCCGCGGCCGCCGTTCGCATGGGACTGGCCGTCGCCGCCTCGCTAGGGGATGTGGAGGCGGGGCTCCGCCTCAAGATCTCCGAGGCCGCGCTCGAACGGCTGCGTGGCAATGTCGAGGGCGCGGACGCGATGTTGGTCGACGTGATCGCCGCGGCCGAACGACACGCTTTGCCCGTGGTGCGCGCGTTCGCGGTGCACGACCGCGGCACGATCGCGTATCAACACGGGCGACTCAGCGATGCCGTGATGCAGTTCTACGAGGCGTGGCAGACCTACGTCGAGCCGATCAACCGGGACCGCGCGTTGGGCGACATGGCCATGGTGCTCGCCGACCTGGGCTTGAGGGATCGCGCCCGCGATGCCTTTCTCATCATCTCGGGCACGACGGTCGAGCCGGAAACGCGGATGGTCGCGATGCTCAACCTCATGGAGCTCGCGGCCAAGGACGGACACGAGACGGCGTTCGAGCAGTATCGCCAGGCACTGGCGCGCGAGAACATGCCCGCGCGCATCCACGTCCGCTACTACCTCACGCTGGCCAAGGGTTGGGAGCAGCTTGGCCGGTTGGCCGACGCCAGGACCGCGGCCGCCAAGGCCGTCTCCGTCGCGTCGCAGCACGGCATCGACGTCGCGAGCCTCGAGGATCCCGAACCGGCGCCCGCGCTCCCCCCATCGCTCGAGGAGCAGGAGCACGACCATCTGCGCCTGGCGCACGTGGTGCGCGCCCTCGAGGTGGCGACGGGACACGCGGGCCTCGACGGTGCCCGAGCTCCCTGACGTCGTCGTCTACCTCGAGCGGCTGACCGCCAAGGTCGTCGGTCACAAGCTCGAGCGCCTTCGCATCCTCAATCCGTTCGTCCTGCGATCGGTCTCGCCACCGACATCGGACGCCGACGGCCGCCTCGTGATCGGCGTACGCCGCATCGGCAAGCGCATCGTGCTCGCGCTGGAAGGCGAGCTGTTCATCGTCATCCACCTCATGATCGCCGGGCGCCTGCGCTGGCGGGCCCCGGATAAGCCCATTCGAGGGAAACTGGCTCAAGCGGCGTTCGAGTTCGCGGATGGTACGCTGTTTCTGACCGAAGCAGGTTCAAAACGCCGGGCTTCGATCAATCTCGTGTCCGGCGAAGCCGCGCTCGCCGAGATCGACCGCGGCGGCCTGGAACCACTGACCGCCGACTTGGAGTCTTTCTCAGCGCGCCTCGTGTCCGAGAATCACACGCTCAAGCGCGCCTTGACCGACCCTCGTCTCTTCAGCGGTATTGGCAATTCTTACTCAGACGAGATCCTGCACCGCGCGCGATTATCGCCGTTGACCCTCACCCGTCGACTCTCCGCCGAGGAGATCGAGCGTCTCTACGACGCGACGCGCGAAACTCTGGTGGAATGGACCGGAAGGCTGAGGGAAGACGTAGGCGAGGGTTTCCCAGAAAAAGTCACCGCGTTTCGCGATGGCATGGCCGTCCACGGCCGATATCGCCAACCGTGCCCGGTCTGCGGATCTCCGGTCCAGCGCATCGTGTATGCAGAGAACGAGACGAACTATTGCGCCCGTTGCCAGACCGGGGGCAAGCTGCTCGCGGATCGTGCACTATCACGGTTGTTGCGCGAAGATTGGCCGAAGTCCATCGACGAGGTCGAGTGATGCGCCTGTCCACATGGTGGGTCGTCGTCCTGGCATGCTTCGTCGGCGCGATGGTCGTCCGTGTCACGGTCCCGCGGATCTGGACGACTCCACTACCAACGAAGTCCGACTCCCTTCGGGGCGAACTCCCAGGGGATAGTCTCGATGCCGTGCATCATCCCACGAGCTTTCGCCCACAACAGCGCCTGGCCGACGTGTTGCTGCGGCTGGGGCGCGCGGTGGACGCAGAGGTGCCCGCGCGGCGCGCGGTCGCTCTCGCGCCACGGCAGGCATCAGCGCACGCTACGCTCGGCGAGGTCCTGGCGTCGGAGCTCAAATTCGCGCCCGCGATCGACGAGTTGACTGACGCGATGCGGCGCGGTGCGCATGACCGCATGACCTATGGCGCGCTGGCCTGGTCGTACGTCATGACTCGGCAAGACAGCGCCGCCAGTCGCACGTATACGGAGGCGCTGAGTCGGGGCTATGACGACCCGACGCTACTGAGCGGGTACGCCATGTTTCTGATAAGCAAGGGTCGGCCGAACGCGATGGCTTATGCGGAGCATGTCGTCGCGCTCGCTCCCAATTGGGCGCCAGCGCACGCGATACTATCGAAGGCGTTTGCCGCCCGGAGCGACGCGCACCACGCGAGGGAGCACATGCAGCGAGCGACCGAGCTCTACCCCGGCTTCTGGGGGTACTGGGCGGATTTGGGCGATTACGCGTTCCTCGATGGCGACACCGCCGCCGCGTGGAGCGCATTCTCCCGCGCTCGAGCGCTGGACTCGGCGCGCTTTGACGCCATGCCGAGTTGGCACGCGATGTGGACTACGGCGAATGCCGCGCATCGCTAGTCGCCATGTACTCGACCTGCTTGTTCTGCAGCGCCTCGCTGGGTCGCAATGAGGTCATAGCGGCCTTTCCGGTCGGCCGTCGCCTCGCCTTCGATGCGGCGCGCGGACGTCTGTGGGCGGTGTGCGCGCACTGCCGCCAGTGGTGCCTGACACCCGTCGAGGAACGGTGGGAGGCGATCGAGGAATGCGAGCGGCAGTTTCGCGCGACGACCCGTCGGGTATCGACCGATGAGATCGGACTCGCGAGGCTGCGCGAAGGCTTGGAGCTGATTCGCATCGGCAAACCGCTGCGTCCGGAGATGGCGGCATGGCGATACGGACCGCAACTGGGGCGTCGGCGCCAGCGCGCCCTGCTCGCGGCCGCCTGGAATGCGCGTGGCCTCGCGGATGTTGTCCTCGGCCGGCGGGTGGTCGCGCGGATCCCCGCCGGGCGCCGACACGCCTTCACCGTACGCGGAGCGGCCGCGGCCCGAAGCGTGATCGAACCTAGCGAGACGGGCAGTTGGCGTCTCCATCTCCACCACGATGGAGGTGTACGCTTCTTCGAAGGGCCGGCCGGATTAGCGGCGGCCCGGCATCTCCTGGCCGGCGTGAATCGATTCGGCGCCACGACGACCCAGGTGCAGGGCGCGGTCGACATGCTGAGCGTCGTCAACGATCCCGCGGAGTACTTCCCGTTCGTGGCGGCGAGGCAGCGCACGCTGGGCGGTTTGGCGGTGACGCGACTCCCGCATTCCGTGCGTTTGGCGTTAGAGATGGCCGCGCACGACGAGGCGGAACGCCGGGCAATGGAAAGCGAGTTGCTCCAGCTGGCCGAGGCATGGCGTGACGCGGAGGAGATCGCAGCGATTGCCGATGACATGTTCCTGCCGCAGTCGATTGGAGCCTTTCTCCAGCGCCATCATCGATGAGGCCCGACCGAGTGCGGTTCGTGTGGCGGTACGGCATCGCCGCAGCCGGCATTCCCATCGCCGTGATCGCCGACCTCGTCTTTCTGACGCTCGGCGATAACTGGCCGTTATTCTTGACGCGGCAACATCTGGCACAGCTCGTCACAATGCTGCTCGTCATCCCACCCACGTTTGGGGCCGGCGTTGGATACGGCCTGCTGCGGCTCGCCGACCGGCGGGCGCGTGAGGCGGAACTGGAGCGCGCGTTTCGCGTGTAGTTTTCCGGCGTGTACGCGAGTTGTCTGTTCTGCAATCGCGCGCTCGGTGCGAACGAGATCATCGACCGTTTCCCAGTGGGCCGCCGCCTGGCGTTCGATCCCGCGAAAGGCCGCCTGTGGGTCGTTTGTCCACACTGCCGTCAGTGGAACCTCACGCCACTCGAAGAACGGTGGGAGGCGATCGAGGATTGTGAGCGCCGGTTTCGTGACGCGCGACGGCGCGTGTCGACGGGAGAGATCGGTCTCGCGCGTCTGCCCGAGGGCGTCGAGCTGATTCGAATCGGCCAGCCGCTACTCCCGGAGCTCGCCGCATGGCGGTTTGGGCCCAGGCTCCGGCTGCGACGGATGCAGGCGCTGGCCGTCGCTGGGACCCTTGCGCCGGCGGGGCGATGGAAGCTCGGCGTCTGCCACGATGACGGCATGCGGGTTTACCACGATGACGACGCCCTGGCGCCGGCGCGGCATCTACTTGCGGGGATCAACGCGTTCGGCGGTACGAAGCGGCAGCTCGACGGCGCCGTGGACCTCTTGGCCGGGGTGCGGAGCGCGAACGAGTACTTCGGCATGGTGGCGACGAGCCAACGATCGAAGCTCGCGTTCGGCATTGGCGAGCTCCCGGTCACAGTGCGCCTGGCGCTGGAGCTGGCCTCGCACGAGGAGACCGAGCGGCGCGCCATGGAGGGCGAGCTCGCCGACCTCGCCCAGGCGTGGCGGCAGGCGGAGGAGATCGCGGCGATCGCCGACAACATGTTCTTGCCGGCGACCGTCGACGCGTTCTTCCGTCGGTTCGCCTAGGGGCCGCTCACGGTATCGTCGGTCGGGCAGCTCCTCTGGCTGAGACAAATCGTGACTCCCGAGGTAGCCAAGAGTGGCGCGCCCACCTTCAGCACGGTTCCGCGGACCGTGAGCTGAGTCGTCCGCGCGGTGAGGCCGCCGCTCGACATCAGTTGCTTCATGCTGAAAAGCATGACGAGATCTTGGTAGCCATCGCCGTTCGCGTCTTGGACGGAGGTGTACGAGGGTTTGGTACCGTTCAGCTGCAGGCTCGAGAAGTCGACCGTTTTCGGGTCGAGATTCCCCGCGCCCGCGAAGGTGACTTGGATGTACCGGTCGTATCGCGGGTCGCTGAGATACGCCGGGTTCTCGTAGATGATCGGTGTAAACGGTCGCCCCCACACGCCCGGCCAAATGACGAAGATCGGTTTGAGCCCGAGGGTGACACTCCAGAGCGCCGCGTGTTGCGATCCGGCGTCGGCGGTGCCGTACCCCACCACGAGGATCGAATCGGCGAGGAGGTGGGGATTCGTGCCGTTCGCCTGGCTCGAAAGAAACGACTTGGCAGGGATCGAGCCGAGATCGTACATGCCGAAGTCGGATCCCCACAGGAATGCGCGTTGCGCGATGCCGGCTGACGTGCTATCCCAGCTCGAGCCGACGGCCAGGTTCTGCTCATCGATGTCCGTGCCGAAGCTGCCCGCCGTCGGTTGGTTGGGCCATAGGGAGCCGAGCGGGTGCATGCCGTTCACGTCCATGAAGAACGCTTCTTCCCAGCTCGATCCTCCGGGTGTTCCGTAGATGATCGTCCCGACCATCTGGCCGCCATCGGAGATGCCGGTCGCAAAGCAGTCATAGGCCGGCGACGGCGCGCACGACTTCGTGGTCCCGGTGCCGGGCTGCCACACGAAGGCCGACTCGGCGACGCTTGTCCAGGCCGCGACTCCGCCGGCGATCGTACCGGCATTATTGATGTCGAACGCCCTCCCGCTCGACTGGCCCGGCTGAATCGTGGGCACCTGCGCGACGGTCGTCCCCCACGGCCAGTAGGCGACCGTGTCGACGGCGCTGGGTTGCGCCGTGAGAATCGTGCCGACGACTGTGCCCGCGTCGTTCAACCGCTCGGCGCTGATCCAGTATGTGACGTTGTTCGGGTTTGACCACGTGAGGTCCGTCGTACCACCGCTGTTCCAGATGAACCCGTCCCGATTTCCCAGAAGCGTCGCAAACCACCCGGTGACCGTGCCCGACGCGTTGATACCTCGCGCGCTGCTGCTCGAGATCCCGATGGGCAACGCGTGGATGAGGTACGGCTTGGGCCAGTAGACCGCGTGGGACGTCCCCTTGCCATCGACGCTCTCGCCCACGATCTGCCCGGAGTCGTTGACATCGCGCGCCACACTGGAGACATCGCCGGAGAGCGTGCCGAGGTCCGTGACTCGCACGCTCGAGACGTACGAAACGGCCTGATACTTGGAGATGATGCAGGGGTCGAAGTAGCAAAGCCCCTTGCGGATAGCTACTGGCCTACCCAGCGCTACGGGGCGCGTGGGTGGGTCACACGCTGCGAGAAAGCACAAGCACGCCAGCACCGCTGCCATCGGTACGCGCATCGGGGCCCCCGGTATCGTGAGATTTTTTGTGGTGGCCCGATAGATACGTGATCCACCTCACCGACGCTACCGTTTACCTTAAACGGCATGGCCAAGGAGAAGTACGACGGCAAGCGCGCCTGGCGCGAAGCACGCGTCCTCGCATGGCGCCACCGGGTTTCGCTCAGCCTCGGACTCGCCGTCATGCTGATCAACGTCGCGATGAGCCCGGTCTTGCCGGCCGCGGCGAAGTTCTTGATCGACAACGTCCTGACGCGTCATCAAACGAAGCTGCTCGTCCCGCTCGTGTTGGCCATCGGTGGCGCAACGTTGATCCGCGCGGTGACGGCGTTTGGGTTGTCGCAGATCGTGAGCATCGCGGCCCAGCGGGCGATCACGGACCTCCGCAAACAGGTCGAGCGCCACGTCCTCCGGCTCCCGATCTCGTATTTCGATTCGACGAAGTCGGGTGTGCTCGTGTCGCGGATCATGAATGACGCCGAGGGCATACGCAACATCATCGGGACAGGGCTCATTCAGCTCATCAGCAGCATTCTGACGGCGCTGATCGCGCTCGTGGCGCTCTTCTACTTCAACTGGCAACTGACGTTCGTGGCGATCGTCGTGCTCGCCGCGTTCGGCGGCATGATGTCATACGCGTTCAGCAAGCTGCGGCCGCTGTTCCGCGAGCGGAGCATCATCACGGCCGATGTCACCGGGCGACTTACCGAGTCGTTGGGCGGAATCCGAACTCTCAAGGTGTACGTGGCCGAACGACGCGAGCAGTCGGTATTCGCAAAGGGTGTGCATCGACTGTTCCGCAACATCGCCGCGACCATCACTGGGACATCGGCGGTCAGCGCGGGTGCGACGGCGAGCGTGGGGTTGCTCGGCGTCATCGTGGGTCTGGGGGGCGGACGGGCGGTGCTCGCCGGGACGATGACACTCGGTGATCTCTTCAGCTATGTGTTCTTCATCGGACTCATGTCCTTGCCGCTGATCCAGATCGCGTCGATCGGCACGCAGGTTAGCGAGGCATTCGCGGGGCTGGATCGCATCCGCGAGATCATGGACATGAAGACCGAGGACGATCACGATCGCGAGAATACGCCACTGGCGGACGTTCGCGGCGACGTAGCGTTCGATCGTGTCAGCTTCGCGTATGTGGCTGGCCAGCCCGTCTTGCACGAGGTCAGCTTCTCGGCGCCCGCGGGCACCACTACTGCCTTGGTCGGATCCAGCGGATCGGGCAAGAGCACAACACTGTCATTGCTCATGGCATTCGCCAAGCCTGACAGCGGGCGCATTGTGATCGACGGGCAGGACCTGACGAGCACGCGACTCCGCGACTATCGGTCGCACCTCGGTGTGGTCATGCAAGATAATTTTTTGTTTGACGGCAGCGTGCGCGAGAACATCGCGTTCGCCAAGCCCGGCGCGACGGATGCCGAGGTTCGCATGGCCGCGAAGATCGCGCACTGCGATGAGTTCGTGGACCGGTTTCCGAACGGCTATGACACGATCGTTGGCGAGCGTGGTGTCAAGCTGTCTGGCGGTCAGCGGCAACGCGTCGCGATCGCGCGCGCGATCATTGCCGATCCGCGGATTCTTATCCTCGATGAGGCCACGTCCAGTCTCGATAGCGAGACCGAGGCGCTGATCCGGGACGGACTGACGGCGCTCCGGTCAGGGCGCACCACGTTCGTCATCGCGCACCGCCTCTCGACGATCGAGAGCGCGGACCAGATCCTCGTGCTCGAGGGCGGACGCATCGTCGAGCATGGGCGCCATGAAGAGCTGCTGGCCTTGGGCGGCAGGTACCGGCAGCTGTACAACCGACAGTACGGACTGGAGACAGACCTCTTCGCTAACCCTGGCGAGGAGGATGCGACTCCGGTGCCGGCCTGACCTCGGAGATATCGGGCCGCAAGCTCTGAGCGCTTCCGAGATACACGTGCTGGATCGCCGCGCGCTTGCGGTCGCTCTCGACGTGGAGCAACACGCGGATGCAGCGGCCCATGGCCCCCGGCACCGGAATCTCCATGGTGCAGAGCAGGGGCACGTCGAGCCAGCCCATGGAGCGCGCCGCCATCGCGGGGAACGCGCTGGTGAGATCGGGCGTGACGGTAAAGATCACCGAGATGATATGATCGAGATCGACGCCGTTGCGCGCGATGATTTCGGAGAGTAGCTCGCGCGTGGCCGCGTAGACCAACTCGGGTTCGTCGCGATCGACCGTGATCGCGCCGCGGATCGCGCGGAGTCGCATCATCATGGGAGGCGGCGCTCCGGACGGTAGGGAATCAAGTCCAGCAACTCGCCCGCCCGGACGCGGGTCTGCCGATCGCGCCACCACGCGACATCGAGCAGGTCGCCATGCGCAGCCAGAAACGCGTCGCGCAGCGCGCCCGGTGGAACGAGAAACGCCCGGAACTCCTCGGGAAACACGTCATGATCTCCGACATAGAACGCCGGCTCGGCCGCCATCTCCTCGTCGACGTCGGCCGCGCGTGGGATCTCGCGAAAATTGCACTCGGTGAGAAGCGCCAGCTCATCGTAATCGTAACAGATCACTCGTCCATGTCTCGTGACACCAAAGTTCTTGAGCAGCATGTCCCCGGTGAAGATATCCGCGCCCGCGAGGTCCTTGATCGCCGTCCCGTAATCCAGGGCCGCCTCCCGCGCCTGCTCAGGGGTAGCCTGCCGAAGAAATAAGTTAAGCGGAGTAACTCGACGCTCAGTGTAGAGATGTCGGACCACCACGCGATCCCCTTCCAGTCGCACCGTCCGACTACACGTTGCCAGCAAATCGTCGAGCAGCGGTCGCGCGAAGCGCGCCGCGGGAAACTCCATGGACTCAAATTCCTGCGCGTCGGCCAATCGCCCCACGCGGTCCCGGACAAAAACAAAACGATAGCGATCCATGACCCCCCGTCGCGTGGTCCGTTTGGGGAATCCGAACGCGTCCTTGATGATCTTGAAGACGACGTTGAACGAGGGAAGCGTAAATACACTCATCACGGTGCCAGCATCGCCCTCAGCGATCTCGAATCGAGCGTCAGGCCGCTCGAGGTGTCGCATGAGGCTTCGATAGAGCTCCGTCTTCCCGTGCCGGTTATACCCGATTGCCGTGTACAACTCGTCCACGCGCTTGGTCGGCATCATCGACGCCAGAAACCCGACCAGCGCGCGGGGGCGTTCGATGTCGACATGGAAGTAGGACCAACTGAAGCCGAACACGATGGCCGCGTCGTCAGCCGTCGGCAGGGCGGCGTCCACTCGGATCCCACGCGGGCCGTTCGCCAAAGCCAAAATAAAAGGCCGTGGCGGCCCCTTTTCTCGCCGTATTCGGCTCACGAGATACGCGCCTTTGTTCCGAAAGAATACGGAGGGGACCACGTCCACCGCGACGATGGCATCGTTGACGCCGGCGATCGAGGCCGCCAGCGTGGCGTCACGCTGCCGGTCGGCCCAAGGGATCGAGAATTCGAACAGCGCCAAGATGTCCGAGACGGCGGTCGCATCGAGACGGTGCGTGTGCAGCGTCACGAATGGGGGATCGCCATCTGGCGGCTCGTCGGGCGCGGTGAAATCGATTTCGGGGTCGCTGCCGATGGTGCCGCGAATGCGTCGCACAACGGAGTTGAAGAAGCTCTCGGCGATCTCGGCGTCGTTCCGTGTACACACCTGGGCGCGATAGGCGCGCTTAACGGCGACCCAGTCCGGCGTCGTGTGCCAGGCGCGAACGACCGCGACCGTGGCGGCCACGCGTTCCTCGTACAACGCCAGGCGCGCCGATGCGCTCGCTTGAGCCGCGCTCCACTCGCGTTCCTCGAAATGCCCGCGCGCGCGCCGAGTGATGTAACGGAACCCGTCGTGGTACGACGCAAACGCGGTCGCGATGACCGAGGCAAGCGCCGGGGCGTCGTTTATTATTGTCGGCATGCCCACATACGAGAATCTTACCGTGCCCGCGACCGGTGAGGCGATCACATTCACCTCCGGGCGGCTGCGCGTTCCCGAAACCCCGATCATTCCGTTCATTGAAGGCGATGGGACCGGCCCGGACATCTGGCGTGCGAGCCGACTCGTGTTCGATGGCGCCGTCACCGCCGCCTATGGACCCTCGCGCAAGATCGCTTGGCTCGAGGTCCTGGCTGGCGAGAAAGCCAAGGACCGCCTCGACAGCTGGCTCCCCGAGGACACCCTCACCGCGATCCGGCACTTTCTCGTGGCCATCAAGGGACCGTTGACGACACCGGTGGGCGGTGGGTTCCGGTCGTTGAACGTGGCGCTCCGGCAGCAGCTCGACCTCTACGCGTGCGTGCGACCCGTCCGCTACTTCACCGGCGTGCCGTCACCCATCAAGCATCCCGAGCTCGTCGACATGATCATCTTCCGGGAGAACACGGAGGACATCTACGCCGGCATCGAGTTCAAGGCGAGAAGCGATGACGCGAAGAAGCTGATCGCGTTCGTGCAAGAAGAACTGGGGGCGCGCTCCATCCGGTTCCCGGAATCCAGCGGGATGGGAATCAAGCCGATCTCGGAAGAAGGCAGCAAGCGGTTGATCCGCTCGGCGCTCGAATACGCGATCACGCACCGACGCAAGAGCGTGACCCTGGTGCACAAAGGCAACATCATGAAGTACACCGAGGGGGCGTTCCGCGACTGGGGCTATCAGTTGGCCAAGGAAGAGTACGGGGCCAAGGACTACCAAGGGGGTCCGTGGCTCCAGTTGGCCAGCGGGGTCGTGATCAAGGACGTGATCGCCGACGCGTTCTTGCAGCAAATTCTCACGCGACCGGCCGAGTACGATGTCATCGCCACGATGAACTTGAACGGCGACTACATCTCCGATGCGCTGGCCGCGCAGGTTGGCGGGATCGGCATCGCGCCAGGCGCGAACATCAACTACTCGACCGGGCACGCCGTCTTCGAGGCGACGCACGGCACGGCGCCCAAGTACGCCGGAAAGGACATGGTCAACCCTGGTTCGGTCATCCTCTCCGGCGAGATGATGTTCCGCTACCTCGGTTGGGACGAGGCAGCGGATCGCATCATCGCATCGCTCGAACGCACCATCGCGCAGCGGCGCGTGACCTATGACTTCGAGCGGCTCATGTCTGGCTCGACGCTTCTCAAGACCAGCGAGTTCGCCGCTGCCATGGTGGAGAACATGTAGTCGGGGGGGTCCGGGGGGCGTAGTTGGGGTTTGCCCCCCGGAGGCGAACCGACCAGTCGAGCAGCGCGGAGCGCTGCATCGACGCGCCGCGGAGCGGCGTTCGAGCGCCTCATGTCTGGCTCGACGCTTCTCAAGACCAGCGAGTTCGCCGCTGCCATGGTGGAGAACATGTAGTCGGGGGGGTCCGGGGGGCGTAGTTGGGGTTTGCCCCCCGGAGGCGAACCGACCAGTCGAG
>Ga0210409_10002218_pt1 | contig 23407 bp, 25 predicted proteins | sample IncBWH17MmetaG_FD_161649 | JGI IMG/M metagenome (GOLD analysis project Ga0210409, IMG submission 161649) | Forest soil microbial communities from Barre Woods Harvard Forest LTER site, Petersham, Massachusetts, United States - Inc-BW-H-17-M | ecosystem: Environmental > Terrestrial > Soil >...
AAGTGGGCCAATCCCAAACCCCTCCACAGGAGGCCTTTTGAATCGTCGTAGCTTCGTCTCAAGTCTGTGTTCCGTGGGTTTCTTCGTCCTGCTGAGGAGTGGGTTTGCATCCAGCGAACAGAAGTCAGGGTTAGAACAGCGCGTCCGGGCACAGATGGACCTCGGTGTGAGCGACGGATTGACTGTAGGTGCCGTGATGATGGTAGTTCAGCGAGATAAGGTGCTGGCACTCGAGGCTGCCGGATACTCGGACCTCGATACTCAGAGGCCAATGCGCACAGATGCCATCTTCGACATTCGCTCGATAAGCAAACCGATCACGGTCTTTGGAGCGCTGCTTCTGGTGGACGATGGAAAGCTTCAACTGGACGATCCACTGGCCAAGTTCTTGCCTCAGTTCTCGCGGGTCCAAGTCAAGGGCCAAACAGAGCCGACAGGTGTTCCGATTACAATCCGCCAATTGATGACACACACCTCTGGCATAGCTGCGGAGAGGCCACCGGAGTTGGAGAACATCACCCGAACCTTCGATCACACACTTGCTCAAACTGTGGCTTTGGTAGCCCAGCAATCTTTGGATTTCACTCCGGGTAGCAAGTGGACCTACAGCAGCTCGGGAATCTCGGTCCTTGGGCGAGTGGTTGAGGTGGTATCCGGTCAGCCCTTTGAACGCTTCATGGAGCAGCGTATCTTCGAGCCATTGGAGATGCGGGACAGCTCTTTCTTCACGAATCGCGCCAAGATTAATCGCATCCCAACGATGTATACGGATCAAAGTGATCTTCTTGTAAAAGACGTGATGGATGTTACGCGCCCCGGCCAGAAATATCCCGGCCCTGAGTTTGGGCTTTTCTCGACTGCCGAGGACCTGCGGCACTTTTGCCAGATGATGTTGAATCGCGGCTCTTGGCAGGGTCGCACGATTCTGTCCCCCAAGATGATTGACGAAATGATTCGTCCTGAAATGGCTACTTCTTTTCCGAAATACTATTCAGGTTTGGGGTGGGCCGTTCACCCCAAAGAGGCGGCAGAAATGAGCTATGCCGTGACAGATGGAAGTTACGGAGCAAACGGCGCGAGCGGAGGAATAGTCTGGATCGATCCAAGCCTGCAACTCATCCGCATCTATCTTACCCATCACTTCGGCGGGGATTCTACAGACGCGGACCCGGTGATGAACGCCGCATTGCCCGGCTAGCTTTCGTGGCGCTTCCAATCTTAATGGTCCATCGGCGATCGGGGCTTCGGGCACAACTGATCTCAAGGCTTACGATGATGAAAGTGCAAGGGCTGGCACTGAAATTATTCTCAAGTCCGAAGGCTGTTCGACACAGGGGATCTGGCGCGCCTTCACGCTTTCGCACTTTTCAATTGCCTTACGCGAGCCGATGCTCTGCTTCCGGGCGGCTAGAAGAATGGCTTGATCTTACTAATCTGGAGCTTACATTGACGCGACTCGTTCGTTGCGCACTCATCGGGATGATGCTATTGCCAGCGCAAATGCTTGGCCAGTCCCCGGTTGCCGACGTTCCCGCGGCCAATCCCGGCCGTCCGACCGTTTCGACACCTGCGACGTTAACTCCGGTGGGTTATCTGCAATTTGAAACCGGAGGCCTGTATGCTCAAACTTCACCGGAATTCACAACCAGGTTTGGCGTGAATCAAGTCACCAAGCTGGCGATCACATCCCGGCTTCAGTTTCTGGCCCTCTTTGAGCCCTTGGTTCACCCAACTGGAGCGGAGGTCCCGGGCAATCGTCCAGGTGAGGTGTTCGCTGGGCTGCAGGGAGTTGTCATACCAGGAGAAGGAGAGATGCCGACCGTCAGCCTGAGTTACATTCGACGCTTGTACGCTAGCCCAGCCCCTGAGGTTGACATTGGCACCTTTCGCCAGAGCGCAACGGTTCTGGTGAGCGATGACCTAGGTGGCTTTCACATTGACTTGAACGGCATTTTCTCCGAGCAGACAGAAGGCGCAGTTCGCCGCGGACAGTTTGGTCAAACGTTGTCCATCTCGCATCCCCTGGGACGAGTAACTGTTGCGGGTGAGTTATGGCATTTCACGCAGCCACTGACAAGAGGCAATGCTGTCGGTAACCTGTGGGCGCTCTCTCTTCCAATAAACAAAAATCTCGTTGTTGACGGCGGATTCGATCATGGCCTCACATCTTCCTCAACGCATTGGGAGGAATTTGTAGGATTTACTTATCTGCTCCCCCACCGGATGTGGAAATCTCGCAAGAGGAATTAATCGCGGCTTAGACAGACAAAGGGTCATTTCGACGGACATAATAGCGAGCCTTGGCGTGAACGCGCAATCGTGACGACCCCTGAGGCGGTTTGACGCTAACGCTGACTTTATGCCATCTACCGTCGTGGGCAAGATTGCGTGGACGGTACACAATCAAGTACTGGTTGCGCAGGTCGAGAGCGAGGTCATCGACGGCATTTCCAATCTTCTTGAGATTGTGGATCGGGAATGTTCGGCCCCCGGTTATCCTGGTTAGGCGCTCAGCAAATCTGGCCCCCTACGCTCCGCTCTGGTCCGAGGAACCTCGCCGAAGATGCCCGTCGCATAAACTTGGACCCCGGCCTCCCACAACCCTGACCACCCGTCCCTCGTGGTGTACCGGCTATGTTTATCCCCACCATCGGAGACAATCAGCAAAACCCTCCGTTCATTGTGCGCTCGCTTCATTCGGTCCAAGCTAGATACATGGCGTCCAATAGTGCCGTAGTCCCATCGGGCTTTGGTACAGGAAACGTTTGTCAAAGTATTACGAGGCTACGGTTCCTTCCAGGCCGGAGACAAATTTTAGGTCTTGGATTTTCCAAATCCTCCGTAACACCTTTCTGTCTTCGCATTCCAGGTTGGAGCGCCGGAAGACGGTGCCACTCGACCCTGACGAGACTTCACTCGAGCTGTCAAGGGCGATGGGCACAGCTGAGTCATCTGTGATTGAACGTGCCGATGCTGACTTGGTCCTGCAGGAAATTAACCAACTTCCGCTGGCGTTTCGAGAAGTCCTGCTTCTGTGCGATGTCGAAGAGATGTCCTACAAGGAAATCCCAGAAGTTCTTCGCGAGGGCTGGCCGTCCCCACTTCGTATTGCGCTGGCCAGTCGGGACAGTGAAGTAGCTCGTGAGACGGGAATAAGAGTTCAGGGTTGATCCACCCGCGCACTCATCGCGTGCAAAGAACAGCCCTGCGGATTCAACCGCCAGGACAGTGATAAAGAGATCGCTTTATGAAAGGCCGGCCTTGGCAGACCGGCCTTCGATATTACGCCGTCTCGTTCCTGCTAGAAATTCAGCTTCAAGGCGAGCTGGATCTGCCGTGCGGATGTAGTCCCATCCGGCCGGGTGAGGGTTTGGGCGGATAGTCCAAAGGTTCCAGGGTTCTCGATGACATTGCCCGGCTGACGAAACTGCGGGTGATTAAACAGGTTGAAGAACTCGGAGCGGATTTGCATCCGGAAACGGTCGCTGAACCGGACATTCTTCAATAGCACCATGTCGGCATTGGTGTAATTCGGACCGTAGTACTGGTTCCGACCTGAGTCTCCGATGTGTCCCAGGAAGGTGGAGCTGAACGCGTTCAAGTTCACCCCGGTCTTGACACCAGCTCCCTGAATTCGCGAGCCAGGATTATTGTTTGGGTCGCCGAGCACGTCTGGCCAGGAGAAGCTGGCGACTCCGGTGCGTCCATTATCGAGCTGTGTAAGGACGGAATAGGGATGCCCGGTCTGCGCGCTCACAATTCCCGAGACGGCGATCCCTTCCAGTGCTTTCCCCAGAATTCCGGCGTTCAGATACTGCTTGCCCGTGCCGAAGGGCAACTCGTAGGAGAAGTCAACGACTCCGCGATGGCGGATATCGTTATCTGAGTTCCCGCGAAAGGTCAGGTTGGGATTGCGCGAATCGACTGGAAAACTCCCTTGACCGGCTTCTGGAGTTAATGGGTCATTGGAATCGTCGGTGGCATGGGACCACGTGTAGGCGGCGCCAAACTGCAGTCCTTTGGACAGCCGCTTCGTCAGTTTGGTCTGTAGGGCGTCGTAATGCGCGTCGGCATTAGTTCGGGTGATATTCGAAACCGGAAAGTTGAATCCGGTCTGCAGTGCGGTTTCTCGAACCGATACCGGCACTCCAATTTGGGGAATGCCGCCATAGAGCACACCGGCGCTGATCCTTCCTTGCGGATCTCCCGGATCGCAACCGCCGTTGGCGAAAGATCCCGCGGCGACGCAGGCGGCAATGGCTTGCTGGACAAGAGCTGGATCGGGCGGAACCGCATCGAGAGAGCGGATGACCCGAGTTGCGTGCGCCCCCACGTAGTCGACTTCCAGAACGAGATTCGCCCCCAGCTCCCGTTGTATACCGAGATTCCAGTTTTGGCTGGCCGGCATCTTGAGATTGGGATCCAGCAACGTCACCACCTGGTTCTGCCCGTTCACAAAGGTCAAACCAGGCGGAGTGCTTTGCGCGAACGGAACTGTCTCCGGCGTGTCTGCTCCTGAGAAAGAATTGAAGACAGTCTGTTGAAACGGTGGATTCCCTCGCGCATTGCCGAATAGATTGTCGAAGATGCGATCGTGGAAGATACCGTAGCCTCCACGAACAGAGGTTTTGCCGTTCTTGAAGGGATCCCAGGCGAATCCGACCCGCGGCTCAAAGTTGCTGTAGTCGTTATGATAAAGATCGTGGCCGGTCCCCGGGCCGACCTCGGTAAATGTGAAGGACGTCGCCGAAGTGTCCGCATTCTGGAAAAGGTTTGAGAAATTCCCTCCCGTTTCGAAAGGAACTCCATTGTACTGGTAACGCAGTCCGTAGTTCAGCGTCAGGTTGCTCTTGATCTTCCAACTATCCTGGATAAAACCGTCGGATTCATGCTGACGAAACGTTTTCCCATCGGTGGGTACTCGAGCCGCACCCTTGTTAAAGAACTGTGCCTGGAATTGCGTGCTGACTCCGCCCACCAGGAACCAGGCCAGATCTTGGGTGGCCTGATCGGGTGTTGCTTGGCTAAACGCCAGGTTAGTTCCCCCCGAATTTTGAAAGCGGTTGAATCCGAGATCATCGCGCGAGTTGAAGTTCACGTCGCCCGTGGAGCGCACGTCGCGGAAATCTCCGCCGAATTTGATCGTGTGATTTCCTTTGACCCATGTGATCGTATCCGTGTAGCTGGTGGTCCCGGTGTTTCTGGCCTGCCCCTTGGAATCAAACAGACCGTTGCAACCGAGAGTGAACAAGGGACCTACTCCCAGGTTGCCTTCTGGAATGGTAAAGTCGCGGCCGTTCCCAAATGCGTCCGTCCCAGTGATGGGATCGAAGACCGCAGAGCAGTTGCTATTGAAAGCGGCGTAATTCTTGTTCCAGCCAAAGCGAAAATCGTTCACCAGGCGATTGCTCAGCGTCGAAGTAAGGCCCGCGAAAACACCGTGAGAATAGGCCGGAGAGCTTATCACATCGATCCCTGGAGCCGTCTCGCTATGAAATGGATTGGAGTCCACCGACCGGTTGAACGCATAGCGCAGGGTTAACTGATGCTTATTCGTCAGTTTGTGATCGATCTTTCCGGTCCAACTGTAGCCATTGAGATTGTCGGGACTGGCAAAGTTGAGCAGGCCCGTGACCCCTGCAATTACATTCCCAGCGTTAGGGGCAGGGAGCAGGTTCAGGAGCTTGCTGATTGTCGGATCGACACTGAGCCCGGTCAGGTTGCCGGGTGAGGTCGGAGTCCGGAGATCGACTTGGGTGCCGTCAGGTGCAGCGAACTCTCCCGACTTGTAGGCTGCGGTCGGAACAATGGAAGTCGCGGTGAGAGTGGTTCGGAACCTCTGGTACTCGTTGTTGATGAAGAAGAAGGTACGATCCTTGATGATTGGCCCTCCCACCGAGAAGCCAAAATCATTGCGCACGTAGGGATTCTGAGGATCGGGAGCCGGATTGGCAACAGTGGGCGCCCGGTTGAAGAAGTCGCGCGCCCCGAGCGCGTTGTAGCGCCCGAACCAGTAGGCATCTCCATGCAGGTTATTGGTTCCGCCTCGTGTGACCACGTCGATGATAGCTCCCGTGTTCCGGCCGAATTCAGGATTGAAATTGTTGGTAATGACCCGGAATTCCTGAGCAGAGTCCGGATTGATGCTGAGGACACCGGTTCCCGCGCCCGGAACCGAAGTGTCGTTGTTGTCCACTCCATCTAACAGAAAATTGTTGTTGCGGTCGCGAGAACCATTCACCGCAAAACCGTTGCTGCCGTTATTGGGCTGAATTACACCGGGAGACAACAAGACCAGTTCGTAGGCATTGCGCGTCAGGAGCGGGAGATCATTCATCGTCTTGCTATCAACGAGAGTGCTGAGCTGACTGGTTTCGGTTTCGATGGGCGCGGTCTCTCCTCCGTTTACCTGTAGGATTTCTTGCACCGATCCTACGGTGAACTGAGCGTTCAGGACCAGCGCCTGTGCCACACTCAGAGAGGCGGCATCGAATCTCATCATCTTAAAGCCCGACTTCTCCATAACCACCGTATACACCCCCGGGGCCAAGTTAGTGATTGAATAGGCTCCAGAAGAATTAGTGTCAGCGCTTCGGGCGGCATTGGTGGCTTGGTTGGTGGCAGTGACCGTCGCGCCCTGCACGACCGCCCCTGTGGGATCTGTCACCGTGCCCGCGATGGATCCCGCAGTTTGGGAGAGCAACAAACTCGAAAGACTCAACGTACACAGCAGCGCGCAGACGTTCAGCAGTCTCATCACATACTCCTCGGATTCGCGCGGGCCAGCCCGCGCTCGATTTGGCGTTTACGAAAAAAGTGTCACTTAGAGAAACGCACCCGATCTGCTCGGGCTGAGGATCCTGATCGGGTGCAAGAGACTCCCTGGGCAACTGTGACCTATTTGCCCTCCGGAGCGCTGTTGTCTGCAGGCGTAAAGAACCCGAAGAGGCCGTGAGCCTCATCGCTTATACCGGCGGTGAAGAAGAGCCAATTGCTGGGTCCAGCGGCATGGTCGTTGCCAAAGCGCAGCGCCCACAACCGGTCGTTTTGAAACGCATGTCCATTGGCATCGCGGAGGAGGCCATCGAAGCGTCCGCTGTCGACGTCGTAAACAGCGATTTGCCCGCTCCCGGCATTCCCGATCAGCAGGTGGTTGCTGAAGAAGCCGAAATTCGTCGGTGCCAGCGCCACACCCCAGGGTGCATTCAGCCACGGACCGTTCTCCAGTCGCTGCAGCAGCTTGCCCTTGGGAGAGAATTGGTCGACGAATCCAAAACCTGGGAAATCAAAGTCGTCGTGCTTCGTGCCGTTCTGCTTGGCATAGGTCACATAGAGATTCCCATTGACCTCCTGCACGTTGAAGGGAGCAAAGCCATGTGGGATTTTGCGGTCAACGAACGCTGGGTTACCATCGTCGTCGCCACTAAGATTCGCGGGCTTGAAGTTGGTGTCGTAAACCTCGACGCGCCCAGAGCGAATATTCGTGACGTAGAGGAAGAATGGCCCGCCAGCGGTCATTTGCGCGATGGTCGCACCCTTGTAAACGGCACCCGGGGCGCCGGAAGGATTGGTAGAGTTGTCCACCACCACGAATGCGTCATTGGGGAGGTCTTGGGGATTGATTCCCGGGCCCCAAGCGACGATAGTTCCATCTTCGGTTACGAAGGTGAAGGCTGCACCCGCAGTAGTGCCTTTCGCCTGAAAGGTAAATCCCGCGGCACCCGTGAACACTACTCCTGTGGGCGTACCCACGACACCAATTACTGGCGACGGGATGTTTACCACCAGTCCTTGGTTTACTCCCTGTCCGTTGTAGAGAGTCGAAACACCGGCGTTGTTGTCTGAAACCCACCACGAACTTGTAGCACTCGCAGTAATCCCCCAAGGGTTCACAAGCTGCAGATCGGGCTGGCCATTGGTCGGGTTTTGAGCAAGGCCCTGAATATCGGAAACAAGGTTGGTCTGTTGGTAGGCTTGCGCCATACCCAGCGCGCTGAGAGCAAGCACGGCGGCAAGCATGAGAGAGCACGCGGTGCACAATCTGGAGACTGTCTTCAGATACATCCTTTTTCCTCCGTCACGTTGCGGTACCAAATGAACAAGGTGAGTCAGTCACGAGCACGGAGAGCGTCTGCGAATTGCTGTCGAGACTAGATTCCGTGCAAGATGTGTAACTCCCGTCACGTGCGGAATATTCCCAAGTACAAAAATAATTCCTGCGCCATTCAACGCGAGGGCTTTCGATGAAAACCTCGCACGGAAAAAACAAAAACGTAAACCAAGCCGACATCGCGGACGCGGGTCAGAACCACGACCATCTCGAACCTGTTTCCACGACACGATCAAAGACACCTGAAGAACGCACTCCTGGGAAAGGCAGCACTCATCGCTTGTCGAGGGCCGTCCCGTGACTGCGTTCGTTGAAGAGGAAGATCAATCCACAAAGCGGCGCACGGTGTTATGTACAGGCCAAGCAGGTGTCGACAATCTCAAGGTGGAATTATTCGATCGCTGTTTGAAACTTTTCTCTGTCGGATGTCTCTCAGTAACTACGTCGCGCGGAACTGTGGATGCAGGTTAGTCGGAGCACCAGGTTCGGCGCGCGCACCTCATAGCTAAGACAGGAGCGAGAAATGCAGAGAGTTGTTCGCAGTCTCTTATTGCTTGCGGTCGCCGTGAGCATGGTGTCAGCAACCCAGAGTTATGCACAGGACAACCAGTCAACCGGTGCGGGCGCGGTCTTCGTCATGACGAATGCGGCTGACCGGAACGCAGTCATTTCGTTCAGGCGGGCTGCGGATGGCTCGTTACGGGAGAGCCGGAGAGTTTCAACCGGTGGTCGAGGAACTGGGGGTGTGACCGATCCTCTGGAATCGCAAGGATCACTCACCCTGAGCCAGGATCACTCCTTGTTGTTCGCTGTGAACGGAGGGAGTGGAGAGATCTCTGTGTTTCAGGTGCATGGTTCCCAGCTCACCCTCGTAGACAAAGAGACCTCGGGAGGGGGTGAGCCAAATGCGGTTGCCCAGCACGGAAGCCTCGTGTACATACTGAATGTTGGCGGTAGCAGCAATGTGGTTGGATTCAGGTTAAATGCTGGGGGGCAACTTCAGAGAATCCCCAATTCGATCCGTTTTCTTACAACTAACAATTCGGAGGCTGCTTCGCTGGCCTTCAGTCCGGATGGCCAGTTCCTGCTGGTCACTGAACGGTCAACGAACGCTATCGACGCCTTTCGCGTCCAAGCCGATGGTACGCTGGCACCGATCGTAGTGAACCTGAGTCCAGACCCGGGGGCGTTCTCCGTCACGTTCGCTCCCAACGGCGCGGCACTCGTTTCTGAGACGGGCCCCGCCGGGGGCAATGATGCCTCGGCTATCTCGTCGTACTTTGTCGCGCCCAACGGAACTCTTGTTCCTATCACCACCGGAGTCCCGACTCTGGGGAACGCGAACTGCTGGAACGCTGTTACCCCGGACGGACGATTTGTCTACACTTCGAATGCTGGCTCATCCACCATCTCGGGATTGGCGATCAGCGCGACGGGTGCCTTGACACCGCTGGGCGGCACGGTGGTAGGAACCAATCCTAGCGGAAGCACGAATCTCGACATCGCGGTCAGCGCTGATGGCAAATTCCTCTACACCCTGAATTCCGGAACCGGCACGATCGGCATCTTCGGCATCCAACCGGATGGAACTCTTAACAAGGTTGGCGAAGCTGAGGGGCTAGCCCAGGCAACCGGTTTCAACGGGATCGCCGCAAACTAACTGTAAAGACTGGTGAGTTGTGGCAAATCATCGCCGCAACTCACATCTCTCTAACCCAACCGTGCTTTGCGACAAACCGATTTGCAGGAGCATGAAATGGCAGTGATGTTAGTGGTAATGTACCCGCGTCCAAGAGACATCGAGGCCTTCGAAAAAATCTACGACGAGGAACATGTGCCGATGGCTATCGCGAAACTGGCTGGTAATACCAAGATGGTGGGAACCAGGATTCTGGGCTCTCCGCAAGGAACATCACCCTTTCACCGGATCGCGGAGGTGCACTTCCCCTCAATCGAGGCTCTCGAAGCGTGCGCTGCTTCGGAAGGTGGCAAGCAGACCATAGCGCACGCGGTTTCGATCTCTTCCGGAGGCGCGCCGACCATCTTGATTGCTGAAGAGGAAACACTCGGGATCGATGAACGGAGGTGAGCGTTCATTCGCGCTTTGCGACAAATGCCTGCCCGGCGGGACAGTTCACGCGCCGCCACCCGGTTGGCGCTTCCCTGGGTGTCCCGATCAAGTTCGGCTTCCATCTCTCCAATCTGTTTCTAGGGAGGACGGTCTGAACGAGCTGCGTGGAAAATCTGGATTCACCGACAAGTGCGTGGAGTCGGTGGAACGCCCGACCCAGTAAGCTTGCTCCAATACTAGGGAGCTGGAGTTGTTACTGCCGTCAGGTTTTTTGCGTCATTCAGCAATTGATCAAGTTGGGCACGGTCCAAGCGTTGTCCATTGACGACAACAGAATCGATCTTGTCTATATTCGAGATATCCGCCAGCGGATCAGCATTCAGCAAGACCATGTTGGCTGTGCAGCCGGGCGCGACACGGCCCCACGTTTTTGACAATCCGAGGAAGAGGGATGCGTTGGTAGTAGCGGTTTCGAGCGCTCGCAGCGGAGTCAGCCCAGCCTCAACGAACAATTTGAGTTCATCGTGCAGGCTGAAGCCCGGATACGTGTACGGAATCGTAATATCGGTTCCAGCCAGAAGGTGCACGCCAAGCGTCTGTGCGCGATGGACTTCTTCCAGCATCTTTGCATACTCCCGCTTTCGCATCGCTATGTACTCCGGTGTCCGATATTTCGTCAGCATGCCGTTCTCTGGTTTCCACCACTGCAACTCCTCGGCCGAGACATACTGCATTCTGGGATCGGGCCTTGCGCTCAGATCATCAATAAATGTTAGCGAGCGCTCGGTCACCAGCGTAGGAGTAATGAATGTATTGTTCTTCGCCAGGAGCCGATAGGTCGCATCTGCGCGTTCCTGGCTAAAAGTGTCGAGCATTATGGTGTTATCCCGCGCGATCTTGGCCGGGATCAGTCGGAAGTTCTTTGTACGGAGGGCTTCCTGAAAGGCAGATTGGTCCAGACGCCGTTTGATGTAGTCGCCCTCCACCGTAGATCCGCCCGCCAGCGCAATACCATGCTCCAAAGACCGCTGACCAGCCTCCGATGCTTCACGAACACTAATTGCGCTGGGGAGGTGCCCAACGACTGGCAGGTCCAGCTTTTTCGCTTCATCGAGAATCGCGAAATAGGAATCTCGCGAGAGGCCGTCGTACACCTTGATGCAGTCCGTGCCCTGTTGATTCAGCGAAACTACGGCAGCCCGCGCCTCATCCGCAGTAGTCACGGAGATGGTAAATTGCGGATTGGACCAGGAGTTAGAGCCGTCGATGATTGGTCCGCAGGCCACAATCTTCGGCCCCAATTGCTGACTGTGGGCGATTGCATCGCGCAGAGAAAATACCTCTTTGGCGACTCCGCCCATGTTGCGAGTTCCTAGAACCCCGTTTGCAATGTCCATCTTTAGGTCACGGCGTGCATCGCGGAAATGAGAGTGCATGTCCCACAGTCCCGGGATCACAAACTTGCCGGTCCCATCGATCACCTTATCGGAGGTTGGTATGGTGATCCGCTTCGCCGGGCCGACAGCGGCAATGTCGGGTCCGTGGACGAGGATGGTCATGTCTTGTTGTGGCGTGCCAACAGCTGGATCGATGATGGTGACATGGGTGAGCGCAAGGCCGCCGGACTGTGCGTAAACCACTTCCGCAAACCTTAATAGTGCGCAGAGCAGGAATAGAGAGCGCGAAATTGACTTGAAACGATGGGATCGCATAACGAAATAGGACAAACGGAGCCACTCGTCCCCGCTAGAGGGGAAACTTTCTTTGTCGTTGGACAAGCTGGTTACCTATGCCGCGGCACGCTTCAGCAATTCAGCCAGATTGTGGACATCAATAGCGCTCACGTCACCGATCACAAAATAGCGGAGGCCGCCATGACTCCACGTTTCCAAATTGAACGACAGCTCTTTTTTCGCAGGAGCGTTCTCGTCCAACCTAGCCCGCAGCGACCCTTCCCGGAATACGAGCACGGAAATCCGGTGCTTCCGTACCTGGTACACGAGGTGTGCGCCTGGCGTTTGAGCGAGGTAGGTCATGCGACCTCCGAGCAGCGAAAACTCGGAATTCTGGAGTTCAGGCAAATCGAAGGCGAACGGGATCTTCCCCTGGAACCAGGGCTTCACCGTGTGCCGATCGGTAGAAACGACATCCACCGGGGCTGAGCTAGCCAACATCCCCACATGCAGGTCCGCTACCTCGCTGAAGACCTGGCCCGTACGGGCTCTGTCTCGTGCCCGATAAGTAGTCGCCAAGCCGCCAACTACCAGAACGGCGATGACAGCCGATGCCATCATCCACGCAATACCGAACGCGGCGCGGCGCGGTTTTGCTTCAATTCGCCGCTGTACCCTTTTGCGGAACGCAGGGCTGGGAGTAAATCGTTTTCCAACAGCCTGAATACTTCGTTTCATCTGGACACGCGCTAGCGCATCGGCCCCGCAGGTCGGACAGCTGTGCACATGGCGATTGAAGTCGCGCATCTCTTCTGACGCGAGCTCCCCGTCAAGGTAGGTATCGAGGCTGGTCTTCCAAAGCTCACAGACCATAGTTCATTCCGTTTTTCACTGGTGTCTCCTCCGACCGTGATCCCTCACTCATCCGTTGCCGCAGACCGTCCCGTACCCTTTTTCTGGCACGCGACAGACGCGACATTACCGTACCGATCGGAACGGACAGCGTCTCCGCAATCTCCTGATATGACATCTCCTCCACTTCACACAGGAGCAAAACCTCACGGAAATGCACCGGTAACTCATCAATCTCTCTCTCGATCAGATCTGAGTTCGAGCGATCGATCAGAATCGTTTCTGGCGTAACGAACTCAACTGCAAGTTCGGGCCCCTCTTCGTCCTCGGGATCACTCAGGGGTAGTGTCGTTGTCGCTTTTAATCCAGCACAGGAAGTCAAGAATGTGTTGCGCAAGATGCGATACATCCATGCCCGAAAATTAGTACCCAGCTGAAAAGATGAGAATCCTTTCAAAGCCTTGAAGTAGGTTTCCTGCACCAAGTCCTCGGCTTCGTCTCGATTCCGGGTCAGCCAGTGCGCGAAATTGTACAAGGGATCGAAGAGCGGCATCGCCAGTTCTTCGAACGAACCGGATTGGGGATCCACTCCTGACACGTCAATGTGGTAAACCGCAAGCGTGGTCACTTTATTCCGTCCCATGCACAAATAATTTCTGAAGACCTGTCTGGGAGGTCAACAACCTGCGAGGCAGACCCTCTTTGGCCCCGAGCAAACGGCGAAGACTGTGCGCCCCCTCGCCCGCCCAAGACAGAAATGGGCGAATCCCTTCTAACGTCGGGAGCCGAGCTCGGCGGGTGAGGGCCTCGTTCCTTCAACGTCAGACCACGGGAATATTTCTAGGAACGATCGGTTCTACTCCCTTGAGGTCATCCACATGACGTTCGCGCTCCTGAAAGTTGGATTGAATCCGTTTGATCCGAAGACAGTGTTGATCGCAAAACACGCGCAACACGTAGTGCTCATCCACTTCCCGATCGCGCTGTTTATTACCGCTGTGGCTTTCGATCTCGTTGGGCATTGGACGAAGGGAGCGGGCTTGCGGCAGGCAGCCTACTGCAACCTCTTAGTGGCAGCCCTCTCGACGATCCCTGTTCTGGCCACGGGTATCCTCGCATGGCAGTTCCAGCTTGAGGGGCAGAAACTCAAGGGCATCCTGCTGATGCACCTCGTCCTTGCAAGCGTTTCGACTGTGATCATCTGGCTGGCCTGGTGGTTGCATTTCCGCGCGGAGCGCACGTCAAAAGCGTTACCCAGTTACCGCTTTCCGATCGAGCTTCTAGGCATCGTTATCGTGGCCCTTACCGGTCACTTGGGCGGCTTCCTGAGCGGTGTCAACGGGCCCGGTTAGGGGCAAGCTCTATGCGTCAGCGGGGCAGCAACACTTCCTCGACTCACTCGGGAATAAAAGCGGCCGGTGCCAGTTATCAATGTCGAACGCTACAAACTACGGAGGGCAAATGGCAGACGAAAAGAAAGATTTCATCGACCAGAGGTTGCAGGACCTCAACAACGACGGTGTCGACCGTCGCGGATTTCTGAAGTGCATGGCATGGGCAGGTACCGGGCTAGTGTGGACCATGAGTGGCGGTATTCCGGTATCGCGAGCTTTCGCCCAAGGCGCCGGTCACACTGCCGGCAAGGGGGCTGACTTTACCTTTGTCCAGATTAGTGACAGCCACATCGGTTTTAACAAGCCCGCAAACCCAGATGTTACCGCCACTCTGCAAACGGCAATCAACAAGATCAATGCAATGGCTCACAAGCCCGACTTTCTCATTCACACGGGCGACCTCAGCCAGCTCTCCAAGCCCAGTGAATTCGACACACTCGATCAGGTATTAAAAGGAGCTTCTCCGAAACAGACCTACTTCGTGCCGGGCGAACATGACATGCTGACCGACAACGGCGAGCAATATCTCCAACGCTATGGCAAGGGCACAAAGGGCGCAGGATGGTACAGCTTCGACCACAAGGGTGTCCATTTCGTCGGTCTGGTGAACGTCGTCAATTTGAAAGCTGGCGGTCTGGGATCACTCGGTCACGAGCAGCTGGAGTGGCTGGAGGACGATCTCAAGGGCCGCTCTGCCAGTACTCCGATCGTGCTGTTTGCACACATTCCGCTCTGGACCATCTATCCGGACTGGGGCTGGGGAACCGACGACAGTGAACAAGCCCTGTCTTACATCAAACGCTTCGGTTCCGTGACTGTGCTAAACGGCCACATCCACCAGGTGATGCAGAAGATTGAAGGTAAGGTTTCGTTCCACACGGCCATGTCGACCGCGTTTCCTCAGCCTGCGCCGGGAAGTGCGCCCTCAGCGGGGCCCATGAAAGTACCAGCCGACCAGTTACAACGCGTGTTGGGAATAACCGATATCAACTACCTGATAAGCGGCAGCAGCTTGGCAATCATCGACTCGCCACTCGACAGCTCGAGTCCGCCAATGTCCGGAAACGGCGGCGGCACAGACATGGCAGTGATGGCCTCGGGCGGAGCTTCGACCGATTCAGCAACTGAAGTGAAGATCGACAATTTTGCCTTCGCGCCGGGAGCCATCACGGTCAAACGTGGAACGCAAGTGACATGGATCAACCAGGATGACATCCCGCACACGGTCGACAGTACGGAGGGCAAGTTCAAATCGGCGGCGCTGGACACGGACCAGAAGTTCGAGTTCCGCTTCACGGAGCCGGGAGAATACCCGTACTACTGCCGCATGCATCCGAAAATGACGGGCAGCATCATCGTCCAGTCCTAACGAAGCATGGGCGGAAGGTCATTCATCGGCACGCCACGGTTGCGGGCCGGGGCAAAAGGATGAGGCTGAGGCCAGGGCTGGCGCAAGCGATTCCTCTGAGGTTGAGGAGTGCGTTCTGCGCCTCGGCGTCTCGAAGTCCAGCTGCCGACGGACATCATCCGGGAGTTCCGGCGAATACGAGGTGAGGTGAAAAGTGTCTGCACACGTCGAGTTATCACAACAAGAAGGTTCCCCCCTGCTCGGGTACGCGAGCAGACTGCTGAGCCGCACAGAGGTCGCGCAGGATACCATGGCGTTTCGGTTTGAAAGACCACAAGACTTTTTATTCCGAGCGGGTCAGTCCATAGATCTGACTCTCTTAGGGGTCAGACCAGATGGTTCGGACTGCCTCACCCATACGTTTTCGATCGCGAGTTCTCCCTTTATCGAAGAGATATTGATCGCCACGCGCATTCGGGATTCGGCATTCAAGCGGGCGCTCTCTATCCTGCCGCTCGGCACTCACGTAAACCTGAGTGGTCCCATGGGGTCCTTCAGCCTACATCGGAATACCTCAAAGCCAGCCGTTTTTCTGGCTGGAGGAATTGGAGTCGCCCCATTTCTGAGCATGCTTTGCTCGGCTGCGGTGGACAAAGCCCGGCACGATATCTTTCTCTTCTATGCGAACCGGTATCTGGAAGACGCGGCGTTTATGGACGCTCTCTGGAACTTGGAGAGCTCGAATACAAACTTTCGTTTTATCCCAACATTTACGCGCATCGACGGCACTTCACGGGGATGGCATGGTGAAATTGGTCATATTCGACCGGAGATGCTTTCCAAACACGTAAGCAACCTGCGTGGTCCGATTTTTTACATTGCCGGGCCGCCGACTATGGTTGCAGCGACGCGCCGGATGCTCGTCGATGCCGGAGTGGACGAAGACGACATTCGGACAGAAGAGTTCGCGGGCTACTGAGCATGATCGAACGACCGTGAGGAGTGGAAACCCATTGTGACTCTCCTTTTTCCCGTACAAGGATTTCTGGGCACTGGCGCCCCATTCGCGGCAGGTTTCAACCTCGTCATGCAGCTCTTCATGGGCACAGCTTTGATCGCTGGTGTGGTCTTCGCAAAATGCAAGTGGTACAGAGCTCACGGCATCTGTCAGACGACAGTGCTGCTCGTCAATCTGTTGATGATCGCGTTGGATGCGAGCGGAGGCCGTGCTCTGGTCGATTGTTCTGGTAGGCGGAGTGGGGACTACTACGTGTGGTATGTGGCACCCTTCGCGTAGCTGGCTACGAAGAACTCAGGGCAGGCGACTAACCGCTGGGCGCGAACCCCAAAGAAACGGAGACGCGAGAATGCTGGAAGCGACTAGTTACGGACTGATCGCCCTGGGTGTAATCCTGGTGGCAGTCTTCTGTTTTATTTGGGTTGAGGAGAGAGCTGCCCTGCAGGCGTATCGCTCTTCCAGTCTGGTTGACGAGAGCAAGATGAGTCCCCTTCGAAATGGCGGAGCCGTGCCCGTAACTCGACCGCGGAGAGAGTCCGTTGGCGGGGAAGAGCTTACTGGGTTGGTCCTGTCATTCCAAATGACATCTCCCGCTCAAGCCCGCCCCAGCGGTTCCACCGGGAATAGTCTGCTGCGTAAACCGGGACCGGAGGTGATTTCCAATGACTGATGCGTATGCTGCGGTCCTGGAACCACACGCACCATCCATGCCGCTCCTTGCGCATCTGGAGGAGTTGAGGAAACGGGTGATTTTTTCGGTTGCAGGAGTGCTCGTTGGGTTTCTGTCCTGCTGGTCGTTGGCTGACCGTATCTTCGGTTTGATGCAGCAACCAATTATTCATGCGCTCCGTAACCACGGGCTTGGCGGCGGACTGGTCTATCTCAACCCGACTGAACCGTTCAATCTCTATCTGGAGGTGGGGTTCGTCGCGGGTCTGTTTGCCGCGTCTCCATTCGTCTTCTATCAACTGTGGTTGTTCATTGCTCCCGGACTGTATCGCAACGAGAGGCGTTATATTCTGCCGTTCCTGATAAGCACAGTTGGATTGTTCCTGGCGGGGGGCCTGTTTGGCTACCGGATGGTTTACCCGGCTTCGCTTGATTTCCTGATTGGCTACAGTCAGCGCTTTCAGCCGATGATCACGATTGGGGAATATACAAAGCTTTTCTTGACGGTCATCGTCGGTCTTGGACTGATCTTTGAAATGCCAGTCCTTATCTTCTTTCTTGCTCTGATGCGTGTGGTAACGGCCCGCTGGATGTGGCGGAATCTGCGATATTCCATCCTTGCCATTTTTGTCGTTGCAGCAATCGTCACACCCACTACCGACATCTTGAACATGTGCCTGTTTGCGGCTCCCATGATCGCGCTCTACGCCGTCAGCATCGGCGTCGCGTGGCTGGTAAATCGCTCCCAAGACTCCAGAACCTCAGTGAGTTAGCTTGCCCGGAGAATCCGAATCGGAACGGCGAAGTCGCGCGCAGAACGTCGCGTCCCAGGGCTGAGGTGTCCAAGACTTCGACCTGAGAACGAAACACCTGCTGAGTGAGTTGTGCTTTCCGCTTTTGTCCCTGCCGATGACAGTCTTCAGATGTAAGAGCCAGCACCGGTACTCAGGTAAGAAGGAATTTTCGTAGCTGGGGAATATTTTTTGCCCGCGCGAGTTCCACACAGTAGCAGGACCGCACGGCAAAATCATCAGACCAGAATTGGAGCGTAGTGCATGAAAGAAGAGAATCTCCCATCTACAGTGGTACCTGAGCTGAGTTCACCACAAACTGCTCCTTCTTCGACGGGCGACGAAGTTCAGCGCCATTGGCAGGGTGTCGTTAAGCGACGTTCGTTTTTGAAAGGGCTCGGCATGGCGGGGGCAACGTTGTCCGCCGGCACACTCCTCGCGAGCGAAGGCAGGGCTCAAAGCAGTTCGAGCAACGACAGGCTTTCTCGAGGCGACGCTGCACTTCTGCAGTTCGCCCTCTGGGCAGAACTTGTCGAGAGTGATCTTTGGACACAATACGCGGAACTCGGCGGAGTCGGGCCTTCGGGCGGTGGCGCCGCCCAAGCGAGCGAAGAATTCCAGGGGTTCATCGGAGGAAATCCGGCCTACGCTCTGGCGCTTCAAAATCTGGATGGCGATATGCCGCAGTACATCACTGACAACACTGACGACGAGCTGAGCCACGCAGCTTTTCTGCAGGCTTTCTTGAAGTCCAGAGGCGAAGTGCCTCTCGACCTGGAGCCATTTCGAACGCTGCCGAGCAGTCAGGCAACTGGTGCTCGGCAAATCAAGCGGCTCACGAACCTCATGAACCTTAATGTCGACCTGAGTTGGTATACCCGGTATCGCAGCGGAAAGAACCCGGACTTGGGCGCGGCATTCAAGGGACCCTTCGTCATCACGAACCAACCGGCGATTCCACTCAACGATACGGATACTCCGCCTACCACCAACCCAACGATTCCCATCACAGGCCGCGATGCCGAGCGCCTACAAGCAATCGCCAACACCGCCGGCTTTCACTTTGCGTTCATCGAGCAGGGTGGTGCGAGTCTCTATCCGACGCTGGCTTTCAAGGCAACCGATCCAACCGTACTGCGGATCCTAGTCAGTATTGGCGGAGTCGAGATTGATCATTTCGGGCTGTGGCACGATAAGGGTGGCAACGCAGTATCGCAACCCTTGGCCGGTGTAGTCGATCCCGTAACCGGTCTAACGTTTCCAGATCTAAACAATCCTGCAACAGAACTTACTCAGACAAACAAGATCCTGCCTGAGCCTTGCAACTTCATAAGCAAGGGCCTGCCGCGGTGTTCGGTAATCAGACCGACCTCCACGCAGAATGGAGGTGCGGTGGCAACTGTGAAAGCTTTTACCGACGACGGGCTCTTCATCGGTCAATCGGCCACATTTCTTCAGTTATCGAAGCAGCTGGCCATCGCAGCGGACTCGGTTGAACGCGGGTTTTAATTGTAGTGTGCTCTCCCCCTGCTCCACTGGCGGGCGCTGTCACCAGTTAACGGTCACAGCGCCTGCATTGTTACCATTCGCCGCTTTGAGCGCTTGACCTCATCGCCCAACTTAAGGAGCTTTTATGTTTGAAGGACTGTTTCAACCGATGCACCTGCTGGTTATTTTCGGAATTGCTTTGCTTGTATTCGGACCGAAGAAGCTTCCCGAGCTCGGTAAGGGAATCGGAGAAGGTATCCGCGGCTTCAAGTCAGCGATGAAAGAGCAAGAGACCTCGGGCAGCACAACTACAGACACATTGCCCGCGAGCAAGGCCTAAGCAGGAGGTGATGCGTTGGGTTTTGGTGTAGAAATCCTCTTCATACTCTTACTGGGACTCCTGGTACTGGGGCCGAAGCGGCTGCACACGGTGCTCGCCGACGTGGCGCGCGCCAAGGCGCGGTTCGAAGCGGCGAGCCGCGGCTTCAAGTCTCAACTAGAAGCGGAACTTGAGGCAGGCTCTCAAGGCCCAGGGATCCACGAACAGTCTCGTTTTCTTGGAGCGGAAAACGGTACGGTGGCTGAGCCCTCCGGTCTTGCTCGGGGCGACTACGAGATGGTAGAAGGAGCCGCCGGTCAACGATGATCCCGACAGTGGTTGCGCGAACAACTGCTGTCGCTACCCCTACCTAAAAGGCGATCCTCGTTTGAGTTCCATGCCGAATCCGGTGGTTGCGGTCCCAGGGATGCACATCTTGCCGCGAGTCCTGGTGATCGCGGAGGATCGATCCGCCCAACGATCGCTGCAACGACTTCTCGTGTCGGACGGATACGATGTCGCGGGTGCGCCGAATCAGGCCGCAGGCCTTGAGTTGCTTCGCGACGCTCCCCCTGTTGCAGTCGTCCTGGATCTGCATCGAAGGTCGAGCAGTGCGGCATGGGATGTCTTTCGTAAGATCAAACAAGTCGTCTGCGAGACCCCAATCATTGTATTGGGCACCTTATTGGAGTCAGACACAATTGTGCTCCTAGAACTGGGCGTTGACGATTACGTCTCGAGGCCGTTCAGCGGCAGAGAGTTGTTAGCGCGCGTCCGCGTGGTGGTGCGTCGATCCTTGCGTACAAGGGCGAGGGACGCCTTCGCTTTTGATGACGTGAATGTGGATTTCCGCAATATGCAGCTGAGACGAGAAGGCAGCGTGGTTCCCCTCACACCCCAGGAATTCAAGATATTGAAGTTTATGGTGCAGAACATAAAGCGTGTTATTTCGCGGGATGAACTTCTCAAAGAGGTATGGGGATGTCACAGCTCTGACTCCCGTCGAAGTGTCGATAACTACATCCTAAGACTTCGCCAGAAGCTGGAGGTGGACCCCGCGCACCCAGTCCACTTTCGAACTGTTCGCGGATTTGGGTACATGTTCGTACCCTGAAGCGGGTATTGTCGTGTCAGCGAACTGGCTGGGCAAACGACGAAGGGTATCTTTTAACGCCTTGTCGTTTATGCTCGTCTTCCCTCCGCTATCATCAATTTCGAGATCAGTGGAAGCAACTCTAGAGGCTCTGCTTCTATCCTTCGAGAATCTTCATCTGCACCTGCAGCAGTTGCCAGCTAAATCCGCCAGGTTTGTCCTGAAGCGAAAAAGCGGAAATCCGAAATCAGTTCGGGTTGGATAACCCCAGTTGTCATTTGATTGTCACGCTCTTGTCCTTCGGTTCTTACCATGCGCAAGAGGAATAAAGCGCTGCCGTGAGGGTTATTCATGGTGTGGGTCAATTCTCGGTCGTACAAAAAGGAAAGCAAACAACAATGAAACATTCAGCAAAGTACCTTTCTGGCATTGTTCTCGGATTGATGCTCGTTTTGTCAGCCGTACCCGGCCATGCGGACGATAAGAAGAAGGTCAAAGTCACAATTCCGTTCGCCTTCACCTTAGGGGACAAGCAACTCAAGGCCGGTGACTACGTCGTCGAGCCGTTGGGAGCCGCCGGTGACGGCGCCCTACTGTTTAGATCCGTTGACGGAAACACCCGGCAAATCGTGTTCGCAGTGCCCGTCGAAACCAGTAAGACTGGAAACCACGAGCGTCTGGTTTTTCATCGTTATGGGAGCGAGCAGTTCGCCACCCAGGTGTGGTTCATGGGAGACAACGAGGGCTATGAGTTGATCCCCGGAACTCGCGAGAAGGAGTCAGCGGCGAACCACGCTGCTGCCGATCAAGTGGCAGCGGGTCAGTAGCACTACATCGGTCGGACAAGACAGGATGGGCGAATTTGAGTCGAACTAGGGGACCCACTCCTGCTTGTCGGACCGGTTCTCGGACCTCGCCCGCTCACAATCATGATTCCTTTGGGATCGACGACGGGATGGTGAACTAGGCAAATGAGCCCCGAAAGAAATGCTCCCGAGCGCTGGCGAGAAGGAGCGTGCGCTGGTAAGTAGATCCAAGGCGACTCTGTGAACAGAAAGTAAAGAGTTCATCGATGAGCAATCCTCGAATTATTGCAATTGGTACGGCAAATCCACCGCTCCGGCTGACGCAGGAACAAAGCTTTCATGTCGCGGGGTACCGAACCGAACGCGTTCGAAAGATGTTCCTCAATAGCGACATCGACTTTCGGCACTTCTGTCTGGAGGGAGACTTCAGTCGTGGGGAGAGCTCGGATCAACTGAGCCAACGCTATCTGCGTGGTGCCATGAAGACGGGTTGCCGCGCAATCACGAATTGTCTGGAATTGGGTGGACTGACGGCGCGCGCCATCGATTTCCTCGTGGTGTGTACGTGCACCGGCTATGTCTGTCCTGACCTGGGAAGTCGTTTCATTGCGCACATGGGTTTCAGAGACAACGTACAAAGAGGCGCGATGCTTGGTCTCGGGTGCGCGGGAGCTCTTCCGACGCTGCAACGTGCAACCGATTTTGTGCGCGCCAATCCGACTCGCGTCGCATTGATGGTCGCGGTTGAGATCTGCTCGGCCTGCTACTACGTCGATAACACCCTCGAGACCGTGGTGGGGAATGCCATCTGCGCGGACGGCGCCGCGGTTTTCCTGCTAGCCCAAGGCCCCTCACCGGATCCCCGGTATCCTGAAACGGTCGATTTCGAGACCTTTCTTGACCCTGGGCAGATCGAAGAGGTCGGACTACGGCATCAGGACGGCAAACTGCGCATCATACTCGGAGCTTCGATTCATAAAATCGCCGGTCCCATGATTGAAAAGGCGCTTGAGCGCTTGCTGCATCGGCATGGGTTGTCACGGTCTGATATCAAGTTCTGGGTATTGCATCCCGGCGGACGGAAGGTGATCGACGATCTACAGCAGTATCTGGATCTCACAGAAGCGCAGATGCGATTCTCACGGCACGTCTTGCGGAATTACGGAAATATGTCATCTCCCACTGTGATGTTTGTGTTGGATGAAGTGGTCCGTAAAGGTGATCCTCAACCAGGTGACATGGGGATCATGGTTGGGCTCGGGCCAGGCATGGCCGCAGAATTGGCATTACTGAGATGGTAGCCCGTTTGCTGCTGCGCTGGCGGATGCTCCGATCTCTGGTGCGAGCCAGAGGAGTTGTCTCGTGGGGTGAAGTGAGGCCACTTCTGAAACTTTGCCTATCCGAGCTCTGGCTACGCGATCGGTCCAGAGTTGGCGGGACGCAAGAAGCAGGAAGTCGCAACGGCAACTTGCCGCCTGCGCTCTTTCAGATCGCAACTGGTTATTGGCTGTCGCAGGCAGTGTACGTTGCCGCGAAACTGGGACTGGCGGATTTGTTGAGGGATGGTCCAAGGTCCTGCCAGGAACTCGCCGCTGTAACGGGCACTGATCACCGTTGTCTCTTCCGACTCATGAGGGCACTTTCAGCGGCACGCATTTTCGTGCACACGCAAGGCGATCACTTTGCGCTGGCGACCGCGGGCAAGAGCCTCCAAAGAGGTGCCCTTGGATCGCAGAGAGCCATCATAATGACGCTCGGTGAAGTCCATTACCAGG
>Ga0210409_10002219_pt1 | contig 23404 bp, 21 predicted proteins | sample IncBWH17MmetaG_FD_161649 | JGI IMG/M metagenome (GOLD analysis project Ga0210409, IMG submission 161649) | Forest soil microbial communities from Barre Woods Harvard Forest LTER site, Petersham, Massachusetts, United States - Inc-BW-H-17-M | ecosystem: Environmental > Terrestrial > Soil >...
GACGCCGGCCTGCCGATCGGCATCATCTATTGCGACAGCAAGCGCATGCTGCGCGATCGCGTGCTGTCTTTGCGCCATGCCAACATCTACGAAGCCCATAGCTACCGCCACATGACTTCCGGCTTGATGATCAAGGCCATCGACGCCGATACCGCCGAAACCGAATCCAACTATGTGGTGATACAAACCCTGCAGGATGGCGCATCTACCGTGTACCAGGCAGGCCGCTATATCGACCGCGTTGTCAAGACCGCAGCCGGCTGGCGCTACGCCAAACGGCGCGTAGTGTACGACACGCTGCGCGTGGCGACTCTGCTGGCAACCCCGATCTGAGGCAGTCATGAGCGATTGGCACGATATCGGCATGGCCGATGATTTCAACGAGGGCGAAGCGCTGGCGGTAGTCGCCGGCGGCCAGCCGGTGGCGGTATTCCGGCTGGGCGAGGATCTGTTTGCGCTGCGCGACCTGTGCACGCACGGCAACGCCAGGCTGTCCGACGGCTACATCGAAGATGGCTGCATCGAATGCCCGCTGCACCAGGGCTTGTTCGACATCAGGAGCGGTGCGCCGCGCTGCCTGCCGGTAACCGAAGCGGTGCGCAGCTTTCCGGTGCGGGTGGTGGCAGGCCGGGTGGAAGTCGAGGTCGGCGCGACGGCGACGCTGCCGCACGAAGCGGCCATCCAGCATAGGGATGTGATGGTCGAGACGGTGCAACGGGTCGCGCCGGATGTGGCGATCGTCCGTCTGCGCAGCACCGGCGGCACGCCACTGGACTATATCGCCGGCCAATATGTCGACGTCCTGCTGGCCGCCGGCCAGCGCCGCAGCTACTCGATGGCGACGCCAGCCGGCGCCGATCTGCTGGAGCTGCACATACGGCACCTGCCCGGCGGCTTGTTCAGCGACCGTGTATTCGCCGGCCTGCAGGCCGGCGAGCAGCTGCAGATCGAAGGCCCGTGCGGCAGCTTCTTCCTGCGCGACGGCAACCAGCCGCTAATCCTGCTGGCCAGCGGCACCGGCTTTGCGCCGATCAAGGCCCTGGTGGAAGAAGCGATCCGCAGCGGCAGCACGCGCAGCATGTGCTTGTACTGGGGCGGCCGCAAGCAGGCCGATCTGTATATGGACGAGCTGTGCCGCAACTGGGCCGAAACCTTGCCCTGGTTCCGCTATATACCGGTATTGTCAGAAGCCGAGGGCGGCAGCAGCTGGCCAGGCCGCAGCGGCTTCGTCCACCTGGCGGTGATGCAGGATTATCCCGACCTGTCGCGGCACCAGGTATATGCCTGCGGCGCGCCCGTGGTGGTAGAAGCCGCGCGGCGTGATTTTTCTGCCGTTTGCGGCTTGCCGCCCGCGGATTTCTTTGCCGATGCCTTCCTGTCGAAAGCCGACAGCCGCCCGTGAAAACGTTACGGCTCTCCCACTCTCCAAGCTGAGCGGACCGGCAATCAGTAAGCCACCGTGAAACGCTGGCGCAGATGCTTAGGCTGCTCGATTTCATCCAGCATGGCGATGGCGTAGTCTTCCATCGAAATATGGCTCTTGCCTTGTCCATCCGCCATCAGCTGGTTCTGACCAAGACGGAATTTGCCGGTGCGCTCGCCAGGTGCGAACAGCGCCGGCGGCGACATGAAAGTCCATTCGATCTCAGTTTCGGCATGCAGGTCTTCCAGGAATTTCTTGCCCGGCACCGCTTCCACTTTGTACTGCTCCGGAAAATCCGGGCTGTCCAGCAAAGCGACGCCCGGCGCCGTTTCCAGACTGGCCGCGCCGCCCACCACCAGCAGGCGCCTGACGCCGGCGCGCTTCACCCCTTGCAGCAGAGTCGCCGCGTCCAGCGTGCTGAACTTGGCCGAGCTGACCACCGCATCCTGACCGCGGATCAGTTCCGCCAGTTGCGCAGGCTGGGTGGCGTCGCCCGCACGCAGCGTGACGCCGGCAGGCGCTTTGCTTTGATCGGCAGTGCGGGCGATGCCGGTCACCGCGTGACCACGGCGCAGCGCCTCGGCGGCGATGCGGGAGCCGGCATTGCCGGTAACGCCGATAATGGCAATTTTCATGGTGATTTCCTTTATTTAAGTACGGACGCGGAGCGCGGCCTAGGCAGTTATTTAAAGTAACTAGTATAATTATTTGAAACTGATGCGCAAGAAGGCACTTTGATGAACGATAGGAACATTCAGGTAACCACCCTCGCGCCCGCCGCGGTACGCGGCCGCGGCCGGCCGAGCGCGCAGGAAGACCTGCCTTGCCCGGTCCGCGACGTGCTGGACCGTATCGGCGATGCCTGGAGTGTGCTGGTGCTCACTACGCTGGAGCCGGGCCCGCAACGCTTCAACCAGCTGCGGCGCCAGGTGGAAGGGATTTCACAGCGGATGTTGACGGTGACTTTGCGCCATCTGGAACGCGATGGCCTGGTGTTGCGCACGGTGATTCCGAGCACGCCGCCGCAGGTGGAATATGCACTGACCGACATGGGCCGCTCGCTGTGCATTCCGCTCAAGGTGCTGGCGGATTGGGCCGGCTGCCATCAGCCGGTGATCCGCGGCGCGCGCCGGCAATACGATAACGCCGGCGCCGCCAGTTCAGCTAACGGCTGAGCGCGGCCGCAGCCATGCGGCGGCTGGAAGACCAGCCGTCCAAGTCCACTTTTTCACGAATCGCCGCGCAAGCCTGCAAGATCTGCCTGATTTCCACTGCGGTCAGGCCGGAGTTGAGCGTCAATCTCACCAGCGAACGGTTTTTAGGCGTCGCCGGCGCGCAAAACACGGCGCCGAAAATTCCCTCCGCATCGAGCGCCTTGCGCAAGACCTGCGTCTTCGGCTCGCTGCCGGCCTCCAGCGCAATGATTTGCTCGCTGCCGTCGCTGACGTTATAGCCCAATGCACTCAAGCCATCGCGCACCAGGCGTGCATTGCGATGCAAGGCCAGCCGCCTGTCATCCGCGCCGCGGATGAAATCCAGCGCGGCGTCGAACCAGGCCAGTTCATGTCCGAGCATGCAGGAGCTGAAAATCGCCGGCCGCGAAGTGGACAGGAAATAACCCTTGAACTTGCTGGAACAGGTAATGAATCCGGCCCGCCCGCCAAACGCCTTGGCCAGCGACGCCGTACGGAAATGGACGCGCTCGGACAAGCCCAGCTGCATGACCAGGCCAGCTCCTTCAGGCCCATGCGTGCCAAGCGAATGCGACTCGTCCACCACCAGGATGCTGCCGCTGTCTTCGGCAACGGCCAGTACTTCGGTCAAGGGGCAGACGCTGCCTGAGGTGCTGTAGACAGAATCGACCACGATCACGCCGGCGCCGTGCTTGAGCACCTGCCGCCGCAGATGTTCGACGTCGTTATGCAAGAACGGCAGCGGGCGCGCCTGCGCCGCCTGCACGCCCTCCCACAGCGAAGCGTGCGCCTGCATGTCGAGGTAGACCGGTACGCCGGGCGCGGCAATGGTTTGCAGCAGGCCGACATTGGCGCTCCAGCCGGACTGCGTGATCATGCCGTCCTCCGCGCCCATGAACTGCGCCAGCTTCTTTTCCAGGCGCGGCTGGGCGCTGCCCTCCCGTATGAAAACGGTCGACATCAGCAGATCCGCTTCGCCGCGCATGAGGCAGGCTACCTGGGCCTTGATCAGCTGCGCTTCCGCGGCGATGCATAAATAATCATTGCTAGACAAATAGATAGCGTTTGGCCCGGGCGGGCTCCAGTGCAATATGTGTTCGCCGCCCCACAATTTTTCGACGCGATCTATGTAATACTCATCCAGCCTGGCCGATACAAATTCTGGCAGGCGCTGCTCTGCGGTCAAAACCGTAGGTTCGTGGTAGCTTTCTGTTAATGGCATGATTTTCTCCCTATACTTCAGTATGAAAAACCAAACAGAGCCGCCATGTCCCTGTCTGGAACGTGGAATCAGGTGATGCAATTGGACTTAGAAATCCGGCAATTTACCGCTGCCTGTAACGGCTTGTAACGGCGCCATACCAAATCCAGTCAGCCACATATCTGATACAACATGATTGAAAACATTAGCAGCTGGAAAAGCAAGCGCTGGCGCGCCTGGGAGCGTGCTGCAGGCCGCTGGTGGCTGAGCATCAATACCCAATTCAATGACATGGCCAATCGCGTGGCGGTACTGGCCTGGGTTGCCGTGATCGGCATGCCGCTGTATTACGTGATCTGGGCCTACTGGTTTCCGCAGCCGTATGAAAACCTGGCCTTGCGCATGTTTTGCGTCGCACTCTGTGCGCCTATCATTTTCATTCGCCATCTGCGCCAGAGAAAATGGCTGGCGGTGTATTTTTTTGTGTGCATGACTTACGGGCTGCCGTTCTTTTTCACCTTCATGTTTCTCATGAACGACGGTTCGGCGGTGTGGGGCCAGTCGCTGCTGATCGGACTGGTCCTGCTGTTCCACTTCGATACCACCCTGGCTTTCCTCAGCTATTTTGTCGGCAGCCTGCTGGCCTATGCCGCTTATGCAACGCTACACGGCAGCATCATGCCGCTCAGCGTGCAGATACTGGAGCAATTGCCGATCCAGCTCTTCGCCATCTTCACGGTGTCGCTGGCCAAGGTCGGCAGAAAGGTGCTGGCCCAGGAAAAGCTGGCGGGCATGGCCACCGCATTAGCGACAGTCTCGCACGAATTGCGTACCCCTTTGCGCAGCATCAACGCCAATGCTCGCGGCCTGAGCAGGCTGCTGCAGGAAAACGCCGTGCCGCTGGCAGGCAACGGGGTACCGATAGAAAAGGCGCTGGCGCGCATCGAATTTGAAGTGCGGCACATGAACAACGTGATCGATCTGTTCCTGCTGAGCGCATCCACCGGCAAGGAGAATCTGATTCCGAAAGACATCGTGTCGATGGCGGCGGCAGTCGACCTGATGATGCAGCGCTACCCGTTCGTCAATCAGGAACAGCGCGACCTGGTCGCCATCACGGTGCGCTCCGATTTCCGCCTGCTGGGCCAAAGCGAGCTGTGCTCGATGGTCCTGATCAACCTGCTGCGCAATGCGCTGACCTCGATCCAGCGCGTCGGCAAGGGCCGCATACGGATCGTGCTGGACGGCGCCCGCTCCAAGCCCAGGCTGCTGTTCATCGATACCGGCAGCGGCATCGAAGCGGGCCGCATGGCGCAGATCTTTGAACGCTTTTACGCCTATCCCGAACACAACGGCACCGGCATCGGACTGGCTTTTTGCCGCGACGTTCTGAGCGCCTGGGGCGCCCGCATACGTGTGATATCGCGGCCGCTGGCCTACACCATATTTGTACTGGAGTTTCCGCCGGTAGTGCAACAAAAAGCAGCAGATGTGCGCTCTCTGTTAAATTAGCAGCTTATTTGCAGTCTTTATTAGCCGTCTTATCCAATCAAGCGCATAGGTCGTCTTTGCGCCTGCAACGCGCCGCCATGAATATTTCATTACCTGTTTATCAACATCCGACGCTGACGATCCTGATCGACGACAGCCAGAGCTTCCTCGACAGCCTGGCTTTCCAGTTGCCGCCGCAAATGGCGCGCAAGGTCTTTCACGACACCCAGGCCGCTCTCGAATGGCTGCGCGACGCCTATCGCCATTCGCCCAGCAAAAGCCAGTCGATCCGCGTCAACTACGATGAGCAGACCTATTCCTTCGACCGCCGCACGGTCGCGGTCGATATCGACCAGATCTACCGGCAATCGATGAACCGGCGCCGCTTCATGCTGCCGTCGGTGCTGGTGATCGATTATGCAATGCCGCAAATGAACGGGCTGGCGTTTTGCCAGGCGGTACAGGACCTGCCCTGCAAGAAGATCCTGTTTACCGGCCAGGCCGATGAAAAGATCGCCATCGAGGCCTTCAACCGCGGCCTGATCGACCGTTTCATCAAGAAAAGCGACCATGACGCCCTGGATCACCTGGAAATGGAAATCCGCACCCTGCAGAAGGAATTTTTCCACGCCCAGTCGCTGACGCTGAAGGATCTGCTGTCGCGCCATTCCTACACCTTCCTCTCGGACCCGGCGCTGGAAGCGCTGGTGGAACAGCTTTGCAAGCGGCACGGCTTTGTCGAGTATTATCTGTTTCCCAACCCGACCGGCATCCTGTTCTTCGATATCCAGGGCAAGGCAACGCTGATGGTGGTGGAAACCGAAGCCAGCCTGATGTCGCAGCTGGAAGTGGCGCAAGACTACGGCGCGCCGCTGGAATTGCTGACCGGCCTGCGGGAAATGCGGCTGGTGCCCTTCTTTTCCGATACCGGCGGCATGTACACCGACGCGTTGCGCCATGATTGGATATCATATTGCTTGCCGGCACAGATTTGTTTTGGCGCGCAAGACTATTATTGGGCCTTGTTCGATTTCCCGGCGCATTACCTCCGCGACTCTTTTTATTCGTTTGCGGAATTTTTGCGCGATCAATCCGCTGACGTAAAATCATAACCAAAGAAAAATCATGCTGCGAAGCGAAGCCGCTCCTCGATTATCCGCCCCTGATCTGCTGCAGATCGCGCAAGCTCCCGACTGGGATCAATTACGCGCGCGCAGCCAGCGCATGCTGGCACAGCTAGGCATCTGCGATTTCATGCTGAAGATGGATGTCGCCGGCGCCAACGGCGCGGCCCAGGTGCAAATGTTCGGCTCCCTGCCTAGCGCCACGCTACAGCTGTTCGTCCAGCCCGCGGACGACAAGACCGATCCGGTGCAGCAGCATCTGGCGCGTTCCTGTCTGCCGCTCAGCTGGCAGGTCGAGCAGCTGTGCCTGCTGCACGGCGGCCAGATCTATCCGCTCCTGAAAACCATGGGCATCGCGCAGGGCATGAGCCTGGCCTTGCATACCAAGCAGTCGGTCAACCGCCTTGACTTTTACAGCAATGCAGCACCGCCGGCGACGCTGCCGGCCAGCGTCCAGGCCGACGCCCTGCTGCTCGGCCTGTATCTGCAGGAAGCTGCCGAATCGCTATGGCGCAAAGCCACGCCGAACCAGGAATCGCTGCTGTCGGCGCGCGAGCTGGAGTGCCTGCGCTGGAGCGCCGACGGCAAGACCAGCAGCGAGATCGGCCTGATCCTCGGCATTTCCCAGCGCACCGTGTATTTTCACATGAAGAACGTGGCGATGAAGCTGGGCGTCTACAGCACCCGCCACGCGATCAGCCGGGCGGTCATGATGGGCATCATCAAACCCAACAATTAAGCCGATTCATTTAATTCATTCAATTTTTCAACAAGCAAGCGCGTAACGGCATTCCGCATTGATGGCTGCGCGCCATCGACTGTTTCCTGCTGCAGCCAGCTGCACAATTTTCAACGGAACTGTCCATGGATCGTCGTATCTACCTGCTGGCGCTGGTGGCTTTCATTGCCGGCCTCGATGAAAACCTGGTCGGCGGCATCCTGCCCCAGCTGGCGCATGACCTGGGAGTATCGCTCAGCATCGCCGGCCAGCTGACCAGCATCTTTTCCCTCTCCTTTGCGCTGTGCGCGGCGCTGCTGCTGTCGCTGACGGCGCGCTGCGAACGGCGCACCCTGCTGCAGGCGGCGCTGGCGATTTTCGCGCTCAGCAACCTGGCTGCCGCGCTGGCGCCCAACTATGCCAGCCTGTTTGTCCTGCGCATCGCCTCAGCCGCCAGCTGCTCGCTGATCGTGGTCCTGTGCATCACCTTCGCCTCGGCGCTGGTGACGCCCAGCTACCGCGGCCGCGCCATCGGCGTCATTTTCATGGGCATCAGCGCTTCGCTGGTGCTCGGCATCCCGTTCGGCATCCTGCTCAGCGAGCGGCTCGGCTGGCGCCTGCCGTTTGCCGCCATGGCGCTGCTGGCTGCCGCGCTGATCTTCTGGCTGCAAGCCAGCCTGCCGCGGATGGCCGCGCCGCAGCCGCTGCCCTTACGGCGCTATTGGCAGCAGCTGGCGATTCCCAGCCTGGCCTTGGCGCAGCTGGTGTCGATCCTGATGATCGCCGGCCATTTCACTTTATTCGCCTACCTGGCGCCCTACCTCGGCGCCACGCTCGGCCTGCGCGGCAGCAGCCTGAGCCTGATGTACGCGCTGTTCGGCGTCTCGGCGGTGAGCGGCGGCTATCTCGGCGGCTGGCTGTCCGACCGCCTCGGCCCGCGCCGCACCATTTGGCTGGTGCCGGCGGTATTCACCCTGGTGCTGGCCAGCCTGCCGCTGTTTGCCGGCTCGCTCTGGCTGTTCCTGCCGGCGATGATGTTATGGAGCAGCCTGAGCTGGAGCATTTCACCGACCGTGCAAAGCTACCTGATCAGCGCTGCGCCCGCTGCCAGCACAGTGAATATCGGCATCAATACTTCCGCCATGCATCTAGGCGTGGCGCTGGGCGCGGCTTGCGGCGGACTGGTGATCGCCTGGCAATCGCTGGCCTGGACGCCGCCGGTGGGCGCTGCCATGTCAGGCCTGGCGTTGTCATGCGCCCTGGCGTCGCTGTATCTGAGCCGTGGCCGCCATGCAAATCCAGCGGCGATACCGGCAGAATTCACACAGCAGGTGGAATGAAGAAGCGGCGTTTTCCGGTCTTGGCCTGTTCCTGTTACTGCTCGAAGAAATGCTTGTCGGCGAGAACGCTGAGATTGCCGCCCAACTGCGCGTTGCGGAATGGCGCCTGCGTCATCAGCGCTTGCGACGGCGCCGTCAGTTCGGGAGCGGCCTCACGATAAAACACGATCCAGCCGAGGACCCCGCCTTTCGGTATTTCCTGCGCGGCGCCGGTTTTCTGCACGAACCAGGCGGGATCGGCGATACCGTCCAACACTAGTTGCGCCAGCTTCTGCAGCCGGCCGTGGCGACGCTGGTACCAGTTGTCATGGTTCATCCGCGACAGTTCCGCCATCATCACCAGCGGCGCCAGCGCATAGTTGTGATAGGCCAGCGCCCGGCCTGCGCGATTCATCTCAAGCGGCAGACTGCCATCGTCGCCGATATCGTTCAGGGCGCTGTCATAAATTTTGCTGGCGGCGTCGATATAGCGCTGCTCGCCGGTGGCGACGCCGGTTGCCATCACCGCCAGGCCGACCCAGTAATAGTGATTGTTGCGGGCGCGCTTGCTATCGCTGACGAATGCCAGCGCCGCATCTGCCAGCTGCGGCAGCCATGCTTCGATGTGCGCGCGTTGCGCCGGCTCCGCCTGCGGCCGTAATTTGATATAGGCCAGCGCTATCCCGGCCAGCGTCCATTTACGTTCATACTGCGCCTGGCTGCTGCTGACCTTGCCGAGCATGGCGCCATCCACTGCCCAGCGGTCCAGCCAGTGCAAGGCGCACTGGGCCGCCTCGGTGTCGCCGCTGGCAATGTAACGGTCGGCATTAGCGCTGACTGTCGCCAGGTAATCGCTGAACGGTTTGACGGCCGCTTCGTTCTTGGCTTTCAGGACCGGATCGACGATCGAATAATGGGCATCCGAGTAATAACCGTTCGCCTCGATATCGCGCAATCCAGCCGGCGCCTCGGGGCAGGCGGCGAATGCGCTGCCGCAGCACAGGCAGAGCGGCAGGATGAAACGGAGTAGATGGGGCGGCATGCGGCTCCTCAAAACGTGATCGGCATCAGATGAATCGGCAATGAACCGCCTCACTGCCAGCTCATGCAAGAATTAAAACATAGGCTTGCCGGGCAAGCTGCCGCTGAATCCTTTTGTTGCAATTTCATGGCGCCATGCCGCTGCAGGACGACAGGATCGCCACCAGATCCTCTTGATAGCGCGGCTCGCTGCGCAATTGCTCAGGGCTGACGCCGCGCTCGGCGGCATGCGCGGCGATGCATGCATCCTGGCCGGCATCCGCGTCGGAAAACATTAGACCGGCGACGACGGCAAGCAACAGGGCTATCAAGATTGCGACCAGGAGCAAACGGCCCGTGGCTTTCTGCGGATGCTGTGAAACGGCGGGCATGATGGCTCCTTGCGCAAAAGAAGTTAGCTAAACAACTAAATCGTCAAAAATAATGCGCCTGGGTGGCGCATCTTGCTTACTGCGGTATCAGCCTATGCTCTCGCGGACGCCGCGCAGGGCCGCGATGGAGTCGTCGAAACGGTCGCTGCCGACTTGCGCCCGCAGACGCTGCGCCACCTCGGCGCTGACAGCGTTGATCGGTTTGTCCAGCGCCTGCCCGGCAGCGGTCGGGAAAATATTCCATTCGCGCCCGTCTTCCGCCGAGGGCCGGCGCTCGATCAACTGCTTGGCCAGCAAGGCATCCAGCAAGCGGGTCGCGGTCGGCCGCGCGATGCCGAAAACCGCGGCCACTTCGCTGCTCAGCAAGCCGGGCCGCCGCAGCACGGTGCGCAGGACAAAACCTTGCGGCGCGGTCAGGTCGAAAGGCTGGTAGGCAGCATTCCACTCGCGCTCGACAATGCGCGCCAGTGCGGTCGTGTTGAAATAGAGGCAGTGATCAAACATGGGCATAGTTTAGGCAAATATAGTTAGCTAGGCAATCATTTTATCTCTATGCCGCGTTGTTTTTGTCTTTTTTACGCACTAAGTGCTTGCTGTTTTGGCATTTCGCCACTAAATTGATAACAACGAACATTCGGTACAAATCACCATGCCAACCGCTGCCCTGACCCGCGACGAAGTCATTGAACGCATCCTGGCTGCCTTTCGCCGTTTCGGCTACGAGGGCAGCAGCCTGTCGCGCCTGTCGGACGCCACCGGCCTGGGCCGCTCCAGCCTCTACCATTATTTTCCGAACGGCAAGGAAGACATGGCCAGCGCGGCAATGGCCGCGGTAGGCGGCTGGTTCACGCAGTACGTGCTGCCGACGCTGACCAGCAAGGAAACGCCCGAGCAGCGCGCGCAGGCATTCGCCGGCAAGTTGTCAGAGTTTTACTCTAACGGCATGGCGCCTTGCCTGACCGATGTGTTCACCATCGGCGAAGCCGGCTCCCTGTTCCAGCAGCACCTCGGCAGCCGCATGCGCAGCCTGATGGCGTTGCTGGCGGCGGTAGCGGAGGATGCCGGCATCGACAAGGTGGAAGCCGCCGTGCGCGCCGAGAATGCCGTGGTCGCGATCCAGGGTTCGCTGGTGGTGTCGCGCGCGCTCGGCAGCAACGGACCGTTCATGCGCATGGTCGAAAACTTCCCCAATCTGTTGCTCGGCGCGCCGGCTGCCTAAGCTTGCCGCCAGGTGTCCGCTCCAATCAAATAAACAACAAGCCTCTGATTTCTTTCGCTTGATTCCAGCGATTTTTACTTGACAGGGTGGTTTTGACTTTGTATTGTACCGATTGTTCGGTACAGAACTGTCCGACCGTAGTTGACGGCGCCCCAGCCGCAGCTTGTTCTCGTCGTATTCAATTTCAGGAGTCTCGCCATGCCAGTCGCCCATCCCGCTCATCCTGCCCAGCCTATCCGTCTTTACCGCTCGCCCTTGTCCGGCCACGCTCACCGGGTCGAACTGTTTTTGTCGCTGCTGGATTTACCGTTTGAAATGATCGATGTCGATCTGCGCGCCGGCGAGCAAAAAAAGCCTGAATTCCTGACAAAGAACCCGTTCGGCCAGGTCCCGGTGATTGAAGACGGCGCGGTCACGCTGGCCGATTCGAACGCCATCCTGGTCTATCTGGCAAGCAAATATGGCGACGCCGCCTGGCTGCCGCGCGACCCGCTCGGCGCCGCCGGCGTGCAACGTTTCCTGTCGCTGGCGGCCGGCGAGATTTTCCGCGGCCCTGCCAGCGCCCGCATGGCGGCCTTGTTTGGCGTGCCGCTGGACCGCGAGGCGGCGCGCGCTACCGCCTTGCAGCTGTTTGCCGTCCTGGAACCGCACCTGGCCGGCCAGGACTACCTGAGCGGCGGCCATCCCACCATCGCCGATGTGGCAGCCTACAGTTATATCGCGCACGCGCCGGAAGGCGGCATCGCGCTCGACGCTTATCCGCAGATGCGCAGCTGGCTGCGCCGCATTGAAGCGCTGCCGGGCTTTGTCGCGATGCGCGCCAACCAGCCGCTGGCAGCCTGAGCGGGCACTAGCTGCCAGGCGCGGCATCGCGTGCAATCACTGAAGAGGAAAGCAACCATGAACAATCCGGAAGCAGCCGGCGCCAGCGCCGGCAAATCGGTTTTCCACCGCGGCGAACTGGCCTTGCAGCAGCGCGCCGGCGTACTGGAAAAAATGGCGGCGCGAAGCCAGGTGATCCGCAGCGCGATGCCGGACCAGCATCGTGAATTCTTCAGCCAGCTGCCATTCCTGATCGTCGGCAGCGTCGACCGTCAGCAACAGCCATGGGCCTCGATCGTGACCGGCGATGCCGGCTTCGTCAGTTCGCCGGACGCCGAACATCTGCAGATCCATGCCCGCGCGCTGGCGGCCGATCCGCTGCAGCAAAACCTCGCCGGCAACGCCGCCATCGGCTTGCTCGGCATCGAACCGCACACGCGCCGCCGCAACCGCATGAACGGCAGGATAGAAACACTGGATGCCGACGGCTGGACCATGAAAGTCGAGCAGAGCTTCGGCAACTGCCCCAAATACATCCAGGCGCGCCGTCCAGACAAGGCCGACTGCGCCGGAAGCGTAGCACCGCGAGTGCACCGCGCCAGCGAACTGGATGGCGCCATGCAGCAGCTGATCCGCGCCGCCGATACTTTCTTCATCGCCACCGCATTCCTGCCGGATCCCGCCGCGGATGGCGGCGCCGGGGAGGGCGGCTACGGCGCAGATGTTTCGCATCGCGGCGGCAAGCCAGGCTTTGTCCGCATCGACGATGCAAACACGCTGACGGTGCCGGATTTCGTCGGCAATTTTTACTTCAACACCATCGGCAACCTGGTGCTGCATCCGCGCGCCGGCTTGCTGTTCATCGATTTCGCCAGCGGCGACCTGATCTACCTGGCGGTAAGCGCGGAGCTGATCTGGGACGGCCCCGAAGTAGCAAGATTCGCGGGCGCCGAGCGCCTGCTGCGCTTCCATGTAGAGCAGGCGATACGGGTCGAGGCATCGCTGCCGCTGCGCTGGAGCGAGGCGGAATTCTCACCGGCGCTGGCGCCAATGGGTTCCTGGCCGGCATAAAAAAAACCGGCTGCCTTCTTCAAGGCAGCCGGTGCGCTATCGTCTATCAGCAATTGCTGCAATTTACTCCTGCGGCACTGGCGTCAGCGCGCCAGTCAGATCGCCCATCGGCTTGCCGCCGTTGGCCACCAGCGCCTTGTCGCGCGCCGTGATGCCAGGCAGTACCGGCAGTGAATAACGGTTGGTGATGAAACGCAGGATCGAGGCAGTGTCGTACTGAGTGTGATCGACAAAGCCCTTCTTCGCATACGGCGACACCAACAGTGTCGGCAAGCGCGTGCCCGGACCCCAGCGGTCGCCCTTGGGCGGCGCGACGTGATCCCAGAAGCCGCCGTTTTCATCGTAAGTCACGACGATCAGCATGTTCTTCCATTGCGGGCTGGCTTGCAGCTTGGCGATCACATCGGCGATGTGGGCGTCGCCGTCGCTGACGTTGGCGTAGCCGGCGTGCTGGTTGAGATTACCCTGCGGCTTGTAGAACACCACTGCCGGCAGTTTGCCCGCTGCCGCATCCTGCAGGAAGGAAGCATCGAAATCCTTCAGGTGGCTGGCGCGTTCGGCCGCACCGGTGGCCGTGGCCGGGTCGAAACGACTGTAGTAGTTGAACGGCTGGTGATGCGGCTGGAACTGCACCTTGCCGCCATAGATCACGCTGCGGCTGGCATTCGGCGCATCGGCGATGGCGGCATTCCAGGCGCCTGCGTACCAGGCCCAGTTGATGCCCTTGGCGCTGAGCTGATCGCCGATCGTGGTCTGCGATTGCGTCGGCAAAGTGGTGGCCTTGCTTGGATCGGCATAGGCGGCGACGGCGGCAGCGTTGTTGCCGCTAGGCTGGTACGGCGGCTGCATGGTGTTGACTGCGTAGAACATGCCGGAGGCGTCCTTCGGCGTGATCGTGCTGTCTTTCAGATAGACCGGCGCGCCATTCAATACCGAGGTCGGATTGCCGGTGCCCGGCGTCAGGCCGATCAGGTTGCCGCTGGCATCAAGATTGACCGCCGAAATGCTGTTCTTGGCCGGCGAAGTGGCGGCGTCCGCATTCGGATAGGTCGGTGCGCAGGCGCAGATCAGGTACTGGTGGGTCAAGAATGATCCGCCGAAAGTACCCATGAAGAAGTTGTCGGCCAGCGTGTACTGCTTGGCGATGTTCCACAACTTCATCTTGCTGCCGTCGTAGTAGCCCATGCTGAGGCCGCCGGCGTCGGAATAGGCGGTGAACTTGTCGTTCTTGCCGCCGTTGATCTGCATCTGGTTGTTGTAGAAACGATGCACCAGGTCGCGTGTGATCACCGCCGAAGACATGAAGATCGGGCTCTTGCTGTCATCGATCTGGAATGGCTTGTTCGGCAGGTTTGCCGACTGCGCCTGGGTGATCACCGTGCTCTGGCCGGCCAGGGTCATGCCGCCCCAGGTCGGCGGCAGGACGGGCAGGGTGCTGCCGTCGAAGTCTTTTTGCGGCACATAGGCCGAGGTCGAGGTCGGATTGACGCCCGGGATGCCGTTGGCGCCAGGATACAGGCCGTACAGATTGTCGAAGCCGCGGTTTTCGGCAAAGATCACCACCACGTTCTGGATGTTGTTCATGGCCAGCGCGCCCCCCAGCGCCTGGCCCAGGTCAACGTTGCCGCCTTGCGCCACGACAGCCGCGATAGCAGCGTTGATCGCGGCGGCTTCTGCTTTCAGCGCTGCCAGGTCCTTGCCGCCGAGCTTGTTGATGTCGGCCAGCAGATTGGCTTCAGCCGTGCCGATTTTTGCCGCCAGTTTCTTGCTGGCGTCGGCGAAATCGCCGCCGTTGGCGTCCATGGCCGCAGCCAGTTCGGTGGAAATCGCGCTGACGTAGGCGCTGCGGCCGAGCGGCGCGCGGAACACCAGTTTTTGCGCAACCGCCGTACCCTTGTCGCCCAGCACTTCATGATGGATGGCGCTGGTGTCGATGGTGGCCAGCACCGGACCCTGGCCGCGCAGGGCGTAGGAACCGTCAGCGCCGGTCTTGACTAACGGCGATGCCGCATCGCAGGTGGCTTTCTTGACCTTGTCTTCAAAACACACTTGCGCATTTTCATAATAGCTGCCGGTCACCTGGCCGCTGGTGACCCCGCCGGCATCGCCGCCGATGCTACCGCCGCCGCCACCGCCGCATGCGCTCAACCCTGCCGATAACGCCACTGTGGCCGCTGCTGGCAGCCAATGCATGGATCGCTTCATAACCCCTCCCCGGGTGATAAAAAGCGCAATCCTATGCCTCGAATATGTCAACCGTGTGAAATATGTATCGCTAAGTAACGTTTATTTTCCACAAAAAAATCCGTCATCATTCTGTCATAAAGGACTGTTAGTCTTGCGCACAAAATAACAACAGCAGATGCCATCCCACTTCGCTTTTTGCCTACCCCTATGAAACCAGCGCTCCTCGCCGTCCTCGGCGGATTCCTGCTGAACGGTTGCGGCCAGCAGCATGCCGAGGCCGATCCGGTGGCAGCCGTCAAGCCGGCGGCGCCGGCCTATGTCGGCGCCACCTATGCGCCGACGCTGAAACAGCAGCCCTCGGTCGCCGCCATGACGGCGCTCGGCCGCACCATGTTTTCCGATCCTTCGCTGTCGGCTTCGGGCAAGATGTCTTGCGCCACCTGCCATAGTCCGGACCATGCTTTCGGGCCGCCGAACAATCTCGCGGTCCAGCTCGGCGGCAAGGAGATGAAGACGCTGGGCACGCGCGCCGTTCCGTCGCTGCGCTACATCCAGAACGTGCCGGCGTTTACCGAACATTTCTTCGACGATGACGGCGACGACAGCATCGACGCCGGCCCTACCGGCGGCCATAACTGGGATGGCCGCGCCCCCTCGACCCACGACCAGGCACGGATTCCCTTGCTGTCGGCGCATGAAATGGGCAATGCCGGTGCGGCCGAAGTGGTGGCAAAACTGAAGCAAGCCAGCTATGCGGCGCAGTTCCGCCAGACTTTCGGCGAAGATATTTTCGACAATCAGGAGCAGGCCTTCAAATGGGCGCTGATGGCGCTCGAAGTATTCCAGGAAAGCCCGACCGAGTTCTATCCCTACAACAGCAAATACGACGCTTTCCTGCGCCAGCAAACCCAGCTCAGCAAGCAGGAGCTGCGCGGCCTGCAGCTGTTCAACAATCCGGCCAAGGGCAATTGCGCCTCCTGCCATATCAGCGAGATCACCGCCAGCGGCGCCTTCCCGCAGTTTACCGATTACGGCCTGATCGCCATCGGCGTGCCGCGCAACAAGCATATCCCGGCCAACGCCGATCCGAAATACTACGACATGGGCTTGTGCGGCCCCGACCGCACCGACCTCAAGGACAAGACCGAATATTGCGGCATGTTCAAGACACCGTCGCTGCGCAATGTGGCGACGCGCAAGGTGTTCTTCCACAACGGCAGCTTCACTAGTCTGGAACAGGTGATGAAATTCTACGTGCAGCGCGATACGCAGCCGCAAAAATGGTATCCCAAGGCGAAAGACGGCAGCGTGATGAAGTATGACGACCTGCCGCCGGCCTATCACGGCAACGTCAATGTGGAAGCGCCGTTCGACCGCAAGCCGGGCGATCAGCCGGCATTGACGGACGGCGAAATCAAGGATGTGATCGCTTTCCTGAAAACCTTGAACGACGGTTACAAGCCGTAACGCAGCTTGTAAAAAAATCCCACGGCATGCCATGGGATTTTTATCGTTTGCCGCGATCTTTGTTTATTTCTTCGCTTTCTTCGCAACCTTGGCTTTTGCGCCAGCCGCCTTGCCGCCGCTCACGCTCTTGGCGCTTTTTTCACCGTCCGCACCTTTCTCAAATTGCGTATGGAATTCCAGCGCCAGCTTACGGATAGACAGACCGATATTGCTGTAGTCGTATTCATTCAGGTTGGCCAGCGACACCCGCGCCGACGCATGCGCCGTGCCGAAGCCGCGCCCCGGCAGCAAGATGACGCCGGTTTCTTCCGCCAGCCGGAACAGCGCTTCATTCGGTTTCAGACGCTTCACCATCCATTTGGCAAAAGCGGCGCTATACATTTGCGTGGCCAGCGTTTCCAGGTCGAGCAGATGATAGTAATGGACCGAATCGGCGTCGACCGGCATCGGCAACGCCAGCGCCCGGTACAGCGCTTCCTTGCGGCGCAAGACGATGCGCTTCATCGATTTCTTATATTCCTGCGGTTCATCCATCAGCGAATACAGGGAGAATAAAGTCATCTGCGCCTGCACCGGCGTCGACAAGCCGGCGGTATGGTTGAGCGCCACGGTACGGCTGTCGGCCACCAGGCGGTCGATGAATTTCAGCGCGCGCGGCTCGGTGGTGATCGAGTTGTAGCGCTTGTCCAGTTCCTTGCGGCGGGCTTCCGGCAGGGCGGCGATCTTGTCGTCCAGGATATTCTTCTCGTGGGTGGCGATCACGCCCATGCGCCAGCCGGTGGCGCCGAAATATTTCGAGAAGGAATACACCAAGATAGTGTTGTAAGGACAGATTGCAAACAGCGAAACGAAGTCGTCGGCGAAAGTGCCGTAGACGTCGTCGGTGAGGATGATCAGGTCTGGCCGTTTCTTGACGATCTCGGCGATATACGCCAGCGTCTCGTCGTTGATCCGGACCGAAGGCGGATTGCTCGGATTGACCAGGAAGAACGCCTTGACCTTGGGATCGAGCAGCTTGTCGAGTTCCTTCTTGGTAAATTGCCAGTTGTTCTCGGACGGCGCATCGACCAGCAGCTCAACCAGCTGGTAATCGTTGAGATGCGGGATCTCGATATATGGCGTGAAGATCGGCATGCCGAGCGCGATGGTGTCGCCGGCCTTGAGGATATGGTTTTCGCGCAGGCTGTTGAAGATGTAAGTCATGGCGGCGGTGCCGCCTTCCACCGCGTACATGTCGAAATTGCCGACGAAGGGGTGGGCGCCGATCATCTCGCGCCGGATGTACTGGCCGACGATTTTCTCGCTCAGGTTCAGCATGCGGTCCGGCACCGGATAGTTGCAGCCGAGGATGGCCACGCACATCTCATAGAGGAAATCGGCGGCCGACAGACCCAGCTGGTCGCGCACATACGATACCGCCGCTTCGATGAAACGGATGCCTTCGGTGCCGGCGTGCGACTTGGCAAATATCTCGAAGCGCGCTTCGATGCCGTCGGGCTTCGGAAAGCCGCCGACGCCGTCCATGTAGATATAGGAACGCTCGGCTTCGCTCATGGCGAACAGGCCGAACTGGAAGAAGCCGTGACGCGGCGTGGTCGCCAGGAAATTCGGGTTGCCGCGGCCAGCGTTGAGCATGGAGCGGTCGCTTTTCGCCGCCACCTGAATCAATGCGTCTTTCAATTCAAACGGGCTGAGCAGGGCGAGTTTATCTGGGTTACTGAAATCCATTTCCGACACTCCTTATTGATTGGTGTGAGTCCGCTACAGCGGACCCGGGATGATGCATAAACTGGCGGGGTGAATCAGACCAGCGCCACGATCAGCGGCCCGAGCAGGGTCAGGAACACATTGGCGAGCGCATAGGTAATAGCGAAAGGCACGGTGGGGATAGCGTTCTCGGCCTTGTCGAGCACCTCGCCGAAAGCCGGATTGGCGCTGCGCGAACCGCTCAGAGCGCCGGCAAATATCGCCGTATTGTCATAACGCAGCACATAGCGGCCGATCAGCATGGTCAGGATCATCGGCAGGATGGTCACCACCATGCCGACGCCGAAGATGGTGAAGCCTTGCTGGCGCACCGTCTGTACCGCCTGCAAACCGGAAGACAGGCCAACCACCACCACGAAGCCGGCGAGGCCCAGGTCTTTCAGGATCTGCACCGCGGCCGCCGGCATGGCGCCCAGGGACTGGTGCTTGGAACGGTACCAGCCGAACAGCAGGCCGGAGAGCAGGGCGCCGCCGCCGCTGCCCAGAGTCAGCGGAATCGAACCGACCTTGGCCACCAGCAGGCCGGCCAGCAAACCCACCACCAGGCCTGCACCCAGATAAACGAAATCGGTCTTGGCGCTCGGCAGCAAGACATAGCCGACAATCTCGGCGACCCGCTTGACGTCTTGTTCGGCGCCATAGATCGAGACCACGTCGCCGAGCTGCACGATGGTTTCCGGCTTCATCGCCAGCACCTGGCCCATGCGGCTCAGCTGCACCACGTAGATGCCATGACGCACCTTGCCGGCGGTTTCCTCGCGGATCGTCGCCACGCTCTTGTTGTGGAATTCCTTGTTGGTCAGCACCACCTCGCGATGCTGCATGGTGAGCTCCATGCCTTCCACCGCATACACTTCCTTGCCAAGGAAACCCGAGGTGCTGACCACCGCTTCGCGGCGCCCCACCACCAGCACGATATCCTGCGGCTGCAACAGCAGCTGCGGGTTGACTTCAATCACCTGGCCGCCGCGCTTGACCCGTTCAATCGTGATGGCGGTGGCCGGATCGAGATTTTCCACTTCCTCGACCGAGATCTTGCCCTGCGTGACTTCATACAGGCGGCCGACCAGCTCCGGCAAGGCCGCGTGCTGCTCCGGTCCCAGCACCTTGACGCCGGCCTGCATGGCGGTCTCGGCCTTGATCGCGTCTTCGCGGATGGTGCGGCCCATCAGTTTCGGCAGGATATTCACGCAGACGATGATGGCGCCGAAGGAGCCGAATACATAGGTCACGGCATAGCCCACCGCGACATTGCCCTGCAGGCGCGCGACTTCGGCCGCATCCAGCCCGAGCTTGGTGATGGCGTCGCCGGCGGTGCCGATGATGGCCGACTGGGTCAGGCCGCCGGCTGCGATGCCTGCCGCCAGCCCCTTGTCGAGGCCGAACAGGCGCGCCATCACCACCACCGTCGCCAGGCCGGTGATCGCCAGGACCGCCGCCAGGATGATTTCGCGGATCGACTGCTTGCCCAGCGAGTTGAAGAATTGCGGACCGCTTTCATAACCGACCGCATAAATGAACAGTGCAAACAAGACTGCCTTGACGCCCGGATCAACCTGCACGCCCACCTGGCTGACCAGCACCGCCACCAGCAGCGAGCCGGCGACGCCGCCAAGCTGGAATTTGCCGAACTTGATCTTGCCGATGTAATAGCCGACCGCGAGCGACAAGAACAGCGCAATCTCAGGAGATCTCTTGAATAGGTCATGCAGCCATTCCATAACGGACATCCTTTCATGACGAGTGTGGACAATCGGAATTGCACTTTGACAAGTTGCAAAACGGTATTTTCATCATAGCAGAATTGCTATTTCCAGAAGGAAATTCTCTGCATCGTGAGACGTGGCCGTTCATCGGCGCCGGCCGCCGGCGTCACAGCGGACTGACGCCAGGCAGCTACTTCGCTGCCGGCTTTTTCGCCAGGCGCCGCTGCAGGGTGCGACGATGCATGCTGAGGGCGCGCGCGGTCGACGACACATTGCCCTGGTGCTGGGCCAGTACATACTGGATGTGCTCCCACTGCAGGCGGTCCACCGACAAGGGCGTCGGCGCCGCTGTTGCCGCCAATGCGGCGGCGCTGTCGTGCTGCAGCGCCAGCAGGATGGAATCGAGATTGGCGGGCTTGGCCAGATAATTGTCGGCGCCCAGCTTGATCGCCTGCACCGTGGTGGCGATGCTGGCGTAAGCCGTCAGCACCAGCAGCCGCGCCTGCGGCAAGGCTTGACGCAGGGGCGCGATCCATTGCAGGCCGGAGTCCTGCATCAGCTGCAGGTCGATGGTCACCAGTTCGAAGACGGTCTGGCTGGCCGCCGCCAGCGCTTGCCGGCCGTCGTGCGCGACCGTCACCGCGAAGCCGCGCCGGCTCAGCGAACGCGCCAGCGTCTCGGCGAACACCAGGTTGTCGTCGAGAATCAGGAAGTTGCTCATGCCAGCGCCAGGATGAAATCGGCGACCGTGCCGGTTCCCGCGGAAGGCGCGCTCAGCCTGATCGCGGCGCCGATCTGGCGCGCGTTCTCGAACGCCAGCAGCAAGCCTATGCCCTTGCCATCGGCGCTGCCGGCCACCGGCTGGTAGCCCAGGCGCGGCAAGAGCCCGGCATCAATGCCGGCGCCGTTGTCCTGCACCCGGATCAGTGCGCTGGCGCCGGCGACCGTCAGCGTCACCTGCACCCGTCCGCCATTGGCCGCCACCGCGCGCGCGGCGTTGTCGAGCAGGGTCAGCAATACCTGTCCCAGCACCTGGACCTGACTGCTGCTGCCATCCTGCTCCGGCAAGGATAGCGACAGATTGACGGCCGGATAGCGCAAGCGCCAGGCGTCGATGAATTTTGCCAGCCACTCTTTCAATGCATGCGGCCCCGGCGCCGCCTGCGGATCGGCATCCACGCGCAAGCGTTCCAGCGCGTTCTTACACAGCGCGATCTGCTGTTCGATCAGGGCCAGGTCGGCGCCGTATGCCGCCAGCGCCGGAATTTTCCTGGCTTCATTGCGCAGCTCGCCGGCGATGACTGCGATGGTCGCCAGCGGCGTCCCCATTTCGTGCGCCGCACTGGCCGCCTGGGCGCCCAGCGCGACCATGCGCTCGCCTTGCTGCTGGCGCTCGCGGGCCTGTCCCAGTTGGGCTTCGCGCTGCCGCAGGTTCGCGGAAATGCGCGTCACGAACCAGGTGATGAGCGCCGCCGAAACGGCAAAATTGACCCACATCCCGGCCAGGTGGTAAGCCATGCCGCGGCTGCTATCGTGGATATGCAGCGGCTGGTAGACATAGGTCAGCAGGGAGTAGCTGGCAAACGCATATAGCGCCAGCATAAACGCCAGGCGCCACGGCAGGATGGCGGCGGCGACCGCCAGCGCCGGCAAGTAGAACGAGACGAAAGGATTGGTGGCGCCGCCGGAAAAGTACAGCAGCAGCGACAGGCTGGTGACATCCGCCAGCAGCTGCACGAACAGTTCAGCATCTCCGGCCGGCCGCACATGGCGCGTGCGCCGCCAGCTCAGCAGATTGAAAACGGCCAGCAGGCCGATCACGCCAAACAAGGATTTCAGCGCCCCGGCGGACAAGCCGACATCAAGCGTGAAATGCACCACCGCGATCACCAGCAGCTGCGCCAGGATGGCGATCCAGCGCATCCATATCAGGCGGCTGAGAATCTGGTGCTGGGGCAGGGTGCTGAAAAGCGGGAGGAGGTCCATCGCCGGATTATATCCTTGCCGGCGTAGGATCTTATGTTATTGCTATCGATATTGCTATCGGATTTGCTGGCGTAGTGTTTCAGGCCACCGCCAGCTCTTCTTCAAGCGTAGTCATGCGCCAGGCTTCCAGTTCCTGCATGCGGCCGAACCAGGCTTGCAGATGGCGGTAACGCGCCAGCGGCGCCCGCCCTGGCGCAGCCGCCATCAGCGGCGCGGCAATCGCGAAGTCGGCCAGCGTCAGGCCGTCGCCGCAAACCCACTGGCGCTGCGCCAGGTGATTATCCAGCACGGTGGCGAACGATTCCAGATCGACCGCGCCGCGCTCAAGCTCGACCGGATCGGGCCGGCCGGCGCCGATCAGGCCCTTGATGAAATTTTCCCAGTAAAAGATCGCGATCGCCGGCGCCAGATGCTGGGCCGACCAGAACATCCAGCGGTTGATGTCGGCGCGCGCCCGCAGTTCGGCCGGGTAGACTGTCTGGCCCGGGGTCTTATCGGCCAGGTACTGCATGATGGCGCAGGATTCCCAGAGGATGAAATCGCCGTCCACCAGCACCGGGATTTTCTCGTTCGGATTGATGCTGAGCAGATGCTTGCGCTGCTCGCTGCTGGAGAGGTCGAGCAGCACCAGCTCTACCGGCTGCCGCAGGTGATGGGCGGTCATGACGGCGCGGCGGGCATTGGTGGAAATCGGATGGTGATAGAGGCGCATGATGAGAATCTCCCGGGTGGCTGAAGCGATGCAGCCATCTTAGCCCCGGGCTGCTGACAGTCTGTGTCAGTAGCGTTCTGACAAGCAAGCCGTTCCATCACCGGCTAATCTTCCGGCAAGGGATTTTCGCTCCGCCAGTTTTTCAGCAGCACGCTGCGGTGTTCCGGATAGCGCAGCTTGGTGACGGTCAGCAGCTTGATGCGGTCGCAACGGAAGTGGCGAAAGCTGCTGCGCAGTTCGCACCAGCCGATCACCAGGCGCTTGCCCTCGAAGAAGGCGAGCGCAATCGGCCAGATCAGGCGTTCGGTGGCGCTGCCGCGTTCGTCGCTATAACAGATGTTGATCTTGTGCTGGCGCCGGATCGCTTCGCGGATCGGGCCCAATGCAGTATTGTCGACCGCTTCCTGCTGATAGCTGGCAGCCAGCAAACCCACGTCCGCCATGCTTTCGCGCAGGTCGGCCGGCGCCGCGGCGGCGATCTTGCTGAGCGCATTGGCGGCGGCCTGCGTCAGGCCGGCGTCACCCTGGCGCTGCACCCAGCGCGCGCCCAGCACCAGCGCTTCCAGCTCATCCTCGCTGAACATCA
>Ga0210409_10002220_pt1 | contig 23373 bp, 17 predicted proteins | sample IncBWH17MmetaG_FD_161649 | JGI IMG/M metagenome (GOLD analysis project Ga0210409, IMG submission 161649) | Forest soil microbial communities from Barre Woods Harvard Forest LTER site, Petersham, Massachusetts, United States - Inc-BW-H-17-M | ecosystem: Environmental > Terrestrial > Soil >...
TGTCCTTGCGTGGATCACCCACCAGAAACACTTTCAGCTGGATGATGTCGCCCAAGGACAGGCCCTGGCTGGCGAGGGCGGTTTCGATGCGGCGAAATACCGAGACGGTTTGCGTTTCCGTATCGCCAAAGGCTTCGAACGATCCCTTTGGCGCATCCTTGTTGCTGACCTCCGGCAGGATACCGCTAAGATAGATGGTGCTGGCGTTCGGCGGCACCACTACCGCCTGCAGGATGGGGAAATCGGAGTTCGGTAGGGGAATGCGTTTGATTTCCTGGGCGCCGGCGCTGCCGGCTGCGAGCAACAGGCCGCTGAGTGCAAGGCCCGGAAGGATGGCGTTTTTTTTCATTGTTGTCTCTCTCTATATATTGAAAAGCCGGCGGGCATTGCGCCGGTTTAGGCCAGCACGCTGTTGAAGCTGCGGTCCCACAGGCCGCTGACGTCGATGCGGCGGTCCAGCACCTTGTTGTCGGTGAAGACGTCCGCCACCTGCTGCTGCGAGCGGATCGCGGCGTCGTCGATGGCGACCAGCGCCGTCGGCTGGCTTTGCAGCTTGCGCTGTTCGTCGAACAGCCATTTCGGCAGGCCAGTGATCTGCGCCAGCCTGGTAGCGTAGGCATCAGGGTTGCGGTTGATCCATTCGTAGACCTTGCGCTCGCGCAGCAGATAGTCGCCGATGGCGGCGTGCTTGGCTGGATCAGCGATAGCCTTGGTATGCGCCGCCAGCAGGTAATTGCCGGACAGGTAGCCGAGGCCGGTCTTGATGATGCGCGCGCCTTGCTTGCGCGCCAGCTGGATCAGCGGACCGTAGATGACCCAGGCATCCAGCTGGCCGCTCTGAAACGCCGCCAAGCCATCCTGCGGCGACAGGCTGACCGGCTTGATGTCGGCAAAGCTCAGGCCCTTCTCCTTGAGGAAGCGCAGCAGCAGGTAATGCGAAGTGGTCGAGCGCACGTAGCCGACGCGCAGGCCCTTGAGTTCGGCGACGTCGCGCACGGCGGACTGTGGCGGCACCAGCAGTACCTGGTTGTTGACGTCGCCGCGCAATACCGCGATCAGCTTCAGCGGTGCGCCGCTTTGCACTGAAAAGATCGGCGGGATTTCACTCATGGCGCCGAGATCGATGGAGCCGCCCGAGATGGCTTCGACAATCAGGTTGCCGCCAGCGAATTCGGCATAGTTGACCCGATAGGGGAAGTCGGCAGCGCCGACGTCTTTGTAGAAAGACGTGGCGTCGCCCTTGTAGGAAGCCACGCGCAGCAAGGTTTCGGACGGCAGCGGTGCTGCCAGCAGATGGCCTGCGCCGACGCTGAGACCCAGTCCCAGGCTGGCGCCGGCTTGCAGAAAACGGCGGCGGTTCAGGGCCGCCGGATAGTGGTGCGTCATGGTCATCCTTGGTTTAATCGAACAGGTCCGGTTCTTCGCGCGTCACTACGTCCCATAGCGGCTGGAAACTGAACCAGCCGCCGGCGTCGCTGCCGATCTGCGAAGCGGTATGCTGCGCTACGGCCTGCGATAGTGGCTTGGTCGGGCCTGCCGCCTCTGAGATCAATTGCGCCTGGGCTGCGTTCTCCATCGCGATATAGCGCCACACCGCGGATTCGACCGAAGCGCCGACCGTCAGCAAACCATGGTTTTGCAGGATCGCCGCCTTGTGCGGCCCCAGTTTCCGGGCGATGCGTTCACCCTCGCTGGAGTCCAGCACGACGCCGCTGTATTCGGAAAAAATCACGTGGTCGTCATAGAACGCGCAGGAATCCTGGGTCAAGGGATCGAGCAGGCGGCCTTGGGCTGAGAAAGCCTTGCCCCACAAACCGTGCGAATGGGCTGCGGCGATCACATCCGGTCGCGCCTTGTGCAGCTCGGAGTGGATGGCAAAGGCGGCGCGGTTCAGCAAGCCATCGCCGTGCAGGATCTTGCCGTCGTGGCTGACCAGCAGCAGATCCGAGACGCGGATATGGCCAAAGTAGACGCCGGCCGGATTGACCCAGAACTGGTCAGGATGCTCAGGGTCGCGCGCGGTGATGTGGCCGGCGCCGCCCATGTCGTAACCATAACGGGCAAACAGCCGGAACGATGCCGCCAGCCGCTGCTTGCGATGCAGGCGCGCGGCTTCCAGCGTCGGCGGTGGCGGCGGTTCAGCAAAGATGATGTTGCCGTCGGCATCGCGCGGCGCGGAGTAGATCGCCGGCCGCGGGTGCAAATTGCCGACGACGCGCAGATGCGGCTTGGATAGCGGCGCGCTATGAAGGGGAGAAGTACTCATGGTTTGTTCCTGTTGGTCAGAGTGGTTCAGTAGCCGCGCGCCAGGTCGACCACATCGGTCAAAGGCAGCCCGCCGCGGAAGCGTTGCAGGTTACCAAGGAACTTGTCGAGCAGTGCCTGTACGATATGGTCGGTGCTGGGCGATATATGCGGCGACAGCCGTATTTGCGGATGGCTGTAAAAGCGGTGTCCGGCCGGCAGCGGCTCCGGTTCGGTCACGTCCAGCGTCGCCAGGCCGACGCGGCCGCTGCCCAGCGCTGCCAGCAAAGCCTGGTCATCGATCAGGCTGCCGCGGGCAATGTTAATCAGATGCAGGCCGGGCTTGGCTTGCGCCAGCACCGCATGGTTGATCGCATGGCGGGTGGCCGTGGTGGCGGGAGCGGCCAGCACCAGGTGGTCGGAACGGGCCGCCAGTTCGGCCAGGTTGGCCATGCCTTCGACGCCCTCGATCTCGAACGGCGCGTCAGAGCGGCGCACGGCCAGCACTCGCAGACCCAGCGCCTGGCCCCGTTGCGCCAGCGTGCGGCCGATCGAGCCGAAACCGTACAAGCCCAGCACGCTGCCTTGCACCAGCGACAGCGATTGCCGTTTCCATTGAGAGGCGTCTTCCAGCCAGATATCGGGAATGCGCTTGGCGGCGCTGAAGATCGCGGCCAGTACGTATTCGGCGATGGCGTCGGATGCGGTGCCGCGTGCCGAGGTGACGACCGGCCCCTGGAACAGCCACGACGGATAGTAATCAATCCCGACGGATGCTAGCTGCACCCAGTCCAGCTTGAACGGCCAGCCTTGCGGTACTGGCGCGTCCTGGGTGGCGGCAGCGTTGCCCGATTTGCTGAATGGCAGGGCAAACAGCACGCTGGCGTCGCTCGGCAAGGCAGCCAGCGGACCGGGCGGCAAGTCGACGACGCGCACGCTGGCCTGCTGCGCGAGTCGCAGGTTGACGGCGGGATCGAACTGGCTGGCGACGACGATTTCGCTCATGGGATACTCCGCTCAGGCCGCTTGCTGGGCCGCTGCATGGCCAGCTGCTTCGCGTTCCGCCACCGCAGCGCGCACCAGCGGCAGCAGTTCACGGCCGTATTGCAGGGCATCGGCGACCGGATCGAAACCGCGGATCAGGAAAGTGGTGATGCCGAGGTCGTAGTAATCGAGCAGCGATTCCGTCACCTGCTGTGGCGTGCCGACCAGCGCGGTCGAGTTGCCGGCGGCCTTGGTCAGGGCGGTGATGCCGGTCCACAAGCGCTTGTCGACCACCTTGCCTTGTGCAGCAGCGGCCAGCAGCCGTTGCGAACCGACGTTTTTCGGCTGCTGTGAACGGCTGGCGAAAAACACGTTATTGCTGACGTTGGCGGTGGCCTGCTCCAGGATGCTGTCGGCGCGTGCCCAGGCTAGTTCTTCGGTGGCGCCGAGGACCGGACGCAGCGACAGGCTGAAGCGAATCTTGTCGGCGCGGCCATGGCGGCCGGCGGCGGCGCGTACCTTGTCTACGGTTTCCTTCACTTGTGCCAGCGATTCACCCCACAGCGCGTAGACGTCGGCGTGCTTGCCTGCGACTTCGATGGCGATATCCGAGGAGCCGCCGAAATAGATCGGCAGGTGCGGCTTTTGCGACGAACGCACCACTGCATTCTGGCCCTTGACCCGGTAGTGCCTGCCTTCGTGGTCGAATGGGCCGCTGGACGTCCAGGTTTTGCGGACTACTTCCAGGTATTCGTCGGTGCGCTGGTAGCGCTCGTCATGGCTCAGGAAATCGCCGTCGCGCTGCTGTTCGGTATCGTCGCCGCCGCTGATGATGTGCACCGCCAGGCGGCCGTCGCTGAACTGGTCCAGCGTGGCCAGCTGGCGCGCAGCCAGGGTCGGCGCTACGAAACCGGGCCGGTGCGCCAGCAGGATGCCCAGCCGTTCGGTCTGGTGGGCGATGTAGGCGGCGACCTGGAAACCGTCGACCGAGCTGCTGCTGTGCGCCACCAGCACGCGGTCGAAGCCGGCGTATTCGTGGGCGCGGGCGATCGCGCCGACATAACTTTTGTCGATCGCGGGACCGTGCGGCAACAGCGTTTCGGAGATTTCCTGGGTGGCGGAGATGCCGATGAATTCGATGCTCATGTCAGATCCTTGTGAAGTAGGTGAGGGTTCAGGCGGCGCGTACCGCGCTGGTCTGTGCTTGCGGTTGCGGTTGGACTTGAGCTTGTGCTTGAGCTGCAAATGCCGCGCGGCCGCCGGCCACCAGGATGGTGTCGTTTTGTGGCGTATGGATGCGGCTGCACAGCACATTGCGGTAATGCCGCTCCAGCGCGTTGCTGCGCGACAGTCCGGGATTGCCGCTGATCTCGATGGCTTTTTCAACCACTGCGATGGCCTGGGTGGTGACCAGGTATTTGATGCGGCTAGCGTCGCCGGCGCCGGCCTGGCCGGCGATCGCGGCATCCAGCAGGATGCGGTTGGAGAACAGCCAGGCGTCAAGCTGGCCGACCACTTCCTGGAAGCGCGGCAAGGTTGCCAGCGAGGCGCCGAGGTTGGCCGGCGCCCGCGTTTGCAGCCACTCGACCAGCCAGTCGCGGGCGGCGCGGGCGACGCCGTCGTAGATCGCCCCTAGCAGCACGGACATCCACAGCAGCAGGGACGGATCCAGCTCTGGAGGCGTGGAAGCCGGCGCCACATCGACCGCATGTTCTGCCGGCACCAGCACATTGTCGAACACCACTTCGTGGCTGCCGGTGGCGCGCATGCCCAGGTGGTCCCAGCTTTCGATCACCGAAATGCCAGGGGTGTCGCGATGCACCAGCCAGGCGCCCACCAGCGGTTCAGGATCGTCGCTGCGGGCCCAGACAGTGAGCCAGGTCAGGCGCGGGATGCCGGTGGAGTACAGCTTGCGGCCGCTGATGCGCCAGCCTTCCGGCACGCGCCGCGCTACTGTCGCCGGCAAGCCGCCGCGCGCCGGCGTGCCGAGTTCCGGCTCGACCCGCAGCGCATTGATCAGGGCGCCGTCGCGCACTGCATCGGCCGCTACCTGGCGGTACAGGTGCGGCGGCCAGCGCGTGGTGCGCGGGGTTGCGGTGTGCTGCAGGTATTGCATGGTCAGCACCAGCGCGGTGGACGGGTCGCCATAGGCTACCGCGGCAATCACCTTGCGCGTTTGCGCCAGGCTGGCGGCCAGTCCGCCGAAGACGCGCGGCACGGTCAGCGCCAGCAAGCCATGCTCATGCAAGCGTTCGAAATTAGGGTGCGGGAAACTGCCGTCGCGGTCGTGCTGGGCGGCGCTGGCGGCAAACTCGGCGCTCAGCGTGGCCAGCAACTGCGCGAATTCGGGCGTATCGAGGGTGGACACGGCGGGCGGCGGCAACGGGGTCAGGTTGTTGGCTGTCATGGGCTCAGATGGAATAATTGCTCAGGTTGAAAGGCGCTGCCGGCGACGGCGGAACCAGGTGCAGCACAGGCTTGGGCGCGGCGGCGTCGGCATCAAGTTCGACTCCCAGCAATTGCAGCAACTGTGTCCGCACTTTCTGGAAAGCGTGGTTTTCAGCGCTGCGCGGACGCTGCTGGTCGATGCGCAGGTCGGCCACGATGCGGCCGCCGTCCAGCACCAGCACACGATCTGCCAGCAGCACCGCCTCGTCGACGTCGTGCGTCACCAGCAGCACCGCCGGCTGATGTACCCGCCATAGCGACAGGATCAGCTGATGCATGCGGATCCGGGTCAGCGCATCCAGCGCAGCGAACGGCTCATCCAGCAACAGCAGCTGCGGTTCACGCACCAGCGCCCGCGCCAGCGCCACCCGTTGCGCTTCGCCGCCGGACAGGGTGCCGGGCCAGGCATTTTCCCGGTGCGCCAGGCCGACTTCGGCCAAGGCCTGGCGTGCCCGTTCCCGCGCCTGCGGCATATGCAAGCCCATGACGACATTGCGCCAGGCGCGTTTCCACGGCATCAGGCGCGGTTCCTGGAAGACTGCCGCGCGTGCCTGCGGCACTTGCAGGTCGCCGGAGCTGATCTGATCCAGGCCGGCCAGCGCCCGCAGCAGGGTGGTCTTGCCGGAGCCGCTGCGGCCGAGCAGGGCGATAAATTCGCCGGGGCGGATATCGAGGTCGAGCCGGTCCAGGATCGTGTTCTGGCCGAAGCGTTTGCTCAGCTGGCGGGCGCGCACTGCATTATTGGTGTTGCCGGCGGGGCGGACGATTTCCGGTTCAACGGTTTCATCTCGCAGCCGGCCAGTGTCGTTCACTGAAAGTTTGGCGGTCAGCATGCTCAGTCCTTGATGAAAGAAGGGCGCCAGGCGAGCGCAAAATGTTCGATGCTGCGTACCAGCAGGTCGGTGAACAGCCCCAGCAGGCTGTAGGCCAGCAGGCAGACCACGATGATGTCGGTGCGCATGAAATCGCGGGCGTTGTTGATCAGGTAGCCGAGGCCGGCAGTGGCGTTAATCTGCTCCACGATCACCAGCGACAGCCAGCTGATGCCGAGCGCATAGCGCAGGCCGAGCAGGAAGGACGGCAGCGCGCCCGGCAGGATCACATGCCAGATCAGGCCAAAATGACCGAGGCCGAACAGGCGCCCGGCTTCGATCAGCTTGGCGTCGATGCTGCGGATGCCGCTGTACAAGGTCAGGTACATGGGGAAGGTGGTGGCGAAGGCGATCAGCGTTACCTTGGTGAATTCGCCGATGCCGAACCACAGGATGAACAGCGGCACCAGGCCGACAAAGGGCAGCGTGCGCACCATCTGCATCGGTGAGTCGACGATCACTTCGCCACGGCGGGATAAGCCTGAAATCAGCGCCAGCGCGGTGCCCAGCGAGAGCGAAATCGACAGGCCGGTCAGCACCCGGCCCAGCGACACCAGGATATTGCTGCCCATTTCGCCGGACGCCACCAGCGCGCCGAAGGTAGCGCCGATCTGCGACGGCGCGGCCAGGATGCGTTCTGGAATAAAGCCGAGACGCGAGGCGATTTCCCACAGCAGCAAAATCGCTGCCGGGCTGGCCGCGCGCGAGAGAAATGCCCGCAGGCGGCGCCGCAGTACCTGGCGGAACAGCCGCTGGCCGCTGGCGGCGGGCGCCTGGAGTGCGGGCGTGTCAGAAGGAGAAGCGGTGGCTATCGACATCGTGCTTGATGATCCGTAAAACAATTGCCTCCGGCCGTCGAAACCCTTGGCTGCAGACCTTGGGCATGCAGTGCAGTGCGACCGTAAAGCGGATCATAAGTCGTGCGATATTATGATAAAACGAATTATTTATTATAAGAAAATATGAATTTTGAGAATAATGATCGCGCCATCCCTCTTGGCTCAGGCCCTGAGCCGGGAAGCCGCCTGATCAGTGGCGCCCTCAAAAGTCTGCGCCACGGCACGCCCAAACAGATCTACCGCCTGTTGCTGGCCGCTCGCCAGCCGCGTTTGCTGGATCAGCCAGATGTCTAGCAGTGGCTTGAAGTCAGTGACATTGACCACATCCAGCTGCTCGCGATAACGGCTGCGCGCCAGTTGCGGCAACGGCATCAGGCCCAGACCCAGGCCGTTGGCCACAAGGCCGAGCTGCAGATCTGCACCGAAGGTTTCCAGATTGATCTTGAATGACAGGCCCTGGCCCATCAATGCCCGGTGCAAGCCAGCGCGGAAGCCGCAGCCATCGGGATTCAAGATCCAGCCACGACTGTGGCAATCGGCCAGTTTATAGCTGCGCCGGCTCATGTCGCCCTTGCGCGCGACCACTGCCAGTTCGATCCGTCCCAAGGTTTTGCCGCTGACGCCGTCCGGCAGCACCTTGGTGGCGGGAAACAGGGCGGTCGCCGCATCCAGTTCGCCATTGCTGACCTTGTCGACCAGTTGCGCGCCCCAGCCGGTCGACACCTGCGTGCTCAGTTCGGGAAAACTATCTTTGATTTGCCTGAGCGCGTCCAGCAGCGCGATATCGCCGATCGACTGGATCACGCCAAGCCGGAACACGCCGCTTGGCAGTTCATCGTGGGTAGCCAGATCGCGCAGCGATTCGACTTCACGCAGCACCGCGCGGCATTGTTCGTATACCAGTTTGCCCATGGCGTTCGGGCGCGGCGGCTTGGTGCTGCGATCCAGCAAGTCGATGCCGAGCGCTTCCTCGAAACTCTGGATGCGCCGCGTGATCGCCGGCTGGGTAAGTTGCAGCGATTCCGCCGCCAGGCTGATGGATTGACAGCGCACTACGGCGACGAATGCATCTATATCATCTATCTTCATAAGAATTTCGCATATATAGCAAAGTTATTTATACAAATTCTAACAGCAAGACAGTTGTTGTGGATGGTTGATGGCGCCTGTTGTCAACTTGATTTAATGCCTGGCAGAAGCAGCACTATTACCCGATCAGAAAAATGGAGTGCGCGTACGCCTCCGCGGGAAAATCTTGGGCCGCCTGCGTCGTGTTGCGTGGTCCTGCGAGTCAGGCCTGTTAAGCGCCACGATTAGCCGGGTGGCATGCCCCGGATATTACAGTTGCAGCCGATCGGGGGATTTGGTTTAAGATCATCATGGAGAATACAGACAGGATCAATCAATATGGCAATCCCACAGACAATGCTTTCGGTAGTGGCGCGCGACGAAGTGCATTTGCAGTTTGCGCTGAAGAAGAGCATCGATATCGGGCGTCTCTTCAAGACGCTGGGGAAGCTCTGGGAATCGGAAATAACCGGCATTGCTGACCCGACTCTCAATCAGCATCACCAATTGACCGGGGGCAGTGCAAATATTGTGCTGGGCTTCAAGCCCGAGTTGTGGCGGCAGGTTTATCCCGCGGATGTACCGGACAATCTTTATTCTTTCGACCAGGATGTCGCAAGCGCCAACGGCAAAATCGCTCCTGCTAGCCAACAGGACCTTTGGGTCTGGATCACACAATCAAACGCGGCAACACTATATGACAGCATGAGCAAAGCGGTGTCGTTGCTGAGTCCTTTTGCCGATCTTGTGAGCGAACAGATCTGCTTCCCGTATCACAACAATGTGACCTTCGACGGCTTTGCTGACGGTGTCGCCAATCCCAATCCGTTTCGCGCCAACAGTGTGGCTATCATTCCCGATGGGGAAAAAGGTGCGGGGGGATCGACAGTGTTGATCCAGAAATGGAAAATGGAGGTTGAAAAATTAAGGAGCTTGCCTGTGCACGAGGCAGAAAACGTCTGGGGCAGAACCAAAGCCGGGAGCCACGAGCTAGCGCCTTTGCCCGACGATTCCCACGTCGGCAGGAATCAGTTCAGAAGGAACGGCGAAGAGATAGATATCGTTCGCAGGAACGCCAATTACGGCAGCGCGAAAGAAGCGGGGATCATGTTTGTCGGCTTTTGCAACGATATCACAGTCACCATGGGGATGCTTAAACAGATGTACGGCGTAGGCCCCGATGGCGTCGCGAAAACAGACAGGTTGCTGGATTTCTCTACCGCGCTGTCCTCTGCGATCTACTTTGTGCCGAGTCTGGATGCCTTGTCGAAAATGGATATCTCGCCCGCGGATCCCGGCTAAAGTCCAGTTTAAAGGCCTGGCAAGGCCATATGTTCCAGCACTCAAATCGCATATCCACCTGAATTGAACCGCTAGCTGTAGCACAGACATTCTCAAGCCCACGATTTTTAAAGGGAGGCGAAAGGCTATGTTTCTGTGTCGACCAAAGGAAAGAAAAATATGAATACATATGCACTCTGTTTTCACGAGATCGATAGAACCATGGTGATGGTTGCAGGAGGCAAGGGCGCTAATCTAGGCGAACTGTCCAGGATCAAAGAGATACAGGTGCCGGAGGGTTTTTGCGTTACCACCGAATTGTATAGAGAACTCACCGAAAATAATCAAGAGCTTCACGGCTTGCTGGATGAATTAACGTGCGTTAAGGCCGAAGAGCGAAAGAAGATCAGCGACATCAGCGTAAAAATCCGCGCGGTCATAGAAAACATCGCTATTTCCAAGGATGTAGCAGACGAGATTGCTGCTTGCCTGACCAAGCTTGGTGACAAGCATGCCTTTGCCGTGCGCTCCAGCGCTACCGCGGAAGACCTGCCGACGGCGTCCTTTGCAGGCCAGCAGGATAGCTATTTGAACATCATCGGGAAAGAGGCCATCCTGAAGCATGTCAGCAGGTGCTGGGCATCGCTCTTTACCGACCGGGCAGTAGTTTACCGCCTTCAGAACGGCGTCGATCACCGTAAAGTCTCCATGTCCGTGGTGGTGCAGAAGATGGTGTTCCCACAGGCGGCCGGTATCTTGTTTACGGCCGATCCCGTCACGTCCAACAGGAAAGTGCTGTCCATTGACGCCAGCTTCGGTCTTGGCGAAGCCATGGTCTCCGGCCTGGTGAATGCTGACCTTTATAAAGTGTGTAACGGCAAGATCGTTGATAAGAGGATATCCGCCAAAAAACTGGCGATCCACGCCTTGCAAGACGGCGGCACGACGCAACAGGAGATTGAACCTGAGCGCCAGAACCGGCAAGCGCTGACGGATGAGCAGATCCTGCAGCTTGAACAGCTGGGCAGAAAGATCGAAGCGCATTTCGGCTCGCCCCAGGACATCGAATGGTGCCTGGCTGACGGTGAATTTCATATTGTCCAGAGTCGGCCAGTTACAACTTTGTACCCGATCCCCGAGGCGAATGACCAGGAAAACCGCGTCTATGTATCTGTCGGCCATCAGCAAATGATGACCAGTCCCATGAAACCATTGGGGCTGGCTTTCTTCCTGTTGGCGACTCCCGCTCCCATGCGTACTGCTGGCGGAAGGTTGTTTGTCGACGTCTCGCATCCGCTGGCGTCGCCAGTCACCAGGAAAAAAATAATAGATACCTTGGGAAAATCTGATCCGCTCATCAAAGATGCGCTGACGACCATCGTAGAGCGAGGCGATTTTATAAAATCGCCGGCGGAGGAAAGTAAAGCATCGGGCCGTGGCGAGAACAATCAGCCGGCCTGGTCTTTGGAGGGGAAAACAGACGGTGAATACGATCCGAAAATCGTTGCCGAATTAATTGAGAATAATCAGGCATCGATAAGAGAATTGAAAAAGAATATCCAGACGAAATCAGGAACAGCTGTATTTGATTTCATTCGTGAAGACATGCAGCAATTGAAGGGGTTTTTATTTGACCCGCGCAGTCTGGCCGTGATCATGGCCGCCATGGGGGCCTCTTCATGGATCAACGAGAAAATGCAGGCGTGGCTGGGCGAGCAGAACGCAGCAGATACGCTTTCTCAATCTGTTGCAAATAACATCACGTCGGAAATGGGACTGGCGCTGATGGATGTGGCGGATGTGGTCCGCCCCTATCCGGAAGTCATTGCATATTTGCAGCGCGCAAACAGCGATGATTTTCTGGATAAGCTGCCCAAGTTCGATGGCGGCCGGGAAACCCGGGACGCCATCCATGCTTATCTCGACAAATACGGCATGCGATGCAGCGGGGAAATCGATATCACTGAAGCGCGCTGGAGCGAAAAGCCGACAATGCTGCTTCCCATGATTCTTAACAATATCAAAAACTTCGAGCCTGGCGCCAGCAAGCGGAAATTCGAGCAGGGTCTGCAGGAAGCAATGGCTGAGGAACAAAGCTTGTTAGAACGCTTGAAGCAATTGCCGGATGGCGAACAAAAGGCCAGAGAAACAAAACGCATGATCGACCTGGTCCGGAATTTTATCGGTTATCGTGAATATCCAAAATACGGCAAGATCAATCGCTCCTTCGTTTATAAGCAGGCTTTGCTGAAAGAAGCCGAGCGGCTGGTGCAAGCCGGCGTCATTCATGAAACAGCGGATATGTACTATCTCAATTTTGAAGAGTTGCGCGAAACCGTGGGCACAAGCCAAGTAGATTACCAGCTCATCGGTAAACGAAAAGACGAGTACCAATCCTATAAAAAGCTGACGCCGCCACGTGTCATCACGTCTGACGGTGAAATCCTTTCCGGTGTGTATAAACGGGAAAATATCCCGGCCGGTGCAATTGCAGGACTGCCTGTTTCTTCCGGCATTGTAGAGGGACGCGCCCGTGTCATCCTGAACATGGAAGATGCCGATCTGGAAGAGGGCGATATATTGGTCACCGCATTTACCGACCCGGGCTGGACACCGTTGTTTGTATCCATAAAAGGCCTGGTCACGGAAGTCGGCGGACTGATGACCCATGGCGCCGTCATCGCTCGTGAATATGGTTTGCCGGCGGTCGTCGGCGTGGAGAATGCTACCAGGCTGATCAAAGACGGACAGAGAATCCGGGTTAACGGAACAGACGGATACCTGGAAATACTATGAATTGAGAGGCCTGCTCATGCAGGTCCGTATCGCAGTTCAGCCCGGTTTGAATTGGCGAGCAGGTAATCAACGATATCCACGATCATGTTCGACCGGGGCTGGCCCGCGACTCGCGATAACCACCAGGTGGCGCCGGGAAGACGCGGATAACCGGGCAGGATGGTGATTAGTCCGCGAACCAGGTTGTCGTGCGCCAGCAAGTATGGGAGGCAGGCAATGCCGCGTTTGCGCAGCACAGCGTCCAGCAACAGGCGTAGGTCATCGTAGATCGCTTGTTTTCGGAACGCGGCCAGCTGATGGCGGAAAATCTCTGCAGTCGCATCGTCGGTCAGGCTCTCCTCCAGACAAACCAGACCGGTATGCAGATGATGCTGCTCCAGCGGGACGCCGGCTAGCTGAGCGGCCAGTTCGGCGTTGCCCACAACGACCCATTCATCCTGTAAAAAAGGGACTTCCATTAAACCCGGCTGCTGGAGCGGGCGATTGCCGATGGTAATGTCGACATCGATTTCGTCAATGAAACGGGCAGTTTCGTCCGTCGAGAACAATGGAAACAGCCCTGGAATCCGGTCTTGCAAGAGCTCTATCTGAGGCTGCAGCCAGCCATGCAGCAATGGCGCCGGGCAAACCAGTACCACGAGTCCTGGGTCCAGATAAGTTGCGATTCGCGTCAGGCCACTGTGCAAGGTCCCGAATGAGCGTTGCACGCTCTGTAGCAAGACTTCTCCAGCGACATTCAATTCCACGCCACGCCCGACTCGGTGGAACAGCGGCTGGCCAATTTGCTCTTCCAGCAGTTGTATCTGATGACTGATCGCGGATTGCGACACGCATAGTTCATCGGCGGCGCGCGAGAAATTGCCGAGCCTGACTGCCGCTTCAAATCCTGCTAGAAGTTTTAACGATGGAATGCGATTCATTGACATATGAGAAAAATTGATCAATTAAGCCAATAAACATCAATATTCCTCAAGTTTAACACGCCCCATAATGGCCTCATTGTCTTAGATATATCTGTAAAGGAAAAATAGTCATGAGTTCTCGTCGTGTTTTTTTGCAAAATTGTAGTGCCGGTGGCGGCTTGCTCATGTTGGGAGGGTTGCTGACAGCTTGCGGCGGAGGTGATAACGGCAGCACGGCGTCGGCCAGCGAGCAGGTTGGCGTCAATGACGCAACCCGGCCGGCCGGCAATGGCAACCCGGGCAACGGTGGGCAAGGCTTGCCTGTATCCGGCTGGACGATGCCTGATGAGGGTGAACAGCACAAAGGGACCTGGATGGCATTCGTTGCATCCGACGCCATTTGGGAGCCCACGCAAATCGCGCCATTGCAAGATGCACTGGCGCGCATCGCCAACGCGATTGTGCAATTCGAACCGGTCAACATGCTGGTCAATCAACGCGATCTCGCGATCGCCAGGCAGAAGCTGGACCCGCGAGTCAAGCTGCTGATTGCGCCAATCGATGACCTGTGGATGCGCGACACCGGGCCGGTATTTGTCAAGAATCAGAACGGCGAAAAAGCGGGCGTCAATTTCAACTTCAACGGCTGGGGTAAAAAGCAGGTCTATGCCAACGATGGCAAAGTGGCGGGATTTGTTACGCAGCAGGCAGGAGTACGCATGCTGTCGACCAGGCTGGTGCTGGAAGGCGGCGGCATCGAAGTGGATGGGAAGGGCACCGCCATCATCACCGAAAGCTGTGTGCTGAATCCGAATCGCAATCCCGGTCTGAGCAAAGCAGATTGCGAGGCCGAGTTGAACGCGCTGTTGGGTATCCGGAAGGTAATTTGGCTGCCGGGAATTGCCGGCAAGGATATTACAGACGGACATACGGATTTCTACGCGCGTTTCGCCGGCCCCGGGGTTGTGGTTGCCGGTGTTGATTCGGATCCCGCTTCCTACGATCATGCAGTGACTACGCGGCATCTCCAGATATTGCGGGCAGCTACGGACGCAAATAACAAGCACTTGCAAGTCGTCCCAATCGAGGGGCCTGGCCAGATTCGGCCAGAGTTTGCGAACAAGACTTTTGCCTCCGGCTATATCAATTTCTACCTTGTCAACGGCGCACTGATCATGCCGGAGTTTGGCGACGCGGCAGCCGACGCCAATGCCAAGACCCGTTATATGGAGCTGTTTCCTGGTCGCGCCATCGTGCAACTGAATATCGATCCGATCGCGGCAGGCGGCGGCGGGATTCATTGCACCACGCAGCAGCAAGCTGCTTGAGCTTATTCTGAGCAAGCTGTATCCATTACGCCTTGTCCGCAGGGGCATTGAAGCATTCTGTCAGCTTGACACTTTATGGCTTTTTGCTCAATATCATGCGCACGGGGACGTAGTGGCTATCCATGATTCGTCAACCCGATGCGCTTTTGCTGTTTCGCAAGCCACAAAGAAGCAGCTGAAACCGGCGCAAAATTCACACTTACCAATTGAGGTTGCCCCCAATCGGCTCACATTCCTGAGCCAGCATGCTGAACGCCGCTCATATGCCTCCCACGCTATCTGTCGGGGCGATGAGCTAAGACACCGCCGCGATGGCGGCAAGTTGCGTTGCATTTGCGAATTGTTTACCACCGATTTTCGGTGCCCCTTGTTTGACAATACATCTTGGCGCCAAGGCGCTTAAGGGATTTTCTATGATTTATGATGTCGTGATTGCCGGCGCAGGCCCTGTCGGCTTATTTCTCGCCTGTGAGCTCCGGCTCGCAGGCATCTCAGTGTTGGTGCTGGAGAAAAACGTCGACCCGCGCGCTCCATTAAAGCGGCTTCCGTTCGGCATGCGTGGATTATTGGCGCCTTCCATCGAAGCTTTTTATCGCCGCGGTTTGCTGGACGACATGGCGGCGCCGCAACGTCTGCAAGATGAGGCGGGAAGCAACAGCGCCTCAAGCGCCGGGCGGGGAGGGCCGCAGCCGCGCCGCCAAATCGGCCATTTCGCCGGCATCCCTTTCGACCAGGACAAGGTCGATACCTCGAAATGGCCATATCGCCTGCCAAGCCCGGCTGCCACCAGCATGGCGGCCGATATGGAGCACATCGAAGCCGTCCTGGCCGCGCGCGCAAACGCGGCCGGGGTGGAAATCAGGCGCGGACTCAGCGTCGAAGGCTTCGACCATGCGGACGAAGAAGTGATTATTCGCGCAGGCAGCGAAACTTTTCATGGCCGCTGGCTGGTCGGCTGCGATGGCGGCCGCAGCATCGTGCGCAAGGCAGGCGGCTTTGAATTCGCCGGCACCGATGCTGAATTCACCGGCTATTCAGTTCAAGTGGAAATGGCTGACCCGGATCAACTCAGCCTGGGCCGCCACTATACGCCGACGGGGATGTATTTTCAGTCACGGCCCGGGACTATCGCGATGGTCGAGTTCGATGGCGGCGCTTGCCACCGAAGCCAAGCGATCACACTCGAGCACGTGCAGGCAGTGTTGCGCCGTATCGCTGGGAGCGATGTCACCCTGACGGCCCTCCGGCTTGCCACCACCTGGACCGATCGCGCTTACCAGGCCACGACTTACCGCAAAGGACGGCTGCTGCTCGCCGGCGACGCCGCGCACATCCATTCTCCTTTAGGCGGCCAGGGGCTCAACCTCGGCCTTGGCGATGCGATGAACCTTGGATGGAAGCTTGCCGCCACCATCCGTGGCGACGCACAGCTTGCTCTGCTTGACAGCTATTCGAGTGAACGGCGTCCGGTGGCAGCCCAGGTCCTGGACTGGTCACGCGCCCAAGTCGCGCTGATGCGGCCGAGCATGCATTCGCGTGCGCTCGCAGCCATCATCCGCGATCTCATCGACACAGGCGACGGCGCCACATACTTCGCTGAGCGCATGTGGGGTGTTTCGGTCCGTTACGATCTTGGCTGCAGCCACCCTCTGACGGGCCGCAGCGCTCCCGATTTCGAGCTGGCCGACGGCAGCAAGCTTGGTGCGCTGCTGAACAAGGGGAGGGGGCTATTCCTGGACTTTGACGCCAGCAGACCGTTTCAAGCGCTTGCCAGCGGCTGGAGCGACCGCATCACGTATATTGCAAGCGAAGCCAGGGATAGCCTGGGCTTGAGCGCGCTACTCGTGCGCCCCGATGGCGTGGTCGCCTGGGCCGGTGAGGCTGACTGCAGTCATGTGGAAGCTGCTCAGGCCGCCTCGCAGTGGTTTGGCGAAGCCGCAGAGATGCTTTAATTTACCGGCCTCAGTCGTGCAAATCGAATGCCAGTGGCGTTAGCGCTGATGCTGCAAATATTCCTCTATGATTGCGTTCACTTCGTGGTGGCATTCGAGACCCGCGAGATGCGCAGTAGCGGGCATAACGATGAACTCGGCGCCAGGTATCGCTGCCGCCATCGCCTGAGTCTCGCGGAGATGAACATCGTGCCGAGCGACAGCGTCTGGCTATCGGCAATCCGGTTACGCCACCCGAGCGAACTTGCCGGTGCGTTTTGTGCGGATATTCTGAGCGGCGCGCCAGCTTCGGCCTGAGTCGGCAAGGTGTGCGGATGACGGTTTCAGTCTTCCGCAACGATGCAGGAAAGCAGCCCGTCATCCGCTTAACTGGCGCCGTAAATGACGCGCTCGTCTAATGCGAACAGGCGTCATCCAATGCTGATTTTCGGCATCTATACATCATTGACATTAATGAGAGTGTCAAGAAAAAAACTTCGAATTATCAAGCTGAAAGCAGCTGAATCGGCATGCCATCGTCATTCTCCGGTAACAAAACGTAATTACCATCTGGAAAGATTTTTAACGCGTCTTGCCAGCAGTGCTGGATCCATCGCGCATTCGCGCAAACTTAATTTCCTTCCGGGATATCGACATGGTGCTGAAGCGATGCAAGCTGACGTAAGCAGATGGTTTAGCAGCGGACGCCGCCGTCGCTTGCCGCGATGCGCATCTGGCCGCACATTTAACCGCACATACAGCCGCGGCGCGGTGCTGCCGATCGGCATTTTCTTCCTGGCTGTGCTGTGCGTCGGCATATTCGCCGTCTATAACATGGCGCAGGTGACCAGCGACAAGCGGCGCCTGGTCAATGCCGCGGATGCGATTGCCTACAGCACCGCCAACATTGCGGCGGAGGGCCTCAACTACACCGCCTACACCAACCGCGCCATGATCGCCAATTACCAGGCGGTGGGGCAGATGACGGCGATGTGGTCGAACGTCACCATGTCGGACCAGTACTGGAAAAACAATAGCAGGGTGATGAAGGCCACCGCCGCGCTGACCAAATTCATCCCCTATATCGGCGCCGGCCTGTCGAGCATTCTCAATGCCGTCTCTACTTTCGGCAAATACTGGGAAAAAATCGTCGACGGCGTGCGCGTCACCAGCCAGGTGCTGGCCAACGCCGGCACCGCCACCACCTCATTGACCAATTACGCGATTTTCGCCTCGCAGCAGGTGCACCTGGCTACCACTACTTCAGCCATGATCGCCATGCAAAAGGAACTGCTGACGGCCAATGCGCCGCAAGCCGAGTATGTGCCGCAGACCATCATGTACCAGGTCGCCAAGAGCGTGGTGGATTTCGGCAGCATGATCAAGCTGCACCAGCCGCCGCGCAAGTTCATGGGCAGCACCGAGATGAAGACCAAGCTGCCGGACAGCACCGGCACCGCCGAATTCAACCTGGTGCACCGGGTGATGATGCAGGACATGATCAAGCTCACCAGCGCCATGGGCGGCCGCCGCCTGTTTCCTAACGCGGTCGGCCTGTGGGCGGTGGACGGCTGCAACCTGAGCGGCATCAACGGCATCCTGACCGGGCTCTCGGCCAACGGCCTGGAGCAGATCGTGCCGGCGCTGCAGGGCAACGTGGCGGCGGACGTCATCGGCCCGGTGATCGAAGCGTTCATGAACACGGTGGGCCTCATCGTCAGCCCGATCATGTGCCTGTACGAGCGTACCGGCGGCACCCGCATGATCCAGATGCAGGACGGAACCTATGCCTGGAGCAATATCGACATCATGGAGATCAATCCGCACCTGTTCAATATCCACATTCCGATGGCCGGCGCGGTGACCATGTCCAAGGTGGGCCGCCAGGGCCTGGACAAGAACCAGGAAGTGCCTGAAGACCTGGCCAAGTTCGTCGATGTGGTGAAAGACACTTCGTCCTGGAAGAAATCGTTCTGGGGCGAGGCGACCGGCATTGACGATTGCCTGTATTTCACGCTGCCGAACGGCGAACTCTATGCACCGCGGATAGGCGGCGCCTGCGCTTCGTTGTCTGCAGGCGCTGCCAAGAAATACTACGAGCGCGGCGTCATGAATATCGCCGGATCCTCTGGCGAGCGGGCAATGAAGGGCCAGCCGCAGATCGCCACCGCCAGCCAGACGCTCAACAACGCCGCCATGGCGACCCTGGAACCGGTAATCAATGCCGCCGGCGCCGGCGTCAATTCCTCCAATTCCTCGCAGTCCGCGGTCAATCTGCCGGACGCCAACGCCGGCAACCAGACCGGTGTGCTGGGCGGCGCCCCGGCCGGCATGCCAGCCTCCGGCGCTGCGCTCAATGCGCCCAATCCGGGCAGCGCCGATGCCGAAGTGACGGTGGCGACAGCGATGGCGCAGCAGGCGGTGAATTTCCAGCAGCTCTCCAGCCTGGGCGGCAATGTCGCCACTTCCATCTCAAACATGCTGGGCAGCGGCTTTTCGCTCGCCACCTCGGCGTTCGACGATCCGGTCGATGCGCCTGACGGTTTTGTCCAGTTTATCCTCAAGGCGCTCGGCCTGGGCGACTTGATCGATGTGCTTGGCATGCGCACTTCGCGCGGCACTGAGACGCTGTTCCAGAAACCCGGCCTGGGCGGTGCGGTGGCGGCTGACATGGGCTTGCCGGCGGAACGTTTCGGTCTGTGGGAAATGCGCGGCGCCAACATGGGCAACTACCAGCTGGGCGACCGCGACGCCAGCAATCTGTTTGTCGCCAGCAAGGAAGTGCAAGACAACGCCTTGAAGGACCTGGGGCCGTCGTTCGTGGTGGCGCTGCAGCAGACGGTCGACAAGACGCCGCTGCGGCCGGAAAGCAAATTCAACCTCGGGCGCGCGCCCATGCACGATTACGACACCGAACTCAAGCAGGATTATCTGAAAGCCATCGGCAAGGCGCGCGTTTACTACCGGGCGCCGGTGGAGCGCTGGACCACGCGCGGCCAGATCGTCTCGCACGCCAACCTCATGCTGCCTTACTGGAACGCTCGGCTGGAAGGCTTGAATTACCCCGAAAAAACGCTGTTCTTCGTCATTAACTGAGATCCCGTCCGGAAAGACTTCATGCTCATGCTGCCCGCACTATCGACCGCATCGCCAAGGCTGCGCCGCCAGCGCGGCCAGGCGCTGGTCGAATCCATCATTGTCTGCAGCCTGTTCATGGTTTTCCTGTTCGGCCTGCAGTGGGTGTGGCGGTTCGGCGAGCTGGCGCAGCTCAATGCCGAAGCCCCGCGCTTTGCCGCCTGGGAACGCACCGCCTACAAGTCCGGCGGCGGCGCCGAGACGCAGGCGCTCTACAGCAGCGACAGCGACCTGGCGCCCCAGGTATTCCGGAACGTCTACCTGACGCCGCGCGGCGCGCGCCAGTCGCAAGGCGAGGGCAGCACCGCCTTGATGCAAGACCACCCGGACTGGATGAGCACGGCCGCGCGCTTTTTTACCAGCACCATGAAGGGCGCCACCTTCGGCAGCATCTCAAGCAACGCCTTGAGCGTCACCACCAATTCAAACAAGGCGCCCGGCGGACCGATGGGATTCGATCCCACCCACAATACGCTGACCAGCCTGAAGCTGGATGACAAGCCTTATGAACGGGTGCAGGTCAACGGCGCCATCGGGCTGGGCGATTTCATCACGGACTTCCTGCAGCAGCGCTTCGGCATCGCACCAGCGCTCGACGGCATGGCCGCAGGCAGCACCAACGTCACCGCGCTGGGCAGCCTGACCATGGTCACCAATTCCTGGTCGGCGCCGGGTGGGGTGGCGATCAAGCGCATGTTTGACGAACTCAATCCGCTGGCTGCCAGCAACCACGTCGGCACGGTGCTCAACAACGGCAAGTACGGCAACCTGTCGCAGCTGATCGGCGGCGCCTCTGGTTTCGGCAGCAATTACCGGGTAGACAAGGTCGGCATCAATCCGGCGCAGGTATCGACGCTGGTATCGCAGGGGATGGGCTTCGACTACGGCAGCCTGAAGAACCCGGGCGACCTGATGAAAATTTTCAAGCCTACCGATGAATACAAGGAGAGCTTTGTGTTCAAGGCAGCGACGATCGAGCCTGAATATGTCGGCATCATCTGCAAGGCAAAAGTGCCGAATTCGATCCGCCTGACGCAGTACACCCAGGATGAACTATGCCCGTCCGGCACGGTGCGCGCGCGCACGATTTCCATGTTCGACAATCCGGCCTGGCGCTTTGTGGCTCCCTAGGGCAGCATCCTGAGAATAATAGAAATTTCAAAAAAATTCATTAATATTCAATGTATTGCAGATGAATCATGAGAGCTTGGATTAAGTTTGGAGATTTAATCGAAAAGCTTTTTTATTCAATTGCTTGCGCCCGCAATCCATGAATCTGCCGGATGATCAGCAGCAACCGCTGCAGGACCGTAGCCATCAACGTAAGCCATTTAAATCATTCCCTTTAGTCGCTCAGAAAGAATACTGCATGCCGGCCTGGGCGCCGCTGAGCCGGCCGCTTTGGGGATTGCGGTCGGTATCGGCCTCGACGTATAGCTTGGTGCGCTTCGACAGGCTGTAGCGGGCGACCGCCAGGAGCTTGTTGTCGACCGCGCCGTCGGCGGTGGTGCGCCAGTAGGCGGCAGTCAGCTCCCATGCCGGCGCCGGGACGTAAATGGCGCCGATGCCGTTGGTGATCAGGCTGCGGGTGGCGGTGTAGGGTTCGTTCCGGGTGTGGTAGTGCACCAGCTGCAGCGTGACCGGGCCGACCTCGTAGTAGCCGCCCGCGGTAAACGTGGTCTGGCCGCTGCCGTTGACGCCGCCGTAGGCAATTGCCGCGCCGAACGGGTGGCCGTTGTACATCAGGCTGGCGGCTTGCATGCTGCCGTTCTGGGTGCCTGCCTGTTCGCCGGCGGCGTAGCTCAGGCGCCCAATGAAATCGGAGAAGCGGCCGGTATAGACGATCGCATTGTCCCAGGCATAATTGAGCTGATGATTGACCGCGGGCGACCAGCTGGAGACATAAGTAGGGTCGCTCAGCCAGGAGCCGGCGTAATACAGTGCATTGTATTGACGCCCCAGGGTCAGCTCGCCATAGCTGCTGCTCAAGCCGACATAGGCGGTGCGTCCGAACAATCGTCCTCCCTGGTTCAGTTTGCCGGTGTCGAGCGAAAAACCGTTCTCCAGGTTGAAAATGGCTTTCAGGCCGCCGCCCAGGTCTTCGCTGCCGATCAGGCCCCAGCGGCTGCCGGCCCAGCCCAGTTCCGCGCCGTCCACTACCGACAAGCTGTTGCCGGCCCTGGTTTGCTGATAGCGCACGCTGCTGTCGATAAACCCATACAGCGTGACGCTGGTGCTGGCGATTTGCGCATGAGAGGCGCTGGCCGCCAGGGCTAGCAATGCGGCGGCAGGGACGGTGCGCGGAATACGGAGGACGGCTGTTTTCATTGTTTTGCTTTGTGGTTTGTCATCAGTTGCGCATGTACGGCCGGCACAGTTCTACCAGCGGCCATGCCGCGGAAGCAGTCCGCAAGCGGGCACCTTGAGCGAAAGATGTGCCCGCCACGCAGCCTGCCGCGCCTTAACCTTGGCCCGGATTGCTGTGGCGGCCGATAAAACGGCCAGATCATGGAAATGAAATGCAGGGTTACGAGGCAAAAAGAGACTTGCGCGGCTCTCTGTCCATCAGCCGCGAATATATAGTAGGTCTATGCCAGGAAAGAACGAATCATTTTGAACAACTATATTCGGAATAAGTACATGGCACTTGCCTGCGGCTCGTCAGGTTTTGGAAGGACGCCCGGCGATCAGCAGCCAGGCGCTCAAGGCGCTGCCCAAGGCCAGGCACGCAGAGAGCAGCATCACCCAGCGAAAGCCGGAGACGTACGATTGGCTGATTGCGCTTTTCAGGAACGCTTTCTCCGATTGGCTTGCTGCTTCGGGTAACTCGATTGCAGCAAGTTTTGCCCGCTGCACCTCTACCGCGTGCAACTTTTCCGGCGCCATATTCGAGGTCTTGAGATGCCGGTCCAAACTGACATTGAACGCCAGGTTCATCACAATCCCGAAAGCTGCGATGGCCAGCAGGGTGGCCGTACGCGAAACGGCGTTGTTGACGCCCGATGCCGCGCCGGTAAGACTCTGGTCGACTGCGTTCATGACCGTCGTGGTCAGCGGCGCGATGCTGATCGACATGCCGAAGCCCAATATCAGCACCGCCGGAAAATAATTAGTCCAGTAACTGCCGCCCACACCCGGAATGGCGAACCAGGCAAATCCGATAGCCGCAATCGTCGGCCCGATCACAAGCGGTTTCTTGGCGCCGTAGCGGTCAACCAGGCCGCCGCTCCATCTTGACAGGAGAAACATCGGCAGCACAAACGGCAGCAACGAAGCGCCGGCGGCGAAAGCGGAATACTCTTGCACCAGAATCAGGTTGAGCGGAAGAAAATACAGGCTGCCGCCAAGCGCAGCGTACAGCAGGAGCGTCAGCAGGTTGGCGCCGCTGAAATTGCGGGATCGGAATAAGCCGAGCGGCAGCATGGGAGTCGGATGCCGCAATTCGAGGCCGATGAAAAGGGTAAGCATCAGCACAGCCAGAACCAGCGTTGCAAGCACCGTCACTTCGCCCCAGCCTTTGTTCGACGATTCAATCAAGCCATAGA
>Ga0210409_10002221_pt1 | contig 23372 bp, 20 predicted proteins | sample IncBWH17MmetaG_FD_161649 | JGI IMG/M metagenome (GOLD analysis project Ga0210409, IMG submission 161649) | Forest soil microbial communities from Barre Woods Harvard Forest LTER site, Petersham, Massachusetts, United States - Inc-BW-H-17-M | ecosystem: Environmental > Terrestrial > Soil >...
AGAGGGGAAGGAAGGGTTGCTAACCGGCATCCTTCTTTCTCCTCAAATTGTTTAAGGACTTGGTTCATCTTTCTTTTATCACTGACACCAAAATATTTCTACTCCCCAGAGGTGGGCGGGAGCTATCGTGAGCTATCGGGACCACCGTTTTGGGGGAGCGGGAGCTATCGGGAGTTGGGATGGGGGGGCTGAAGGCTAACGGGTAACCACGGATGGCACGGATGGCACGGATGAGGTGGAGCGCCATTGATTATCAGTTCGTGCTAAAATGCGGGAAGTGGTATTAGGCGGTAGTAGCTGATAGTAGCTGATATTTGTTGCGATTAAGTGATATCGCTAAAGCGCCGGACGAAGGACAAAACCGGAGGGTCGATGGTCAGAGGCCGACCGGGAAAGCTGTCAAAGAGTGGGACAGAGGTACGCGGATTAGGAGTGTAAAAAGTCTTGTGTGCAGAAGGGGCGGGTAAAACAGCGGTGACACGGTGACAAGCCCGTGTTTACCGATGGATCTGTGCGTTTCCAGCGGTGACAAAACGGTGACGAAGCGGTGACAAGGCTCAAGGTTTAAGTCCGCAATCCACAGTCCACAGGCGAGAGTCCAGAGTTCGCAGCCCGGACTCCACCGTCGTGTCAAGACTTGCAGGCACCGGTGACACGGCGGTGACGAGCGGTGACAAGTATGAAAGGCAAGATGGTTAGGTATCGGTTATCCGTTCGGGCTATTTTCTGCGCCGGGGGGTAGGGTGGGGGGCTTTCAAAGCGTGACAGCGTGACAAGGCCGTGTTTGGCGAGGGATTCTCACTTTTGAAGGCGTGACAAAGCTCACCGTGTCACGCTTTGAACCGTGACAAGGTGACAGAGGGTGATCTTGTCAACTTTCGAAAGTTGACAGTTGACAGGGGCAGAGCATGAGGGCAGGCGGAATATTTGTTTCGCGCCGGGGGGTGTTTTGAGGTGTGACGGTGTGACAAAGCCGAATTTACCGGGCTTTTTGCGATTTTGAGGTGTGACAAAGCCATAACAGGGTGTGACAAGGTATGACAGGGTGTGACAGAGGCGGGTTTGGACCACCGATTACACGGATTACACGGATTGAGGCAGTCGGCAGGGAGGTTTGTGGCGACCTTTGGTTTTGCAGGGTAAAGAGTTGCCGGACAGTCGTAATTCTTTTTTCGCGCCAGAGGGGTGATCCAGGGCTGATCCAGGGTTGAGACGTTTCCACACGCTGTATTTACCGAGTGATTGTGCGTTTCAGGGGTTACCAAGGGGTGATCCATGAGGTTGGCAAGGCTGATCCATCAGGTGATTCTGAGGTTTTCGCATGTGTTAGTGGAGTGTTTGCCTTGATTTTTCTCCAATCGAGGCAAAAGCTGGAACCGGATGACAAAGGAACCGCGACTATGTGGCGTAAGTGACGCGCTGCGTTCGGCTTTGCTCTCGTGAGTACCGCGCCCATAGAAACCAAGAGTTTGAGACTGGTGGCCAATACGCCGGAGCACCTGCGGACGCTGATGGCGGGCGCGGAGCTCTATAAGCAGAGATTTGGCCTTCGACTCGCCGAGGGCGTCCGAGGCTTCTTCGTTTCTGGTGAGGTGTCCCCGGACTGGCTCGCTCAGATCCAAGTCGCTACCTTGGCTGATGTCTGGAAGCACGGGTTTGTGCTGGTGCACCTGGCGGACAACGCCGTGATCGGCGCAGGTGGGTACAAAGGGCCACCCGATGCGGAAGGCATCGTAGAGATCGGCTACGCTGTCGCACCCGGCTACCAGGGCAGGGGTTACGCCACCGAAGCGGCCGCGGCCTTGGTTGCTTACGCCCTTGGCAGCGGACGCGTCCGCACCGTGCGGGCTCATACGCTACCGAAGGCAAACCCCTCGACGAAAGTTCTAGAGAAGTGCGGCTTCAAATGCCTCGGAGAGGTGATCGACCCCGAGGATGGCGCCGTGTGGCGTTGGGAGAAGCAGCCGAGCGCAGGGCCATAGTCGGGCTGCCGACGGGCACGCAAGCTCGCGCGCTACGCGGTCTGGATGAGTCGTGCTGGAGGATCGGATTGACAAAGAAACAGAACGGACAGGTAATTGTATCCACACGCTGGACGGACCGATGAACTCACGAACATGAAAAAACTGCTTCACCGCCTTTTCGGGTCTGGAATTCTCTACGCTCTGATGGTCACGGCAAGCGCTTTTGCCCTCAACGGATGCCGAAGTGCCCGATCCGATGGGAGCGGGCCTGGGGCGGCGGGGGCGCCAGCCCGAGAACCCGCGCCCGGCTCTTCAGGCAGTTCTCAGGCATCGGCCCATCAGGCTTCGCCTTACCACCTCGAAGCTCAGATGCGACCATTAACGACGAACAGCGTCATCGCGCAGTACGACGTCGCCGTTCTTCAGGCTATCGCCCAGCGCTGGTATAGCCTTCTCGACACCTCACCGCATGTCACCGCGAACGGCAAGGTGGTGTTGGAGTTCAACCTCCGCCCGGATGGAAGCGTCCCCAAGGCACGAATCGTTGAGCGCACTGTGGACAAGGCGCTGGCTCGCATCTGTCAGAAGGCGGTGCTGGATTCAGCTCCTTCTGTGCCCTGGCCGGAGGACATGCGCCGGGCACTTACTAACGATTACCGCGCAGCGACATTCACATTTGCGTTTCACGCAGGTGACTGAACCCGAAATCCTGTAACATTTTTCGGGTTTTGCTTCTGAGGAGGGAGTATGAATGGACTCGAACCTAATCCGAACATGGGAAATACATGTCCTCAGTGTGGAGCTGCGCTGCCAACTGGCGCGCTGGGAGGGCTTTGCCCCGCGTGCCTGCTCAAGCAAGGCGCGGCGGCAGAGACGTCCACGCAGCCGGAAACCGCGCCGTTCCAGCCGCCGAGCGTCGAGGAAATGGCGCGTCTGTTTCCGCAGCTTGAGATTCAGGGGTTCATCGGCAAGGGCGGCATGGGCGCGGTTTACAAGGCGCGGCAGCCAGGGCTCGATCGTCTCGTGGCGCTAAAGATTCTGCCGCCGCAGGTGGCGAGCGGACCCGGTTTTGCCGAACGGTTCAATCGTGAGGCGCGTGCGCTGGCCAAGCTGAATCATCCAAACATTGTCGCGGTCCACGAATTCGGCCAGGTGAACGGGCTACCGTTCTTTATTATGGAGTTCGTGGACGGAGTGAACCTGCGGCAGTTGGAACGCGCGGGGAAGCTGTCGCCTCGCGAAGCGTTGCAGATTGTCCCGCAGATTTGCGAGGCGCTCCAGTTCGCCCACGACGAAGGCATCGTCCACCGTGACATCAAACCGGAGAACCTGCTGCTGGATAAGAAGGGCCGGGTGAAGATCGCCGATTTTGGAATCGCCAAAATCATGGGTTCCGAGGGGGAAGCAGGGATCACCGAAACGCGGGGCGCGATTGGCACCCCGCAGTATATGGCGCCCGAGCAGGTGGAAAAACCAGAGACCGTGGACCATCGCGCGGACATTTTTTCGTTGGGAGTGGTCTTTTATGAGATGCTGACCGGGGAACTGCCGCTGGGGAAGTTCGCGCCACCCTCGCGCAAAGTCAACGTGGACGTCAGGCTGGATGAGGTAGTGCTTCGAAGCCTCGAAAAGGAGCCGGAGCGCCGCTATCAGTATGCGAGCCAGGTGAAGACCGCGGTGGACACCATCGCCAGCACCAGCCCACCGCCGCCAAGGCAGGATGCCCAAGCCCTGGCCCGAGAAATTCTGGCCCAGGGTTCAGCGCTGGATATCGGAAGTTGCCTGCGGCGGGGCTGGGGATTAGTGCGGAGCAATTTTTGGCCGATTGTGGGCGTTAGCGCGCTGATGGTGTTGCTGGTGCAGGCGGCGAACTCCACCGCGGTGGGCATCGTCGCCGGCGGCCCGCTCATGGGCGGCTTGTGGTTGTACCTGCTGAACCGGGCGCGGGGCGAGCCAGCGAGCCTGGACACGGCCTTTTCCGGATTCCGCATTGCGTTCGTAAACCTGTTCCTGGGGAGTTTGGTCACCTTTGTGCTGACGCTGATCGGATTCATCTGCCTGGTTTTGCCCGGGCTTTACCTGGCGGTAGCCTGGATGTTTGCGTTGATCCTGGTCATCGACCTGCGGCTGGATTTCTGGCCGGCGATGGAACTAAGCCGCCAGGTCGTCACCCGGCACTGGTGGAAATTCTTTGGGTTCTGGATCGTGCTCCTGCTCATGAAAGTCGCGGGCGCGCTCGCATGCGGAGTAGGACTATTCTTTACCGCTCCCATTGCCCTGGCTGCGACGGTTTTCGCGTACGAAGACATCTTCGGCCCGGCGCGACGGAAGGCGTCTGAGGCTTCGGCTCGCGTCGGCCCGTCAGGCACGGAGGTGTTGCCCGAGGCGTCCGGGAAAGCCCCCTATCCAGGCGGAGGGGCTTGGAAGCCGGTGGTGGCGGGTCTGGCTGCCGTGGCGCTCCTGCTTGTTCTCGTGGCAGCGATTTCCGGCCACCGGGCGAGAATGAGGCACGCGGCCGAGGCGTGGGCCGCTCAGCAGGAGTCGGCAGCGCAGGCAGGCGAGGCAAGCACGGACCTTGTTTTCGGCCCGGTCATCGAGCGGGTGCTCGAATTTACGAATTCCAATCGCCGGGCTCTGAATTTGGCTTCCGGGGACTACGTCGCCTCAACGCCTGAGCGTACTCTTGATTTTGGTCCGGGTGGGATCGACGGGTTGCGCGAGGCAGGCGTGGACTTGTATCTCAGCGACGCCGCCCTGGAAGCCTTCAGTAACAAACCTGCGCTGAATGAAAACGATTTCCCCCAGCCTAACGCTCTCGACTTTCGCTCGGTCTTCAGTCCCATGACTGACGACAGCGGTGCGCCGGTGAACAACATCACCAACGCCGCATACAGCGGTGGAGAAGATATTATAGCGAGGCTGATGGAGAGGCGCGCGGAGGAGGGCGGGTCGTGGGAGCATTACGAAAGCCTCGCTGGCACCAATGTGTTCAGACTGGTTACTCGTGATGGCACCAGGGGCCTTTTGCAGATCTGTGGCGTTACTGATCAGCTGCGCGGCGTCAAGGTTCGCTACAAGCTATTGAACCAAACTTCACCTCCTGGAGAAGGCAGCAATCTTTCACTGCAAAGTCTGACTGAGCGTTGGGACGCGGCGTGCCAGATCGGCAATGCTGGGCAGAGATCCCAGGCGTTTGCCAGACTGGCAACCGATGCTGCCAAAGCGGGTGAGGTGGATCTGGTGAGAACGTCGCTGCAGCGGATCGTCGATAACGTGACGCGCGACCAGGCGACGCTGGATTCGGTGCGCCTGCTGGCGCGGCGCCACCTCAGGAAGCCAGCCATCGAAATTGCCCGAACCATAACCGGAAATCAGCTCCGCGATCGGGCATTGTCAGAGCTGGCCCAGTGAAAAGCGGCGAAACCAATGAATTGAGCTCCGAGAATCCAACTTCCTCGACTGGCGCGGAGCGCGACGTTTTCGCGACCACGCATTGGACCGCCGTGATCGCCGCCGGGCGCGGCAGTTCAGCCGAGGCTGAGGTGGCGCTCGAGGAATTGTGCCACGCGTATTGGTTTCCGCTGTATGTGTACGTTCGCCGCCAAACGCCCACGCGGGAAGATGCGGAAGACCTTACCCAAGCCTTCTTCGCCCGCTTTTTGGAAAAGAACTACCTTGAAAAGTTGAGTGTGCAGAAAGGGAAGTTTCGCGCTTTCCTGCTGGCCGCGCTCAAGCATTTCCTGGCGAATGAGTGGGACCGTGCGAGCCGCCAGAAGCGCGGTGGCGGCGTGGCGCCCCTGTCGCTCGATTGGCAGGATGCCGACGCGCGCTATCAAATTGAACCGGTGGACAATTCGAGTCCCGACAAACTTTACGATCGCGCCTGGGCGGTTACGCTCCTTGAACAGGTGCTCCGACGCTTGCGCGATGAGAACGCCACCGAGGACCAAACGAGGGTCTTCGAACAATTGAAGGGATTCCTAATGGTAGGCACGAGCGCGATCCCATACGGAGAAGCGGCGGCCAGGCTTCACCTGAGCGAAGGTGCGGTGCGGGTCGCAGTCCATCGGCTGCGACGGCGCTACCGGGAGCTGCTGCGCGAGGAAATCAGCCAGACCCTCTCGGACGCCACCCAGATCGCAGAAGAGATGAGGACGCTTTTTAGCGCATTTGCCAACTGAGACTTCTGAAAAATCAAGCGCCGCTACACATGTTGCGGGCATTTGCGCAACCGTAATTGAACCGGGGGTAGGTCTGTTGCCGCGAAGAATGGGGCGCCCTGCCCATTGATTGGACGTTTCTTTCGTGGCAATAGTGAGGGCAAAAGAAGATGCGGCAGAAAAGTGCTTTCTCATTGGCAAGGATGGTGTTCATCAAATCCGCGCCGCTCCTGGCCCGGGTTGGAGCAGTTGCCGTTCTGCCGCCTTTCCTGCTGAATGGCGCAGCCGCCCAGAGTATTCGCGTCCCTTGGAGCGGTTACGGCCACGAGGCGCAGCACGACGGGATCGCGCCGGTTGCGTCGCAGCCCCTGAGCCGCATTTTGTGGCAGACGCCGGTGGACCTGAAGCCGCAATACGACGCTAGCGGTGAATTGAACATCCATTACGGCTCTCCGCTCATCACGCGCGCCAACACCGTCATTGTGGCGGTCAAAACGGGGGCGACGAACGGGTTTGTGGTAGAGGGCCTGGCCGGCGCGACGGGCGCAACCCATTGGACGTTGCCCACGGATTACCTGCTGCCGCCTCACAATTGGACGCTGAGTTTTTCGCCCGCGCTGACGCCCAGGAACCGGCTCTATTTCCCCGGTGGCGGTGGAACGGTTTTTTATTGCGACACGCCCGACGCCACGAACGGTGCTCCCGCCGCGGGGCAGCTCGCGTTTTACGGGCTGGCCAATTACCTCGCCAACACCAACGCCTACCTTACCAATGTTTTCATCGACACGCCGATTACTTCGGACCGTTACGGGGACATTTTCTTTGGCTTTCAGGTCACCGGCCCGACGTCCCTGAACCTTCAGGGTGGCATCGCGCGCATTGATTTCAACGGCACCGGCACGTGGCTCGCGGCGAGCAGTGCGGCGAGCGACAGCTGGATCAGTAAGGTCACCCAGAATTGCGCTCCCGCCTTGAGCAACGATCATCGGACGTTGTATGTGGCCGTGGATAACAGCAGTTACGATTACGGCTATCTCGTCGCAGTGGACAGCCGGACGCTGGCGCCGTTGGGCCAGGTCCGGCTGAAGGACGTGGCGTATCCCACGAATGACGACGTCTTTTCCGACGATATGACCGCCTCGCCCACCGTCGGGCCGGATGGCGACGTTTATTTCGGCGTAATGGAATATCCATGGAATTCAAATCATCAGCGCGGCTGGCTGCATCATTTCAACAGCACGCTCACGCAGAGCAAAACGCCCGGCGCCTTCGGCTGGGACGCGACTGCTTCCGTCGTGCCCGCGTCGGCCGTGCCGTCCTATCACGGCCCGTCTTCGTATCTGCTGCTGACCAAGTATAACAATTACCCCGCAGCGGGCGGCGACGGTGTCAACAAAATCGCCGTTCTCGATCCGCACGATAGCATGACGGAGCCGGTTACCGGCGCGACGGTGATGAAAGAGATATTAACCATCGCCGGGCCGACGCCGGACGCCAATTACACCAACAATTTTCCGAACGCGGTGAAGGAGTGGTGCATCAATTCCGCCGTCGTGGACCCTTTTACCCAGTCTGTGCTAGCCAACAACGAGGACGGCAAGCTCTATCGCTGGGATTTGGGCTGCAACATGCTGACGGAAACCAACGTGCTGACCACAGGCGTCGGCGAGGCTTACACGCCCACGGTCGTCGGCGTCAACGGCGTCGTGTATGCGATCAACAACGCCATTCTGTTTGCCGTGGGCCGCTGACGCCAACCAGCCATGCGCCTGAAACCCTCATTGATCCTGGCAGGCCTGCTTCTGGCGTTTGCGGCTTCCACCCAGGGGAACACGGCATTCATTCTGACGCCGGGGGCACTATCGGGTGTTGGCAGCAATGAAGTGGTCTTTGGCGCTGCTTTGACCAACTCAAGCCAGGCAGACACTTTGTATCTCAACGATGTCCGGTTGAGTTTCATCGGCGCGGCCACCAACTATCTTTTTGCCGACACGAATGTTTTTTTCGAGAATCTTCCAGGGATTTTGCTCGCTGGCGAGACTTACACGGACATCGTTTTTGGCGTGGCCATCAATCCGGCCGCCCCGCCCGGCACCTATTCTGGGTCTGTCGCCATTAAGGGCGGTTCGGACATTTTCGCAACCAACAACCTGGCCAGCCAGACTTTCCAGGTCTTGCTGCCGCCAGCCGCTTTGAACCTTGCGTCTGCCGGCACGAGTTGTGTCGTTTCGTGGCCGTCGCCGCCGGCAGGTTTTGTGTTGCAGCAAAATTCCGACCTGACCGCTACAAACTGGGTTGCAGCAACCAACGCCGTGGCGGTTTCAAACGGCTTAAACCAGGTGTTCCTTTCGCCGTTCGCGGGTAATCATTTCTACCGACTCGAATATCGCTGAGCGGCCGGCCCTGCTCGCCATCCTCGAGCAAGCAACGCGACAGGCCATCTCGAGGCGCTCCCCGCCCCGCCCCGCCTGCTCGCGAGGGCGTGCTGCTGGCGCTTCCCGCCATATCAAACCCGGCCAGCGCCGTTTTACGCCATCTGCTGGCAGGTCTAGCGCCGGTCCCGGCAAAGCGAATGTGTCAAAACTTAATAGAAATGTCCCCGGCAAAGCGAATGTTGACGCTTATAGCCGTGGCCCGCCATACTCGGGCGGTGGCGCTGCACGTGGCGGAGGCCGCCGCGTCGGAGTCAGCGCGATCGCGAATTCCTACAACATGCTTATGACTACTATGTCGAGACGGCAATTTATCGAAAAAGCGGCGGCCGGTTCCGGCGCGGCGGGGTTCCTCGTCGCGAGTGCGGCGAAGCTGGCGGCCAATCCGCTCGGCCTGCCGATTGGCAGCCAGGTCTGGCCTACGCGCTCGATGCTTAAGGACTTTCCCGCCTACGTAAAGATGATGGCCGGGATAGGCGTGGCCCGGCTCGAGCTCTGTTCGCCGATAGGCTATGGCGCGGAGTTTTCTTCACTCGCGGACGCGAAAGAAGTCAAAAAGATTTTGGCCGATCAAGGCCTGAAATCCGAGAGTTCTCACTTCAGCATGGGTGAGCTGCGGAAACACCATGAGAAGAGCATTGCCTGGGCGAAAGAAATCGGAATTACCCAGATGATCACCGCCAGCCTGGGCGACGGCAACGGCGGGAACAACCCGACGTTGGACCAGGTGAAAAAGGCTGCGGACGAATACAACAAGATCGCCGCCGTATCGGCCGGGGCCGGGCTCCAGCAGGGCCTGCACAACGAAGGCTTTGAGCTCTCGATGGTGGAGGGGAAACGGACCTACGATCGGTTGTTCGACCTGCTCGATACGAAGCTGGTGAAGTTCCAGTTCCAGATGTCAACAATCACGGCCGGATTAGTCGCCGCCGACTACTTCATGAAATACCCGGGCCGATTCTTTTCGATGCACGTGCAGGATGTGGACATGGGGGATGAGGGGCGCCACCCGCAGGTTGCGCTCGGCAAAGGCAGCATCGATTGGGTGGAGACCTTCACCGCTGCGAAGGCGGGCGGAGTCAGGAACTACTTTGTTGAACAAACCTGGGAGCTCACGCAGCAGAGCGTCGCGCATCTCAAGAGCTTGAACGTTTGACCGGCTGCCGCTCCTAACCACTCCTGTACCTGCAGTTGGAAGTGGAGCCAACGGTCAGAATTGGCCTACCACGCTGGTCAATAATACACTTTCCGGCTGATTTTTCAAGACCGCTTCTGACTACTCCTCACCACTTCTGACTGCTTCCCATTGCTTTTATGTGTCCGTTTATGTGTCCGCTCACCAAAGAGCGATACGTAAAGTGATTTTTCAACGGTTTCGCTGTTGAGCTTCCAAATACTCTTGGACGACTGAGGCCAAAAGATAAAATCGTGTTTGCTGTTCGCTGCGCTGTGGCCTCAAGCGAATGACGCCTTTTTTAAGGTCTCCAATGGCAACCTCTGCAACGTTGATGAAAGCCCGCGCTCCCGGCATGTCCTTCATGACACAGGATTTCGCAGCTTCGTCCGTTGGGCAAAGAATCAAGGCGTCAGTGAAGGGGATTGCGAGAGCCAGCGGTGGCGGGTCAAAGGACATCTGGAAAAGTGGGTTTATTTTTCCGGCCAAAACGTCCGTCACAGCATCGTCCATCAACAGTCCGATCAGATCCTGTTTCTGGACTTCAACGCGCTCCAATAGCTCCTCAGGGGTTAGCATTGTCTTAATTCGCTTATGCGCCCCGTTTTTTGAGAGCTGCCCTCACGAATTATGTGAGGGGCGAAATTCGTTCAGCCAACCAAGAAAACCCCTGACTTTCTCGCCCTGCACGACGAAGATTGTCCGCCTTTGCCAATACATCAGGTCGCTTCTGACGCTTTCACGCTGCATTGATGTAAACTGCGACTTAACAGAAAGCTCGTCGTTTGGATGGTAATTGACCGCGCAAAAATCAATCGGGTCGACAGTCACGTCACCAGCCTCGATCTTGCCAGTTTTCAGCGGAACATTTCCGGCGTGGAATCTTACACGAAATAATTCGGCCGTCGTGACAACAATCGGGATGGAGCACAGGAGCCAATCTTCGTTAAAGCTCAGGAGCTTTGCCATCATTCCTGTGTGCCCTTTCATCACCTGGAGAAATGCCGTCTCAACCGTTTCCGTGTGCCCGGCTCGGTTGTTTCGGTCGATGGCGACTTCAAGGTATGAGTTGAAAATTCTACAGAGGAAATCGCTCGCCTGCTGTTTCAGTATGTGAGTCGCCTGCGTCTTGAACTTGGAACCTTCCTCGGGCAACTAAGGTGCTCTCTCGTGGACCTTAACGGTCTCAAACCAAAGCGAATTGTCCCGGTCCTCGTCAAAGAAGACCCACCTCTTGTATTTGGGATCTGCCCGCTTGCATTCGATAGAAGCATACACGCCCCTCTCTGTGCTGTTTCGAAATACCAGGTCGATGCGGGTCTGAGAACCGTCAGAGGCCGTCACTGGATATTCTCGCCCCACGTATTGCCAGGCTTGCGGCGCCGGACTGTTTGGATTGCCACATTGAAGGGTTTCCTGGACAGCCTGAGCAAAAAGAAATCCCTGCTCGTTCATCGCTCCGGACACCATCTCCTCGATGCTCGGGGGAGTCTCGTCCTTTTTGGATTTGGTGGGCTTGTCGCTCATTGTTTCGGCCGCCGAGGGAACTCACTAAGCCTCTGCAAAAATGCGGCGAGCTGTGGAACGCCAGTCTTCACGCCCTTGGTGAGAACGTCTAGTGAGGAAAAGACACACGCTGCCATAGTTTTCCTCCCAGGACTTATGAGTAATCCAGACATTGATTTAGGGCTGGCCGTCTGCGCGGTCGTTAACCGAGGCCGGCCAGTGACGCAAGATGAAATAGCCGCATACGCCGGGTGCCATCGAAATAATATTGCGCAGATTGAAGCCCGCGCACTCAAGAAACTGCGCATGGCCTTGAAGCGTCAGCGCCTTGAACAAGAATTTGCCGATGGCCTGTAGCCTTCGGTCAACGCCTCAACTTGGGCCGAGTTCGCGGCGACCTGGAGTCGAGGTCTTTTTCCTTGGCATTATTTCGGGATTGACCAGGCCCTCCACAGACATATAATCATAAGTCTGCGCTGGATGCCGCGAGACCGTCCGATTTGCGTCCTGGCTTCCCTGGCGGCGCACCGCGCCAGCGCTGCATCGTTTGGCCACTTATGAAACTGATTCGCGGCCTTCGCTTCATGCTCGCATTATTGTCTATCTCTTGTAGTGCTCAGACAACGAATCTTGCCTGCTTGGAAGCCTATAGACAGTATGGAATTGTTGTTACGCCGCTGTATTCAAATACCGCCGTGATTGGGTCAGCGGTTGTCTTGGGTCCATCAAACGACGTTGTGACTTGCTATCATCTGTTTCAAAAGGCTCAGGAGACATTTGGAGAATCCAAATTCTCATTTCTTAGCTCTACAGAAACATATCAGCTGAACCCAAAGGTGTTTCTAACCAATTATGATTTTGTTATCTGTTCAACTATCCCTCTGATTACAAATGTGACGCCATTTAAAATAGCCAACTTAAAACAGATAACTCCGGGACAAACCATAATTTACATTGGATTCGATTATAAATTGTCAGACCATAACGAACTACCCGTCGTTAATGTAGCAACGAGCGTAGTTTCTTCGCTTATAAATAAAATCGATACTACGAACAGTACCGGTGCACCCTGTTTTACGTTTACGGGCGTGGCAAAGCAGGGATATTCGGGCGGTCCGGTGTTTGACTTAAATAGTCGAGTGCTTGGACTTATTCGACAAAATAGCAACGAACTCGACATGGCCGGGGTTGCGGGGATTCTTCAATACTATTGGATAACTAACAGGGTGAAACGACCATGACATTGGTCACTTGCATTGTATTCATGCGGTTTGTGTTTCCTTCATTTACGTGAGGCTACGCGCTCGCCACAGGCCCGTGGCAGCGCTGGAAACCCCGGGAGGCGGAAAAGATACCGTTAGCCCTCCGCAGGACGTAACAACGGGCTGGCCGGATTACGCCTCCGGGTCAGCCCGTGCGCTGCTCGGGATATACGGCTCGGGCAGCGCCTCTTTTTCTTGCGCTATCTTTTAAACCCTAAGTAGGGAGAGTATATTTTGTGTGCGTTCTTCATTTGTTCCATCTGCCAGATCAAGAGCGCGCTCTCTTGGTCGCAGACCTTGTTACGCTCCGGGCTGACAGGTAAGGAATTGGGACCATAAAGACGAGACCGTAAAGCAAGCATATCTACTGCTTTCTTCCACACCTCATCGAAAAACGCCTCGATTTCAGAGCCAAAAAGAAACCGTGACTTGTATCTGGCTTCGGCGAGAATAGGTAGCGCCTCCTCCCTCACGCACCCCTCCCGCAATACGTAAGTGAAGAATTCCTGTAGCTTCTCAAAAGCTTGAAGTCTCTTCTCAAACAGGTCGAGCCGCAACTTGTCACGGTTGTTCTTATATTGCAGGTATGCGACCAACGACGCGATAAGGCCGATAACCAGCGTAATGAACGCTGGCGTAAGCTTGACGACAATCTCAACCCAAGGAGGCATGACGGTTGGCGCGAGTCCGCGTTGATGACGGTTACCTCGTGCTCGACGGCGCAGCTGGCGGTGCAGCAAGCAGCAGCTCGGCAAACTTGGGGGGAGGCGTTAAGTGCCCACCAATCGCGACGCCTCCCATTCGAACCAAAACAGGAACCACTTCTCGGGCCTTAAATAAAGTAGTTTCTCTCCCCCAGTAAAAGACGTGGACCGGATGTTTGGTCTGGAAATGATGGGTGACGTGGTATTCGCCTTTACCCGTATAAAGGACAACCCAACATGGTGGGCTAACCTCAAGTTCGCCGAACCAAAAGAGATTATCCTTTATCGGCGTTACCACGCTATTCTCCTGCTGGAAGCCTAGCAGGATACCGAATTGGGCGAGATTGACGGGTTCGGTGGGCCGAAAGGCAATGTGCTCATGTCTCGCCACTCCCGAGGCTATGACGCTGACCGCGCCAATTTCGAATATAGGAGGAATAATCATTTTGAGGTCTCGCCGACGTTACTCGGCCAAAACCCAGCGGTCAGCAGAAGTGCGCCGAGAATCGACCCGCCGAGCGCCCATCCCTGCGGTCCCAAAACTAGAAAAGGAATCGAGACCCCCGCGACGATACCGCCGAGCGCGCCGACGTATTTTTGCAGATTCTTAATACGAGAGACGCCCCGTAACTGAGACGTTAGCACGGCGCTGCGCTCCTTCTCGCTATAGTATGACCGCATCCATTCATCTGATGCTTTAGCTACTTCCTTTCTCTCAGCGCGCAGTTCGCGCAAGTCGATTTCCAATCGATTTGCGTGGGTGCATAACAGCGCCATTGCTGCTTCTCCCCTAATCTCTCTTAATTCCTTGAGCGACTCCGTGAACGGCAACGCCATCAGCCCACCCTGCGAAGAAACAGGCACGAGGGCGTGAGATTCCTCCGGCCGTGCATCCCTCTGCGTCGACTTACTCTCGTCAACCATCTCAGGCGGCACTACATGTGCTTCTTCTCCAGCCATAATCTTGGCGAATTCGACCACAGCCAAAAAAATAGTAAAGCCGAAACCTCTTCGGTCCCGAAAGTAGCGTGTGGGGTCAGCGCTCGACAGCGCAGCGATTTCCAATCGTCCTTTTTACGCCCCTCGCCACCCTCGCCCGTCAGCTTGAGCGGGGTTGGAAGGAGGGGGAGGTCTGGAGAGGCTGTTCGCCAGCGCAGAAGTGCCTACGGTTAAACTTATTGCACGCGGGATTCGGAGGGTTTAATATAAGACCCGCAATATACGAACCGTTTGTTGAATAATAGTTCGGCCAAAATACGATGCTAGATTACATCCAACGTAACAAAGAATGGATTATTTCTGGCGTCGGCGTGGCTATTTTAGCAGGTGTCATTACGCTCGTCGCGCGCTACTGGGTATCGAAGAAACGTCCGAGGCCTCTCACGGAGCCATCGAGCGTTGCGATGAACGCGGTACGGAAAATGCCTAATCCCTCGCGCAGCTTGACCGTACAGGGCATCCTGGATGAGATTAACTCTGCGGCTCCGTATCAAAAGGACTCCATCGCGAAGAACTTCCAGGGTATCTCCGTGAGGTGGGAAGGGACGATTTTGGATATTGATAAGTCCTTGTTTCGCGAGCCCAGCACCGACGTAGTGGTTAGAGTACGTATTGGCGAGCTTCTCCACTTGATAGTTTTCACGGTCTCTGTTGAAAAGTATCCTCAACTTAAGGTTCTTAAGCGCGGTAGTCGGATTGGTGTATCTGGAACGATTAAGGGATGCAGCGGGGTCGGGATGTACGTTGAACTCGATGTTGCCGAGATCACCTTCCCAGAATAATGCACGGACTGAATCGCCGAACCCCGGCGTGCAATGGGCGCGGCGAGGGCGTCCTGTTTGTATTCCGGATGCCACTGGTGCCGCGCTCCTGAGCACGCTTCGTTAACTGCTCGGCCGCTTTCTAACCCCTCGCCCGCGTTCTCCACATCGTTTGAGGCGCGTTGGAATTACCGGGAGGAGCGGAGAGGGCGTCCGGGAGGTCCAAGGCGTCCTGGGGCCTGAGCCCGGGCGGTTGCTAAAAAGCCCTCTTTCCCTTCCTAAGCCTTCCCTTTGTTTCCTTTAGCGAGAGCCGAGCGGAAACATGGTTTCAACCCGTAAAATAGGGGTTTATAGGCGGTTTGAAGATGGAGCCAACGGTCAGAATTGAACTGACGACCCGCGCTTTACGAAAGCGCTGCTCTACCAACTGAGCTACGTTGGCGCCCCCATTATCCTTTCATGTGGCTCGGGCAGTTGTCAAGCGTGGGGTGCGGAGAAGAAACCCGAATAGCGGGGGTGCGGTTGGATTGAATTTTTGGGCGCTCGAGCCGGGTTGGATGAAAGCGGCAGAGGACTGCCGCACTCCAAAACGCAAGCGACGTTGTGAGCGGAACAGATGCGTGCAAGGTTTTGGAGCGCGGGAATCTTCGGCGTGGTGGCACTTTCTCCCCATCCCTGCCCGGCACTTCTAATCGAGCGCGTACGGCGGTCTCCAAGCCTTATCCGTCCCTACGGTTTATTGCGGACCGTGGCCGGCACATGGGCTAAGCTTGCGCCCGATGACTGACCGGCGGGTGGCAATCGCAGGCGGCGGCGCGGCGGGGTTCTTCGCGGCGATTGCCTGCGCGGAGGCGGCGCCCGAAACCGGGGTCATGCTTTTCGAGAAAAGTCCGCAATTCCTGGCCAAGGTGCGAATTTCCGGCGGCGGACGCTGCAATGTGACTCATGCGTGCTTCGACGCGCGGGAACTGGCGGGCCATTATCCTCGTGGCGGCCCGGCGCTGATCGGCCCGTTCCAGTGGTTTCAACCGCGCGAGACCATCGCGTGGTTCGAGGCGCGCGGGGTGAGGCTCAAAACGGAAGCTGACGGCCGGGTGTTCCCGGTGACGGATTCGTCGCAAACCATCATCGACTGCCTGCTGGAGGCAGCGGGGACGGCGGGCGTGGAACTCAATGTCAACCGCGGCGTGGAGCGGGCGGCGCGGATCGACGGCGGTTTCGAACTGGCGACGGGCCACGGAGAGACGCTGAGATGCGAGCGGCTGATGCTGGCCACCGGTGGTTGCCGGGGCCCGGCGGGCGGACAACTCGCCGTCTCGCTCGGTCATACCCTCGAGGCGCCGGTACCGTCGCTGTTTACGTTCCACGTCGAAGCGGCCTGGCTGCGGGAGTTGGCGGGGATTTCGGTGCCTTCGGTCGAGGTCGCGGTGCCCGGCGCGGGGCTCTTAGAACGCGGGGCGGTGCTGATTACCCACGCGGGCCTGAGCGGGCCGGCCATCTTGAAGATCTCCGCCTGGGGCGCGCGGAGGCTGCACGCGCGCGGATACGAATTCCCGCTGCTGCTCAACTGGTTGCCTCAGCTCGACGCCGGGGCTTTGTCGGAACGGCTTGAATCCTGCCGCGAAGCGCAACCCGCGAGACTGCTGGTCAATACCCCTTTTCCGCCGCTGCCGCTGCGCCTTTGGCAGGGGCTGGTGCAGGCGGCCGGCATCAGCCGCACAACACGCTGGGCTGACTTGTCACGGGCCGCTCGCCACTCGCTGGTTCAGCAGGTCCATCACAGCGAGTTTCACGTCGTAGGGAAGACCCTTAACCAGGACGAATTCGTCACTTGCGGCGGCGTGCCGTTGGGCGAGGTGAATTTCAGGACCATGGAAAGCCGGATTTGCCGCGGACTGCATTTCGGCGGTGAACTGCTCGATATCGACGGCCTTACCGGCGGGTTCAATTTTCAGTCTGCGTGGACGACCGGTTGGCTGGCCGGGAAGGCCATGGCTGGGCAACCGTGTTCAACGAAATCCACGACCTGAGGGGCAGTGCTGATCGCGACCAGGGGGCGGGACGCAAACGCGGAGGCGCTAATTCGTCGAGCCCTGGGCCTTCCCTGGTGGCACGGAAATCGAAATCAGCCCTGCGCCCCGGTGAAAGAGCCATTCGTCGGCCGCACGGGGATCGTATCGGAAGGAGTAGGAAAGGGAGGAGGGCATTGCCCGGACGAAAAAATCCTGCGGGTTATTGTTTGCGTTGTTTGTTTGCCGGGTTGTCAAGGCGCTGAAAGACATCCTGGCCAGGATGACGGCAGTGAAGAGCAGCGAGAATCCCAGGAGCAAAAGATACCCCGGTTGCACAGCCAGGTTGCGCTTCATCACTGAAATAGAGCCCGCGGGCAGCGGATTTTGTATGCAAGGGCTTGGCAGGGATATTTCATACCCCGCACGAAATCCCAACGGCCCGGAGCGCCGGCATGTTGCCCGCTTAGGCTGTTCGGGCCGTGTAAGCCGGCACCATGCCCGCGCTCCGTTCTGGCAGGTATGAAGTATCGGGGCTAGGGCGACGATGGGGGCGTTTCGGGACTCAGGCGGTGCGGCGCAGAAGAAACGTGTAAGCATTGGGGTTGTGCGTCTGGTCGGAGCCGAGCTGCCGGCTCAGGAACGTGGCGATGTGAATCACCTGCGCCTCGAAGCCTTGCGCCCGGAACAGTTCCTTCATCCGCGCCATGCTTAACAGATTCCAGTGATAGTCATCCACCGGGCGGACCACGTGTTCGCGGATCTCGTCCATCTGAAAGAACCCGATGCACAAGCTGTTCCGGGTCACACGGCACACTTCCCGGACGGCCGCTTCCATGCCAGCCAGTGAGAGGTGTTCGAAGAGATCGTGGACAAAACACAAGTCGAAGCGCATGTCTGCGGCGTCGATTTGGAACACGTTGCCCACTTCGAAGCGCGCGCCGGGAAAGAGGGCGCGGGCGTTCTCAACGTTTTTGGAGCACAGATCGAAACCGGTGTAATCGAGCAAGGGCACAAGTCCGTAGGCCTGCAGGAAACGATAGTCATTCGCTGAACCGCAAGCCGGCTCCAGAACGGAAAGGGTACTTGCTTGGGGGCTGAGGCGCGACAGCGCGGCGCGCCACAGTTGCTGGAAAGTATCTAATGCGGGGCGGGGACTGCCACGTTCCCGGAGATCCTCGGCAACAGGTTCTCGACGGGGACGTAGCCGTCCCCGCTCCGGTCCATGGAACGTTGTCGAGGCGGACTCGCGCGGAGCCGCCTGTCCACAAGGGTCCTGACGGGGACGTGACCGTCCCCGCCCCGGTTCATGGAAAGTTCTCGAGCCGGTGTCGTGCGGGTGCGCCTGTCCTTCGACAGCCTCGGTTTCACCAAGCATGCTTTCGATGTAATTCGGAAGGTGGAGTTCACCGATGGTTGAAGGCAGCGCGGCAAAGGCCCGGACCACAAATTGAGGGATTTCAATGCCTTCGGCATTGTCGCCCCCGCGGCGAAGCGCATAAAGCACGGCTGCGAGTTCCTCCGTGTCTGCGACGCGGCCAACCAGGCTGACCAGCCAGTTCATGACCGCGGAGAACCGGCACTCTTCGGTCATCACAGAGCCGAACTGGTCGCCCGTGAGTGCGCGCAACAGGAAATGGCGCGATAAAATACTCTGCAGGTTCAGGCGCGGGTCCTCGACACCGGCGACCAGGTAGTCGCGCAGCCAATCTGCCTCGTGCTTCATCCACGACCGGACGAGCTTTTCTGATTCTCGCTTTAGCGGATCGTCCCTTGGGTCCTCGCAACCGAGCGGCCCCTCGTTACGCGGTCGGCAGAGGCGGCGGGAGCACGAGCCGGGGCTGGCGCGGGGCCCCGGTCGCCTGTTCGCGGAATGAATGGTGCAGCTTCCCTCGCGACCAAACAATGAACCCGATGTCCTTGGCCACCGCCAGGCTCGCACTCACCACGGCACTCAGCACCGGCCACCAAACCAAAAATCCGGCCGGTTGGCCTCGGGCCGTCCAAGCGGACGACATCATGAGCAGCCCAACCAGCATGGTGCTCCCAAAAGTGATGACCAGCCAAGGTGCCACCTGCACAAATACAATCGTCTTCAGGGTGGCCAGGTTCGCCGTCCGAGAAGTCATCCCCATCCACATTCCAAACCACCAAAGGGCGAGCAGGTTGGCCCCGGTGCCCAAGGTGGTCGCCACGACCCGCACGATGGTCAGCGCCACTTCCGAAGGAGTTGCGCCCGCCTGCAGGAATTGTTGTGTCGGCATGGCATTCGTGGTTGCTGCGCCTGAAACGTAGATTGTAGTGCTTACCACGGCGGTTGTGCTTACCAGCACGGTTCCGTTTGTAAATGCGCTGGTCTGGTTGGTCGCCGCGATCGCCGCTGCCATGGCGGTGGTGTTAGCGGCCATGCGATGCCAGGAGATTTGCGACAACGCGGCCGCGCCCACGTGCACCATTAGCAGCAACAACAACGGCACCCCAAACATTCTCAGCAGCGCGCGCCATTGACCGCGCACGATCTGTGTTCCGGTTACCGGCGAAACCAACAGCAACTCCAGCAACCCGCTTCGGCGCGCCTCGATGCCAAAGCGTCCCGCCTGGGAGGCCATCACCAGATACAGTATTAAAGTGAAAAATCCGCCCACGTAACTCCACAGGATCCAGGCCTCCAAATTCTTTGTCCTGGCCAACCCTACAGCGAAGCCTCCCACGGCCAGGGCGGCAATGGCCCAGAGACCCAGGGACTGCCAGCGCTCCCGGCAAGCCAGCCACACCACCGGTTGCGACTCCAGGACTTTCCGCCGCAGCCTCTCCCGGCGCCGACGGCCCCCATATTTCCAGGCATACGACCACGTGCGGGTGTTCCCCGAATCCGCCCGCTTCCGTTCCTGCCACGTGTGAGGAACCAGCGCGCCCGCTAGCGCGAACATTACCCAGGCGAGCGAGTGAGTTAACAGGAGCGCATTCCAGTAGGCGGACTGCCCCCACGCGCTGGCCGTCACCAACACGTAGGCCGGACTCGACACGCTCCAAACCGGCTGAAATCCTCGTTTCTTAACGCCAGCAATAATCCCATCCACGAGCGGCCCGCCGACCGCCAGCAACAACAGCACCAGCAAGGTCGCCGCCAGCGCTTTTTGCGAATCCCGGCTCACCGCTGAAATCAGCAGCCCCGCCGCGAGGGAAAAGAACAGCCCATTCACCAGCGCCAGTGAGCTTCTCCAGTACTGCGCCCCGGTGACCCCGCCCATGAGCAGCGTGATCGCCACGATCGGCAGCACCGCGAGCAGCCCATAAAACCCGCGCAACGAGGTGGCCAGCAGTTTCCCGAGGCCAACGTCGTAGCCCCGCAGGTCCGTCAGGAACAGCAACCCCAAAGTCCCTTCGCGCTTCTCCTCGCTGAGCGCGTCCGAGGTGAAGAACAGGCCAACGGAAATTCCGGCGCCAAAGCAGAGCCAGGTGAGCACATGAAACAGAATGGTGCCGATTTCCGTGCGGCCGGCGCGCTGCCAATGTGTCAGGATCAAACAGCCGCAGCCGATGAGCAGCGCCGTGCCCGCCGCTGCCACTCTCAGCCAGAACGTGCTGCGTTTGCGCGCAGCCACCTGCAATTCACGGCGAGCGATCGGCAGGCAGTTCATCTCGCACAGTTATCAATCCAGCACCTCTTTGGCAAAGCGTTTCCATTCTCTCGTCCGCTGGTACCCGATCTGCTTACCCTCTAACTGCCGACCCCTTTATCCTTTCTTCCCCTACTGTGCCTTCACGCGCAGGATGGTAACGGAGTTGCCGGGGAACGTGTGCCGCAAGGTCGGGCCATTCCAGGAAATGGTGCTCGTGACAGGAGCGACGTGAGTGGGCCGGTCCAACGAGTTCTCGTCTTCAGGTTTGTCCGAGGCGAGGACCGTAAGGGTCGCGTTCGGGCCCATTTTCGCGCCGTTGAGCTTGAGTTCGGTATCCTGGCCGCCGGGCGCCGCATTTACGACCTTAAGGATGACCTCGTGTCCGCCTTTCGCGCGGCTGGCGACCGCGTAGAGCGACTTGGTCACGGGATAGCTCACGTCGTGGATCAGCTTGTCGTCCAGGAAGCACTTAATCTTGGTGTTGGTTAGTTCGATGCGAATGTCGTACCAACGGCCGGTTTCAATGCGGCCCGGCACCTCGTTGCCGATGATCCCGTTCATTTCGATGGCGTGCTGGGTATTGCCCCAGCCGCCGATATTCCACCAGCCCTTGGCGTTCTCGTCCTGTACCAGGAACGGAATGAGGAAACCCTCATCGCCGCTCAATTTCCTCGCTTTGAGGGTGTAGGTGTAATTGTTCCACTTCTTATCACCGGCGAAGGCGCGGACGTTATCGGCCAAGGATTTCTGATGGAACGAACCATTGTCCACCGACCAATCGCCTCCGTGCAGGGTCCAACCCGTGGTCCCGTCGATGAAGTCGCAGGTGAAGAGCGTTTCGCCGCCGCGGGTAACTCTCAGGTCTTTGAACTCTGCCTCGGTACGCCAGGTACCGACGCCGATAGCGCCCGCCTTGGTGGCGGGCGTAATTTCAGGCGACTCGAGGGTCATCGGCAGGACGGCCTCGCCGCGGTTTTCGCTGAACATCTTCTGCACGTAATAACTGGGCAGGCCATAAACACGCGAGCTGTCAAAATCGATCAGGTCCGGGTTCCACTTCTTGTAGTTGACGTTGGCGAACAGCGGCGCGTAGGAGGCCATGAGCACGACATCGGAGTTGCGCTCCATGCCGGTCATGAAAGCGGCTTCACCAACGGCGGCGCGGAGGTTGCCCTGGCCGCAGCCCTGGGTCACCGCGTATTCGCCGACATATATTTTGCGACCGGCACGGTCATAGGAGTCGTATTTGTTGGCGTTGTGTAGGAAAAACTCGGGACTGGAGTAGTAATGTTCGTCTACGATCTCGACGGGCCGGTTGTCCGGCCGGCCATTCCATTCGTCGGCAACCAGGTGCATGTACGGGTACTTGGCTTTGATGGCGTCGTAGAAGAGGGGGTAGCGCTCCCGGTAAGCGCGGCCGCCGTTTTCGTTGCCGATCTCCATGTATTTCAAGTTGAACGGCGCCGGGTGACCGTTCTTCGCGCGCACCGCGCCCCAAGTGCTGGACACCGGCCCGTTGGCATATTCGATGGCGTCGAGCGCGTCCTGAACAAACTCGGGCATCTTGTCGATGGGGACGGTTTCCTTGTGAGACATGCCGCAGTTGATGACGAAGAGCGGCTCGGAGCCGAGGTCTTCGCACATCTGGAGGTAATCGTGATAGCCGATGCCATGGGTCGCGTGGTATTGCCAAATGTTGTATTGCGTCCGCCGCTCGGCGGGGTTGCCAATGGTCTGTTTCCAGCGATACGCGAGGCTCATGGTGTCTCCCTCAACCCAGCAACCGCCGGGGAACCGGACGAACGCGGGTTTCATCCCGGCGAGCATTTCCGCGAGGTCGGGCCGCAGTCCATTTGGACGGTTCTTCCAGGTCTTCTTGGGAAAGAGCGAGACCATGTCCAGGTAGAATGTGCCGGCCCGGTTGGCGCTGATGACCAAGCGGGCTTTGGGATCGGTTCCCTTGGAGGTGAGCGAGAACTTGAATGATTTCCATTCCGGTGTGAGCGAAGCGGGCTTGGCCTGGGCATAAACGACGCCGTCGCTGCTTTCAAGCGTGGCCAAGAGCTGGCCGGGAAAGGCCGTGTCGCCCCGCGCGAGAAAAGAGAGCTCGTAGGCCTGGCCGTGATTGAGAGAGATGCCCCAGAAACCGTTGTTGGCGACACCGGCGCGGCCGGCGCCGGGGTTGACGATCTGCACCTTGAGTGCGTGCGGATTTTTCGCACTGGAGGGGTTGGTGGAGTCAATGGCGAGATCGACGGCGGCCTGGCCGCCGCTGACGACCGGCCAGTAATCCGGTTTGTCCGAATCTTCGAAATTCCGGTTGCGGACCAACTCGGCGTAGAGGCCACCATCTGCCGAGCAATTGATGTCCTCGAAGAAGATGCCGTACAGCGTCGGGCTGATGGCATGGCCCGGTTTGTCAACGTCCACGGTCAAGATGGCTGGGGCGGCGGGCAAGGCGGGCGCCAGCCAAAGGGCAAGGAAAGTGAAGAGAAGGGCCAGGGGCGTGGAACGTGGGTCGAGTGAAGAGGGAGAATGGAAATCGAAGCTGGCGTCAGGAACTGGTTTCATAAGATGCGCGAGCGCTAACGGAATGAGCAGCATTAGTTAAGAAGATTATATAAAGACGCCACGGCTACGGTCAAGGAGAAAAACCAAAGGCGCTGGAACGCGGGTGGCGTAAGAGTGGTTGTGTAAAAGCGTAGAGAGCGGGTGTATCGGGGTTTAGAGACAAATGAAAACCCAAACCTTAACGAAAGGCGATACACCCATGAGAGC
>Ga0210409_10002222_pt1 | contig 23369 bp, 22 predicted proteins | sample IncBWH17MmetaG_FD_161649 | JGI IMG/M metagenome (GOLD analysis project Ga0210409, IMG submission 161649) | Forest soil microbial communities from Barre Woods Harvard Forest LTER site, Petersham, Massachusetts, United States - Inc-BW-H-17-M | ecosystem: Environmental > Terrestrial > Soil >...
TTTCGATCAGCGCCAGGAAAGCCGGCCTGGCCGTTGCCAGATGGGTGCGCGCACCTGACCATTTGGACACCACAGCCGCCAGCAGATCGAGTGCGCCGGGTTCGGCGCCGTCCAGGAACGGGCTAGCCGCATAGGTATCGGCAAAGATTTCCCAATAGCTGTACAGGCGCTCGTGCGCGCCTTGCCGAATCTGCTCCCTGCTTGTCTCGTCGAGGTTGACACACCAGCGCTCGGGATAATCGATCACGCCGATGGCGGCGTAGCAGTTGGCCGCGATAAACACCAGGCCACGGATAGTCTGGGCGCGCCGCGCTTCGTTATCGGGTAACAATCGGCTGGCAGGATGGCTGAGTCCGAGATGCAGCAGGATCGCTGCGCTTTCGGTCAGCACGCTGCCATCCGCCAGCCGCAAGGTGGGAATCTGTTTGAGGGGGTTGCATTGCTGCAGCTCGTCAACCGCGGAGCCAGGTTCCCAGGAAGCGGCGTCGACCAGCCGGTAAGGCTGCCCAGCCCACTCCAGTGCGATTTCCGCCGCCACGGAGCCGCAGCGCTTGAAGCCATAGAGTGTGTACATGAGTCCCCGTCGTTCTATCTCTTGGAAGATAAATTCTAACAGGGAGTGGCGCCCTCAGGTCGTCGGGCTTGCGGCAGCCTGCAGAGTTTCCAGCCCCATCGCATGCGATACCCGCCCGCAAAACTCCTCCGGCGTACGGGAAATGATCTCTTCCGGCACGCTGAATTTCTTGATCAGGCGCTTGTGGCTCTCAAAGCCATAGGACACCATGAAGGGGTGCATGCCGGAGCCGATCGCCGCCAGGTAATCCTTGTGTTCGTCGCCGCAGATGTAGCCACGCGCCGGATTGATGTCCATGCGTTCGCGGATCGAACGGAATTCCTGCATCTTTTCCATATGCAGCGGCACATGGGCGAAAAAATCGAAGCTGTCGAGATCGATATCATGGCGCCGGAACAATAGCCGCAGCGTCTGTTCCGGATCGTTGGTCATATTCCGCGTCACCAGGCCGACCGCGATATCGGGCGCGGCGATCAGGCTTTGCACCAGTTCCGCGATGCCGGGGTAGAGCCGGGCTTCTTCCCGGTAAACCTCGGTCAGGGTTGCAATCAGCTGCTTGCGGTTCTGCTTGCCGATCTGCTTTTTCAGGTTGGAGGGAAACTCTTTCAGGCCGCCCAGATATTTGAACAGGCGGCGCCGCTTCTGGAATCTTTCTTCATCGCCGATCTCCATGCCGTGGCGGGAAAAAGTCTTGTCGATGGCGCTGTAGGCGTCGATGGTGGTGCCGTCTGCATCGAGAATGATTAATCGCTTGTTGTTTTTGTACATTGTCTATCCGTCAAGGAGATGCCGCAATTCTTGACGTCAACATATAGCAGTCTTATGACAGCACGATGACTTCCGTCGCCCGGCTGTCAGGTATGATAGCGGCTCGCCAACCCGATCAGCCCCGACCATGAGCGCCATCACCGATCTCGACACCCTGCTCGGCTCCATGAGCCCGTGCGCCGGCGACGGCCGCTTCGTCTTCTGCTGCATTGCCGAAGGCCGCTACGGCATGCATGCCGAGCTGGCGCCGGTCGCCTCGTTCCAGGAACAGGAAGGCCTGACGCTGGTCCTGCCGCAACAGGCAGCCGAGCGCGCCGGGCTGGCCTACGAAGGCGTGTTCGCCATGATTACCCTGAACGTCCATTCCAGCCTGGCGGCCGTCGGGCTGACTGCCGCGGTGGCGGCCGAGTTGACCAAAGCCGGCATCAGCGCCAATGTGCTGGCTGCCTGTTTTCACGATCACATCTTCGTGCCGGCCGCACGCGCCGCCGAAGCCCTGGCCGCCTTGAATGCACTGGCGCGGCGCCATGCCGGCAATCGCGCTGGATAGCGCTGCCTGACAGCGCATCAAATCAGCGGCGCCGCAGCGCCCTTTCCTTCTGCAACAGGCGCACGCTGTGCACGGCGGTGAGCGCCACCGCGCACCAGATCGGGATATAGGTAAACAACTGGCCCGGCGCTAAAGCTTCGCCCAGGAACACCAGCGCAACGCCGACCAGCAGCACCGGCTCGACATACCCGAGGATGCCGAACAAGGCCATCGGCAGCAGCCGGCTGGCGCCCAGGTAAAGGCCTAGCGCCACTGTACTGAGCAAACCCAGGCCGGGCAGCAGCAACAGCCACAGGCCGGACTGCTGCGCTACCAGCGCCAGGGAATCGCGCGCATACAGCATGGCGGCGGCAAACGGCAGCAGCAAGGCGATTTCGAGGACGAAGCCGGCCACCGGATCGGCATTGATCTTGCGCCGCAGGATAAAGTAAGGGGGATAGCCGAGCGCCACCACCAGGGTCGGCCACGCAAAGCTGCGCGTCATCCACAGCTCATGCAACACGCCCACCAGGGCGCAAGCCACCGCCAGCCATTGGAAGACATCGAGCCGCTCGTGATAGTAGAAGCGGCCGACCAGCACCATGCTCAAGGGCAGCAGGAAATAGCCGAGCGACACTTCCAGCGCGCGCCCGTGCAGCGGCGCCCACAGAAAAATCCAGAGTTGCACGCCGAGCAGGGACGCTACCACCAGCAGCATCAGGCAAGTCAGCGGTTCGCGCCGCAGGCGCTGCAGCAGCTCGCGCGCCTGCGGCCAGCGCCGCCGCAGGAACAGCAGCGCCAGCGCGCCGGGCAGCGTCCACACCACGCGCCAGGCAAAGATATCCAGGCCATCGAGCGGCGCCAGCAGCCTGGTATAGCCGGATAGCAGAGCGAACAGCATCGATGCGCCAACCGAGAGGCTGATGCCGCGCCCTATTTCATGCTGGCTCATTGCATCCGGCCCAGAGTCAGAGTAGCCGGCTTGATCGCGGCTTTCAATCAGCCAACGCTTCTTTGGCAGCCTGCTCCGGCGTCAAGCCGTCGTAAAACTGGTCGGTGAACCATTCCACTTGCTCTTCGATATGTTCCTGCGCCTGTTCCAGCGTTGCACCGCCGGCGACCAGGAAACCTTCTACTTCGATACACCAGTTGATCAGAGCCAGCGTTTCCTGATCCAGCTCTTCATTCTTCTTTGCCATTATTTTTCCAGTCAAAACCATCATGTTGTGGCAGTCTGACAACAAACCCGCCCGCGACCAAACGCCGGCGGCAAGTTCTCTGCCGCCGGTATTTTACTCGCCTCCGGGCCGGTCAGTACCTCAAGAGAGACTTTGGCAGGGCTGCTCGCGCAAATATCTCTCGGTCGAGGCAGGACGGCGCGCCAGCATGGCCGGCGGCCGGATCGGGCGGGCGGCGAAATTGCCGCCGCAATTGGGGCATACGCCCTTGAGCAGCTGGTCGGCGCAACTCACGCAGAAGGTGCATTCAAAGGTGCAGATGCGCGCGTCCGCCGAGTCCGGCGGCAGGTCGCGGTCGCAGCATTCGCAATTCGGTTTCAACAACAGCATGGCCATCTCCTTTCTTGAATTCTTGAATTTCACCCGGCCTGATGGCTCCAGCTGCCCTGGATCGTGATCTCGCTCTTGACCGACCTGGCCAGGAAGCATTCTTCATGCGCCTTGTGGTGCAGCTGTTCCAGCGCCGCATCGTCCGGCACCTTGGCGCCGCCGAAAGTCACGGCCGGCAGCAGCTCCACCAGCGCCACCCAGCTCTTGCCGTCGGCGCCGCGCTGCATATGGCCCTGGGCGTTATCGACATAGCGCTCGACCAGGTAGCCGGCACTCCTGGCGATATCCAGGAACCACAGCATGTGGCAGCTGGACAGCGCGGCGACATAGGCCTCTTCGGGATCGACGTTGGCCGGATCCGACAAAGGCGCCCTGACCACGTGCGGCGAGCTGGAGGCCGGCACCACCGCACCGCCATCGAAGCGCCACTGATGGGCGCGACTGTAGCGGTTATCGACAAAGGCGGCGGCGCCCCGCTCCCATGCGACGGTAGCGATATGCGTAGACATGAATTTTCCTTGGTTTTGGTTTGCCTAGAAATTTTTTGCGGAACACGGTAGTGTGTCTGTACCAGACCCGAATGATATATCCTCGCATCGGATTTTGAAAATCCTGGTCGCGACCGTCATCCACCGAAACTCGCCATGCAATCCAAATTTCATTTTCCCCGCTACCTGACAGCAGCTATCCTCGCCATCGCCCTGAGCCCGGGGAACGCCTCCGCGGAACGGATCGACGTCATGAATTCCGGCGGTTTCAGCGCCGCCTACAAGGCGCTCGCGCCCGGCTTTGAACAGGCCAGCGGCGACACCCTGAACACAGCCTGGGGGCCGTCCATGGGCGCCGCACCTGAGGCGATCCCCAACCGGCTGCAGCGCGGCGAGCCGGCCGACGTGGTGATCATGGTCGGCTATGCCCTGGACGATCTGATTCGGCAAGGAAAAGTAAGCGCCGACAGCCGCCAGAACCTGGCCGATTCCCGCATCGGCATGGTGGTCAAGGCAGGAGCCGCAAAACCGGACATCAGCACCATGGACGGCTTGCGCCAGGCTTTGCTGAATGCGAAATCGATCGCCTATTCGGACAGCGCCAGCGGTGTTTATATCGAGAGCAAGCTGTTCAAGCTGCTCGGCATCGAAGAGCAGGTCAAGAGCAAGGCCCGCATGATTCAAAAAATCCCGGTCGCCAGCCTGGTGGCCAAGGGTGAATATGAACTGGGATTCCAGCAGGTCAGCGAGCTGCTGCCGGTGAGCGGCGTCGATTTTGCCGGCAGAATCCCGGAGCAGGCGCAAAGCATCACCACCTTTGCCGCCGGCATTCCCAGTAACGCCCTGCATCCAGAGGCCGGCAGAAAATTGATCCGCTACCTGGCTTCGCCGGCAGCGCATGAAGCGATACGAGACAGCGGCCTGGACTCTCTGCCATCATCGCCCTGATAAAGCAGGCCATCAACCCCGATAGCGCAAGCCCGGCTATTGCTGGCGCCAATAGACACTGCCGCCGCCGGCGCCCGGGTACAGCTTGGTGTGGTTCACATGGTTGAAGGCCAGCGGAACCTGGACGGTATCGTAATGCAGCGTGAACTGGCGGGCATGCAGGCTGGCGATCAGATCGGCAAGGCTGATTTTCGCCGGCGCATAACCGCGCAAAATGTAGTATTGCATCTGCCACACCTGAGCCCAGGCCCAGTTGTCGTGCCAGGAAAAATCACGTTCCGACCATACCGATATGTGCGCCTCGGAGCGGACATTCTCGACCGAATTCTGAATCGCCGCCTCAGGCAGGACGACCACCGTATAAGCAGAGCGATAGGTAAGGAAATTCAGCAGATCCAGCCCCGCCGATTTCGGCAAATGCTCGATACAGTCGCCGATAATGGTCAAATCGAACATTTCATCAGTCATCGTGGCAGGAATATCGACCGCGCTCATCACATGCAGCGGCGAGTATATATTCTGCAAGCCGAATCGCTCTACGTAGCTGCGTTCTATTTCCACGCCCTCCACTACGGCTTGCGGCAAAACCTGTTTCGCCAGGCGGCCGTATTTGCCCTCGCCGCAACCGATATCCAGGATGCGCTCCGGTGCAAGCGCAGCAAGCAGCGCAGCGCTGACTTCGTCAAAAGAACTCGCGGAAAATGGCATGATCAATATCCTGACTGAATAAAAAGAATTATCGGAATGCGCTTGAGAATGTATCGCGGCAGCTCAGCCGGGGGTTGAGGAAACGCTGGCCTGCACCTGCTCGACACTGGCTGCCGCCAGCCAGTGGCAATAGCCGGCAAGCGTATTCCTGTCGATTTCATCAAGCGGCATATGAGCATATTTACCGGCGCGGAAATCGCGCTTGGACCAATATTCCTCGGTATGCCACGCATGGATATGCAGGACGTCGCTGCCCACGCTGCGGCCTGCGTGCGGAAAATGATCGAGGAAACCCTGCGAACAGCGCTGCGGATAAGTGCGGCGCAGCGCCAGCTCTCCGGCGTACATGGTGAGGACGTTCTTGCACCAGCCAGGCCAGCTGCCTTCGAAGTCGCGGAATTCCTCATCCAGCAGTTTCTGGCAATAGTCCATCTGGGCGGTAACAAAATTGCCGACGAATTCGCTTGGCCCAAGCAGCGAGGCGCCGACGTTATGCACGCCGGAATGCGGAAAACCCCAGCGCAGGCTACATTCAACCAATTTCTTGCGGACTTCTTCGGTATAGGCGTAAGCGCCAAATCCGAAACACAACCCGGTCGGACGGAAATCAGCCATTGCGGAGGTGACGAAGGTATCGCAGTCGGTTTTCAGTATGTATTGATATTTTTTGCACAGATCAAGGACTTCCGGCTGGCATAGATTTGCAACCGAATTGATGTAGCCATAACCGGCCCATTCGCCATGGCTGTCGGCATAAGGCGCGCTTGGCAGCAGCTTGATTCGCGCATCCGCCGGCAACGCGCCGATGGCGTCCGGATGGCAGACAGCGATAATCTCCGCGCGGGCAAACAGACCGGAATAAATCATGCTCTTGTAGAGCCAATGAAATTCCTCTATCGTTTCCGCCCTGTTGTCAACATATACCAGCACACCTAAATCCATCGCACATCCCTCAATCAACAATACAGAATCGACAGCAAGCCTGCATCCGGCGATGCCAGATACTGAAGGAATATATATTAATTGATTTCAATAGCAACAAGGCAAGCGCACGGCTTTATATCTGCTTCGGATTGGAATTTGTCGCATTGCGGACAAGCCGGGAACGGCAGCTCTGGCAGGGATTGCGATGCCAGAGCTGCCTCATCCGGCGGAGCTGGATATGCGAACCGGTTAATGATGGAAACAATGCGAGTCTGAAGAAAGAAGCCGTTGCGGATTCATTTCCATACTTGAAGACAGCATTGAAAACAGCCGGGATGGCAGCGTGAACGGGCGACAGGCAATGCCTGCCGCCCCGCCGCCAGAAGAGTCAGTTATAGATCGGCAAAGCCAGGAACAGCTTGATCACGATCGCGTTGGCGATATCGATGAAGAACGCGCTCACCATCGGCACCACCAGGAACGCCAGCGGCGACGGGCCGAAGCGGTCGGTCACCGCCTGCATGTTGGCGATCGCGGTCGGCGTCGCGCCCAGGCCGAAGCCGCAATGGCCGGCCGCCAGCACCGCCGCATCGTAATTCTTGCCCATGACGCGGAAGGTCACGAAAACCGCATAGGCCGCCATCGCTACTGCCTGCACCGCCAGGATCAGCAGCACCGGCAAGGCCAGCGAAGCCAGGTCCCATAGGCGCAGGCTCATCAGCGCCATCGCCAGGAACAGCGACAGGCTGACATTGCCCAGTACCAGGATGGCGCGCTCGAAAATCTTGTAGCCGACCAGCAGCGACAGACCGTTGCTCAGCACCACGCCGACAAACAGGACGCAGACAAAGGTCGGCAACTCAAACGCCGTGCCATTCAGCTGACTGGCGATGAAGGTGCCGGCCGAGAGGCTGACGGCAATCAGGGCCAGGGCTTCGATGAAGGCTTGCGGCGTAATCAGCTGCTCCGCCTTGGGCTGCTCGAAGCTCAGCGGCGTGTGATCGACCGGCGCCGTCTGCACTCCAGGCAATTTGACGCGCTTGACCAGGAAACCGGCCACCGGCCCGCCGATCAGCCCGCCCAGCACCAGGCCGAAAGTGGCGCAGGCGATCGCGATCTCGGTCGCCGCCACCAGGCCATGACGCTCGGAAAATACCTTACCCCAGGCGGCGCCGGTGCCGTGGCCGCCCGACAAAGTCACCGATGCGCCCAGCAAGCCGATCAGCGGATCGAGTCCCATCAGCTTGGCCATGCCGATGCCGATGGCGTCCTGCAGGACCAGCAGGCCTACCACCACACCGAGGAACAAAGCCAGGGTGCGGCCACCCGCCTTCAGGCTGGCGAGATTGGCGTTCAAGCCGATGGTGGCGAAGAAAGCCAGCATCAGCGGCCCTTGCAGGGTATTGTCGAACTGCACCTGGACACTGGAAAAACTGCGCAAACCGAACAGCAGCAACGCCACCAGCAAGCCACCAACCACCGGTTCGGGAATGCTGTAGGTTCTTAGCAGCGAGGAAGAAGACACCAGCTTGCGTCCCAACAGCAAGACCAGCGATGCTGCGACTAATGTTTCCAGGGTATCCAAGTTAATCATCTATTTCCTTTCGTTTCTTAAACATGTATCGACGCCGGCAACGGCGCTTTGCAGGACGGCCTTCACTGCCGGGACGGATGCAAGGCAGGCTGCACCCACGGCCGCACTTGCGGCCTCCCTGCGCAGTGAGGCATCTGCTTAAATTCGGCAACAAAATTACCATGCAGCAATAGTTAAGAATAACGTATTGCCACTTGCATCGCTTACACCTCGGATTATTTCAGTGCAGAGTCGTGCCGGGGAGAAGGCAGAAATGCCAGGGTTGCCAATAAAAATCAATGACACGCTTCAAGCATGCGGTTTGAAGCGAGGCGAAAATGCCGGGCCAATGCTGTCACAATTTCGTTGACAAGGCAACATCATATTCAGCGCACTGCATGCCGACAAGGATCGCCTGCCGCCATGTTTCGCTACCCCTCGTCAGGGCAGGAAAATTTCTCAGCGCAGCTTAGCATTTCTCATGCCGCATGAAGGATTCGGCTCAAATCATGACAGAAAATTGACAGGACAATCAACAAAATCCCTGCCTTGCATTTCAAGGCTGAAATGCCACAACGCCGTAAAGCGGCCACGTTTCTACGCCCACCGGCAGGCGCGTCGTTTGTCAAAATCCGCCGGCATGTCGTGTGATCACTAATTAAAAAAACAATTAATCATTGCTCCACCAATGGCTCCAAAAAAAGCCAGCAAGCCATTTCATTCAGAAATCCCCATATATCTCGGCATTTCCTTTCCATCCCTCAAAAATAGCGGCAAGACCACTTGCAAAAACAACAGGTCGGATGACTTAAACAAAAACCAATCCAAACAATGGTTTATGAGTGCATTTGAAAAACCGGGATAGAAGCAATATTTTTATATGCTAATACCACTTTGATACAGGTTGACAACCACTTTTCGGGTCCCTAAAGTCCATCAACAAGATATTTCCATATGGAAATTTCGCCTTCTCGCTTCCAGCTTCTGCCATTTCATTGCAATTGGTATTCCGCCATTAAACGGACATCTGCGGACACCCCACCCTCCTCAGGCGCGGTTGTTTGCGGCAGTTTTTGACACGATTTCACATCGCGGCTACAGGCAGCGCACCGTGCTGCACCAGCCGCTTCACTCTACCCAGGAGAAGAAATTGAAACTGAAGATGATAAAAGGCTTGGCAATCTGTCTTTCCTACACAGCCCTGGCGGCGCACGGCGCCAGCTTGCAAGGTGTCGCGGGGGCCAGTGCGGCCAGCGCGCAAGCTGTTGCGAACGCAACGCCGGCAGCCAGCTGCCAGTACAGCAGCTGGACTGCCGGCGTCAACTATGCGATCGGCGCCATCGTCCAGTATCCGGCCAACGGCGCCTTCTACAAAGAAGTGAACGCGGGCACCAACGGCAGCGACGGCACCGATCCGACCATCAGCACCTGGTACTGGCAGCCGACCACCTGCAGCGGTTCGTCGACGCCGCCACCCTCGAGCGGGCTCATCTACAGCCCCTACTTTTACTCTGGCGACACCGGCGGCGACCAGCTTAATACGGCCGTGACCGGCAGCTCGCAAACCCTGCTCAAGGCCATGCCGGCCAAGCTGACAGCAGTGACCTGGGCATTTGCCACCGGCAGCTGCGGCAGCGAAAACTGGAACGGCGTATCGGCCGCGGCGTTTGCCAAGGCCAATGTGGCCAGCTTCGTCAGCGCCGGCAAGAAGTACATCGTTTCCACCGGCGGCGCCGGCGCAAATTTCACCTGCACCTCGGATGCCAATTTCACCAAATTCATCAAGACCTACTACAGCGCCAACCTGCTCGGCATCGACTTCGACATCGAGAACACCCAGACCCAGAGCGACATCAACAACCTGGTCGCGCGGGTGGCGGCAGCGCAGGCGGCGTATCCCAACCTGCGCTACAGCTTTACGCTGGCGACCGATGGCGGCAATGAAAGCCAGAGCCTGGGCGACATGGGCGTGAAGGTCATGACAGCGATCCAGAATTACGGCTTGAAGAACTACACCGTGAACCTGATGACCATGGATTTCGCCAATTCCGGGCAAGAAAATTCCGCGCTATGCACGCTTAACAGCAGCGGCAAATGCGATATGGGGCAATCGACCATCAGCGCCGCCGAGAGCCTGCACAACCATTGGCAAGTCCCTTACAGCCAGATTGAAGTGACGCCCATGATCGGCGGCAACGACAGCATAGCCGAAACCTTTACCCTGGCCGATGCCGCTACCGTTTCCAGCTATGTCCTGTCGAAGAAACTGGGCGGCGTGCATTTCTGGTCGTTCTCGCGCGACCGCGATTGCGCCCCGGCGAAATCGGACAACAATTCCTCCGACACCTGCAATAACTACGGCAAGGCCGGAACCCTGGGCTACACCAACAAGTTCCTCTCTGCGCTCGGCTTCTAGGCAACGCAGTCATCGACCGCATCGGCGTATCCGTTCCCGGCAAGCAGCCGGGAACGGCAAGCCCTGCTTGCGCGCTGCTTCCCGCGGCGCTTCTCTGAAACTGGAAGCCTACTTTCGACTGGAATCGTCTTGAAAACCACCTCCGTCAAATATCTCGCCATCGCCACCGCCTTTTCCCTCGTCCATGCGGCGGCGCAAGCAAACGCCGATGATTCCCTCTCGCAAGCGGCGCAGCTGAATACCGCGCCAGCAGCCGCTGCGGCCACCTTCAAGCATCCCGGCGTGCTGGTCGACCTTGCACGCCTGAACTACATCAAGAGCCAGGTCAATGCCGGCGCCGAGCCCTTTTCCTCGGCCTATGAAGCGGCCAAAAACACGGCGCAAGGATCGCTCAGCTACCGGGTGCAAGGGCCACCGGCCAGCCACGTGATCGAATGCGGCTCCGGTTCAGTGCCGGATCACGGCTGCTCGACCGAAGACAGCGATGCCGCGGCCGCCTACACCCAGGCGCTGCTGTGGTTCATCTCGGGTAACGCCACCTACGCCAAGAATGCGATCGCCATCATGAACGCCTATGCGCGCAACTTGAGCGGCGGGCATACAAATTCCAACGCACCGCTGCAATCGGCATGGACCGCGGAAAAATGGCCGGCGGCGGCAGAAATCATCCGCTATACCTATAGCGGCTGGGCAGCGGCCGATGTCGCTGCGTTTCAAAAAATGCTGACCACCCAGTACCTGCCCTACATCAACAACAACCAGGGCGCCGGCAAGAACGGCAACTGGGAGCTGAGCATGATCGACGGCATGCTCGGCATCGCCGTATTCACCGAAGACAAGGCGCTGTTCACGTCAGCCATCGCCTTGTGGAAAAAATGGGTACCGGCCTATTTCTACAATTACACGCAGGATGGCGGCGCGCCGGTGAAATTCAGCGGCAGCCCGAGCAACTGGAACGGACAGAGCGTCTTCAACGCAGCCACCAGCGGCGTCTCGCAAGAGACTTGCCGCGATACCCAGCACGTACAGCTTGGCATGGCGGCGACCTTCAACGGCGCCGAGACCGCCTACATCCAGGGCACTGATCTGTTCACGCCCATGCAGGCGCGCCTGACGACGGCGCTGGAATACCATGCGCGCATGCTGCAAGGCGTACGCAACACCTCCCAGACCGATAGCGTTCCCATCCCCGCCGGCTTCCCTGGACTGTGCGACGGCAGCTATATCCCGGTGCTGAAAGGCACCATGGAACGCGCCTACAACGCCTATCACAACCGGCTCGGCGTTGCCCTGCCGCAGACCTTGAAGCACCTGGTCAATGATGTCCGGCCGCAAGCCGTCCCGGACGATTTGCACGACGTCGTCCTGGAAACCCTGACGCACGGCGGCAGCCCCGCAAAATGATGCCGGTCACGGGAATTGCGTTCTGCAACCCGCTGCCGTGTGCGATCCAACCGACTGGAGAATATGTTGAACATTGACACCCTCGGATATTTATTCAAAAACTTCACGCTGGTCCTTGCCAGCGCCTGCATCCTGGTCGCCTGCGGCGATGGCGGCAGCGCCGCTTCAGATACAGCCGGCAGCAGCGCAAAAAGCGCCGCAGCCGCCACCACGGGCGCTCCTTACGGCGGCACGCCATGGGCGCTGCCGGGAACCATCGAGGCCGAGAACTTCGATAACGGCGGACAAAATGTCGGCTACTACAACGCCGCCAACACCAACCAGGGCGGCCAGTACCGCAGCGCCGAAGGCGTCGGCATCGAAGCCTCCAGCGACAGCGGCGCCGGCTACGACGTCGGCTGGACTACGGCTGGCGAATGGCTCAACTACAGCGTCAACGTCGCAGCAGCCGGCAGCTATGCGCTGCAGGTGCGCGTCGCCAGCCTGGGCCAGGGCGGGCAATTCCATGTCAACGTGGATGGCGTGGCGGCGACAGCGCAGCTGACGATCCCGGATACCCAGGGCTGGCAGAATTGGCAGACGCTTTCCTCCAGCATCAGCCTGACAGCAGGCCAGCACGTGATCCAGCTCTACATGGATAGCGCCGGCAGCAGCGGCGCGGTCGGCAATTTCAACTGGCTTGCGGTCGGCAGCGGCGCGCCTGACTTCGGCCCCAATGTGCTGATCTTCGATCCTGGCATGCCGGCCGCCACCATCCAGGGCCGGCTCGACACGGTCTTCAGCCAGCAGCAAAGCAATCAGTTCGGCAATGCCCGCTATGCCTTGCTGTTCAAACCCGGCGCTTATAACGTTGACGTCAATGTCGGCTTCTACACCCAGGTGCTGGGCCTGGGCAATTCGCCGGACGACGTCAATATCACCGGCGCCGTGCACGCCGAAGCCGACTGGGACAATGGCAACGCCACCCAGAATTTCTGGCGCGGCGCCGAGAACCTCGCAGTCAGCCCGAGCGGCGGCCTGGACCGCTGGGCCGTATCGCAAGGCTCGCCGTTGCGCCGCATGCACATCAAGGGCAACCTGGCGCTGGATGACGGCGGCTGGTCCAGCGGCGGCTTCCTGGCCGATTCCAGGATCGACGGCCAGGTCCAGTCCGGCGGCCAGCAGCAATGGTTTACCCGCAATTCACAGATCGGCAGCTGGAGCGGCGCCAACTGGAACATGGTGTTCGCAGGGGTTGACGGCGCACCCGGCGGCGTAGTCTGGCCGAATCCGCCCGATACCGTGCTGGCCGCCACGCCCGTGGTGCGGGAAAAACCTTTCCTCACCATCGACGCCAGCGGCAACTATAGCGTCTTCATACCTACGCTAGCCAGCAACAATCACGGTGCTAGTTGGACCAATGGCGCCGCCCCTGGACAATCGCTCGCCATCAGCAATTTCTATATCGCCAAGGAAGGCAGCGATACGGCGGCCAGCATCAACGCTGCCTTGAACCAGGGCAAGAACCTGATCCTGACGCCGGGCGTGTATCACCTCAACGATACCCTGCGCATCACGCGCGCCAACACCGTGGTGCTGGGCCTCGGCCTGGCGACGCTGCTGCCGGATAATGGCGTGACTGCGATGTCGGTAGCCGACGTCGACGGCGTCAAGATCGCCGGCATCCTGTTCGACGCCGGTCCGGTCAGTTCGCCGATCTTGCTCGAAGTCGGACCCAGCGGCAGCAGCGCCAGCCATGCCGCCAATCCGACTTCCCTGCACGACCTGTTCTTCCGGGTCGGCGGCGCAGCCGTGGGCAAGGCCGCGGTGGCCCTCAAGATCAACAGCAGCGACGTCATCGGCGACGATTTCTGGATCTGGCGCGCCGATCATACCTACGGCGTCGGCTGGACCAGCAACACCGCCGCCAACGGCCTCATCGTGAACGGCGCCAACGTCACTATCTACGGCCTGTTTGTCGAGCACTTCCAGCAATACCAGACGCTCTGGAACGGCAACGGCGGCCGCGTCTATTTCTACCAGAGCGAACTGCCCTACGATGTGCCGAACCAGAGCAGCTGGATGAATGGCAGCAAGAACGGCTACACCTCCTACAAAGTGGCCGACACAGTCACCAGCCATCAGGCATGGGGTCTGGGCATCTACTGCTACTTCAGCAGCAACAGCAGCGTCAAGGTCTCGAGCGCCATCGAAGCGCCCGCCGCCGGCCTGAACGGCGCCATGTTCCACAACATGACCACAGTTTCGCTGGGGGGCGGCGTCGGCGAGATCACGCACGTCATCAACCAGTATGGCAACAGCGCCAACGCGGCATCCAGCGTGGTCCGGCTGGCGCAATAAAAATACGCGGGTTTACCTGCTCGGGGATTGTTTTAGTCGACAGATAGTTGAATTGAAAATTGATCAACCACGACATCATTCACTTTGGAGAATAACTTGCAGAATTTACCCATGAAAAAATTATCGAAAGCGCTGCTGCTTTCCTGTGGCCTGCTGGCCTTATCCCTCAACGCCGGAGCGCACGGCCTGGCGGCCGGCAGCCAAGCCAGGCTGGACGCCAGGATCGCTCCCTGCGATGCCGCCTGGGTGGCGGGCGCCGTCTACACCGCAGGCAACAAGGTCAGCTACGGCGGCGTCAACTACAGCGCCGCCTATTGGACCCAAGGTAACAACCCGGCCGGCAGCAGCGGCGCCAGCACGGCGGCGCAGCCGTGGGTGAGCGGCGCCAGCTGCCAGCAGGGGAAAGCGGCTGCCAACGACCACGATGCCAACTTCTCGCCGGCCACGCTGCAATTCCTGAAGACCAATACCGGCCTCGACGGCGAGCAGTGGGACAACATCATGAAGCTGATCAACAAGCCGGAACAGGATTCCCTCAACTGGACCAAATACTACGGCTACTGCGAAAACATCAATGACGACCGCGGCTATACCATCGGCATTTTCGGCGCCACCACCGGCGGCCCCAACGACGAAGGCCCGGATGGCCCGGCGCTATTCAAGGAATTCGACGCCGCCAGCGGCGCCGCCAATCCTTCGATCGCGGGCGGCCTGGCGCGCGCCGGCGCGCATGGCAACATGCAAGGCGCCATCTTGAAAATCACCGACAGCAAGGCCGATTTCTACAAGAAGATCGAGGCGCTGCAAAACAACCCTGCATGGCGCGAAGCCATGTGGCATACTTTTTACAATGTCTACATCAAGTACAGCTTGCAGCAGGCGCGCCAGCGCGGCTTCACGTCGGCGCTGACGATAGGCTCGTTTGTCGACACCGCCTTGAACCAGGGCGCCAGCGGCGATTCGGGTTCACTGGAAGGCGTGCTGTCGCGCTCAGGCAAGAGCACCGATGAAAAGACCTTCATGACCAGCTTCTACGCGCAGCGCAGCAAGATCGTCGACACCAATCAGTACAACCAGCCGCCTAACGGCAAAAACCGCGTGAAAGAATGGAGCACCCTGCTGGGCCTGGGAGAAACCGACCTCAAGAATGCTGACGCGGATGTCGTCAAAGTGACCAGCTGGACCATGAAGTAAACCCGGCCAGCGCCCGGGTGCTGGCAGGCCCGGGCGCGGCGCGCTGATCCTGCTGCATGACACCGATGACCATCAACGCCAGGAGATAGCGATGAAACTCAAGGGATCCTGCCACTGCGGCGCCGTCCGCTTCAGCCTGGACAGCGCCACGCCCTACCCTTACCAGCGCTGCTACTGCTCGATCTGCCGCAAGACCCAGGGCGGCGGCGGCTACACCATCAATATCGGCGGCGACGCCAGGACCTTGAAAGTGAGCGGCGGCGACGACGTCAGCGTCTACCACGCCAAGCTCAAGCGCAAGGGCGAGCGCCGGGTCCATACCAGCACCGCGCAACGGCATTTTTGCCGGCGCTGCGGCAGCGCCTTATGGCTGTTCAGTCCGGAATGGCCGGAGCTGGTGCATCCGTTCGCTTCCGCCATCGACACGCCGCTGCCGGTTCCTCCCGAACACACTCACCTGCTGCTGGCCTACAAGGCGCCCTGGGTGGAAGTCAAAGCCGGCCGCAAAGACAAGCAGTTCGCTGAATTTCCGCGCGAATCATTGGCTGAATGGCATGAACGGCTGGGCTTGCTCGACGCTGATTAAGCATGCTTGCGCTTGACTCGGCGTGGGCCGCGTCAAACGCATTGATCAGGCCGATCATGTAATCCATGCTGGCCTGTTCCTGTGTGGTGGTTTTACGTCCCCACAGACGATCGAATTCCGCCACGATCAGCAGGTAGTCCTGTTCGCAAATAATCGCTTTATCCATATCTTCCCCCAGCAAAGTTAAGCGTCGATGTCTGTGCTTGTTAACTGGCGCCCTGTTCGCGCCACCAGCGCCGCCCGGCCTGTGGCGCGGCAACGCTCAGCATTTCGCCCATCTGCGGCGTGCTGACCGGCACACCCTGCTCCTCAGCGAGCGCAACGATGCGCTCGAACGGGTCTTGCCACAGATGCAGGGCCAGGTCGAAAGTGCCGTTATGCACCGGCAGCAAATGCTTGCCGCCCAGGTCCAGATGCGCTTGCAGGGTCTGTTCCGGCTGCATGTGGACATCCGGCCAGTCATGGTCGTAGGCGCCGGTTTCTATCATGGTCAGGTCGAACGGGCCATAGCGCCGGCCGATTTCCTTGAAGCCGTCGAAATAGCCGCTGTCGCCGCTGAAGAACAGCCGCAGGTCGTCATCCAGGATCACCCAGGAGGCCCACAGCGTACGGTTGCCGTCGCTCAGGCTGCGTCCCGAGAAATGGCGCGCCGGCGTCGCCGCCAGCTGCAAGCCGCCGACCCGGGTGCTTTGCCACCAGTCCAGCTGCTGTACTTTTTCGGCCGGGATGCCCCATTTGATCAGCGTATCGCCCACGCCCAGCGGCGTCAGGAAATGCTTGGTCTTGCCGGCCAGCTGGAGGATGGCGGCATGGTCCAGATGATCGTAATGGTCGTGCGACAGGATCACACCTTCAATAGGCGGCAGCTCGGCGATGCTGATCGGCGGCTGGTGGAAACGCTTGGGGCCGATCCACTGCAGCGGCGAGGCACGCTCGGAAAATACCGGGTCGGTCAGCCAGAAGGCGCCGCGCAGCTTGAGCAGCATGGTCGAGTGTCCGATGCGGAACAGCGAACGGTCCGGCGCCGCCAGCAGCTGCGCGCTGCTGATCGCCTGCACCGGGATCGGCCGCGCCGGCACGGTGCCGGCCGGTTTTTCGAAAATCACGCGCCACAGTAGCCGCAAAGTCTTGCGCAAATCGTTCTTGCGCATAGGCTGGCGGTTCCTGAACTTGCCGTCGTGCTGCATTGAATATTGAATCGGGAGGGCCGTATCGAAGGCCTTGAGAGTTTCGCTTGCCATGCTGGTTGTCCTGTCCGGATGCCGGTTATTTGACGATTTCTGCTGAAAACTGGAATATATTACACTACACAGTGTAGTTTATAACATAAAAAAGTAAACTTGGCAGTGCAAATAATTCTCAGTCGGGGAATAACAACAATGGCAAGCGCCGGGTCAACTAGCGTGTCATCCGGTGCCGCACCGGCGTCATGCTCCAGGAAACCGTATCCTGGTCGATCATCGCGTGCACCGGTGAGTCTGCCAACTCGTCCATCAGCCGCTGCATGGCGTCCGTGCCGTGAGCAACCGTGTCCCAGAGCAGCATGTCGACGATGGTGCCGTCCCCCCGCTCAGCCAGGTGACGCGAGCGAAATCCCGGCTGGCGCTTGAGCCAGGCATCGACATCGGCGTTGGCGGCGATGAAGTCTGCGCAGGAATGGCCTGCCAGCTTGAAGGTGGTGATTTCTATGGCTTCTTTCATGTCATGCTCCTTGCTGTATCAGTGTTGTCGCCGGCGATAGCGATGACAAAGCGATAGTGCACATTGTCTTCTTCCCGGCATATGCTCAATCCTATGGCGAAGAGCCGGTCCGTGGTTATCCCGATCCTGTGCATCTCATGCACGATCCTGCAAGCACCGATACATCCGCAGGCGGCAACCGCAAGACTCGGGTAGGATCGTGTCAGCCACCACGCAAAGAGAAAGACAGCCTTCAATGAATCCGCCATCTGAATGTTTCCGGGAGATCGCAGAGATCATCGGCCGCCACGCACCGGCCGACAGCGAATACGCGACCGCGGTCGGCAACCTGTTCTTCAACCGCCGTTCGTCGCCCACCCAGCCCTTGCACGTCAGCCAATGGCCTTGCTTCGCCATGGTTGCCCAAGGCGCCAAAAGCATCATGCTGGGGGCCGACACTTTCGACTATGGCGTCGGCCAGTTCCTGCTGGTGTCGCTCGAGCTGCCAGTGGTGTCGCGCGTCACCCAGGCCAGTCCGCAGCTGCCGCACCTGGGCCTGGGTCTGGCGATCGACGGCGCCCGGCTGGCCGACCTGATGAGCCGGATTGCACTCCCGGCAAGCGCCGTCGCCGCCGGCGGAAGGTTAGGCGTGGCCGTCAACACGGCATCGGCAGATTTGCTGGAGGCGACCCTCAGGCTGCTCAGATTGCTGGACCGGCCGGCCGATATCCCGGCCCTGGCGCCGCTGATCGAGCAGGAAATCCTGTATCACCTGCTGACCGGCCCCTGCGGCGCGCAACTGCTCCAGATCGCCACGGCCGACAGTCCCGGCAACAAGATTGCCCGCTCCATCGGCTGGCTCAAATCCAACTACAGCGAGCAGCTGCGCATGGCTGAACTGGCGGAGCGCGTGGGCATGAGCGTCTCGTCGCTGCACCATCACTTCAAGGCGGTCACCGCCATGACGCCTGTGCAATACCAGAAACAGCTGCGCTTGCATGAAGCCAGGCGGCTGATGCTGGTCGAGCAGCTGGATGTAGGAACTGCGGGTTACCGCGTGGGGTATCAGAGCCCATCCCAGTTCAGCCGCGAATACGGCCGGCTGTACGGCATGCCGCCGCAACGGGATGTAGAGCGTCTCAGGAAAACAGCGACGGCGTGAGGCTTTGGATGCAGCCTATCTGCTGGTGAAGCCGATTGCCGCATCCGCCAGCTTGCGCACCAGCCGCGTCAGATCGGCCCGGTCCTTGACGCTCCAGTCTGCCAGCGCCTCTTCGAATATCTTGTTACGCGCCGCGCCGATCTGCTCCACCATGCGGCCGCCAGCCTTGGTCACCACCGCTTCCTTGACCCGCTGATCGAGCTTGCTCGGACTGCGCACCACCAGATCCAGTTCTTCCAGCTTGGCGACCTGGCGGCTGACTGTGGAATGGTCGCGCCCCGCCAGTTCGGCCAGTTCGACCACGCCGATAGGGCCACGCATGCCAATCCTGACCAGCAAGGGAAACAAGGCCCGGTCAAGCGTGACATTGGCGCGCTGCAGCAGCATGTGATCGGGTTGCGGACGGTTGAATACGCCGACCAGGTCGAGCAACGCTTCGTGTAGAGGATTTTCCATTCCGTGGATTATGCACTCTTTTTTTGCGCATGCGCCATATCCGTGTATTATACACATATATATCCGTGCATTTTGCACGTAATACCACTGGAGAATGCAATGAGCAATCGTCACAATCCCGAAACAACTGAGGTACTGATCGTTGGCGCAGGCGCAGCAGGCCTGGTGCTGGCGCTAGACCTGGCGCGGCGCGGCGTGCAATTCCGCCTGGTGGAAAAGCTGGAGGCGCCGTTTGCCGGTTCGCGCGGCAAGGGCCTGCAGCCGCGCTCCATGGAAATCTTCGAAGACCTGGGCGTGCTCGCTGATCTGCTCGCCAGTGGCAATCCCTACCCACCGATTCACACCTACGATGGCGCTCAGGTAAGCGCCAGCGCCATCAGCCCGCAGCGCTCGCCAACGCCTGCCGAGCCCTACGTCATCCCTTTGATGCTGCCGCAATGGCGCACCGAGGAAGTCTTGCGCGCACATTTGCAAGCCGCTGGCCACGCCCCTGAATTCGGCGTTGAGCTGACCGGGTTCGAGCAGGATACGGATGGCGTGACAGCCAGCCTGAACACGCGAAACGGTGTGCAACAAGTGCGCGCCCGCTTCCTGATCGGCTGCGATGGCGGCCGCAGCTTTGTCAGGCGTGCGCTGGATATCGACTTTCCCGGCGAAAGCACAACCCAGCGCGCCATCGTCGCCGATCTGCGCGTAGACAAGCTGGCCCGCGATGCATGGCATCAATGGCCGAAAGCGGAAGGCGGCCACCTGGCGCTATGCCCGCTGCCGGGCGGCGACACCTTCCAGATGACCGCACAGCTGGCGGAGGGAGAAGAAGCGGACCTGTCGGATGAGAATATCCACGCCCTGATCCGGCAACGCAGCGGCCTGGCCAATCTTGTCCTGCACCCGCCGCTCTGGCGCTCGGTGTTCGGCGTCAGCGCCAGGCTGGCGGAGCGCTACCGCGTCGGCCGCGTCTTCATCGCCGGCGACGCCGCGCATATCCATCCGCCTACCGGCGGACAAGGCTTGAACACCAGCATCCAGGATGCTTACAACCTTGGCTGGAAACTGGCGGCGGTGGTGCATGGCGCGCCAGATGTCTTGCTCGACACCTACGAAGCGGAGCGCCGTCCGATCGCCGCAGGCATGCTGCGCTTGAGCATGGGCTATCTGAAAGCCATGCAGGAAAACCGTCCGATGCAGCGCGGCCGCGATACCCAGCAGCTGGACCTGGCCTACCGGGATTCTGTGCTGACGCAGGAATTGCGCGCCGCGCCTGGCGATTTGCACGCCGGCGACCGCGCGCCGGATGCCCGCTTGCGTGATCCGCAGGACGGCGTGGTGCGCCTGTTCGACATATTGAAGGGCCCGCATTTTACGCTGCTGGCATACCAGTCGGAAGCGCCGGCCATTCCCGGCCACCTCAAGGGCGCCGCCATCGCCGTCAAAACTGTCCGGGCAGCCGATGCGGAGCGCGTTGCCGATCTGGTCGATGCGGACAATCATTTGCGCGACGCCTACGGATTGCGCGACGCCTACGGATTGCGCGCCGGGCAACTGGTGCTGGTGCGCCCGGACGCTTACGTGGCGCTGATTGCCGATGCAGGAGACGGCGAGGCGGTGACACGGTATCTCACGCGCTGGCTCGAAACGCAGGGAAATTAACCGCAGCGCCGGCCGGATTCCCTTGCTGTCGGACTGAGGTCAAAAGCATCTTGCGACCGCGCTTCATCAACATGAAGATTTGATGAAGCGCTCGCATATAAAGCACAACAAGCAAAAACAAATAGCTTAATATAATCCCAATCGCGGCCGGTTCAGGGAATCCGCCGCCTCTGGCGCCAACGCCACCCACCATTCCAGAATGGAGACTGACGATGAATGCACGCAGCATTCTTGATCACTGGCAGGACAGCGGCGAACTCGACCAGGCAGGCTACCGGCGCGCGCTGCTGGCGCTGCATTTGGCGCCGGATACGGAACGCTGGCGCCAGCTGGCCGCCCGCCTGCTGCTGGTCGGCGGCGCGCTGTGCCTGCTGGCCGGCGTCTTGATGGCATTCGCCTCCAACTGGCTGACCTGGCCGCGCCTGATGCGGGTCGGCATCGCCGAAGCCGGCTGGCTGGCGCTGCTGGCCTGGGCTTTCCTGGCCAAGCCCGGCAGCGAGGGCCGGCGCTGGGCCTTATTTGCGGTGGCTGCCATGTCTGGCATCTGGCTGGCGGTGATCGGACAAACCTACCAGACCGGCGCCGATACCTGGCAGCTGTTTGCACTATGGGCCGCATTGGCCTTGCCATGGGCGCTGCTGGCCAACTTCGCACCGCTGTGGGGCTTGTGGATCGTCGTCGTATCGCTGGCGCTGCAGCTGTGGCTGCCGCATGCGCCGTGGCGTCCGGCGCTGTCGGCCTGGAGCCTGTTCGATGAAATCAACCTGCCCTTGATCGGCTTCTGGCTGACAGCGCTGGCGCTGGCCGAACGGCTGCAAAGCGCGGCAGCGCCATGGACCGCGCGCATCCTGCCGCGCCTGCTGGGACTGGGACTGGCGCTGCTGCTGACCGTCCAGGCCAGCCTGGTGCTGGCCGGCGCGCATCAGCATGTTTTCAACCTGTCTTCGTCCGCCAGCGGTGCTGTGATCGTGAGCTTGTGGCTGGCTTGCGTGCTTGCCGCGCTTTATTTTTATCTGCAGCGGCGCGATCTGTTGCTGCTGGCGCTGCCTTTGTTTTCTGTCTGGGTCGCCGTGCTGGCCTGGATAGTCGGTTTCACCGGCGGCGACAGCCAGCTGTATTCGGTTGCCCTGCTGGCGATTGCCGGCCTCGGCCTGATCGGCTGGTGGCTGCACGCTCGCCATCTTGAATGGCAAGCGGCGCCGCTGCCAGGGTTAACGGAGGCCGCACAATGAGCCAGACAGCGAATCAGATTGCCGGCTGGGACGACGTGATCGCCGGCTTGCGCGAGAGCGGCTCCCTGCGCCACGAGGCCGTGCTGCCTGAGCTCGACAACGCCCTGCCCTGGTCGGTCATGATCCTGCAAACCATCGCCGCCTGGATTGCCGCCGCCCTGCTGGTGGCGGCGGTGATCGTGCCGGCCTTCCTCGCTCGCAACGAAAGCGCCTGGATCGTGTGCGGCGTACTGCTGATCGCCGCCGCGACAGCCGTGATGCGTCTCAATCGGCAATCGTTTTTTTTGCCGCAGATGGCGGTGCCGGTAGCGATTGCCGGCGCCATCCTGATCGGCGCAGGTCTCAAGCCGGATTCGTGGGAACTGACGGCCTTCGTGCTGGCATTGATCCTGTTCGCACTGTCCGGACATCGTTTGCTGCGCTTCATCGCGGCCGGCACCATGCTGGCGGTGCTGTGGTACTGGATGACGCCATGGCTGGGACGTTACCACTACGGCCTGCGCGAGCAGGTCACATGGCTGTGGCAGCTGGCGCCGCTGCGCAATCTGCTGTTTTCGCTGGCGCTGTGGTGGCTGTGGACTCATCCCCTGAAGCTGTTCGGCCTTGGCCCGGCAGTCTGGCAGCCAGTACGCCATGCCCTGCTGTGGTTCTGGCTTGGGGTGCAAACATGGCAGGCGGTCGACTTGAACGCCTTGTTCTCGCTACGGCCCGACGCCGATCAATGGCTGGCGCCAACTGCGCTCTGGCTGGCCTACCGGCTGCTGGACCTGCTGCCCTTGCTGCTGGCTGTATTCATCACACTGCGCCGTAACACTGGCTTGGCCGCCAGGGTCTGGCCGCTGGCGGTGCTGTTGCCGCTCTGCGCCCTGTCGCCGATTCTGGCGACAGCGGCGCTGGTGCTGTGGATAGGCTTGGCTGAAGGCCGCAGCTACCTGACCGCGCTCGGTATTGCCGCCGCCTTAGCCGGTTTCAGCGCATTCTATTACAACTTGAGCTGGCCTTTGCTGCACAAGGGCCTGCTGCTGATGGCAAGCGGCGCGGTGCTGCTGTCGGTCTGGCTGTTCATGTCAAGGAGGACCCCATGATGCGCTGGCGCCTGCCCCTTTTTATTATCGCCGCACTGATCACCCTACTCTTCTTGAACGGCATCGTCTGGCGCCACGAACAGA
>Ga0210409_10002224_pt1 | contig 23354 bp, 13 predicted proteins | sample IncBWH17MmetaG_FD_161649 | JGI IMG/M metagenome (GOLD analysis project Ga0210409, IMG submission 161649) | Forest soil microbial communities from Barre Woods Harvard Forest LTER site, Petersham, Massachusetts, United States - Inc-BW-H-17-M | ecosystem: Environmental > Terrestrial > Soil >...
AGATCGCTCAGGACGTTTCAGCGAGCGTCGAGGAAACTCGCCTTGGCTCCATCTTTGAACTTGAAGTGACCGCGAAACCCGGCGTGAAGCCAGAGGACCTGGAAAAATCCATTGATGAGGAAATGGGCAAGCTTCGCAAGGAAGGTCCGACGGCAGCCGAAGTGGATCGCGCGCGCAACGTCACCGAAACAGGCCTCATCCGCGGGCTACAACGCACCAATGGCGTTGCCAACCGCTTGAACTACTACAATCAGTACGCCGGCACTCCAGACTATTTCTCGAAGGATGTGGCGCGCTACGACGCGGTCACTCCGGCCGACATCAAGAATGTAATTGCGAAAGTTTTTGCGAAGGACGCGAGCGCGGTCGTTTACGGCGTCCCCGGCGACAAGAAAATCACCGACGTTCCAAAGACCTCGGACGAAGAAAATAAGAAACAGGCGGCAGAAGCAGGACCGAGCAAAAGCACCATGGCAGATGAAGCGTGGCGCGCTACGCCTCCGCAACCTGGGCCGGTTCCGACATTCACGTTGCCTGTAGCGAAGCAGGTGAAACTGCCCAACGGGTTGACGGTGCTCCTTGTCGAACGCCACAACCTGCCGATTGTTGCGGCAACTTTGTTCACCATGAGCGGCAGTGAATTGAATCCAGTCGATAAGCCAGGACTATCGAGCTTCACCGCGGGAATGCTGCGCGAAGGGACAACTTCCCGTTCCGCGATCAAGTTTGCTGAGGACACGGATCAGATTGGCGCATCGCTCGAATCGGAAGCCGGCTATAGCAGCGCCTATTTGACCTTGTCCGCGCTCACCTGGAACGCCGATCCTGGTTTTGATCTTCTGGCAGACGCCACCTTGCACCCGGCTTTCGACGCCAAGGAAATTGAACGCCTGCGCAGCCGTCGCGTGACGGCGGTGCTGCAGGAAAACGACGATCCGGGCACCATCGCGTTCCGGACTGTCGACCAAATCCTGTATCCCAACAGCCCCTATGGCTTTTCGATTCTCGGCACGGTGGCATCCAACAAGGCCATCACCCGCGACGATATGATGGCTTTCTGGAAGCGGGGCTATGTTCCCTCGAATTCCGTGCTGGCCGTTGCGGGAGACGTGAACGAAGCACAGCTGACGGAACTCACCCGCAAATACTTTGGCAACTGGTCCGGCCCCGATTTCCAGACGAAAGCTCCGGCGACACCTGCAGCGCCGACGCCTTCGGTCTCGATCGTGGACAAACCGGCCGCGCCACAGACGTTTTTGACACTCGCAAGTCTGGGAGCTAGCCGTAATACCCCAGACTACCTTCCGCTTGAAGTGATGAATACCGCGCTCGGCGGTCTTTTCTCCAGCCGCATCAACATGAACCTACGCGAAGAGCATGGCTACACCTATGGCGCGTTCTCCACATTTCAATATCGTCGCGGCGTTGGGCCTTTCCTCACGGGAGGCGCGATTCGTACCGACGCTACCGCTCCCGCCGCCGCCGAAGTGTTCAAGGAACTGAAACGCGTTCGGGAATCCGAACTCACCGCGGATGAGCTGAAGAAGTCGAAGGACTCCTTCTCAAAATCATTGGTGGGCAACTTCGAGACTACCGACGCAATCTCCTCCACAATCGGCCTGCAATTTGTTTTTGGCCTGCCGCTGGAGTACTACCGCGATTTGCCGGCGCAAATTGACAAGGTCACTTCTGCCGACACCCTGCGTGTAGCGAAGGAGTACCTGCATCCTGAGGCAATGATCGTCGTGGCCGTGGGTGACCGCGCGAAAATTGAGCCAGGCCTGAAAGGCTTGAAGGTTGGTGACGTTAAAGTCGTTCAGTAGGCAGCGGCGGTCGCCCCAACAGCGCCTCCAACGTTGAATATCTGGAATTCGCGGATATGCGCTTCCGCTGATGAAGAGAGAATGTTCAGGCGGATGCGAGATGCCGTTACGGGTGCGAAGTGGTCGATACGCTTGTGACCGATGGCGTCGCCCTCCACAAGGGACTTCCAGCGGTCGCCAGTCCACGCCTCGATCCGAAAGCGTTCCACGTGTTGTCCGTCGTTTAGCCACTCCATGAGTAAGGTGTGATCAAACGTTACCGGCTTGGGGAAACTGACCTCGAGCAGAGCGCTGTGAGACCCGGCGGGCGCCGACCAAAAAGTATCGGGATTTCCGTCCAGTGCGAGTGCGGCCTGGATCGTGGCGACTGAAGTGTGATTCTGCACCATCAGGTTTTCCCCGTAGCTTTTGCGAATGGCCGCGCCGAATTCTTGCAGACGCTTTACATCGGCGTCCGGCAGTAATCCACGGCGGTCGGGAGCCAGACCGAGCATCAACTGGCCACCGTGCCCGATCGTCTCGTCGTAGGTGGTCAGCAACTCCGCGACGGATTTGAGCGTCGCTTCATCGTTGGGATGCCAGAACCAGTGCTTCTTGTGTAGCGGAGTGTCCGCTTCCACGGGCCTCCAGCGAAGATACCCGTGGCGATCGAGGACGTTCCAGTTTTCATACGGAATGGTGCCGTCCTCATTCCCTGCCCAGCGGATGTCGGCATACTCGAGGAGCGCTGCGTCGGCAAAAACCAGGGTGTTCGGCTGGTAGACGCGAAGGCCTTCGATGATGCGAGGGAAATTGTAGACGTGGCCGGCGCTGCCTGCTCCATCCAGCCAGAATTCCACGAAGTTCCCGTAGCTCGTGGTCAGTTCATCCAATTCCGCCATGTAGTAATTGTCGTAGTCGGCGGAGTTAGCGTACTTCGGCTCGTGGCGATCCCAGGGAGAAAGATAAACGCCGAATCCCAGGCCAAATTTTCGAGCGGCCGCGGACACTTGCCGCACCACGTCACCTTTGCCGTTTTCCCAGGGGCTGCTTTTCACGCTGTAGTCGGTCTGCGCGGTCGGCCACAGACAGAAACCGTCGTGGTGCTTGGCTACCAAGACTACATATTTTGCGCCGGCCGCTTTGCTGGCGCGCATCCACTGCTCAGGATCAAACTGCGTGGGAGCGAATACCTGGGGGCTGGCTGTGCCTTCGCCCCACTCGCGGTCCAAAAAGGTGTTGGTTCCGAAATGGATGATGACGCCGAATTCGAGGTCCTGCCACTCAACCTGCTGTGGCGAGGGCTTGATGTCGGTAAAGTTCTGGGCGCAGCCGTTAGGAGTCGCAGTGAAATAAGGTAGTGAGAGAAATCCTGCGATCAGGGCAGTGCTACGGAAGGCGCGGAACATGACGATAGTGGACCTCGTTTTCCGGATGCTTTCAGTGACTGGTATCGTACAACGTGATTGACCTCAGAAGACCGCGCGATCGGCTTGCGAGCAGCGCCGCATGGTTCGTTGACCATTGGGTAAGCCTCACCTATACTTTTGGTTGGGGTTTTTGCTGGCCCGCCGGAGTACCGCAGGGAAATTCCTGAAGTTTCCGCAGACAGAGCGGGATGACACACGCAAGTCGAGCGAGTTTGCTTTCGACTTCGGTCCGCACTTTTCGCCGGCGAAACATTTTACGCCGACAGGGAGAAATGGAAATGGCAGACGAGAATTGCCGGAGAGAACTGGAGCTGGAGATTCCGGCGGAAGAAGTATCCAAGGCCACGGAAAAAGTGGCGAAAGAGTTTGCGCGCATGGCGCGGGTTCCGGGCTTTCGTCCTGGCAAGGCACCTGTCACCCTCATCAAAAAGCGCTTTGCCGAAGACATCAAGGGCGAGGTCCTGCAAAAGCTGGTCCCAGAGAAGGTCGAGCAGGCCGTCGCGGAACAGAAACTCACGCCCATCTCGCAACCTCAGGTGGACAAGCTGGAATTCGTGGAAGGTCAGCCGGTAAAATTCCGCGCGTCCTTCGAGGTGCTGCCGGAGTTTTCCCTCGGCAATTACAAGAACCTCGAAATTGAAATGCCGGAAATGACCATCACCGACGAGGAGGTCGACAAGACCCTCAAGGAAATGGGCGAGCGTGCCGCCACTTTCGCTCCCGTGGAAGGCCGCGAAGTCCAAGATGGCGACTATGTCCAGATTAAACTGGTTGGCACGCCCGAAGGCGGCGGCGAACCGCTGAAGGCCGACAGCGTCCTGTGCCACGTGGGCGCTGAAGAGACCATGGCGCCGTTCAACGAAAATCTGCGCGGCGCGAAAGTCGGCGATCATAAGGACTTTGACGTTGCCTACCCCGCCGACTATCCGGATGCGAAGCTGGCTGGCAAAACGTTCCACTACTCCGTGGAGGTCCTCGGCCTGAAAACCAAGTCCATCCCGGAACTCAACGACGAATTCGCCAAAGATGTGAGTGACACCGGCTCTCTTGACGAACTGAAGAAGAAGGTTCGCGAAAGCCTGGAGCACGAACGCGATCATCGCCAGAAGGATTTACAGCGGGAGAAGGTCCTGGCTGAGCTCGTGAAGCTGCACGAATTTCCGGTGCCGGAAGCCCTGGTGGAGCATCAAATGGATGTGCGGCTGGAGCGCGTGGTTCGCTCGCTGGCGAATCAGGGAGTCGATCCGCGCGCCGTCAACGTGGATTGGGTGAGCCTGCGGCGTAAGCAGCAAGACCGCGCGAAGGATGACGTGAAGGCGGAGTTGGTGGTCGACCGCATCGCCACGGAAGAAAAGATCGAAGTCACCGACGGAGAGCTGCAACACGAGCTCGAACATATGGCCGGACACAGCGGGCAATCTGCCGAGGCTTTGCGGGCTAGTTTGACAAAGCAGGGCACGCTCGATAGGATGAAAGCGAAGCTCCGGAGCGACAAAACTCTCGACTGGCTTGCTCAGAATGCAACGGTAAAGACGGTCGCCGCGGCGAGCGCCAGGTGACTTTAACCCCGCTGTGCGAGTGAACTCTCACCCATGAAAAACTACGAAGATCCAGTCTACCGCGCGACAACTCTGGTTCCGATGGTCGTGGAACAGACCAGCCGGGGCGAGCGTGCGTACGACATCTATTCGCGCCTGCTGAAGGAACACATCATCTTTATCGGCACTCCGATCGACGACCATGTCGCGAACCTCGCTACCGCTCAGATGCTCTTTCTGCAGGCCGAGGATCCGGAAAAGGACATTCAGCTGTACATTAATTCCCCGGGTGGCTCGATTACCGCGGGATTCGCGATCTATGACACCATGCAGTTCGTTAAACCGGATGTCGTCACCACCTGCGTGGGCCAGGCTGCTTCGATTGCGGCTGTGCTCCTGGTTGGCGGGGCTCCCAAGAAACGCTTCTCTCTTCCCAATTCCCGGATTCTGATTCACCAGCCCTGGATGAGCGGCCTCGGCGGCCAAGCCACCGATATCGACCTGCACGCCAAGGAAATCCTGCGCATGCGTTCTACCATCAATCAATTGCTGGCCAAACATACCGGCCAGCCCGTTGAGCGCATCGAAAAAGATGTTGAGCGCGACTACATCATGAATCCGGAACAGGCTAAGGATTACGGGATGATCGATGAGATCATCTTCAAGCATCGTTAACAGGAGCGCTCCAGGGAATTGCCCGAAACGCCCGACTCGAGGAAGCAGCACAGCGCGTTCCTGATTGAGGGCACAGTTGCGAGATTCTCTTTCGCCCCGGGGAAGATTCAGCCTAAAATGGCAAGTACAGCCTCCGGGTGTGTGCCGGATATTATGAGGACTGCGAACACGTGAAAAAATACAGCCCAGATGAACCGCTTCGCTGTTCCTTCTGCCACAAGACCCAGGAACAGGTGGAGAAGCTGATCAGTTCGCCTTCGGACTATCCGCGGGCGTACATCTGCAACGAGTGCGTGGGTGTTTGTCAGACCATTCTGGAAGATGAGAAGCGCGAACAAGCAGCGGCGCCGGCACGCAGGCTGCCGCGTCCTCCGGAGATCAAGCAATTCCTGGATAGCTATGTTATTGGGCAGGATCGCACGAAGAAGAAGCTGGCGGTGGCCGTCTATAACCACTACAAGCGCATCTTCCTGAACAAGCAACCGGGCGAAGTGGAACTGAGCAAGTCCAATATTCTTCTGATCGGGCCGACCGGCACCGGCAAGACGCTGCTAGCCCAGACGCTTTCGCGCATGCTGGATGTGCCGTTCGCGATCGTCGACGCCACCACGCTGACGGAGGCTGGGTACGTTGGCGAGGACGTCGAGAACATCATTCTGAAGCTGCTGCAGGCCGCCGACGGCGATGTACAGAAAGCGCAACAAGGCATCATTTATATCGACGAAATCGATAAGATCGCCAAGAAGGACGAAAACCCCTCGATTACCCGCGACGTCAGCGGCGAGGGCGTGCAGCAGGCGCTCCTGAAGATTCTTGAGGGAACCGTCGCCAATGTTCCACCCCAGGGCGGCCGCAAGCATCCGCACCAGGAATTTACCCCTGTGGACACGACGAACATCCTGTTTATATGCGGCGGAGCCTTTGTCGGCTTGGAAAAGATTATTGAGAAGCGCGTTGGCCGCAGGTCTTTGGGTTTTCATACCGATGCAGCGCCTACGACACCGCAACGGCGCAATACCGAACTGTTGGAGCAGGTTCAACCCACGGACATGATCCGCTACGGGCTGATCCCGGAGTTTGTTGGCCGCTTGCCTGTCGCCGGGGTCATGAGCGACCTCGACAAGGGCGCGCTGATGAAGATTCTGACCGAGCCGAAGAACGCCCTGCTGAAACAATATCAGCGCCTGTTTGAGTTTGAGAACGTTCGGCTGCGCTTTACCGACGACGCTCTGGAAACCGTCGCGGAGTTAGCACTTCAGCGCAAGGTCGGCGCGCGTGGCTTGCGTATGATCCTTGAAGACCTCATGCTGGAATTGATGTACCACCTGCCGATGCAACGGAAGATACGCGATTTCGTGGTGACCGCCGATATGGTGCGCGGGCGCGAAATCAATTGGAGTTTGCTCGAGAAGGCCGGATAGCGGTTTTTTCGGGCTCTGAGGAGTTTCAGGGGCCTGCATGTTTAATACTCGTGAGAAACAGGAAATGAAACGCGTGCCGATGATGCCGGTTCGCGATATGGTGATCTTTCCGCAACAGATGACGCCGTTCATCGTTGGGCGGGAAGCCAGTGTACGGGCTCTGGAAGAAGCGTTGGCCGGCGAGAAGAAGATTTTTCTGTCCACCCAGCACGACGCTTCCATCGACGACCCCAAACCGGAAGAGATTTATGCCGTGGGGACGCTCGCCAACATCGTGCAGAGCGTGAAGCTGCCTGACGGCAACATTAAGGTGCTGGTCGAAGGTGTCGAACGCGCTCGCGCGCTTTCCATCACCACGGACGAAGGCTTCTTCCGCGCCAATCTGCGCTTGCTTGCACAAAAAATCGAAAGCACGCCGCAGGTCGAGCAGCTGGTTCAAAAGGTGACTGGCCTGTATGAGCAGTTCATCAAGTTGTCGCAGAGCCTGAACTACGACACGATGATCGCCGCGGCGCGTGTCGACGATCCTGCTCGTCTTTCCGACACGATTGCGGCCAACCTGCAACTCCCCGTGGACGAAAAGCAGGACTTACTGGAAACCGCCGATCCCCTGGAGCGGCTGAACCGCATCTGCGACATTCTGGAAATTGAGCTGGAGAAGCTGAACGTCGACCGCAACATCAACACGCGCGTGAAGCGCCAGATGGAACGGGCACAAAAAGAGTACTACCTGAACGAAAAGCTTAAAGCCATTCAGAAGGAACTGGGGCGCGGCGAAAAGAACGAGACCGACGAGCTGAAGAAAAAGATCGACGCCGCTGGCATGCCCAAGGATGTGCACGACAAGGCCGCAGCCGAGCTTAAGCGCCTGGAGCTTATGCCGCCGATGTCCGCGGAGTCGACCGTCAGCCGCAACTACATTGACTGGCTGCTCGCGGTGCCCTGGAAAAAGCGCTCCAAGGAAATTCGCGATATTAAGGCCGCGGAAGAAATCCTGAACAAAGAGCACTATGGCCTTGAAAAGGTCAAGGAACGTATCCTGGAATTCCTTGCGGTGCGGCAATTGGTGAAGAATCCCAAGGGGTCGATCCTGTGCTTTGTAGGTCCTCCAGGCGTTGGCAAGACCTCGCTGGCAATGTCGATTGGCCACGCTACTGGGAGGAAGTTCGTGCGAGTTTCCCTGGGTGGCGTGCGAGATGAGGCTGAGATTCGCGGCCATCGCCGGACCTATATCGGCGCCCTGCCTGGCCAGATTATCCAAATGATGAAGAAGGCCGGTACGACGAACCCGATCTTCGTGTTGGACGAAGTCGACAAAATGTCTACGGATTTCCGCGGCGACCCGTCGGCCGCGCTCATGGAAGTGCTTGATCCTGAGCTGAACCACGCCTTCACGGATCATTACCTGGACGTCGAGTATGATCTCTCGAAGGTGATGTTTGTTTGCACGGCCAACGTTTTGCACACTGTCCCGCAGCCCCTGCAGGATCGTATGGAGATCCTGCGCCTGCCGGGTTACACCGAACAGGAAAAACTCGAAATTGCGAAGCGCTTCCTGGTCAAGCGCGCCCAGGAAGTCACGGGCCTCTCGGACAAGAATCTAACCTTCACCGATGAAGGACTGTTGCACCTGATTCGTCATTACACGCACGAAGCTGGCGTGCGCAACCTGGAGCGTGAAATTCAGAATATTGCGCGCAAGATGGCGCGCCGCGTGGTCACCGAAGGCAAGGACTCCAAGAAGGCGGAAATCACGCCCGAAAATGTGAACGAATTCCTGGGCGTCCTGAAGTACCGCGAGTTCTGGCTGGAGAAGCACAATGAAGTCGGCCTAGCCACCGGTCTGGCTTGGACCGAAGTAGGCGGCTCCGTGCTGGTTACCGAAGCGGCAATCATGGAAGGCAAGGGCCGGCTGACCCCGACAGGAAAACTTGGCGAAGTGATGCAGGAGTCGGCGCAAGCGGCCATGAGCTATGTGCGCTCGCGCACCGCGACCCTGGGTTTGGCAAAGGATTTCTATCGCACCATTGATATTCACGTGCACGTTCCTGAAGGCGCCATTCCGAAGGACGGCCCCTCCGCCGGCATCACGATCTGCACCTCCATCGTCAGCGCGCTAACGCGGATTCCGGTGCGCTGCGATGTGGCTATGACCGGGGAAATCACCCTGAGGGGCAAAGTCCTGCCGATTGGGGGCGTTAAGGAAAAGCTCCTGGCCGCCCACCGAATGGGCTTGCGTACCGTGATACTTCCGAAGGATAATGAAAAGGACCTTGCAGAGATCCCTCAGGAGATTCTCTCCAGCCTCAAGATGCATTTCGTAGAGACAATGGATGAAGTCTTGCAAATTGCACTGGAGAGCCCGATTGTGCCTCTTGAGCACACTGGGGTTGCGCCCGTGGCCGATGCGTTCAATAAGTCCGGCGCTGATAAAGATTCGAGTTTGACCAACTAAGCAGCTTTTCCAGGCACGGCCCGCACCCGCGGGTTGACTTCGGGACCAGGGCCTGGAGCTGCAACCGGTTGCAGACAGTTTGGTTTGCCCACCCTGGCGGGGGATTCCACCCGGCGGACGGTATACCACCACGCAGTCCATTCCGGAAATGCATAGGGTCAAGGTTCACCATCAACAAACAACTAAAGTCAGGAACTATGGCAAAAGAAACGAGTCCAGAAGCAAATAATCAACCGAGTATCAGCTTGGCTGAACTCAAAGAAAAGAACATCACCGATCTCGCTAAGATCGCCAAGGAATTGAACATTCCCGGCGCCAGCGGATTGCGCAAGCAGGAACTGATCTTCCAGATCCTGCGCGCACAGACCGAGAAAAGCGGCCTGATCTTCTCGGAAGGCGTCTTGGAATGCCTGCCCGACGGCTTCGGCTTCTTGCGCGCCCCGGAGTACAACTACCTCCCGGGCCCCGACGACATCTACGTTTCGCCGTCGCAAATCCGCAAGTTCGATCTGCGGACCGGCGATACCGTCTCGGGACAAGTCCGTCCACCGAAGGACGGCGAACGCTATTTCGCGCTGATCAAAGTGGAAGCCGTCAACTTTGAAGATCCGGAAGTTGCCCGCAACAAGATATTCTTCGACAACCTGACGCCGCTATATCCCCAGGGCCGACTGAAGATGGAGACCGCCAAGGAAAACTTGACCGGACGCGTGCTTGATCTGCTCTGCCCCGTCGGTAAAGGTCAACGCGGACTGATCAACGCGCCGCCGCGAACCGGCAAAACCATGATGCTGCAGTCTATCGCCAATTCCATTACCGTCAATCATCCGGAAGTGGCGCTGATTGTTCTTCTGATCGATGAGCGCCCCGAAGAAGTCACCGACATGCAGCGCACCGTCAAGGGTGAAGTGATCAGCTCGACGTTTGATGAACCGCCACAGCGCCATATTCAAGTTGCGGAAATGGTTTTGGAAAAGGCCAAGCGCCTGGTGGAACATAAGCGCGATGTCGTGGTGCTGCTCGACTCCATCACGCGTCTCGCGCGCGCCTACAACGCGGTCACGCCGCCTTCAGGCAAAGTTCTCTCCGGCGGTATCGATGCCAATGCGTTGCAGCGTCCGCGCCGCTTCTTTGCCGCCGCGCGAAACGTGGAAGAAGGCGGCTCGCTCACGATTATCGCCACCGCGCTGATCGATACCGGCAGCCGCATGGACGACGTAATTTTCGAAGAGTTCAAGGGCACCGGTAACATGGAAATCTATCTTGACCGGCGCTTGGCCGATAAGCGCGTGTTCCCGGCGATTGATATTCAGCGCTCCGGCACTCGTAAGGATGAGTTGCTGCTTCCGCCGGATGAGCTGAGCCGCGTGTGGGTGCTACGTAAAGTGCTTAGCCCGCTTTCGACCGTTGAGGCCATGGAGTTGCTCCTGAGCCGGCTCACCAAGTCAAAAACGAACGCGGAATTTCTTAGCTCGATGTCCGCTCCTGTCTGAGGGATCTGTTCTCGAACCGCGTCCCCTTCCCTTGGGCAAGAAGTTGGCCTGTGCTCCGCTGTGAAGCGGAAGAGGCGCTGTGAATCCGGGGGGGCGCATTTATGCACGAAAAATTCATCGCGCGTCAACCCATCCTCGATACTCGCCTGCAGGTGTTTGCCTACGAATTGCTCTTCCGGGGCGGTCCGCAGAACAGTTTTCAGCCGTTTGCCAACGCCGCTTCCAGCGTGATCGCGGACTCCATCACGCTTTTCGATCTGGATATGCTGACGGGCCATGCACGCGCGTTCGTAAACGTAGACGAAATGGCATTGCGTCTGGGTGCTCCGCGCTTGCTGCCTGCGGATCGCATCGTGGTCGAGATCCTGGAAACCGTGCGCCCCACGCAAGAAGTCCTGGGGGTGTGTCGCGAGCTCCGTTCCGCCGGATACCAACTGGCGCTCGATGATTTTGTGGATTCGCCGGAGATCGCGCCGCTTGTGGAGTTTGCCAGCTTCCTGAAAATTGATTTTCAGATGTTCGATGCCCGAGCCCGCAGCGCCCTCGCGCGGAAATATACGGACAACAATATTCGTCTGCTGGCCGAAAAAGTGGAGACCGAGAGTGAGTTTCGCGAGGCTCGCGACCTGGGATTCTCTTACTTTCAGGGCTACTTTTTCTGCAAACCTTCCATGGTGGAGACTCGTGAAATCCCCGGCAATAAAGCCATTCAGCTGCAACTTCTCGCCGCCGTCGCCGCTCCCGAACTCCGCTTTGAGATCATCGAAAAGCTGCTGAAGCAAGAGCCTTCGCTGCGCTACCGGCTGCTTCGCTACCTCAATTCGCCCATTCTTGGCTTACGCTCCGAAGTTCGCAGCGTCCGTCACGCCATCGTGCTGCTTGGCGAAAACGAATTCCGGCGATGGGCCTCGATCTTCGCCATTATTTCCATGAGCGCCGGAAAATCGCCGGAGCTGATCCGCACGGCTCTTACCCGCGCTTTTTTCTGTGAGGAGTTTGCCGCAGCTGCGGGAGTTCGTGAAAAGAGCGCCAGCCTTTTCCTGATGGGGCTTCTGTCCGTCACCGACGCGTTGCTGGACAAAGCGATGCGCGAAGTCTTGAACACGCTTCCCATTATCCAGGAAGTTGAAATCGCGCTCTGCGGTGGAACGAACCGCTTTCGCGATGTCTTTGAATTGGTGCTGGCTCTGGAACGTGCCGAGTGGATCCGGCTTTCCGATATCGCCGCGCGCATCGGCTGCGATGAAGGGAAAATTCCTGACTCCTACCTTTCCGCACTTCTCCGCGCCACTGCGATTGGCGCTTGACGATCCCCAAAAAAAGCGGGCGTCCCGACTAGGTCGAAACGCCCGGAAGTTGATCCACCGTTGTGAATCGGGTCAATCCGCGGTTTCTGCTTCCACCGCAGCGATGTAGTCGACGATCCGCTCCGACCAGCCGTCGATATGCGTCCAGCCGTGGCCGTAGCTCAGACCATGCTTGTACGGCGCCACGTTCACCACGTAGGCTTTCGCCGTCCACGCCGGAAGGATCCCGTCGTGCGACTGCTCGTCGGTAATCACGATCAGCCGCTCCAACTTCTTCCAGTCGGGCTGGGTGCTCAGATGCGTCAGAGCACGCTCCAGGTACGTTCTTGCGTGCGCCTGCGACTTCACCATCGCATCGCGCAGCGCAAAGCCGCGCCGGGGCGGAAGCTCCACGCACGAATCGGAGAAGGTCGCGAGGGAAAACTCCTCGGCCTTTTCCCGCAGCAGGATGGCCAGTCCCGCGGCAGCGTCCATGCGCGTGGTCTCGCTTTTCTTCGAGAGCGACGCGTTCATCGAACCGGAAACGTCCAGGAGCAATCCGGTTGATCCCGCGAGATCGGGAAGCCCTGCGACGCCCTTGAGCATAGCGGATTCAAGCGCGTCCTCGAGTTTCGGTGCGTAGCGTGCCGCGGTCACAAATCGAAACGGCAGCACACGCGCCACACCTTTGTCGAGCCGCTGGCGGATCAGTTTCTGCGAAACTCCCGCCGCGATCATCAGCCGCAGGTTGCGCAGGACCGCCATTCCGCCGAGCTTCCCTTCCTCCAGAAGGCGCTCAAATGTCTCCTTCTTGCCTCTTTGAGCGGAGAGAGCAACCTCCCAAGTGTCGGGAGCCTCGAGCGAGCCCTCGACGAGCTTCTTCCACGCCGCTGCCTGCGCTTCGTCTTTCGGCTTGGCGTGGCAGAGGAAGAGCACGTCGCGGAGCTTGACCACCGACTCGCGGTTGTACTTCGCGAGCTGGTAGGCGTCAAACTTTGTGAACGCGCGAGCCAGCCCGCGCTTCACTCCTGCGGAAAGCGGCTCCTTCTTCTGCTTCCAGTAGAGCGCGACGAACTCGCCCAGCTCATCCGCGCGCTGAATCACGTGCTCAAGCGTTTCAGCTACCAGCGCACCGGTTCCCTTGCGCCGGGCAAGTTCTCGCACCAGGAAGAGCGGCACATGACGCAACTGCATCTGGTCGCGGGCCTCGCGGGCCAGCGCTGCCACGGCTTCCGCCTTGTTCTCGCGAACAAGTTCGGCGACGCGCGCGGCGATTGCGCCGCCCTTTTCGTAGAATGTGCCTTCCCAAAGCAGGCACGTCAGGACGGTGCGGCGAAGTTCCAGCTTCGGGCTGACCTTCTGCGCCACTGCTCCTTCATGAGTGCGCACGGGAAACATGCGCTTCCATACATTCATTTTTGCCATCTGCCACTTCCTCCTTTCTTTCAAAAATCGCTGGACGGGAACATCCGATCAGGAACAATTAGGTGCTCTATCCACTGAGCTACTGGCCCCCCAACTGGACCAGGTGAGACGAACGCACGACCTCCCGCGTTGCAAGCGAAGTAACCCTGCCCTCCACAACGTCCAACTTCATTTGCCTTTCGGCAAATTCCGCGGCGCACTTCTTGCGCCGCCAATTTCAAACCGGGAGGAATAAATGAGCACAGCTGCGGGGCTGACGGCCCCGCTATCGTAGTCATCGAAGTATCTCTGCTCTGCACCATCCCGGTATCTTCTGCGGCGGGAACTCTCGGCCCGAGTGTTTTGCCATTTGCTCTGCCGTTTGAGCTACGGCAGCTTTCGCCGCTGGCGGGATTTGAACCCGCATCCGGTGGTCCGATGTAACTCACACCTGCACGACGCCGCAAACTTTTCAATTTCAGACACACCTGGAGCGCACGCTCCGCAATCCGTCTCTCGCCGCCAAATACAATCTCTCGAAGAGATTAGATCCGGGAGGAATCAGCGTTCACGGTATATCCGGGATTCGAACCCGAGCCTTGCGGCTTCTGGCGATGAACTAGCAGTGAACTTCGCCATCCCGGGAAACCCTTCCCCCGAAGTGGATTGTTTTGGATCGAAATGACTTAAGCGGGATTCGTTAAAGTCGCGTGAAAATGCAGACCACGAGACTCATTCGCCTTGTCATCAGATCATCGTGACTTGGTTTTTCTTGTCCCATCGTCTGCGCTCCACGCTCAGTGAGGCTCTGCGTTCGAAAATCCGCAGAAAATACTGAGGTATCTGCAAAGTAAACGGAGATGGACAAGCTGTCAAGCACTAATTTTGGAAAATCACGTTTTTGGCTTGTTTTTTGCGGTAAGTTGTTACTTTTCAGGTATCTGAAGCCAAAAGAAATTCAGTGCGCCTGTTTTGCCGATTGTTTCTCGAGCCACGCGTTCAGGTGCGCTTCCAAAATATCGAGCGGCATCGCGCCCTCTTCCAGCACGGCATCGTGAAAAGAACGGATATCAAATCCATTGCCCAGCGTTTTTTCCGCGCGCGCACGCAGTTCGCGAATCTTCAGTTGACCCAACTTGTACGCCAGCGCTTGTCCCGGCCACACAATGTATCGATCCACTTCCACGGTAATATCCTGATCCGTCTTCCCGGTATTCTCTCGAAAGAAGTCCATCGCTTGTGGGCGCGTCCAGCCTTTCGAGTGCATCCCCGTATCCACAACCAGCCGCACCGCGCGCCACATTTCATAGCTGAGCTGCCCGAATTTCGAATAGGGATCTTTGTACATCCCCAGATCCTCGCCCAAACTTTCCGCGTAGAGCGCCCAACCTTCCACGAATGCGGAGTAACCAATGTGCCGGCGAAATTCCGGAACGTTTTCCATTTCTTGCGCCAGGGAAATCTGCAGATGATGACCGGGAACGGATTCGTGCAGCGAGAGCGCCTCCATTTCCCACTTCGGCCGCGCCGCCAGATTGTAGGTATTCACAAAATAGGTTCCTGGCCGCCCCGCCGATGGTGCCCCTGGTTGGTAATACCCGGTGGTCTGCGACGGCGCTTTGAATCCCGGAATCGGCGTCACTCCGTATGGCAAACGGGGCAGCTTGCCAAATTCGTGCGCCAGTTCAGGATCGATTTTCTTCACGATGATCCGGTAGCCATTCACCAGGTCATCGGGCTGCGTGTAGTAAAACTGCGGATCAGTGCGCAGAAATTCCGTGAACGCGTGAAGGTTTTCCCGCAATCCCGTGGACTGGATGACCTTGTCCATCTCGCCGCGGATCCGCTTCACTTCGGTTAGGCCAATTTCGTGTATTTGTTCTGGCGCCAGCCGCGTCGTAGTTTGCCAGCGAACATGAAACGCATAGGCGGCCGCTCCATCCGGCAGAGCACTCGCTGCAATGTTTTCGCGGCAGCCAGGAATGTAAGTGGCAACTAGATAGGTGTTCAGCTTTTGAAACGCCGACACAATCGTGCTCGCATAGATTTGTTTCGCGCGATCCACAAGCCGGTTGCGTTCCGCTTCCGAGAAGCTCGGTGGAAATTCCGCGAATGGCTCCAGCAGCGCACTTTTCAGTGGATCCTCAGGAATCAAGTCCGTGATCTGTTTCGGGACATCGCGCATCGTGATCTTTGGCGGCGTGTAACCGCGCTTCAATCCCTGCTGCAGATTTCCCAGTGTCTGGTCGACGGCGGCCGGAAGTGCCTCGAGCCGCGCAATGATGTCTTCGTAATCGGAAAGCTTTTCGTGCGGCATGGTCGCCAGCGTTTCCGCCGCGCCCTGTTGTATGCCACCCATCTGATTCACGGGCATCCAGCGATTCCCGGGAGTCACTCCGCGAAACGGCATGGGATCGTCGCCGAACGGCAGGCCCTGCACCGCTGTTTCCAGGAGCTCGTGATAAAGATCGAAGTTCAGTCGTTCGCTCGGCGGCAACGACTCTCGCTTGAATTGTTGAAGTGCCGCCAGGCTTTCACGCAAATGTTTTACGCGCGTATCAAAGCCAGCCGGCGATTCGTCGGTCCAACGTCGATTTTGCCCAGGGTAGCCAACCGCGGTCGCCATCTCCGGGTAGCTTTGCATCCAGCGTTTCCAATCCCCGGCGAGAAAAGCACGAAAACGCTGTCCGGCCTCCGTCTGCTCTGGTGCTCCGCCTTGTGCCGCAGCCAAAAGAGGGAGTAACAAAAGGATCGGCAAGAGCGAAAGCGCCATCCCAGCGAGACTGCGAATCATGCGGTTCTCCCGGAAGGCGAGACCAGTTCTTGTTCCCGTTCGTGAGCCAGGAAAACCACGAGCCGGGCGGTTTCCTCGATTCCCATCGCGGTATTGTCAACGAGCACGGCATCAGCGGCGCGAACCAGTGGAGACACCTTGCGCTCCCGGTCGCGCTTGTCCCGCTCGCGCACTTCTTCCAGCACTTCTGCAATGGTCATCACCTCGCCCTTTTCCTGGTGCTCGTTCCAGCGCCGCTCCGCACGTGTCTCCGGTGACGCATCGAGAAAAACCTTAAGCTCGGCGTCGGGAAAAACGACAGTGCCAATGTCCCGCCCTTCCATCACCACTCCGCCGCCCTGCCCGGCCCGCTGTTGCTCCGAAACGAGAACTTGCCGCACGCCGGCGATCGTCGCGAGGCGCGAAGCCGCTTGCGCCACGGCCGCTGAGCGGATTTCATAGGTCACTTCCGAGCTGTCCAGGAAAACGCGGTTCTTCAACCCTTCCGCTTCCTGCTCCGGCGTTGGTGATTTCAGCTCGATGTGCGTCTCGCGAGTGAGCGCTGTTAATTCCACTTGGTTGTCCAAAGAGAGTCCGTGCCGCAGGGCCTTCAGCGCGACAGCACGGTACATTGCGCCGCTATCGAGGTAGAGATAGCCAAGCAACGCCGCGACTCGACGGGCGACAGTACTCTTGCCCGAACCCGCGGGTCCGTCGATCGCAATCGTCAATCGTGTGGACATGTTTTGCGGTTCCTGATTGCTGATACTCGCGATGTAGCGCTGGGACAAATACTCTAAAAGCCCATGATGTTGTAGCCGCAATCGACGTAAATCGTCTCGCCAGTAATGCCGGAGGCCGCGTCGGACAGCAGGAACACCGCCGTTCCTCCGACTTCCGCTGGATCCACATTGCGCTTCAGCGGTGCCCGCTCCGCGTGCGATTTCAGCATTTCGCCGAGCTGTGAAATGCCGCGCGCGGCCAGCGTCTTGATTGGTCCGGCCGAAATGGCGTTCACGCGAATCCCCTTCGGACCAAGGTCGCTGCTCAGGTAACGCACCGTGGATTCCAGCGCCGCCTTCGCAACGCCCATCACGTTGTACTTCGGCACCACCTTTTCCGCTCCGTAGTACGTCATGGTTATAATTCCGCCACCCGAGGTCATCAGCGGCGAAGCGGCGCGCGCTACCGCAATCAACGAGTACACGCTCACATCGTGGGCAACTCGAAAGCCCTCGCGCGATGTATTCACAAATTCGCCCTTCAGGTCTTCGGCCGGCGCGTAGGCCACGCTGTGCACCACGCCATGCAACACTCCGTACTTGGCCTGCAATTCTTCAAACAGTTTCGCAATTTGCTCGTCGAACGACACATCGCACATGAACCCTTCCGCGGCGGGCAACTCCGTCACCAGATCCTTGGCTTCCTGGGCCATTCGCTCGTTCTGGTAGGTAATGGCCAGCCGCCAGCCAGCGTCGCTCAACTTTTGCGCAATCGCCCACGCAATGCTGCGCTTGTTGGCCAGTCCAAATATCACCGCGGTCTTCTGTGTCTCGTTCACGACCACCTCGTTTTTAGTATTCTTGGTTGCTGATTGCTCATCGCTCACGACTGATATCAGGTATCAGCGATCAGAAATCAGAAAGCACCAGCGTCGCGATTTACGCACAAGGAATTCACCGAAGTCTACCAGCACTCGCGCACAAGTCGCCACTCGTTTGCTTCGAGAGCACTCGCACTATCCTCATGGATAGTGGATCATAGAGAGAATACGCGCATCGGAATTGGAAGTCTCCACGACAGCAACCCCGCCATGGCAATTCACCGTAGTGGTGCTGCCCTTACCGTCGGCGCAGCGCAGGGTACCACGGACTGTCCAGGTGTTCCCTTGAATGTGGCTGTAAATGGTTTTTCGTCTTCAATTGAGTCCTTACCGTACACTGGAATTAGTACGGCCTCCGCGATTTTCGTGGCAGTTTCTTTGTCCGCATCAAATCCTTCCCTGTGCTTGAACCCTTGCCCCAACACAAACGAGGCAACCAAGAGGCATGAACAAGACAGAGATTTTCAAATTGGTCTCCTCAGTTGGTTCTCTAAATGCGATGAAATGCCCGCTCAATCTCTTTCACGGAATAACGCAAAACCACCGGGCGCCCATGCGGGCAACTCATTGGGCAATCGGTCTTGGCCAACGCTCCCAACAGCCATTCCATTTTCGTATTGTCCAGCGGCATATTCACTTTGATGGCCGCGTGGCATGCGGTCGAGGCCGCAATCTTGGACTGCAGCGCATCAATCGAAATCGCGGCGTGCTCGCGCTCAATCCCGTCCAGGATTTCCGTTAGCAGATGTTCCGCGTCAGTCGCAGCGATTCCCGCCGGCACCGATTGAATCGCCGCGCTTTTCGGTCCCATCGGTTCCACTTCGAATCCGTTTGCTGACAACTCTTCAGCGATCTTTTCGTAGGTCACCAGTTGCCGCGGCGCAAGCTCAATTACCATCGGCATCAGCATCCGTTGCGATTCCACTTTGCCGGCCCGCCGCGCTTCCAGGTGTTGCTCAAACAGAACTCGTTCGTGCGCCACGTGCTGATCGATGATCCATAACCCTTCGCCATTCACCGCCACAATGAAGCTGGCGCTGACCTGGCCCAATGGTTTCAGGTCAGCGATTTGATCCGGGCGTGGGAGCGCTGCCGGGGTTTCCTCGCTGGCCCTCGCGAAATTCTCTGCCCAGTTGATCGTGGACCGGTCCATCCCCTGCGCCGTACCCGCAGGAACCGAACTCGCGGGTTCGAAAGGAAACCGCTGGGGCACAGGCTGCAGCGGCGCAGATGTCAAATCAAACTCGCTGCCTGGTGCGTAATCAGACCGTACTCCCGAGCCCACGCCAAGCTCTCCCAACGCAGGAATCACCGCACGCGGCAGGCCTGAATTTCGATTGGAGCCAGCAAAGCCTCCAGAAAAGGTTGCCGGAGGCGCGACCGGATTCGGCGCATTGGTTGCCGCCACAGTTGCAAAACTCGCGATGGGCCGTGCGTTCATCAGCGCCTGCCGAATTGCGTCGCGCGTACAATCGTGCACAAATTGCGAACGCCGGAAGCGAACCTCGATCTTCGCCGGGTGCACGTTCACGTCCACCTCGTCGTACGGCATCTCCAGAAACAGCAGCGTCGCCGGAAACACCGTTGGCGGCAGGATGTTGCGATAGGCCTCGTGTATCGCGTGAAGAATCAGGCGGTCTCGCACCAACCGCCGATTCACGAATACATAGATCCCGTTGCGATTGGGCCGCTGAATTTCCGGGCGTGACGTGAATCCGGTCACTGTCAGTGTGGCCGCTTCCTCGCCCGCCTCCATTTCCGGTTCGGTGATCGCGGCGCGGAACGCCGCGGAAGTTGCGGGGATTTCTACCAGTTCATCCAGCGCCTGGCGGCCAAAAAGCTGGTAGACGCGGTCCGCGAGTTTTTCTGCGGGTGGACAATTGACGATTTCCTGTGTCGGCGTCGTCAGCGTGAATTGTTTCCCCGGATTCGCCAGCGCATAGTGCGTCACCAGAGATGCGATGTGTCCAAGCTCCGTCGTGTCCGACTTCAGGAATTTTCGCCGCGCCGGCATGCAGTAAAACAGATCCGCCACGCTGATGGTCGTCCCTGTCGGCAGTCCCGCAGGTTTCACGCCAGCCAGCTTCCCGCCTGCAAACTCCACGCGCGTGCCCTCTGCTTCGTTGCTGTCGCGGGTTTCCAGCAACAGCCTCGACACGGCCGCGATCGACGGCAGCGCCTCTCCGCGAAAACCCAGCGTGGCGATCGAGAGCAAATCATCCGCCGTGCGCAGCTTGCTGGTCGCGTGCCGCTCGAACGCCAGCAGCGCGTCGTCATGCGCCATGCCGTGACCGTCGTCGATCACGCGAATCATGCGCTTGCCGCCCATCTCCGTCTCGATGCGCACGGAAGTGGCGCCGGCATCCAGCGCATTCTCGAGCAATTCCTTCACCACCGAAGCCGGGCGCTCCACCACTTCTCCCGCGGCGATTTTATTCGCCACCGCCTCCGGCAATATGCGTATACGGTTCATGAGCCCTTGATCTGAATTCCGAGCTGCTCGAGCTGAAGTTTGTCCACATCCGATGGCGATTCCGCCATCAAGTCCACCGCCGCCGTTGTCTTCGCGAACGCGATTACTTCGCGGATAGACTTCTCGCCGGTTAGCAGCATCACCACGCGATCCAGGCCCAGCGCGATGCCGCCGTGCGGTGGCGTGCCATACGTCAACGCATCCAGGAAGAATCCGAAGCGACGCCGTAATTGTTCTTCCGACAATCCGAGCGCCTTGAACAATCTTTCCTGAATATCCTGGCGGTGAATTCGGATGCTGCCCGATCCCAGTTCCACGCCATTCAGCACCAGGTCGTAGCCCTTGGATCGCACTTCCCAGGGCGCCGTCTCCAACTTTTCCAAATCTTCGTCGACGATTCCGGTGAACGGGTGCTGCGCACTCACCCAAGTCTTGTCCGCTTCGCTCCATTCAAATAATGGGAACCCAGTCAGCCACAGGAATTTCCACTGCGTTTTGTCGATTTGGCCGAGCGCTTCGCCGAGTAGCAAACGCAACTGACCCGCCCCCAGCGCAGCCGCTTCGGTGCCCTTGATCGGTTGTTTCGCAGAAACGGCTACGACCAGATCGCCGGTCTTCGCCGCGCACATTTCGGCGAGTTTTTTCACATTGTCGGCGCCAATCAGTTTTTCGACGGTCGACGTCGTTCCCTCTGCCCCCAGCTTCACGAAATACGCTCCGCGCGCGCCGACCGCCTTGGCCTTGTCCGTCAATTCGTCCAACTGCTTGCGCGAGTAGCTCGCCGCACCGGGCGCCGCAAACGCAAAGACATTGCCCTCGATCTGGAGCTTCTGCTTCGCTTCGGCGGGAAAAGCTTCCGTCACGTCGTGGAGCTCCATGGCAAATCGCAAATCCGGTTTGTCGCTGCCGTACTTGCGAATCGCGTCCTTGTACAGCATATGGGGGAACGGCGCTTCTGCCTTGATTCCCGCCACGGCGCATGCTCGCACCATCACGTTTTCGATCACGCTGAAAATATCTTCTTGCCGCGGGAACGACATCTCCAGGTCCAGTTGTGTGAATTCCGGCTGGCGGTCGGCACGCAGGTCTTCGTCGCGGAAGCACTTCACGATCTGAAAGTAGCGATCCATCCCGCCAATCATCAAAATCTGCTTGAAGATCTGCGGCGATTGCGGCAGCGCGTAAAACTGCCCGTGATGCACGCGGCTAGGCACCAGGTAGTCGCGCGCACCCTCCGGCGTCGACCGCGTCAGCATCGGCGTTTCCACTTCGATGAACCCCATCTCGTCCATCACTTTGCGGATTTCCAGAATTATTTTGTGGCGCAACGCCAGGTTGCGGTGCGGCTTCGGCCGGCGCAAATCCAAATAGCGGAAACGCAGGCGCGTCTCCTCCGCGGCGTTGATTTCCTCTTCCACGGGAAATGGCGGCGTCTTTGCAGTGTTCAGGATGTGCAGCCTTGATGCGGCCAACTCCACTTCGCCCGTGGCTATTTCCGGATTTGCCTTGCCGCGTTGCAAGACTTTGCCTTCGACGCCCACGACAAATTCACTGCGCACCTGCTCCGCCTTCGCATGCGCTTCGCGCTGCGTCTCTTTGTTAAACACCACCTGCACAATTCCCGTGCGGTCGCGCACGTCCAGAAACAGCAAATTTCCCAGGTCGCGCCGCCGGTGCACCCAACCCATAATTGTGGCATCACGCCCCGCGTCGCTGGCACGCAACGCCCCGCAGTAATGTGTCCGTTTCAGATTGCCGAGAAAGTCCAACACGAGAATTCATTCCTCACTTTTTTCTGACCTGTCATCCTGAGGGCACCCGATGAAGGTGCACGAAGGACCTCAACCGCTGTTAGGCCTGGGCTGATCTTCAGTTGAGATCCTTCGCTTTGCTCAGGATGACGACGCATTTGCCTTCTTCAAAAAGTCCAGCAACTGCTCTTCCGCAAGTTTCGCCTGCGTTCCATCTGCCAACGTCTTAAGCGTCCATTGCCCCGACGCGGCTTCGTCTTCGCCCAAAATCAGCGCATACCGTGAACCAATCCTGTCCGCCTGGCCCAACGCTTTTCCAAACTTCTGCTCGACTGGCGGCAATTCCACGCGAAAGCCGGCTGCCCGCAAGGTCTTCGCCGCATGAATCGCGGTCGCGAGTGTCTTCTCTCCCGTCCACGCAATGTAGACGTCGCGGCCCTTGACCACGTCGCCCTTCCCTGCCTCCTGCAGAGACAGGATTAGGCGATCTTCACCAATCGCAAAGCCAATTCCCTTCGTCGGCTGCCCGCCAAGGAGTTCGACCAGCCCATCATACCGCCCGCCGCCGCACACTGCATTCTGCGAGCCTAGCCCCTTCGCAGTAATCTCAAACGTTGTGCGCATGTAATAGTCCAGCCCGCGCACCAGCCGCCAATTCTCTTTGTAGGCCACGCCGCGCAACCCCAACTGCCGCTGCACCTCTTCGTATTGCTTCGCGCAGTCGGCACACAGGTGTTCGCTGATTCGCGGCAGCTTCGCGATGATCTCTTGTTCCGACTCAAGCTTCGAATCCAGCACCCGCAGCGGGTTCGTCTCGATACGCCGCTGGTTGTCCGGTCCAAGCTTGTCTTTCACCTTGAGCAACTCCACGCGCAGTAGCTCAACGTATTTCGGCCGACACTCGCGGCACCCGATGGAATTAATCTCGAGCTGCACGCCTTGCAATTCCAGGCGCGCAAAGAACTCCATTACCATCTCAATCACTTCGGCGTCGGTGGCAGCATCCTTCAAAATGTCCTTGGCCCCACCCTGCCCCGGCTGGATTGCTTCCAGCACTTCGGCGCCCATCTGGTAGAACTGCCGGTATCTCCCCTTTTGTGGCCGCTCACGCCGAAACATCGGTCCCGTGTAGTACAGCTTCACCGGCTGCGGCAGGGCATGCATTCCATGCTCGATATATGCACGACACACTGAAGCCGTCGCCTCTGGCCGCAAACTCACGGACGTCTCGTCGCGATCCTCAAACGAAT
>Ga0210409_10002225_pt1 | contig 23336 bp, 26 predicted proteins | sample IncBWH17MmetaG_FD_161649 | JGI IMG/M metagenome (GOLD analysis project Ga0210409, IMG submission 161649) | Forest soil microbial communities from Barre Woods Harvard Forest LTER site, Petersham, Massachusetts, United States - Inc-BW-H-17-M | ecosystem: Environmental > Terrestrial > Soil >...
AGCCGTCCGGATCAACCAGATCATTTCCTTCTTGTCGCTTGCCGGACCGTAGCCAACGCTCATTCCCATACAGCCGAGCCCGAGAGCCGAGACTTCCAAGTTGCTGTTTCCAAGTTTGCGCGTTTGCATTGTTTCCTCTCCTTAGCGTTTGCCGCATCCCGAGATTAAGAGCAAACGTTCTGCAAGCGGTAGCCTGATCCTTCCGATTTATTGCCTATTCCTCTTGTCATGTGAAAACAATTGGTGCTCCCAGAGCCGAGCGGCTATCCTAGGCAAGGGGCAAAGGAAACCTTACAGTGAAAAACCCCAGCAAAAACGCCTCGCCACCACAAAATCGAGCGCACGAATGGCGCACCGAGCTGGCTCATAAGATTGCCTCATTCGTTGGGTCCGCAGAGAAACTGATAACCAATATCCCGGGCCTGATGCTTTCCCGACGGACCGCCCCCACGGCTCCGACCTCAGTGGCCTTCGAGCCGAGCCTGGCCGTGGTCGCGCAGGGGCGAAAGCGAATAGACCTCGGCCGGACCACTTTCATCTTCGACCAGTCGAGATTCCTGCTGACATCGCTCGATTTGCCAGTCATCAGCCAAGTGATTGAGGCAAGGAAGGAGGTGCCCTATCTTGGCTTCTTACTCAAGCTCGAAATGCCCGTAGTCCGAGAGCTTCTGAGCCGAGAGGAGATTCAGGCCCCTGAGGCGCCGTCTGATAGTCCTGCGATGGCCACCGGCGAGACCACGGCGGAGTTGCTCGATGCATGCTGTCGGCTCGTGGACCTGCTGGACACCCCGCAGGACATTCCCTTTCTGAGTGGCCTGATACAACGCGAGATCATCTACCGAATCCTCCGGGGACGTGAGGGGGCGCGCCTTCGGGCGATTGCCACGCTGGGAGATCAGAGCCAACGGACGGCAAAAGCGATTGCGTGGGTCAGGGCGAACTACGCGAAGCCGCTGCGAGTGGAAGACCTCGCAAAAATCGCAGGCATGGGCGTCTCCACACTGCACCACCATTTCCGGACGCTGACTGCCATGAGTCCTCTTCAGTATCAAAAGCAATTTCGGTTGCATGCAGCGCGGGAACGCATGCTCATAGATAATCTGGACGCTGCCAGTGCGGCCTTTGAGGTCGGATACGAAAGCGCCACCCAATTCAATCGCGAATATAGTCGCTTCTTCGGCCAACCACCTAAGCGAGATATTCGGACCCTTCGCTCGCCAGGCGCTCTGCCCTTAGAGTCAGTCAGTAATCAATAAAGCGCCGCCAGCCGCAGGGTGCCGTCGGTTTTAAGGCTGCCGATTTTGATTTTGCTTCACGATCTCGCTGGCTTCCCGGACTTGTACCTTTTCACTTCTTCGGGCCAGTCCGGCTAAGATTCTCCGCCTCCCGGAGCTTTGCGATCCGCACTTCCAACTGCAAACTCCCAAGCTCCCTTTTGACCAAATCGCGGAGCCTCGCACCCTGCTCCTGCTTCCGACTGAACCGCTCCCACGGTGTCGCCGCGCGATGCTTGTTTATCGCGCCTACGCCTTCCATCAACTCCTCGAAAACCTTCCTCTTGGCCATTGCCACCCCGTTCTCGGTCTTTTTGCTACTCTACGCCACCAGCGCACGTCTTAGTCCAATTCCCACTTCCACAAGCCCTCTCGCCTTCCCTTCTAGTTTTATCCCCAAGCATCCAAAGGACTTACAAGTAATCCTTGACTAACAGTACCCATATGCTATAATGTATCTGTTGTTGCGGTGCCGATCTTCGGTGCCTGCCTTCTATGGGCGCCCGCCAGGTAGTCCTTCAAACTCCGCCAAGATTTTCCCATCCCGGACCGTTACTTTCTCGCCAACACTCCGCCCCCGTAAGTCCTTTAGCCGCAACACTTACGAAACTCCCCGCAAGTGCTGCAAACAAAAGACTTACGCCAAAGCTAAATCCTTTCGATGCAACACTTACAAAAAACAGGGGGTGGGGGTTCCTGGTATCCAGCCCCCTCAACCTCCGCTCGTCCACCAAATTATTTGCGGCTCTTTCTTTTCATGCATTTACGAATTGCCCATTTTCCATCTCCTTTCTTTTGATATTCATTCATGGAATGGGGGGTGTACCCCCCTCCGTCTTCACTTCCTCCCATCCTGCGCTACAATGTCGGCTGCTCGCTGCCCGAAATCGAAACCTCGAGGAACAAAATGACCGCAACGACTGCAAAGGGCCAAACGCCACCGGCGCACGCTGGCATGTTTCAATTGTTGAATGGCGTCTTCGTTGCCGGCGCTCTTGCCTGCCTCGCGCGCCTCGGGATTCCCGATCTCGTCGAGTACGGGCCGAAGTCGGCGGACGAGCTTGCCACCCAGCTTGGAGCTGACGCGCGGGCACTCTACCGGCTCATGCGTGCCACTGCCAGCGTCGGAGTGCTCTCGGAAGGCCCCGATGGCAAGTTTTCGCAAACTCCCCTATCCGCCGTGCTGCGCAGCAACGCGAATCCCAGCTTGCGAGCGTTCGCGATCATGCACGGCCTGGACTGGCACGGGCTCGGCTGGTCCGAGCTTGAGTACTGCGTGCGCACAGGAAAGCCGGCCATCGATAAAATTTACGGCATGCCCATCTTTCAATTCTTCGAGCAGCGCCCCGAGGATGGGAAACTCTTCAATCAAGCCATGAGCGATTTATCCACCATCGACAGTCCCGCGGTGGCCGACGCCTATTCCTTCGGCGAAATTCATTCCATCGTGGATGTGGCTGGCGGACACGGTCTTCTTCTGGCGACCATCCTCGCCAGGAATCCGCATATGAAAGGAACGCTCTACGACATGCCGCACGTGGTGGCGGGCGCCCACGACGGGCCGCTCAAGCCCATGATGGAACGGTGCACGCTCGCGTCCGGCGATATGTTTGCTTCAGTTCCCGCGGGCGCCGATGCCTACATCATGAAGCACATTCTTCATGATTGGCCCGATGACGTTTGCATCAAGATCCTCAAAGCCTGCCGCAAAGCAGTGAATCCCGGCGGCAAACTCCTCGTCGTGGACAACGTGATTCAGCCCGGCAACGATTTCGCCCCGGGAAAATTCCTCGATCTGCAAATGTTGATTTTCCCTGGCGGGTGCGAGCGCACCGAAAAACAGTTCCGCGACCTGTTCAAGGCAGCAGGCTGGAAGTTGAGCCGCGTGGTTCCCACCGTCGCTGCTGAGTCCATCGTGGAAGGAGTTCCCTCCTGAAGCCCCAGACAGGGCGGAGAGATTAACATGCCGACACGCGAGGATGCCTGGACCCTGCTGTGCGAGTACACCGCTTCGGAGAGTTTGCGCAAACACATGCTGGCGGTGGAAGCCTGTGTGCGCGCGTATGCGCGCAAGGCCGGCGCGGATGAAGAGACCTGGGGACTCGCCGCGCTGCTGCACGATTTTGACTACGAGCGCTGGCCCAATCAGGAGCACTCCGCCGGTCAGGGGCATCCGTCGGACGGCGCAAAGATTCTGCGCGAGCTGGGCTACTCCGAGGAGATCATCCGCGCCATCCTCTCGCACGCGGACTACACCAATGTGCCGCGCGAATCGGCGCTGGAGCACACGCTTTTCGCCTGCGATGAGTTGGCCGGGTTCCTCACCGCTTGCGCCTACGTGCGCCCGTCGAAAAGCATCCTCGATCTCGAGGTGGACTCCGTGAAGCGCCGCATGAAAGACAAATTGTTTGCCAAAGGCGTCTCTCGCGACGATGTGCGCAAAGGCGCCGAAGAGCTGGGCATCCCGCTCGAAGAACACATTACGTTTTGCATCGGCGCCTTGCGCGAACGCGCCGATGCGCTGGGACTCCGCGGTTCGCTCTGATGGTTGTCGCGAGAGCGCAAGGCGTTTGGGTGGGAAAAATATTAGATGGCGCGGTGCGAATAGAGCATGAGCGCTGCGCCAAACAACATGCTGGCGACCAGGAGCGTGACGACGCCGACGGTGAACCATTTCGAAGACAGCGCCAGCTTCAAGAAAGAAAGTCTGGTCTGCGAAAGATCGCTTGACGAAGCCGCGGGTGATAGTTCGGCAGGAGTGCTTTCCGAGAGTGGGGTGAGCCGCTCCAAGTATTCCACTTTGGCGACGAAGCTGTAGCCTTTGCGCGGGATGGTATCCACAAAGACCGGCTCATCCGGCGAATCGCCCAAGACCTGGCGAAGTTTGTTCACGGTGGTGTTGACGTTGGCGTCGTAGTTGACGTGCGTGTCCGCAGGCCAGAGGCGCATGCGCAGCGCTTCGCGCGTGAGAATGTCGCCGGGCTTTTCCAAAAGCGCGAGCAACGCTTGGTAAACTTTCCCTTGCAGCTTTACGCGCGTGCCGTCCTTGAACAATTCTTCGCGCTTGATGTCGAGAAGAAACGCGCCGAAGCGAAGATAGCGCGCGGGAGCGACGGAAATATTATTTAGATTTTCTTGAGGTTGCGGGGAGAATCTAGGAAGCATTTGCGTGCTCATGGAAATTACCTTTCATCGAATCATTAGACCGATTCAATACTGGCTTTATTCCACTCGCAGGATGGCTCCCGACCTGGCCATACCTTCCGCCATTTGACAGGCGATTAAGAGGAGTTATATCTTAAGATGCATATACAAGTCAAGCTTTGGAGCGTTTGAATGCCACCAACCCACACCACGTTGGATCTGACCGGAACGGGTTATTGCGCGTCGTTCCACCTCCGGCGGACCGCGCGTGCGGTGACGCGGATGTTTGACGCGGCGCTGCAAGACTCGGGAATCCGTTCGACGCAGTTCAGCATTTTAGTGGGCATCGCGAAGCATCAACCGGTAGCCATTGGAGCACTGGCGGACGTGATGATTCTGGCCCCCACGACGTTGACGCGGAGCCTCCGGCCGCTGGAAAAAGAAGGGTTGATCACTATCTCCGAGCGCTCGACCATGCGGCAGCGTTTTTTGTCGATGACGCCGAAGGGCGAGCGAGCGCTGGAACGCAGCGTGGTGGTTTGGAGAAAAGCGCACGAGCACTTTCTCGTCACGGTGGGTCCTGAGCATTGGGATGACCTGCGGAAAGAGCTGGAACAACTCGCTCGCGTGGTCGTCGAGCTTGAAGAACCGCGGGAAAACGATCCTGTGCTGTTGAACGCCAACGCTTGATTGGGATCGTTGGGAGAGGATGCGCTGTGCTAGAAGTGAGCCCGCAGCGGCATGCGACTTTGCGTTCGTGCACTGGCGCGTAAAGCGAGTTTCAAACTTTCTCCAGCATCACTTCCGTGGACTTGATGACCGCGGAAACCTTGTCGCCCACCTTTAGTTTCATTTCATCGGCGCTGCGCTTGGTGATTACGCTCTCGATCAGGTTCTTGCCGACGCGCATGACCACGTGAGCCATGACGCCGCCGAACTGGATTTCAACTACTTCGCCTTCGAGGCGATTTCGCGCTGACAGAGTCATAGAGCAAAGAATACGCCTCGCCATTTGAGGAGTCCAGGGGAAGACAAACTGCTTAGTGAATTGACGCCCGCCGATGCGCAGGTAGTATTCGGAGGAGTGGCCGCGTTCGTTTCATGCTCGGCGGCAACGTTGCGGCGCTTTCTAAATTGTCCCCAAGCGATGATGCCGCGAAACCAGATGTGGCGATGGCCCTTCGTTTTTTACCGCCCCCTACGATTTTGAAAGCGGCGATTCGTACAAATTCACTCACATTGTATTCGGATTAAGCCGGTTTGACATAACGATGCGAAGCGTATTGAATTGCTGGTTCATTCTTTGGCGCCTGGTCTGGACGGGGTGACTGAGCCGCGTGTGCGTGCCTCTTGCATCTTGGGGGATTTCGAAATGAGCCTGAAATGGTTGTTGGCAGTGAAAGCAAACTTTTTTGCGGATAGCCTACGTGGCTACAAGTCCGACTGCGCCAGGCATCGGCTCAGTTTCGTGGCCGTTCTCTTGTTGCTTTCTTGTTCACCTTCGGCGCGGGCGCAGGTGTCGGCGAGCATCAAAGGCAACGTCACGGACCCCTCGGGAGCGCCGGTGCCGTCGGCGGCCGTCAAAGCGAAGAATCTCGAGACGGGAGCGATTCGAAACAGCGTCACGGATGATGCGGGCCGCTACCTGATTCTGGCGCTGCCGGTGGGTGAGTACGAAGTACGGGTAAACAAAACGGGATTTCAAGATGCCGTTCGAAGCGGGATCCATCTGGTTGTAAATGAGGAAGCTACCGTCGATCTGCGACTGCAGGTGGGCGCGGTGAAGTCGGAAATCACGGTCGCAGAGGACGCTCCGATGGTAGGCACAACGACCAGGGACATCGGCGGATTGGTTGGGGAGCAAGCGGTAAAGGAGCTACCTCTGAATGGGCGGAGCTATGATCTGCTGCTGCTGCTCAATCCGGGCATCGTGAATTTTACTTCGCAGAAGACCGGCGGGACGGGAATTTCGAATTCGACGACGGCAAACAATTTTTCCGTATCTGGTAATCGTCCCCAACAGAATTTATTTCTGCTGAATGGCGTGGAGTACAGCGGGGCCGCCGAGAACAATATGCAGCCGGGCGGACCCAGCGGCTTGCTGCTGGGGGTGGACGCGGTGCGGGAGTTCAACGTGCAGCGGGACTCGTATAGCGCGGAATTCGGAAAGCATCCCGGTGGCCAGGTCATCATCGTGACTCAGTCAGGCAGCAACCAGTTGCACGGTTCGGTGTATGAGTTCTTGCGGAATAATGCGCTCGACGCGCCGAATTTTTTTGATCAGGGTTCCGCTCCCCCGTTTCAACGCAACCAGTTTGGAGCAGCCCTTGGCGGGCCAATCCAAAGGGACAAGACCTTTCTCTTTGGCAACTACGAAGGCTTCCGGCAGAACCTGCACCAGACCTCCGCGGCCTTTGTGCCCGACCTTACTTCTCGGGCTAACGCCGCTCCCAGCGTTCAGCCCCTCCTGAATTTATGGCTCACGCCTACCGCGAAGGATCTTGACTTCCCTGCTCCCGGCACCTGTCCTGCTCCCATCAATTGCGGCATTGCGGAAGTCTTCAGCAGTCCGCTGCAAACGATACGGGAGGATTTTGGCGCAGCGCGGCTCGACCACATTTTCTCCGAGAAAGACACGCTGGCCGGAGTTTATACGATCGATGACGGCGGCGACGTGACCGCGACGCCGGCAAATCCCTTCAGCTCGGATATCCTCAATTTGCGCGAGCAAGTGTTCAGCCTGGAGGAAACACACGTGTTTTCTCCCACGCTTCTGAACACCGCGCGCTTCGGATATTCGCGCGCGGCCTATTATTTCAAGGGAGAACCGACACCGGGCACACCGGCGGCAAGTGTACCGGGATTTCTGGTTGGCCATCCTGTGGGTGCAGTAGTGGTTGGCGGAAGTGCGGCGTCCAACCCGCAAGCGTCGATCGGGCTGGCGGGAAGCAACAACGGCAGCAATTTGCCGATCGTGCGCAATCTGTTCACGTACGAAGATCGTGTGACGCTGACACACGGGCGGCATCAGCTGAGCTTCGGCGCGTGGCTTCAGCGATTCCAGTCGAATGAAACGATTGCCCTCAGTCAATTTGGACAGGCGACATTCGCCGGCCTGCAAACCTTTCTGCAGGGCAACATTGGCAGCTTTCTGTTTGACCCGACTCCTACGGGAATGAATTGGCGGTCCTTGTTTGGGGCATTTTATGCGGAAGATGTAATTCGCCTTAGTCCGAAGCTGACTCTGTCCCTGGGCTTCCGTGATGAATTCTCGACCGGGTGGAACGAAGCACATGGGCGCGCCGCCAACTATATATTCAGCAACGGAGTTATCTTATCGCAAGGGAATGGCGCGCCGACGCATATCGGAAATTCGCTCTTCACCGTCAACAATGCCAAATTCCTGCCGCAACCGAGGATCGGCGTGGCGTGGAGCCCGCTCGGAAGGAAAACCGTACTTCGCGCGGGGTTCGGGATGTACAACGATTTGCAAGACGCGCTTGGGTACCGGACGGATCAGAACGCGCCGTTCAACCCAACCTATAGCATCGCGAATACCACGGTTTCGAAGCTCCCCATCGACCCTACCGCGCCAGTGCCTGCCGGGGCGAAGCTGGTTCCGGGCGGAGTTCAGCCGGATATGCAGACGCCGACGCTGATTTCCTGGTCACTCCGCGTGGACCGCGAGCTGTCTCCCAATACGGCACTGACGGTGGGCTACGTGGGATCGCACGGCTATCACGAATTGATTGGCATAGACGCAAACGAGCCAGTGCAAACGATTTGTCCCGCTTCGCCGTGCCCTGCCGTCTATCCCACGGTTACGGCGAATGCAACGCCGCCTCCGCCTGTCGTTACCATTGCGACGGGATTTCCGATCGGCTCGCCGCTTGCGGGCGCGCCCGTCCCAGCGGGAAGCTATTACATTCCCGCCGGAGCACCGAGAGCGAATGCTACTCTGGCCAACACCTGGACGTGGTTTTCGGAGGGCACGAGTACTTACCATGCCTTACAAGTGGACTTGAGGCGGCGGTTCAGCCACGGGCTGTCGGTGCGAGGCGTGTATACGTTTTCAAAGACGCTTGACGATGGCGATTCCTTGAATCAGACAACCGCGGGGAACGCGCCGGGGCTGGCTTCCAATCCGCTGAATCTGGCTGCGGACAAAGGGCTGGCCACGTTTGGCGTGAAACACGCGGCGGTGATCAATGCGATTTATGCGTTGCCGTTCGGCCACGGACAGTCCTTTGCAAACGGATTCGAGGGGTGGACCAACAACCTTGTGGGTGGGTGGTCGGTGTCCAGCATTGTTACCGTGCAATCCGGTTTTCCTTTTACGCCGCAACTCAGCTACAACCCGTCGAACAATGGAGATACGCGAAATCCGGTGAGGCCGTTCTCGAATCCCAATTTCACGGGTCCCGTCATATTGGGTACGCCCGGGCAGTGGTTCAATCCGGCGGCATTCATCGCGCCGCCGTCCACGGGCGGCTTCTATGGCAACGCCGGAAGAGACACTTACATCGGGCCTGGACTCGCCACGTGGGATTTCTCGGTGTTGAAGGACACGAAGATCCGCGAGCGGTTGAACGTGCAGTTCCGGGCGGAAATCTTCAATCTTCTCAATCGCGCGAATTTCAACACGCCGAACTTGATTGTGTTTACGCCGCCTACGGCGACGAACCAGACGGGCTTGTCGGGCACGGCGGGCGCGATTACGAGCACGTCCACAACGGCGCGCCAAGTGCAATTCGGACTTAAACTGCTTTGGTAAGGGAATAACAGGGCACGCAAGACTGCTGTCCCAGATCTTCAGGCCGAAGGCCTGCTTCCAAGCCGAAATATGCTCAACCCGAATTGGGCCCGCAATTCCGCGCACAGGCGATTTCGCGGAAGGGGCGATTCACGTTAGAATTAAGAGGAATGCTTACGCAGATTGAAGGGTTTGACGCGACTGCCAGCCGCCATCCGCGCCGGAAGACGTTTGGCGTGAAGGTGGGACACGTGCGCGTGGGCGGGGGCGCGCCCATTGTCGTGCAGTCCATGACGAACACGGACACGGCGGACATCGCGACGACGCTGAAGCAGACGCTGGAGCTGGCGGAGGCGGGGTCGGAGATCGTGCGGTGGACGGTGAACGTGCCGGAAGCGGCGGCGGCGGTGCCGGAGATCAAGAAGCGGATGCTGGACGCGGGTTGCATTGCGCCGATCATCGGGGATTTTCATTACAACGGGCACGTGCTGCTGACGAAATATCCGGAGTGCGCGGCGGCGCTGGATAAATACCGGATTAATCCGGGGAATGTGGGCGCGGGGCAGCGGCGCGATGAACAGTTCTCCACGATTTGCAAGATTGCGCGGGACAATGGCAAGCCAGTGCGCATCGGCGTGAATGGCGGGTCGCTGAATCAAGAGCTGGTGATGCGCAAGATGCAGGAGAACACGGACAAGAACCTGGGCAAGGAATCGGAAGAGATTATTAATGATTGCATGGTGCTTTCGGCGCTGCAGTCCACGGAGCTGGCTCTGGAATCGGGGCTGCGGCAGGATCAGATTATTATTTCGTGCAAGACTTCGCGGCCGCGCGACTTGATTACGGTTTATCGGGATTTGTCGGCGAAGACGGAACAGCCGCTGCATCTGGGCTTAACGGAAGCTGGGATGGGGATGAAGGGGCAGATTTGGTCGGCAGCGTCACTGGGCGTTCTGCTGTATGAGGGCATCGGGGATACGATTCGAATCTCGCTGACGCCGAAGCCGGGCGGGGACCGGCGCGAAGAAGTGTATGCGGCGTGCGAGCTTCTGCAGGCGCTGGGGCTGCGTTCGTTTGCGCCGAGCGTGACGGCGTGCCCGGGATGCGGGCGCACGACGAGCACGACGTTCCAGGAATTGGCGGAAGCGATTCAGGGCTACATCCGGGACATGATGCCGGTGTGGAAGACGCAGTATGAGGGCGTCGAAGAGATGACGCTGGCGGTGATGGGTTGCATCGTAAATGGACCGGGCGAATCGAAGGCCGCGAATATCGGGATTAGTTTGCCGGGTACGGGCGAAGCGCCGCGCTGCCCGGTTTATATTGATGGGCAGAAAGATGTGACGCTCGAAGGCACGTATGACGAGCTTGCCGTGGCGTTCCAGGCGCTGGTGGACAATTACATTCAGAAGAAATATCCACGGAAGACCGCAGAAGTGAATTTAACCCGCTAGATCGTCTGACTTCATTTCAAAAACAAAACAAGAAGCATCTACGCCTCGATTCAAGCGCGGGCGTGTTGGCGGATTGTGGGGATGGGGGCGGCCGCGGAGAGCAGGGGGGAACCCTTGGGGGTGGCGGCGGTGCGGAGGCGTTCGCGCATGGTGGAGCGGGCGCGGGAGTAGGCCATGCGGTCGTCGAGGAGCTGGTGGGCCCAGTGGGCGCCGATGGCCATGGATTGAATTTCGTGCGCCAACAATGTGGGGCTGGCTTTTGCGGTGAGGTGGCCGGCTTTCTGGGCTTCCCAAACGGCGCGGTCGAGGACGGCGACCCATTCGCGCATGATGGCGGCGATGCGGTCGCGCACGGGGCCGCGGCGGCCGTCGAATTCGAACGAGGCGGCGGTGAAGAAACAGCCGCCGGCGAAAAGCTCCTGCTCGACGTGCGCAAGCCAGCGGTCGAGCAAATTCCACAAGCGGGGCAAGCCTTTGGGCGCGGCGAGCGCGGGGCGCGTGATCTGATCAATAAAAATCTGGCGGGCGGTTTCGACGGTGGCGAGCTGCAGGTCTTCCTTCGAACCGAAGTGGGCGAAGAGGCCGCTCTTGCTCATGCGGAGTTCTTCGGCGAGGCGGCCGACGGTGAGGCCCTCGAGGCCTTCGACGGAGGCAATGTTGACGGCGCGGCGGAGGATGGCGTCGCGGGTGCGGAGACCGCGGGCCTGATGGCGCGGGGCGGGCTTGCGTGGGGCGCGGAGGGAGGCAGGCATGACGGGAAGTGTACCACGAAAGAATAAATAGCACGAACGTTCGTATTTTGTGTTAGGCTGCTTGGCATCCGAGGTGGGCCATGAGAATTCGCGCTCTCTCCCGTTGGGCCGCGCGGCTGGCGGTGTTGCTGTTTACCGGACTGGTTCCCTTCCTGGTGCGCGGCCAGGAGATACCGCTAGAACGCTGCGATGCGCTGCCGGTGATTGGGGTCAGTGTGGGCGGGCAGCCGATGCGGTTTTTGGTGGATACCGCGGCGACATCCTTCCTGAACCTCAAATCATTCGCAGGAGGAAAAGCGAGGGACGTGCACATCACCTCGTGGTCCGGGACGCTGGCGACCAGCGCGAAGGAAGTGACGCTCAGTGAGGTGGTTATCGGCAGCACGAAAGTCATGAACTTGAAGCTGCCGGCGGTGGACCTTTCGGCGGTGGGGGACGCGTGCGGAAAAAAAATCGATGGCATCCTCGGCGTGGATTTGCTGGCGAAGCTGGGCGCGACGATTGACTTGAAAAAACAGACCGTGCATGTGACCACAGTGAGCGAGGCGCACGCTTCCGAGCTTGCGGCGGAGATGCATGGAGAGATGCATCACTGCGTGGAGGCGTTCAACACGTCGGACGAGAAGGCGTTTGGCGAGTGCCTGGATCCGAAGATCGTGCTGTTCAGCATGGATGTCGAGTTGTACGGGCGCGAGCAGGTGGTGGGGTACTTTCACGAGCGCTACTTTCACCAGAAGCCGGCGGCAAAGCTGGAGATTCGCGAGAGCGATTTTCATCCGATCGGCGAGGCGGTCTGGTACGAGTACGAGTTCACCATCGAATCTTTGCGTGGAGTGCTGCACGGGCGCGGGATGGCTATGTGCCGGAAGTCCGAAGGACGCTGGCGAATGGCCAGCATGCACCACAGCATCGCACAAATGGAGCCGGTGCGGGCGGCCAAGTAGGGGCCCCGGAGCCGCAAGGTTGATGTGCTAGAATTTGTTCGAACGCGCACCGGGAATTTTTGGGGAAATCCGTGAAAATCAGCCGGGAAGATGTGTTGCGAGTGGCGGAGCTGGCGTATCTCGATTTGAACGAGACGGAGCTGGAGATGTACCGCGCGCAAATTGATGAGATTTTGGAATATATCGGGAAGCTGAACGAGCTGGACACGAGCAATGTGGAGCCGATGGCGCAGGTATTGAGCGACGACCAGACGGCGGATGCCACGCTGCGGGAGGATTTGATTGTGCCGTGCGCGGTGGCGGAGGACGTGTTGAAGCATGCGCCGGATCCGGAGGCGCCGTATTTTCGGGTGCCGAAGGTGATTGAGAGGTAGTGACTGGTAACTGGTGAGTCGTGACTGGTGGGAGGATGTCAGTAGCAAGCATGCAGCCTGGGTGAGAATGCCGAAAAGCAGATCCCTCGCTGCGCTTCGGGATGACGGACTCGCGACGGACGAGTTAAAAGGGCGGACGTGACGGGGAACTGGACGATTGACGGTGTTAGGGAAGCGCTGGCGGCGAAGAAGGTTTCGGCGCGGGAGTTGGCGGCGGATTTTTATAAGCGGATTGAGGCGAGGAATCCGGAGCTAAACGCGTTCCTGGCGCTTTCGCCGGAGCGGGCGCGGCGGCAAACGGACAGAATTGACTCGTTGGTGGCGGAGGGCAAGGCGCTGCCGGCGCTGGCGGGCGTGCCGGTGGCGATCAAGGACGTCATCAGCACGCGGGGGATTACGAGCACTTGCGGGTCGAAGATTCTGGAGAACTACGTTCCTCCGTACGATGCGACTGCCGTGGAACGGCTGGAAGCGGCGGGGGCGGTCATCCTCGGCAAGACGAATTGCGATGAGTTTGCGATGGGCAGTTCGAATGAGAACTCGGCGTATGGGCCGGTGAAGAATCCGCTGGCGGTGGACCGGGTGCCGGGCGGGTCGAGCGGGGGTTCGGCGGCGGTGGTTGCAGCGGGACTGGCGGTGGCGTCGCTGGGAACGGATACGGGCGGATCGATCCGGCAGCCGGGATCGTTTTGCGGGATTCCGGCAATGATGGGGAGCTATGGGCGCGTTTCGCGGTATGGGCTGATTGCGTTTGCTTCGTCGCTGGACCGAATTGGGCCGTTGGCGAACCAGGTGAAAGATGTTGCGGCAATATTACAAGTGATTGCCGGCCGGGACCCGAATGATTCGACTTCGACCACCGCGCCGGTGCCGGATTACCGCGCCGAAATCGAGAAGCCCGTGAAGGGCTTGCGGCTGGGCATCCCGAAGGATTATTTCGCGGAGGGAATGGACAGCGGGGTCCGGGAAAAGGTCGAGGCGGGGATCGAGATTTTCAAGAAGATGGGCTGCCAGCTGGTGGAGATTCGCATGCCGCATACGGACTACGCGATTGCGGCGTATTACATCATCGCGACGGCGGAGGCGAGTTCCAACCTGGCACGCTATGACGGGGTCCGCTATGGATTGCGGGTGGATGGCGATTCGCTGATTTCGATGTATCGCAAGACGCGCGGGGCGGGATTCGGGGCGGAGGTAAAGCGGCGCATCGTCCTTGGGACCTACGTGCTTTCGGCGGGCTACTACGATGCATACTATTTGAAGGGGCAGAAGGTGCGGGCGCTGATCGCGCAGGACTTCCGGGATGCGTTTGCGAAGGTGGATGCGATCCTGACGCCGACTTCGCCGGTTCCACCGTTCAAATTGGGGGAGCGCACGGCCGATCCGCTCCAGATGTATCTTGCTGATATATATACAGTTACGGGATCGCTGGCGGGGGTGCCGGGGATTTCCGTGCCATGCGGCAAGATTGGCGGCAAACTGCCGGTGGGCCTGCAAATTTTCGGGCCGGCCTTTGGCGAGGCTCGCGTGCTGCAATTGGCGCACGCGTTTGAGCGGGCCGGCGGAGCGGCTGTCTAAGGTTTTACGAGTTTGGAAGCGGGATAGTGTCCTCCCTCAAGACCATCGTCGAGAACTTGCATGACGCGCAACATTGCTTGCTGCGTGCGGCAGACGCGGTGCCGGCGGAACAGTGGAGAACGGCTCCTGGCGTAGGACGGTGGTCGGCCGGGGAAGTGGTGTGCCACCTGATTATCATCGAGAGGGCGATTCTACGAAGCTCCGACAAGCTCCTGCAAAAAGCGCCGAAACCGCTGCCATTTTATAAGCGTTTTCACGTTCCGATGGCGATCGTGGAGGCGCGGATGATCCGACTGAAGACGCCGATTCCGATCGAGGCCGAAATGGTCCGCGGGAAAGAGGAGATGCTGGCGGAACTGCGCGAGGTCCGAGAGCGCACGCTGGCGTTCATTGAAGAGACGAGCGGGCGGGACCTCAGCAAATACACTATGCGGCACCCATTTCTTGGGACGCTGAATACCTATGAATGGTTCCAACTGATCGCGTCGCACGAAGTCCGGCACACGAAACAAATGAATGAAATCGCGACGAGCCTACCGAAAGTCGTAGCAAATTTGCAAAAGTAGAACTTTTTTTCCCATCGAGTGCTGTTTTCTCCCGGCAGTACCAAGTAGTCCGATACGAGAAAAACGTGCAAAAAGGCCGTTTTTGCAGGGCTTTAGAGGGAAAGTACTAGGCGGATGGTTTTCGGTATGCAGAACGGAACGACTATTGCTGGAGAAAAGATGCAGCACTTATGATGTGGGAAGCATCAAAGAAGTGTGAAGGCAGTTTGGGTGGAGTAAGAGGAGCCAGGGCCATGGTTACCGTGAAATCGAGCCAAAAGATTTTTACCGATTCGGAAATCGCCAGCTTGACGGGAATTTGCGTCGAGCATGTGCACAATTTTGCAAAGAGCCGCCACCTGGGCTTCATCGCGCGGGCGGCGGAAGCCGCCGGCATCAACGCGGACCAGTGGCTGTTTACGCTATCGGATTTGATGGTGCTGGTGACCCTCTTTCCGAAGTGCACGCACTAACTTATACCTTCCGTTGTGGTCCTCGTCGGCTGCGGTCGCCAGTCCTGCCCCCCTTATAGCGGAATGTTTTGTTGGACGCCAGCGGAAAGTGGTGTCCGGACACCAGCGTGCGCCCGGGCGGGGTTTGGTGCTTCTTTGGGCTTGACGGGTTTTGGAGCGGAAGCCGTCCGGAGCGTGCGACCGGGAGCCGCGCTGCTTTTTCCGCAGCTGGGTGTGTGAAGCGATTTGGCGATGGGCGCGGCGGACGTTCGCACGCGGAGGACGGCTGCAGCGGAGCGGGGCGCTGCTCTCGCTACCCGGGCGGATTTCCGGGCGGTGCATGCGAGGCGTCCGCGCCCCGGTGGGATGCTAGCACTTTGACCTGGTGTCTTGCTGGTGGTGTCCGCGGCGTTAAGCCGCGGCTACTTTTTGCGGTCGATGCGCGTGTCGCGCATGGCAAGGCGCGCGATGAGGCGGAGGAGGGCTGGCGAGGGCGGCACGCGGACGCCTCTCCCACGCCCGCGTGCCTTGGATGGTCGGCCCTCGGCCTGCGCGATCGCGCGGGGCAGGAGTTTCCTCGCTGCCCTGAGGAGCGCGTTGCGCAACTCGATTGTAATCACTAGCCGCTCCGCTTCGAGGATGTCGAGGCGGTCGCGGAGTTCGGTGGCCGTGGTCATGGTTTGCACCCCGGGTGCGCTGCTGGGTTGTGGTGGATGGTTGGGAGTTTTCCCTGGGCGACCCACTTCTTGCGTTGCTGGAGCTCGGCGTGGGCTTCCAGCACGATTTCCTCGAGGAGCTCCTCGCGGCGGGCTTGTGCGTGGGTGTCCTCTGGGAAGCTGATGAGCTTGGCGTGGAGGTCGCAGAGTTCTTCGCTGCGCTCGTGGTTGTATTTGTCCTTGGCCTCGTCGCCGCTGCGGTCGTCGAGTGCGAAGGATATCCGGCGTTGGATTTGCCACCATAGGGCGGCATCCTCTTCGCGGTTGGTGGTGTCCATGTCCGGGTGTTGCTGGCTCAGGAGTTCCCTGGCGGCCTCGGCGTCGAGGCGTGGTTGTGGTTTGCGTTTCATGGTCAGCCTTCCTTGGGCTCTCGGTTCAGCTGCGGTCCGCGGCGGTGGATGGTTTGTGTTTTCTCACGCGCCTGTTTTTTGGCGCGTGAGAAGTCCTGGTGTCCGGGGTCGTTCGTGCGGGTTGGTTTCCTTGGGCGTTTACTCATGGGTTCTGTTCTCCTTTCGGGTACGGCGTTGCCATGCGCGGATCAGTTCTTCCGCGCTGAGCTCTTTTTCGACGTGCACGCGGCCGCGCGCGTCGATGTATTTCAGGGGGCTGGTGTCCGGACGCTCTACCACGCTTAGGCTGTCCTCTTCGAAGGTTTGGGTTTTGCGTTTGGAGTGGCGCCTGGCGCGGCGCTCGCTTCCGGATTTGTGCCACCACTTCAGTGCCGCCCTGCGCGTGGCGGCGAGCCGCCTGGCGCGTCTTTCCGCGAGGGGACGGGGTTTCGGTCCGCGTTTTCCCATGGGGTCCTTCTGGAGAGGCTGCGAGCCTGGCTCTGTGTTGTGGCATGCGCAAGCCCGTAGAAATACGGGCGCGGCTTCCGGCCGTTCGGTCGGGGCGACCTGGCCGGTGGGCGCTCGCGCCCGTTGGTTGGCTCAGCTGAGGGGTGTGCCTGGCTCTATCTTCGCACGTGGTGGATCTTCTTTCAGTTCGTGGGCACGTGCACGATTGGGCAACTTCGAAAACGCCGGCGTTTTGCGGGCCGCGAGAGCGGCCCGCTCTTGGTTTTCTCCGGCGCGGCGTGAGCCGCGCTCCTTCTTCTTCGGACGATCGCGATTTGGGTTTGGGGGTGGCGGGCATTCGCGGCGCCGCTGGAGGCAGCAGAGTGCCCGCTGCGGGTTCTAAGCCGCCACAGCGGCTGCAGCGGGCACTCTGCGTTTTGCCGGAAGCGGCGGTGCGAATGCTGCCGGGGGTGCGCCGACCGGCCCGCCCACGGTTTTGTTTTTTGTGGGCGGGCTGAGGCGCACCCCTCGCGCCTGAAATGAGCTCGATCTCGTAAGGTGGCTGTGGCTGGGCGCGACTGGAGGACTGAGCGTAGCGGCATTTTTCGGGCCGCGGCGATTACACCTGTGCCGCTTCGCGGCTGGTGTCCGCGGCCCGAAAAATGCCTAGCGGAGCGAACACCGCTTGGAGGGGGTTTGGGGGTGCGCGAACTAGCGCACCCCCAAGATGCGACGGGCCGCCGTGGTTTTTCCCGCGGCCTTTTGATTCCTTCTGTTGACGTTGGTGTTGGTTCTGCCTGCGGGCGGGATGCGCGTTTTTCAGCGCCTTACGGTTTGCCCGCCCGCAGGCTCTTGGTGTGGTGTCCGCGAAAATGGCTGGCGAGTGCGGCGAGTGTGGTGTCCGCGCGGAATGCTGGCGCCGATAGGCGCCGGTGGTGTGCGCGGCCGCGGCCGCGGCCGCGCTGGGTTTGTGGAAGCGCGGCGAAAGCCGCGCGGCATCGAGGCGCCGGCGCGTAGCGCCGGTGCCTTTTCTTTCTTCGGCCCATCCGGGGGTGGGGGGTTTCGTTCGGTGTTTTGGGCCGATTCTTTGCCCCCCACCCCCCGCGCTCGCCGCAGGCGCTGCCCACACCACGGAAAAGCGCGGGGGGAGGGGGGCGAGGCGGACTAGCCGATGCGCGTAGCGCGAGGCGGAGATGCGGAGGGGTTTTGTTTTTTGCTGGTGTCCGGGAGCGCGTCAGCGCGGACGGACACCAGCGGGTTTGTCCTGGGTTTACGGCTGCGTTACGGTGATGGTGAGTGTATCGCCCTGGGTGAAGCTGGCCAGCTGCGTGGCGGCTTGGTCCGCGAGTTCGGCTAGCGCGTTGCGTGCGGCGTCGGCTTTTCCTGCCATGTTCGCGGCGCCGGCGCCGGGGACGTTGTTCAAGACAACGCTGTGGGCGTGGGCGTCCGCTAGGGTGACTGTGCACGTGTTCGTTGGGATCATCGGTTGCCATTCCTCCTTTCTGGCGGCCGTGCTGGCGCGCCGAGGTTCGCTTCTCTCCTGATTTTCTCTTTCCCGTTTTCCTCCACCAGCTGGGGAAGGTTTTAGTTTTGTCTTTTTGTTTTTTCCTGTTGGTGTCCGCTGGCGCGGTCCACGATTTGCTGTTCGGTCAGGCGGTCGCGGACGATTTCGATTCCGCGGTGGTCCATGATGCGGCGATAGGTTTGGTGGTCGAGCTCGTCGGCGTCGTGCTGTTGCTGGGCGCGTTTGACTTCCTTCTCCCACTCGCGCCAGAGGATGAGGCAGAAGGTGAAGGTGGCGATGCCGAACCCGGTTATGAACCACTCTGCGGGCGTCATCGGCTTCCCCGGTTTTTTCCGAAGGCTCGCTCGGTGGCGATGGTCACCAGTTTTGCGAGGGCGGTGCTCTGCGAGTCTGTGAGGGGTTGTGGTGTCCGTGGGTCGAGCTTTAGTAGTTGGTTGGCGATTTGTATGGCGTGGAGGATGGTCATGGGAAGAGCTCCTTCTGGCGTCCGCGTTCGCGGCGCTGCTGTTGGTCCTTGGTGAGGTTGTTCTTTGGTCCGTGCTCTAGGCATGGCCCCGGTTTGCCCGCGTGGCTTCCGACCGCTACGCGGTCGACGCGGTGCTTGCTCATGCGTGCGCACGTGGGACACCAGGCGAGTGTTGTTTGGCCGATGGCACTCTCGGTTAGGTGCTCGCTCATGGGGTGGTGTCCGTTCTGGAATGCGCGAAACGTTGGGGTTTTGCGTGGCCGCGCTCCTGATCGTGGGACCCCTTTTTTTGGCAGAAGATGAGGCACCCGCACCGTGGTACATAGCATTGGGCGCGGATTTGGCCTCGCCATTTGTGCTCGATGCGTAGGTGTCCGCATTCGCACGTCAGGTCTTGACTCTCCAGATGTCGCACCGCAGATGCGCGTGGGCGTCTCTTCGCCGGTCCCTGTTGCTCTTGTCGCTGAAGAAGCCGAGGAGCGCATTCGAGAGAGCGCGCCGAATCGAGGTTCCTTCGGCGGCGAGTTTCTCCGTCTGCGGCCCCCATTTGTGGTGCGTCCAGTGGATCAGGGTTCGATATTTTTGTGTGCGTGGCACTGGTGTCCTTCCTTTCCCGCTCTTTGGCGTAGTTGGCGTTCACTGTGGTTTTTCTCCTTCCTTGGGGTGGAACTGGTCGAAGCGGAGAAGTTCGCTGTAGCGCCGTGCTTCGTCTGGTGCCAGCGGTGCGAGGTATTTGAGCGTGCTGGCTAGGCTCTTGTGCCCGAGGAGCTGCTGCGGGACTCGCAGGTCCTTGGTGGCGGCGTAGAGGATTGTCGCCGCGGAGCGGCGTAGGTCGTGGGCTGTCACTGTATCCGGGATGCCGCAAGCGCGGCGGTGTCTGCGCCATGCCTGGCGAAGGGCGGAATCGCTGATGCGGCGTCCGCGAAGGATGTGTATGAAGCTGGTGTCCGCGTCGGGGTCGTTGCCTGCCGCGAGGAACATGTTCTCCACGTCGGCGGTGATTTCGAGAGTGCGCGTGTGGCCGCCCTTGACCTTGACGGACACGGTGTGGTTTTCGCGGTCCCACGTTCGCGGTGTGACGGCTAGGGCTTCTGTGCGGCGCAAGCCGCACTGCAGGTAGAGCAGGATGAATAGGCGCACGTATGCTGGCGGATTTGCGAGGAGGCGCGCTAGCTCGTCGCCGCGCATCACGACTGCGCGCTGCGCCGGGTAGGGCACGCGTGGTGGCTTCATGGGCTGCGCGCCGAAATGGGTCAGGTAGCCGAGGAGCTCCTGTAGCGACTGCCTGCGGTTGTAGGTGTAGTTGGCGGAATATTTCTTTCGCCATTCGGACACCAGCGCGCCGACCATGAGTGGGTTGACCTGGTGTGGTCTGAGATGGCCGAACGCGGCGATCACGTCTTTTGCGACTTCCTTGTGCGGCGGGTGTTTTTTGCCGCTGGCCCAGAGGAGGGCGATTTCCGCGGTGCTCTCTTGGGCTGGGCTTTTTTTGTTTCGCGTTCCAGGCGCATTTTGCGTTGGAGCGCTTTCGCCGCTCTGGCAGTCTTGCACGCCTTTGTGTGGCGCTTCCCGTCTGCTCCTGTCCAGCGGGCGAAGTACTTGCCGTGTTTTTTCAGCATTGGTGTCCTTGCTGGTGTCCGTGTTGCGCGTGGCCGCTCTGGAGGCTGTGATTCGGTTTGTCGTCCGAAGTGCACGCACTAAAGCGCTAGCGTTCATTTGAGTTTCGAACGGCTCCCCAAGCGGATTGGGGAGCCGTTCTTGTTTTCGGGGCGTCCAAACGGCGAGTTGCAGGCAGGCAGGGTGCGGCGTAAGCTCGCCATAGAGGCAAACCGGGCCGCCACAGGGCACATAGAGAACGCCAATGGGACTCTCCAGAACTCCTCTTCTTATCGCGTGCGCTGTTGTTTCAGGTTGGATGGGTATCGCTGGGCACAGCGAGCCATCCAGCGACGCGCTTGCGGCACAAAGCCAGTCCACGACCGCGAAGCAAGGCAGCGGGAAAGGTGACTCCGCGGGAGTGCCGGTGTTGCCGCGCGGGAAGAAGCTGGTCCTGAAGGACGGAAGCTTCCAGGTGATACGCAGCTACGAACGCAACGGGGACCGGGTGCGTTATTACAGCGTGGAGCGCGGCGAGTGGGATGAGATTCCCGCGGCGATGGTGGATTGGGACGCCACGGCAAAAGCGGAGGCCGCAGAGAAGGCGGACGAAGAAGCCTTTGCCAAGAAGGTCCATACCCAGGAGCAGGCGCAAAACGTTGTCGTGGTGATGGACGTGGACGCCAGCCTGCAGGTGGCGCCGGGGTTGTTTCTGCCGCCGGGAGAGGGAATGTTTGTGGTGGCAGGCAAGTCGGTGACGCAACTGGAGCAGGTGGGTTCGGCGGTGAAGACAGACAAGAAGCAATTCCTGAAGCAGGTGCTTTCGCCCGTCCCGATCGTACCGAGCAAAATCAACGTGGAGATACCCGGGGCGCGGGCCAAAGTGCGTGTCTCCAGTTCGCAGGCGGAGTTTTATCTGCGCGAGGCGCCTCCCGATCCGGACCGGACGTCGCCGATCGTGAAAAGCAGCCGGCCAGGAGAGTCCGGACCGGAAGTGGAGCTGGTGAAGGCCACGGTCAAGGGCAACAATCGCCGATTGGAATCCATCCGGAAGATGTTTGGGCAGCAGTTGGATCCCGAACGCAAGACGGTTTCCGTGGAACGATGGGAAGTTGCCCCCAGCGTGTATCGCTTTACGCTAAGCCAGCCGCTTCCGCCCGGGGAGTATGCGCTGGCGGAGATTTTGGAGGGCGGGCTGAACCTGTACGTATGGGATTTTGGAGTAGAAGGCGCAGCGAGCACAAAGGCCGCGGCGGAGAAGACCAAGAACTGATCGAGAAGTTGTGGCAGAAACGGAAGGGAAAGAGAAGGAAGCGGGGAGGCTCCTAGTTACGGCGCGTTCCCGCGGGAGCATCCGACAGGACATCGCGCAACATGGCGAGAACGTCCGAAATGCGGAAAGGTTTTTGCAGGCAAATTGGCGCGATCCCGCCGCCGGCACCCGCCGCGCGGTCAATCAAGTCTCCCGTCATATAAACGACCACCGGTTTGTGCGGTCCTGCGGCCTCGAGGATTTGCTTCGCGGCATCCTTTCCGTCCACGGCGAATCCGCCGGACGAGAGATGCAGGTCACAGAGGAGCACATCGTAGGCGGAGCGAGCAGCGAGGACGATGGCTTCTTCAATGCTGGCGGCGCAATCCACGCCAAGACCTTGGGCGGAGAGGCCTTCTTCGAGCAGGAGGCGGAGGCTCTCTTCATCGTCGAGCACGAGAACAGCGCGATCCTTGAGCAACTCCATGGTGGAGTGCACCGGTTCGCGAGGGGCGGCGCGGACCTCCGAGGGAACGGCGAGCGCTTCGGACTGCTCGCCAGAGGCAATGGGAAGATAGACGGTGAAGGCAGAGCCGCCCGCGGGTAGCGCTTCGGCTTCGATGTTTCCACCATGCTCGCGAATGATGGACATGCAGATGCTGAGGCCGAGGCCGGTGCCGCCACCGGGACGCTTGGTGGTGTAAAAAGGATCGAAGATGCGAGGAAGCGCATCGGGACGGATACCGACACCGTCATCCTGGACGGTGACGATGAGGCGGTCCGCGCTGCGGGTGAGGCGAACCTGGATGCGGCCCGAGTCGCGGACTTCACGAATGGCCTGTTCGGCGTTGGTGACAAGGTTTAGGAAGACCTGGATAAGCTGGTTAGCATCGCCGATGATACCGGGAAGCCCGGGCTCCGCGCGGAAGTCTACCTCGATGCCGCTGCGACGAAGCGAATGTTCGTGCAGTTGAAGGGTGCGCTCGATGAGGCTGTTGACGTCGAGCGGTTTTTTCTGCGGCGAAGCAGGGCGGGAGAATTCCAGCAGGTTCTGGACGATCCGGGCAGCGCGGCGCGCCTGGCGGTGCGTCAGTTCGAGCTGGCGTTTGGTGGCCTCGTCGGTTCCTTCGCGCTCGCGGAGGAGCTCGGTGACGCCGAGAATAGCAGTGAGGGGATTGTTCAATTCGTGAGCGACGCCGGCGAGCATCTGGCCCATGGCGGCAAGTTTTTCGGCCTGGATAAGCTGTTCCTCGAGACGCTTGAGGTCGGTGACGTCACGGCCGGAGAGAACCACGCCCTCGATGATTCCTTTTTCATCGCAGAGCGGGCTGAAATTGAAACGGATGCGGCGCCAATCGCCCAGTTTGTGGCGCACACGGATTTCGAGTGAAGCGAAGGTCTGCTTGCTGGCAATGATGTCCCGGTAGAGTGCCGAGGCAGCGGGCAAGTCTTCCGGATGAGTGCGTCCGCCAAACTCCATGCTTTGCGCTTCTTGGACATCGTAGCCGAGAATATCGGTGCAGCGCGCACTGACAAACGTATAGTGCGAGTCCGTGTCCAGCACGAGGATCAGATCCGGGAAACTGTCCACGAGGCGCCGGGCAAATTCCTGCTGTTGATGGAGGCGGCGTTCAATCTCGCGGCGCTCGGTAATGTCCATCAATGCGCCCTGATAGCGCAGGACGCGGCCGCTGTTGTCACGAACGGCGGCAGCAGTGTTCAGGCAAACGATGGA